>Ga0209013_10002149_pt1 | contig 17978 bp, 15 predicted proteins | sample Cruoilmetagenom2_FD_187291 | JGI IMG/M metagenome (GOLD analysis project Ga0209013, IMG submission 187291) | Oil polluted marine microbial communities from Coal Oil Point, Santa Barbara, California, USA - Sample 2 (SPAdes) (version 2) | ecosystem: Environmental > Aquatic > Marine > Oil seeps ...
GTGAAAATGTCTTACCGCTTGTTTGGAGACATCGACCAGGCTATATCCATGCTGCAGGTAAAATTCGAGGCCTTTCTGCGGGAGATTATTGAGCTGGATGAAACCCTGGTTCAAAAGGTAGTCTCCAGCGGCTGGGGATTGGCCGGGGTCAGGGAAGGTAACCGGATCATCGCCACCAAGATCCCTAAAAGCGGCTACCTGGTGGATTATTTTAACGCCGAGGATCCGGTGGAAAAGAGAAAACTGTACTGCCACTGCCCCCGTATCCGGGATGCCGTTGGCGAAGATCCACAGCTCCCCCAGACCTACTGCTACTGCGGGGCTGGTTTTTATAAAGGCATCTGGGAAATAATCCTGGGAGAACCGGTTCAGGTGGAAGTGCTGGAAAGTGTCATGCACGGGGATGATGTCTGTAAAATTGCTATCCACCTTCCCGAATCAATTACTATCAATAACAACCCACGAACCTGATCGATCCCAACGAAATGATCCCCGAAGAAAGTACAGGGGACAGTTAAATACTTGCCAGATAACTCCAGGATTCAGCGCTTCCTGAGTTGGAAGATCCTGCCCTGACCTAACAAAACAAAAAAACCTGAGACTTTCGTCTCAGGTTTTTTTACGGTGGCGGGGATTACTTCTCCCCACAGCCACCGGTAGGTGCGTCGGGACACCAGACATCGAAGGTGAGGTGATGGGGTGGTGGGCAGCGCATACACCTCTTACTTCATGAAACCCACCTCACGGACCGTTTTTCCGGGACCGGGTGAACTTGCAACTCAAATCTCTCCTCGGTACCCAATGCCGGATGAAACTGTCCTTCCGACGTAAATAAGTAGCCTATTTGTAGCATGAGAATCAGGTCATGTCAATAAGTTTACTCCTGTTCCAATGGTAGTTTCATTTGGGTGTGGTTGAAATGCCAGGAGACGATCACGTTATTGAAGGGATATATGCCCAGATCTGGATCCGGATTGCCGAAATTCGCCCGGCTGCCGAACGAAGGTATCCCGCCTCCACCGCTCGATGATGAGGCCCCGGTATCAAGGATCTGATAATAATCGATCGGGGGACTATCTGAGGATAAACCATGCAGGATAATGCTGTAATAAGGGCTCAAAGAGTAATCCTTCGACATGAACTGCTCACATTTATCATCTTCTTTCTTCTGGAAACGCCAGGACTGCTGGATCGTACCGCCCTGGCTGGGCGGGGTGATCGCATCGAGGACAATGGTATATCCATCAAAAGAACCCTCAAATCCGGCCTCTATTCCCGATCCACCACCAACCATTTTGATTTCTTGGCGGCAAGGTTTTTCCTTAACATAGGTTACAGGCGGGAAAATGAGGTTAATATTGGCCATGCCGTGCATAGCGTAATCATCGATATTGGTGTAAAGGGTCACTTGATGGATCTCAGACCAGTTTCCCCCCCCTTGACTCTCCATGGGCAGGCCAGCCGGATGCTGCGAGGCGGTGGTCATATTGACATTCACAGTGCCTTCCCAAAGATCACAATCCTTTGCCAATTCCTTCGCCTTTTCAATCAGCTGATCGACCAGCCCCATATCTCCATCCAACATGAAGATCTGCTCAGCGATCTTGCTTACCCTGCGCACTTTTTCGCACTTGGTTTCTTTGAGAGCTTCTTTGCCCAGATCCTCCGAGACATCCCCCATATCATTCATCAAGTCTGAAGCCAGATCACCCTGTCCCGTGCTAAAACAAATATCCACTGCCTGGCCTAACAATCTCTTAGCCTCTTCAGTGCGATTGTTTTTGGCAAAATCCTTGGCGGCATCAACGATATCCTCAACGAGATCCCTCAAATCGGGGTCATCAACATCAACCTCGCCGTCTGCCTCTTTCGATTTGAGCCAATCTCTCAAGGCCATCCAGGCCTGCTGGAAAGTTAGGTAGTTATTGGATATCTGGGGAGATAATCTCGCTCCTCCACTGCCTGCAGGATACAAGGCATAAGAACCGGGATCATCAAAAACCCCAATCAGTGGGTCCAGGAAGTCCAGCTGGCAATTGTAGAGGTTTCCGTCCCCTGCTGTACAACGCAGATCAACTGTCTTCCATTCTCCTGCGTCGGGGTCAAAACGGGCAAAGAGTGCCTCTTCACTGAGAGGTGAAGGAAGGGATAGTGTAATCGGGACCACTGCGCCAGCACTCAAGCCAATCGCCTGCTGCCCTTGATCAAAAGCCTCCAGGGCCAGAGCTGTTCGCAAATACAAGTGCGGTGCTTCCGGGTATGGTGCCAAGAAGGCATCCACAGCATAGGGATCCAGGGCAGTCAAACCAATTAATGGAGCCTCTCCGGAGAACATCCCACCTTCAACAGCTGCAGTCCAAAGGATCTCATCCTTGCTTCCTGCCAGAAGCCGTTCTTCCCCACCTTCCAAAACAACAACGTCGCTGTAGGGAGTGAGGGTAGCCACAAAAAAGCTAGATCCTTCGGATTCTCCAAAAGGGCGCCCGAAACCAGTGGCATGCCCCAGGGCTGTGATTGGGATCCAACCGTCTTGATAGTCCAGGAAGTCGCCGCTGGCAATACCATCTTTGGTGGTGTAATCCTCCCCACCCACATCAGCAAGGTAGACTGGCTCTCCTGCTGGATTCGTGGCAAAGCCCATTAACCTGGGTGGCTCTCCGTCAGTGAGCGAAATATCCTGATCTTCAGCACCGCCAACAGTTCCGCAGCCGGATATGGACAAGATCAAAATGATCAATAAAAGCTTATATAAGAAGGAGTGGTATCTGGTAGCTGATTTCACAGTGAACCTCCCTGGTTTTTAGATCTTTGCGATCAGTTCATCTAGGGACTGAGTCCTTCTGAAAGGACTCAGTCCCTTTCAATTCCGGAGATATCTTTTATTCGACCTTTAGCGGCAGCGCTTTAACCGTATGGTGGAACTGCCAATGTACTTGCCCTTCGAGATAAGGGTACACACCCATAGAAGGCTGTGGATTGGCAAAACTTTCCCGCCCAGAAAACTGATCCAATCCATAACCGTCTTCAGAAATAGTAGCGTAGTCCAAAATATCGAAGTAAGTGATAGGAGGTTTGTCCTGAACAACACCATGTAAGATCACACTGTGAAAATTCGGAAAAGAGATATAGAGTTCACCATTTTTTTCAACGACCTCACACACACCATCATCTTTGGCCTCTGTACGCCAGTAATGATCGATGGTGCTCCCTGCCCCAATCGGGATTAATTCATTAATAGTAAATTTGTAGCCATCGTAACCACCATTAAATGCCAAGCTGGACCCACTACCGATATTATATATTTCAATGACTTTTGGGCAGGGATCATTTCTCTCAAATCTTACTAACGGGAATGAGATGGCGATATTACCTTCCCCTTCCATGACATGAGTATTTGTGTTTGTTGAAATCTTGACTGTATGAACCTCCACCCAGTCCCAATAGGACTGGCTATCCAAATCCAACCCGGATGGATGGGTGCTTGGAATTGACAGTACTACCCTGATGGTCCCTTCCCAGACATCACAACCTTCAGCCATCTTGGCTAATTTTTTTGTAATCTGCTCTGCTAAGTTCATATCGCCCCCTATCATCTGGATCTGTTCCGCAGCTTTGCTTACTTTTCTCTGTTCGACGCAATTGGTTTCCTTGAGGGCTTCTTTTCCAAGTTCTTCGGCGATGCTGGCCATCTCATCTACTAATTCGAAACCAACCTTCTCAACTCCGGTGAAGAAGGCATGCTCAGCTGCTTTGGCCAACATGGATTTACCTGATTCATTGCGATTATTTTTGGCATATTTATGGGCTATTTTGGCAATCTTTTCAACTAGCTCTATTAAGGTTTTATCGTTTGGATTGACACCCCATTGCTGGCTATTGATCCAATCCTGCAAGGCAGCAATTGCCGCAGCCAGATCAGCCCATTCATAGGTCTCGCCCTCCAATGCGGCTGAACCTACTTTGGGTGAATGTGTAATACCCGAGCTTTGGTTCTCCGCCTGGTCAAAGACACCGATCAGGGGATCGAGGGTATCCAGCTGGCAAGTATAGAGATTCCCATCCCCATTTTCACAACCCATTTCCAGGCTCTGCCATTCTCCAGTTGCCCTGTCAAATCTGGCGAATTTTGCCTCTTCACTGAGCGGGTTTGGCATTTCCAGTGTCAGGGGAATAACTGCGCCAGAATTTAGATTAACAGGCAGCCAATCCGCATCAAAAGCTTCCAGGGCAAAAGCGGTTATCAGCTTTAACCCTTCCCCCTCCGAAAAAGGTTCCATGATAGGACTGACATCATAAGGGTCGATCAACGCCAGGCCTACTACAACGGATGGATTCTGGAAAAGCCCAGGAGAGAGCTCTGCAGTCAGATAAATCTCGTCCTTGTACATACCACGCAGAGTAAGAGGGTCCTCACCTTCAACTATCTCCATCGATTGATAGGGGGTCAGGTGAGTCACAAAAAATGGGAAATCCTGCTCTTCGGCTAAAGCTTTGGCATAACCACTGGCATAGCCCAGGGCGGTGACCGGGATCCAGCCACCCTTATAGTCCAGGAAGTCTCCGCTGGCCACACCATCTTCCGTGGCGATATCCTCCCCGCCAACCTCGGCATAAGCCACTGGATTTCCGTCTGGATCGATAATATACCCCAGGAGTCGGGGGTAGTGATATTCAGTAGTTTGATCATCGTCAGAGGATGATTCTGAGATAGCTTCACCTTCTGGCGTCGAGGTACAGGCGCTGAGCGAGAGCACCAGAGTGATACATAATATTAGGTTTAAGATAGCGGAGAATCTGGCAGACTTGTTCACGATGAACCTCCCTGGTGACCAGATCGATAGGAACCTACCATTTCATTCTATATCAAGGTGGAGTGGATTGCAAGAAAAAAGAGAGGGGAGAAAAATATGCGTTACCTAAACTGTTGCAAACGCAGCCAATGCTGTACACCGGCTATGATCTTCCAATCTTATCCGGAAGTCATAGGATAAGGGTTTTATGTTAAAGTATTATTTATGCAAGACTAAAAATGAAAACAAAACCCACAACAACATCAAGTGTGTTCAGAAGAATGTGAGCAATGATCCCAATGTAAATATTCTTCTTTTTCACAGCGATTATCAGAGGTATCATTCCGACGATTCTTGTAAAAAACATCCATGGCGTCCAAAGATGATAGGCAGCAAATAAAATACTATGAAACAGTTCTGAATTTTTAAGGGGTATTCGAGGTAACAAATACCCCCGGAAATATAACTCTTCAACTGCCGGCCCCACGACTACACCGAAGACAATAAAAATACTATATGTAACGATAAGAGCTGTTTTTGAATAACTCCCATCTAATCCGCTATCGAGAGTAGGCATCCAGAAAAACAGTTTTTCCAACAAGAAATTATCCAAAGGTTTCATGACCGTAAATATGGCACCCATCAGCGCTAATACGATCAGCACCCATACGATGTATTGCCACCAGGGAAGGGGTTTGCGATAACTTATGAGCCCATCAAACGTATATCGCCCGGTTGTCTGTTTCCCCTTAAGAAGCAAATATCCAAGTTCCACTGGCACAAGAACAAAAACAATTGCGAGTATCAGCCCAAAAGCCGAAGGATATCCGTTATTTTGCAGCGGTTCTCGAATAAGAAAATAAAATATCCCGATCAGGATACCTGGAAACCAATGCAAAAGGATGGATTGGACTAGTGTATGCTTTTCTACTGTTTGTTGATTTGTCATTCTTCTCCATTTCTACATGCGACCAAAGGTAGATTATATTTCAATTTCCTATTATCCCGATAAGTTATGATTATATCCGCGAATCAAAACTCACAGGATCTGGATCACAACGGGATTCGTCCTGTGCGATAATAAATTTCAGGAGAGCGATGTCATGGAAATTGAACTAAAAGTTCTGAATTGGGCCCAGGCAGACCTGGAGGAGCTGGCCGAGCTCACCTGGGAAGCCCGGATGGCCTCACCCTTATGGGTGGAAGGGCAGTCTGTCAAATTTTTCAAGGACTACATCAAGGGTAGAAGAGATCGCTGGCCAGAATCCCAGGTAGTGATTGCACAGCGAGATGGGAAGATGGTGGGCTGGCTGGCCCTGATCACAGAAGACCCGCTGACCTTCGAATTGTGGCGCTGGCACCCATTCATCAAACCGGATGAAGATCAAGAATTGATCGCGGATCAACTGCTGCAGGCTTGCAAAGAAATCAGCCAAGGAAAAGGAGCCCAGCGTCTTGAGGTTTGCTGCCATACCCAAAACCAACACCTGACCCCTGAAGTGGAAGACTATCGGCAAATCCAGGGTTCCTGGTATGAGAAAAATGGATTAATGTTATCTGACGAAACGGTCTATATGACCCGCACTTCCAGCGAGATCGATCTACTGCCGGAGCCAACATACCCGGAACCTTTTTCGATCTGCAATTATCATCCCCACTTAAAAAGAACTCTCTATGAAGTTTATCTACTGGCTTTTTCCACCGGGGAGGACCGTTCTTTTCTAAATCTGACCGCAGAAGGTGCAAAAGCCCAATTTGATCGCTACCTAGGAAATGATCTGAATCCCCAAACCTCGATCATTCTCCTTCGGGGCGGCCAGCCGATCGGTTTCTCGCTGGTACAAACCCGAAAGGGTGTTGGCGATGAACATATGGCCCTGATCGCTATAACTCCAAAACATCAACGTCAGGGTTGGGGAAGGAAGCTGTTGGCGACATCAATGCTGTCAGCCGCCAAGGAGGGAGAAAAGCTATTTTCTCTTGGAGTAGATCTGGTAAATGAGCCCGCCTTTCAGCTGTACAACAGCATGGGCTTTGAAGTCCAGACCAAGTTGGTTACTTATATTTGGAAGAATGAAAGTTGAACGGGCTGGATCTACAACAAACTAGACAACCAAAACAGATTGAATAGAACCACATAGAACTGGATGGAAAGGGAAACCGTATCATTCTTATCATCTTGTGTCTTCCCCTGGCTGATCACCGCCGAAGCAACCAGCGTAAATAGAACCAATCCCAAGACAATCCAGATCGTTCTCACTATGCCTGGCAGCGAAGTTACTATAAACAAAAACCAACCAACCATGTACAGAAATGTACTAATAAACAGAATTCTTGCCGCAGGCCCAGTCTCTTTCTTCAAAAATAAACCGCCAGTTATAGAAATCAGCAGCAAAGCCGAAAACAAGATCCATGTTTTTAACTGAGATATATCAGCGCTTGACCAATGAAGCATCATTCCAGCAGTCACCCCAAAAGCGAGAAATAGTACCATGTTCCAGCCCGGTTCTGTGTCCAGGATGACCATGGCAAATAACAACGCCAAAAAGGCAACTTGAATATAGGTTCTTGCAGCTGGCGGAATCATATTAACAAGATTGTATCCAAGGATAGAAGCCAGCAATCCTAATCCCAGAAAGGGCGCCACCTGGATCAATAGAACCAGTAAGGCCTCTTTATCCCTATGGAATACTTTGTTTTGTTTTGCCAGATAGGGCTCCTTCATTCAGGTTTAACAGGTTTCCAAACATCACCACCACAAGTCGATCTATTCGGACACTGATCTGGATGGATTGATCTCCGGGGTGATATCCATCCGGATAGGATATCTCCAATCCCGTCACCATCGGGTTATTCAAGCCAAATCCATTTTCTCGTGCATTGCCCAGGACATGAGTCGCCACCAGCGTTTGCATCGGCGGAGCAACCAGCGTCTTACTGTGATCCTCATCTATCCAGGAGAAAAAATCATCCGCAGCCGGGGTAGGTGTCAGGGTTGGCCCCGGAGTGCTTCCAATCGGAGTTGCTGTCAGGGTAACGTTGGCCGCAGCTGTTTGGGCAGCGACAACCTGGGTAACCATGCGGTCTCCCACAATTATCAAACCCGCTTTCCCGGCGGCATCTGCAGCCCGATCCAATTCTTGGTTTTCCACCATCAAGCGGGCTCCATCAATAATAACTGCCAGGAAAAGCATAACAACCACCAAGAGAACAGCAACTATGATGATTACCTGGCCCTCTTCTTTCTTGTTCATGGATTCTGATACTCCATGCGTGTGACCCCCCGTCCTGTGATGGGTAAAGTAATCCGTGGAAAAGTCAGGTCTACCTGATACTGGACTGTTATCGTGAGAGCCTCACCCCGCGGCGACGGGAAGGGCTGATTTCTGGGAGCTTCATCCTGAGTTGGGTCAATATCAATTACCAGCCGTGAGGTATCCAGACCGTAGGCCGCATTTTGAATAGCGCCGATAATTTCCTGATCCCCCTTAGTTGGATCGATGATGGTCGCACCGGCCCGAGCACCTTCCCAGGCCGCGTTGGATACCGCCATCTGAGAATAAAAAACGATCCCAAAATCAATAATCGCAACCATTAACAACAATAAGATCGGCAGAACGAAGGCAAACTCGACCAGGGTTTGTCCAGAGATTGAAGTTTTCGATCGTTTTTTCATCGTCATGCAGGAATGACCCCCTGAATTCAACGCCGCAACAGGAAATTAATGATCGGAGGAGCCAGGTAAATCAGAAGCAAACTTGGTAAAAAGAAGAACACCAGGGCAGGAATGATCCGGATAGGTGCAGTCTGGGCTTTAACTTCCGCTCGCTGCCGTCGGCGAGTCCGCAGCAGATTTGCCTGCACCCGCATCGTCCTGGCAAGCGATGTTCCCAGGCGTTCAGATAACAGGATCGCTTCTACAAACTGACCCACATCCGGAGAAGGCATTCGCTTTGTGAGATCTTCCAAAGCTTCTCGCCTGGAGAAACCCAATTCGATCTGGATCAATGCTCCTCTCATTTCCTCCCCCAGGATGCCAATAAAATTTTTGCTCACTCTCTTTAAGGCGGGCACCAATCCCAAACCAGCTTCTACTGTAAAAGTCAGCATATCTAAAAAGTCAGGTAATGATCTCTCCACAGCGCGCTGTCTCTCCCGGATCCGATACTTAAGATAGAGATAAGGAGAAACAACAAGGGTGAGGACAAGGGCAATTGACAGTGGATATCCAATTGAGCCTCCAAACCCGAAGATGATCAAACCCAGAAGAACTCCGACCAAACTCAGCAGCCACCAAGAGACAACAAACTGGTGATGCGACAACTGGATTCCAGACCAGATCACGGTCTGTTCATCAATTACCTGACTTATCATTCCGGGAAGTTGAATGGCATCCAGAACAGGCAAAATCCGCTTTCGCCAGGATTTGTGAGATGTAGATTCCTGGGATAAAAGTTGGGATCGAATCCGGATCCTTGCTTTTTGATCTTCAATCGTTATTAATAAGATCAATATCAGGAAGATTATCAAGCCGAAAATTATCGAGATCAGATATAAAAGGGACATCCTTACACCTCAATCCTGATCAGACGGATCACTATCGCAGCGCCAATCAATTCCAGAATTCCTGCAGCGATCAAAACCAGGTTGCCGATGGTTGTATTAAACAAAACATCGGTATATCCCGGAAACATGGATAATAAGCCCAATGAAACCGGGACGAGTAACGCGATCACAATCGCGGAAAGCCTACCTTGGGCTGTCATGGTCCGGACTTCATTTCCCAGCTCAACTCGTTTTCGAACCATTTCCGCCATCTCCCGCATCATCTCGGCCATATTTCCACCAACCTGCCGCTGAAGAGTTAATCCTTCTACAAGCAAACGGACATCTTCATTAGAACGCCTTTGGTATAACTCTTCCAAGGCTTGATCCACAGTAAATCCAATCTGGATCTGTGAGGATATTTGGGCCATTTCTGAAGAACTAGGCTGGGAAAGATTTGGAACCACAAATTCTATAGCCTGGGGTAGTGAAAACCCCGCCTGTAACGAGTCAGCCAAACGATCCAATACACTTGGAAATTGATCCTGGAATAATTGGCGATTCGTCCTGGCCCGGGAATAGAGGGTTGTTAAAAAACCTATCAGGACCAATAGTGAAATGAAACCGCTTAGAAGATATCTTCCGATGAGGGTGTATCCCAAGAGGGCGCTGCCGCAGATCATCCCAATCAGCATTATTATCAAGGAGAGTGGTTGAGTTCCTAAACCAGCATCACCCCACCAGCCCAGCAGGATCCCTCCCACACCTCTCTGAAATCCAGGTTTGAGGGCGAAATTGATCCTTTGGACGAAAGTATTGGGCGCCTGCCACCAGGTTGAGGGCCGGGGGACTCCTTCTTTCTCCTCCAATCGTTTGCGCCAGGCCAAACGTAATTCTCGCCCCCGTAAATTCTCAACCACTGAAAGGGAAGCAATCAACAAGATACTACCCGCGGTGATCCCCAGGAAGATGGGCTCGATTACGGCCAGGTTGCCAAACAAAGGCTCCCTGAATAACCAAGCCACGAATAAAGCCACTACATAGACAATGATGCCAATAACAGTAAAAGGCACTTAATCCTCCAGATTGTCCTTGATGGAGAATCCGCTTTGTTTGATCAATGTTAAACAATGGGGTTCATATCTGGTGGTCTGGAATTGTCCCAGCGTCTTGCCTTGATCATCCAATCCTTCCCTTTCAAATCTAAATATCTCTTCTGTCGTAACCTTGAGGGTGTTCCAATCATCTACCTGGGTAGAAAGGACTTCGGCAATTGACACCACTTTTCTCTTCCCTCCAGGCAGCCGCTCCTGCTGGACGATCAAATCCAGGGAACTGGCAATTTGCTCCCGAATTGCCGACTGCGGCAGATCCAGCCCTGCCATCAATACCATGGATTCCAGCCGGCGGACCGCATCCGGTGGTGAATTAGCATGAACAGTCGTTAACGAACCCGGATGTCCTGTATTCATAGCCTGCAGCATATCAAAAGCTTCTGGGCCTCTTACCTCCCCCACGATGATCCGGTCTGGACGCATTCGAAGGGCATTGTGGACCAGGGTGCGGATCTTAACTTCCCCCTTGCCCTCGATATTGGGAGGGCGAGATTCCAGGGATACCAGGTTCTTTGCGCTAAGCTGCAGTTCCGCTGTGTCTTCAATGGTGACCATGCGCTCCCTTTCCGGGATGCAGCGAGCCAGGGCGTTAAGAGTAGAGGTTTTCCCCGATCCTGTTCCCCCTGAGATCAGAATATTCAGCCGGGCCCGGATACAAGCCTGCAAAAAACCCGCCATTTGTTCATTAATGCTGTCCAGTTCAACAAGTCTCTTCAGCGTAAAGGGATCAGCTGAAAAACGGCGGATCGTCAATGCCGGTGAGCGCAGGGCCAGAGGAGGGATAATGGCATTTACCCGGGATCCATCCGGCAGCCTCGCATCCACAAAGGGTGTCGATTCGTCCACTCTCCGTCCCAAAGGGGCAACGATCCGATCGATCACATTTAATATATGAGCCTCATCCCGGAATGATGTTTTTACCGGTTCTAGTTCCCCATCTTTTTCAACAAAGATCTCATCCGGAGCATTGACCATGATCTCGGTGACCTGGGGATCATTCAGATAGGGCTCGATCGGCCCCAGACCAACCATTCGATTCACGACCGCCTGGACAACTTCCTCTTCAGTTTTCTGAGGAATGATTATTCCCTCTCGCTCCAGAAGTTTGTTGACTATTTTCGCCAACCGCTGACGATCTCTGGCATAAGAGAGCGGGTCTCCATCAGATGGGGAACGTCCCTTGATATACTCGCTCGCCAGTCTGTGTAATTTATCCTCGAGGGCAGCTTGATCCATCATTGTCATTGTATAATCCTCAACTACCTCTTTGATCGATCAACTTAAGCAACTGCGTTGAAAGCTGGCGGATGGATTTTCCAAGTTTACTGGTTCTGCCTAAAACACAGGGTTCACCATAGCTGATATTGGACCAAACGCCAGCCGGATCCACTGGAAATACACCAAATAAGGGAACACCAAGATGATCTTTTATCTCATCAGGCTTAATCGCCGCACTCGGCGTTTGCTGATTGATGACCAACCCAGTGATCTTTTCCTTTTCGGGGATCACATCCAGAAATCGAGCGGTGGACCTCAAAGATGGCGCATCAGGTGTCAGAAGGATAAGGCGGATATCCACCAGGGAGAGGGCAGACCCGGTTTCAGGGCTTAGTGCAGATGTATCCAGGATCACCAGATCATATTCTTCCCGGAAAGCATCCAATAGGGAGGAGATGTTTTTCTTGGTCAAAGACCCTTTCCAGCTCATTTCCGGCGGGGCAGCCAGCAGATCCACCCCGGGGCGATATTCTGTGACAGCTAATTTGATATGCTGGGGAGTTAATTCATTAATGACGGAAAGTAAGTCTGACAAAGAACGTTCAGGATCAAGATCCAGCAGCAGATCTGCTGTACCGATCCCAGAGTTCAGGTCGATTATTACTGTTTTTCGACGATGTCCCACACCAAATGCAACCCCCAGGTTGGTCGCCAGAAGAGTCTTTCCCATTCCACCTTTGGCGGAGAAGATCCCAATCACAGTACCCATTGATTATCCTCCCGCCGGCCGAAGCAGCACTAAGAGCTGGAATTCATTGGCCCTGGCGTACAACAAAGACAGGGCTTCCTGATCTTCCAGGGCAAATACATAGGCTGGTGATTCTTCATCTCCAGGGAGGGCTACTACCTGCACCCTGGTAGCAATAAAACCTACTTCATCCAGATCCGTGCCGGGAAGGGCCGAGGCGATCTCCACCCGGTCACCTTCAGCCAGATCTGGCGGGGCTGCGATAAACCAGGCCAGCGGGATGCTGACACACCATTTCCCCGCAGGACAGCGTTGGGCAACGGCACCTCCCTGATCTCCAGCCAGTTTTTCTGGTAGAACCACTTCTCCTTTAACAAGGGGATACAGCGTCAGATGTCCCACTACCTGTTCTTTGAAACTGAAATGGGAAGCGGGAACAGCACCAGAAGACACATCCCGGATATCCAGCATATCCGAAGTGATCAATGTTCCGATTCCGATATCCTGGTCAGCAAATACCGCCGATGTTAATTCTCCTGGTGCGATCCTCTGCTGGCGGGCAAAGAATTGGAAAACCAGGAACCCAAACAGGGCAGCTAAAAGCACAGCCACGAACACATAAAAACGTGTCCGACGACGAACGGCTGCCTGCCAATCCGGAGTTGTTGAAGGCGTAATTTTTTCAACCATAAGCCATATCTCCCCTTTTTATCTCTTGATGAGAAATTTCGAAAGACATTATTTGCTACTTCCCATTAATCAAATAAATCTTACATAGAAACCAATTCGATTAGAAAATATCCCTTAGTATATTGATCTCCATCTACTGTCATTTCCAATAATTTGGAAGTTGTTTGATCAAACAGAATTCTAAGGCAGATTATTCATCCTTCCAATCACTGGGTGACTCAATCTTTCTGGATAACTCAACAGCCTCGGACATATGGATACTTGATAAATTCCTTGTATCTATCGCTTTCCTGACAGCTTCAAACGCCCTCTTCTCATCATCAAGATTAGAATACCCCTGGGCAACACCCAGCCACAATTTTCCATTATTGGGTTGTTTTTTTAGTAAGCTCCCGTAAATTTTGATTGCTTCCTGGTTCTCTCCCATACCGATCTGGGATCTAGCAAATTCATATTGGGCAAAAATCCAATCTGGATTACTTTTTAATGCTTGCTTGGCAGCCCAGAAAGCCTCTTCCCACATTTCCAAGTCATTATAGAGGCGGGATAAAATCAAATAAGTTATATCCGCATCCAATGCTATAGATTGTTGCAGAAATACTTCCTCTTTATCCCGGTCCCCCAAGATATTATATAAAACTACTATGACTGCCAACCTTTCAGCCCTAACATCATATTTCGTCTCCGCGTCTTTAAGCGCTTTTAATAACTCTCTTTCGGCATCTTCATACTTTCCTTCTCTGATGTACAGGACACCAAGAGAGAATCTCAAATTGTGAAAATCTGGTGATTTTCGTAATCCCTTTTTTGCCCATTTGATTGCGGATGTCCAATCCTTCAATTGCGAATAATAATAGCTCCTTGAAGATTGATATGAAACACCTTTGTTCACTTCATGATTCATTGCTTCGGCGGCTTTGTCCAATCCACAATCCAAAAGTGCATCAGAGTACCATCCTATGGCTATTTCATTTAAATCAGCACTAATCAGGTGTTTATTCAGTATTCGACCTTCCCAGTTGCTGGGGTTCAGGTTCAGTGCTTTTTCATAATAGGGCAGTGCAGATCTGGGATCCCCCTGAACGTTATAAATATGATTGGCCATCAAATAATTTGGCAATGGAGAATCTGGATATTTATCAAGAGTTCCCTTGATAAATTCATAGGCCCTATCCCCCTCACCCATCTCCCAATAAAGGTCAACCATCGCTATGACAGCTTCCTGGTTTACATCATCTAACTCTATTACCCTCTTATATGAAGCCAGGGATTCTGAAAATTGCTTAATCGCGAACTGTAAAGACCCATACAGAGCCAGAACACGGACATTATCTGGCCAAAAGTCAACACAAAAAGAAAATAAACCCAATGCTTCTTCATACAAACCCATATGAAACAAAAGGCGAGAGATTCTCCATCTCGCCCGGGCGTATTCATTGTCATTGGAATAGGGAAAATTCTCAATCTGGCTGGCGATCGATAAAACCTGATCTATCTCTCCTTCCCATTGATACAGGATAGCCAGGTAAGTTAACAACCACAAGTCATCTTGTTTGGATTTATTGCGCTGGTGAAGTAGATTGCGTGCTTGTTGATAATCACCCTTATTAGCAAGCCGGGATATTTTCCGATCGAATAGCTTGTTGGAGATCGATGTAATTGTATTGTTCATCGAGCCTTTCTCTAATCAGGTGTTAGGGTTGACAATGCTGGCTCCAAAGTAGCTGGCAATTTTGTCGATGATGGTGAAGGAATTAATGTCTCTGTTGGTGACGGTGTGAGAGTTGGTGAAGGGGTTGAGGTTGGCGTATCCGTCGGCGTTGGTGTGGGTGTTAGTGTCTCTGTTGGTGTTGGTGTGGGAGTAAACGTCGAGGTGGGTGATGGAGTTGGGAATGGCGTTTCAGGTGCATTGAGTCCGGGATCCGGGCTGTATGTGTCTGGTTTAACCTTATCCGAAATATGCTTAAATACTCTCATAGTTATCACTGGGATAGCAGTTGAAATCGCGATTATTTTCTGCCAGGCAGGTCTGTTGGCAAGCATCCCAACGAGGGTTTTTACACCCTCATTAATTCCTGGCATAAATTTTCCGTCGAAAGGCGGTTTCACTGGATCCGGATCAGGAGGTTTCTGCTGTTTTTGGGTGAATTTATAGTTGTCTTGTTGTTGCTGCGTATAATCTCTTGATTTTGTATCTTGCCACTGTGTCCCCGAGAAGTTAGCTTTTAAGTAAGACAATCCGATATCAAGAGCCACTAATGCGGCAATACCCGCGGCTACAACCAGTCCATCACCTTGAGCAGGAGAGACAACAGCAGCTGTTAGTAAGGCAACCTCAGTATCGGATGTGTGGTCTCGGATGGTACTGCCAACTGCATCATCAAAACTTTCCAGGGCATCGCCAGCACGATTTATTCTATTCAAAACATCATCGTCTTGGCGGCCAGCATTCACTAGCTGCGCCCAGGCCCATCCTTTCGGATCCTCGACGAAACTCGGAACTGTTTCCAGCACCGGATTAACGGATTTAGTTATTTGAGTCTGGGAAATTTGTTGATTCACTGGTTGATTTTGGAGGAGTTTTTCCTCTTTGATTTTCCAGGTCTCTGTGGTGGAAACAGGAACTGGTAACTTCTCCAACTTCCACTTGGTTTCTGTACCAACCTTGGCCCAAACTTTAGTTGTATTGGGCTGCTTTACAATCTTTGTTCCCTTCTTTTCTGTCCTCCAACCGTAAACTGGATCCCGGTGTTCAACAGTCCGATAATAGTCCAAACGTTTCTCCGCTACGATCTTCGGGTACCAATATTTCTCCCGTTTTTTATAGGGCACACGGCGGGTCTTCACCACCGTGCGCGTTTTCCAGACATAATAACTGCCCCTGCGTAAACGCCCATTTCGGCGGTACCAATAATATTTCTTGGTCCTATATCTCTGTTTTGTACGGATTCGTTCAGTCCGATATTTGGTGACGGTACGATAGGCCCAATGTCCCTTATCTACCTTGACGGTTTTATAAACTGGAACTTTTTCTATCCAACGGTTGACCTTAACTATCGCCCAAGTTTTAACCAGATTGGGCACTTCAACCTTCTCCGTTATCGTTACATTTTTCCAGCCATATTTTGGGACGGTTGTTGGTACCCATTTATATCCTTTAGGTGCAGAACTGCTACCGCCTTCTGAGATCAGCTTTCCTCCCAATCCCATCCGATGAGGGTTAGATAAGAATGAACGTATATCCTCCATTTTTTTTGTTATTTCATTTCCAAGCGGATACTGTTTGGCCATTACAGCCAGCATAGCCATAGCGCTGAATAAACCCATCCAGGGCAGCATGGGATCAACGGTTGACAGAAGTGCTTCTTTCTGAACAACCAGCCCCGAATTTCCCTGCAGGGCCCACAAAAGCTGGAAGTCTTCTGTAGCTACCGTCCGTTTCCCCAAAACCGGATCGTTATAGCTAACCCATTTTCCATCGGCTGAGATGCTAGTTAAAGTCACAAAGTGCCCCGGTTGATCTGAACCATTGCTGCCCAGGGAAACCACTACAGGTTTTCCCGCACCCAGCTGCTCACCTATGAGGTCCAGGCTCCAATTGTGGAACGCAGTTGCCCCTTGATATCCATATTGTCGGGCCTGGTATGCTAATTCCTCCACACCAGTGCCGGTATCATATAAGAGGCCCGAGTTTTTTAGATCGTTGATCAGTGATACCTGGGAAGGAGCTTCGCCCTCACCATTAAGTGACAGGAACTCAAGGGCCATACCCAGGGCAGCAGCTCCGCAGGTCACATCAGCAGGATCCTGATATCGTTGAGGAATGGCCAGAGAATTAATTACTGGTATAGGGTCCACTACAATCTGCGGTTCCAGAGCAACAAACTCGGGAGAGATGACCATTAACGGCACTTCCACTCCCTGGGAATATGAAATTATTCCTGTAGGAGTTATCTCCACTTGATCTGCAGTTGATAAGGAACCATTTGGATTGATACCTGTAATCCAGGGCGGTTTAACAGGCTCCGGGGGTGGAGGCGGATCACCTTCCGCCCGGACAGAATATGGGGTAGCTGCGATTACTGCCAACAGCATAAAGATCACCCCGATAAAGAATAATTTCCTGCGCATGAGTTCTCCTCACCGGTATTTTATTGAGGGCAGCGATGAGGTTTGGGATGGGTGAGATCCCGATAGAAAAATAATCCCCAAATCAGCCGGGGTGGTGGCTATACTTGGGTGTAATTGGAGTGTAAACAAATCTGATGCCAAAGTCAAGCATTGTGAGATGTTTTCGCTCAATAAGTATGTGAGTGATGAAAAACAGGGACAGAGTCCTTTCTTGACGACTCTGTCCCTTTACTATTACCCCTTGACATATCATCAACTTTATTGTACTATTCACTTCATACTAGTACTAAGTACTATGTATATTCCACTAAAGAGTATTAATAACTGCAACCTGGTGGGGGAATACCAATACCCAGCAGGGAAGGAGGAACAAATTGGTAGAACTACAGGAAACCCATAAGAAATTTCAGAAAGAACTCAGCTCGGGCACAGTCAGTCTGGCCCTGCTGAGCATCCTGGCCCAAAGCAAAGAGCCGCTTTACGGCTACCAGATCGGCAAATTGGTAGGCGCGGGTGACGACGAGGGCGTGATGGTCAAACAAGGCGCTATCTACCCAGTCCTGCGCAGCCTGGAAGGTCAGGGACTGCTCAGCAGCGAACGGGAAATGTCCGATTCCGGACCTCCCCGCAAATACTATCAGACCACGGAAACCGGGCAGGAAGCCCTGGAAACCTGGTCCCAGATCTGGACCGAAACCAAAACTTTTGTTGACAATGTACTGGGAGGTGATTACCAGTGAG
>Ga0209013_10002150_pt1 | contig 17976 bp, 17 predicted proteins | sample Cruoilmetagenom2_FD_187291 | JGI IMG/M metagenome (GOLD analysis project Ga0209013, IMG submission 187291) | Oil polluted marine microbial communities from Coal Oil Point, Santa Barbara, California, USA - Sample 2 (SPAdes) (version 2) | ecosystem: Environmental > Aquatic > Marine > Oil seeps ...
CAACCATCCCGAATCCGAGCCGATGATCATCGGCCGCAACTTCCTCACCAAGATCAACGCCAATATCGGCAACTCCGCCGTGACGAGTTCGGTCGAGGAAGAAGTGGAGAAGATGGTGTGGGCGATCCGCTGGGGCGCCGACACGGTCATGGATCTGTCCACGGGCCGCAATATTCACACCACCCGCGAATGGATCATCCGCAACTCGCCGGTGCCCATAGGCACCGTGCCGATCTATCAGGCGCTGGAGAAGGTGGACGGCGATCCCGTGAAGCTCGATTGGGAAGTCTACAGAGACACGCTGATCGAGCAATGCGAGCAGGGGGTCGATTACTTCACGATCCATGCGGGCGTGCGGCTGGGCTATATCCATCTCACCGCCGACCGCATCACCGGCATCGTCTCTCGTGGCGGCTCGATCATGGCGAAGTGGTGCTTGGCCCATCACAGAGAGAGCTTCCTCTACGAGCACTTCGCCGACATTTGTGAGATCATGCGGAAATACGATGTCAGCTTCAGCCTGGGCGATGGCCTTCGTCCCGGTTCCATTGCCGACGCGAACGATCGGGCGCAATTCGCCGAGCTGGAAACGCTTGGTGAGCTGACGAAAGTCGCCTGGGACCGTGGCTGCCAAGTTATGATCGAAGGGCCGGGACACGTCCCGATACATAAGATCAAGGTCAATGTGGAGAAGCAGCTCCGCGAATGCGGCGAGGCGCCCTTCTATACGCTGGGTCCGCTCGTCACCGACATCGCGCCGGCTTACGACCACATCACATCTGCGATCGGTGCCGGCATGATCGGCTGGTTCGGCACGGCCATGCTTTGCTATGTGACGCCCAAGGAGCATCTGGGGCTGCCCGACCGGGACGACGTGAAGGCCGGCGTCATGGCCTACAAGATCGCCGCGCACGCCGCCGACCTCGCCAAGGGCCACCCGGCCGCGCAGGCGCGCGACGATGCCATCTCGCAAGCCCGCTTCGACTTCCGCTGGGAGGACCAGTTCAACCTGTCGCTCGATCCCGAAACGGCGCGCAGGTATCACGACGAGACCATGCCCAAGGAGGCGCACAAGCTCGCACATTTCTGCTCCATGTGCGGACCGAAATTTTGCTCCATGGAGATCACCCGCGAAGTGCGCGACTACGCCGCCAAGCTCAACGATGCCAGCGGCATCGGCAAGTTGACCGACGCCGAACGCCAAAAAGGCATGGACGAGATGAGCGAGAAATTCCGTGAGATGGGCTCAGAGGTCTATGTCGATAAGACGTGACGACTGGGGGACGACGATGTCTTCGCTCCTGGGTCATGCTTCTCGCACTCACGCTTGCGGCCGCGCCCGCCGCTGCCGGCCGCAGTGCGGCGGATCTGGCGATGTCTTTTGAGGGAGTGTTCCGATGACGGAGTTGTCTGGCGACGAAGCAGGTGTACGCCGCGCGGTTGATCAGTGGGCTGTCGTTTTGAGTGCCATGCTGAACGGTGACCCGGCCCCGCTGGCCGAGCTGTACTCTCACGCGAGGGACGTCACCTATATGGGGGCCGAGGGCACTTACCGGATCGGCTGGGACGCGACCTATGCCGATTGGAGCGCGCAGGCTGAGAAGAGCTCGGGCGGACAGGTGGAAGCGGTCGATGTGCATGTTGTCGTCAGCGGCGATCTGGCGGCGGCGCAGCATCTTACGCGGGGGCAGGTGCGGCAGCCCGACGGCCAGATGAACGAGACGAACGTGCGGGAGTCGAGTGTGTTCCGAAAAGAGAACGCCGCCTGGAAGATGATTGCTCATCATGCCGACGGCGTCCCGTATTGGCAGGAGGCGTTCACGGAATCCTAGCGGTGCGCGCTAGGCTGGGAGTCCTCTCAGCATCGACTCCGGTTACGCGCCGAAAGCGCGACGGGTTGAGGCTTGGTCCAGGCTGACCAAGGATCTCGATCGGGATATGCTCGCGTCGATGACCCGAACAATTGCTTGTGATGAGGCTATTCGGGTCGCCCGCTATATTCTGTGGGTCAATGTTGCGGCCGCTTGGTGGTCGAGATTTAGTGAAAGGCGCACGTGAAAGGTGCCGCGTTTCAGCGAGGGGACGCCGATGGCCGATATGAAACTTACCTATTTCGACTTTCATGGCGGGCGCGGGGAGCCAGTGCGGCTCGCTCTTACGATGGGCGGCGTGCCCTTCGAGGACGACCGCGTCGCGATGGCGGATTGGCCTGAGCGTAAAGGCGGCACGCCCTTCGGCGCCCTGCCGGTTCTGGAGGTCGATGGAAAGCCCCTGTCGCAGTCAAATTCGATCAATCGCTACGTGGCCAAGCTGACCGGGCTGTATCCGTCCGATTTCTGGCAAGCCGCTCTATGTGATGAGGCAATGGATGCCGTGGAAGATCTCACCAACGAGATCGTGCCGACGATGTTTATGCCTGACGACGAGAAGAAGGCGCGGCGCGAGGAACTCGCCGAAGGCCCGATACCCCTCTACCTCAAACGGCTAAATCAAAATCTTGCGGTCCAAGGCGGCCGATACTTCGCCGACGATCGCCTCACCATCGCGGATCTGAAGGTCGCTATGCTGATCCGGCAATTGCGGTCCGGTATTCTAGACCACATTCCGACCGACTTGCCGGACCGGGTGGCGCCGGAGCTTGTCGAGCATTTCCAGCGCGTCATGAAGGATCCGGCAATCGCCGCCTACTATGCCAAGCGTGGTGTGGAGATCTGATTTCGTCACGCGCCACGACATCTGCCGATTTGGGAGGCCTAGCGCAACGCGCCACGTGGGGCGGCGGACATCATGGGACAGCCGAGCGTCTTACGGAAAGCCTCGATGAGCTCCTGGCGGTTGTTCGCAGTGATGTAGAGGCCGCCAGTTTCCTCGGCGAGACATTTCGTGTCGAGGAAGCTCTGTGCGCCCGTCCAGCGGAAACTCCGTAGCTGATAGCCGACCACATGGACGGTGATCTGCCGGCTTTTGGCCTTGAGCAACTTGCCGAGTTCGCAGGGCTCGCCGCCGCAAGTCTCCTCGCCGTCCGTCAGAAGCACGATCGTTCCCGGGGCCGTCTTGTGATCCAGGACCTTCGCGGCCGCCACCACCGCTGTGACGAGGGGCGTCTTCCCAGCCGGGTTGATCGCGTTCACCACGCGCAAGATGCGCTGGCCGGCGTTTGGTTCGGGCGGGAAGTTCAGCCGCACATTGCATTGCTGGTATGGGCCCGGGCCATAGGTGATGAGGCCGATCTTCCGGAACCGCGTAGCGTTGGGCAAGACTTCGGTGAGGGCAGCGCGGACCTCGCCAATGCGCGACTTGTCGCTGAATAGGCCTTGGACTGTATTGCCCGCCATGGAGCCCGAGGCATCGAATACGATCATCGCATCTTCGGTGCAGTAGGGGCGGGCGTCGTCGTCGGCCGTCGCTTCTTGAGCCATCGCGTCTTGAGCCATGGCCTGCGGGGTGCTCGCAGCCATGTGGCTTGCGAGGACTACGAGCAAAGCGAGGGCCGCGTGGCGTGCGTGTCGTGACGGCATGGGCGCTCCGCAGCTGGTACCTGAGGCGTGCAGTATAGCAAAGGCGGCGCGGGACAGCAGATACATCGGTGCAGATCACAAAATCCTGATGTCGCGAGGTCCGTTTGGTCATACCTGGAGCCGAACAATTCGCTATGGGTTCATAAAGAATCCGAGCTTGAGATGCTCTCTAGGAGGCCCTGATGACTGCTCCGAACTTGCGGTTTTCGATCTCTCCGATCGACGCGCTCGCTTTTGCAGCGGCCCTGTGTGTTGCGCTTCCCTCCGGTTTGGCCGCGCCCGGCGATGCGGTCGAGATTCGCGAATGGGAGGTGCCTTATGACGGGCGCCCGCGCGATCCCTTCGCGGCCGACGCGGACGAGGTCTGGTTCGTCGGACAGGTCAACGGCTATTTGGGTCGTCTTACGCCCTCGAGCGGTGCCTTCTTCCGGCGTGATCTTGGCGAGGGAGCCGGTCCGCACAATTTGATCGTCGACGATGACCGTATCGTGTGGTTCGCCGGGAATCGCAATGCCTACATTGGCCGCTACGATCCAAAGACCGACGCCATCGAACGCATCGAGATGCCCGATCCGAAGGCCAAGGATCCGCACACGCTCGTCTTCGATGCCGACCGGAGCCATATCTGGTTCACGGTGCAGCACGGGAATTCCGTCGGCCGCTTGCGGCTCGCGGACCGGAAGGTTGATCTGATGCCGGTCTCTACGAGGGGCGCGCGCCCCTACGGTATCAAGGTCGGTCCAGACGGAACGCCATGGGTCGCGCTGTTCGGCACCAACAAGCTCGCTTCGGTCGACCCGGAAACGCTTGAAGTCACTGAATATGCAGCCCCTGACGCCGAAGCCCGGCCGCGCCGGCTGGAAGTCACCGATGACGGCCGTGTCTGGTATTCCGACTACACGCGTGGGAAGGTCGGCCGCTACGACCCCAAGACAAAGGCGTTCGCCGAGTGGGACCTTCCGGCAGGCGAGAATAGTCTCCCCTATGGCACGGCCCTCGACAGCAAAGGGCGGCTTTGGATCGCCGAGACGGGCCCTCAGCCCAACCAGCTTGTGGGCTTCGACACGAAACGCGAGGAGATCGTGTCGGTCACGCCGGTGCCGTCCGGCGGCGGCACGGTGCGCCACATGATGTACGACCCTGAGACAAACGTGATCTGGTTCGGCACCGATAGCGGTACGATCGGCAAGGCAAAGGTCTCTAAGCCTGGCGCTTCAGATGCCTGGGCTCCCAAGGCCGGAGAGTGATCGACGACACGCACCGGGGCTTTTCACTGAGTGCCTTCGGTCAGGTGGCTTTGGGTTACGGTGCCTTTGGTTGCGGTGCTTTGGGAAGGTCAATCCGCTTTCCCGTGAAGGAAATCATGATGGTGCTGGACGCCTTCGACAGCGCATCGGCGCTTTGCCCATCGGAATTCAAGGGCAGGAAGCCGAGCGCGCCTTTCAGCGCCATGGTTTCCGTCTTGGGATCATAGGTTCCGGTCGCGTCGATCCGAGCAACCTGCCCCGAGTCGCCTTCCGCGTCCGGGTAGGTGAAGTCGAGCGTCGTGGCCGTTAGGCGCACCGTGCCATCTTCATCGACGCCGTCGCAGCGCCACGTGCCCGCGCTGTCGCCAAAAGGACGGCTGTCCATGACGGCGTCCATCTGGTCTGAATCGAACCGCAGGGCATGGCCGCCATTCGTCAGAACCAGGAGGCTCCGGCTCGTGCCGGTTCGGCCGTTATTGTCCAGGGCATTCTTGGTGAAGAACGTGCCAACAGCCTCGCTGCAATCCCCCTCGATTTCGGCGGATGCGGAAATGGGGAAGAGGGCGGCTGCGCACACCAGTGCAGCGCTGATTGTCTTTGCGATTTTGATGGCATACATGTTCACGTTTCCCGAGTTGAATTCCGTATGCTGAAGACTATCGCAGAGGCGGGCGACGCCCAAGCGACCATCCGAGCGGCCGAGCGAGGCCTTGTGCAGGGTATTCCGTGGACTAAGAGGAGCCCGGTCACCACCGATCCGGCGCATGTGGTGCCGGAGTTGGGAGGGCGACATCCCGGCGCTTCGGCCAAAGGCGCGGCTGCGCGAGCGCCAGAAATACCGGGACGGCCCATAACGGCGCGAGCGCGTTGACGCTCAGGCTGATCAAGACGATGGCCACTGCCATTGTCAGGGTGGCGAGCGCGATGATCTTTGTGTTGGAGCGGGCGGTGCCGACGAGCTGCGCTTGGCGAGCGTGTTGAGGGGAACGAGGAGCCCTGCGAAGAAAATCGGGGCTCCGATCGTCGTGTAGAGAAACGGCAAGACCAGCCCAATACTGGTCAGTTCGTTCGCCGCGCTGCCCGAGACGCCCTGTGTGAGGAGCGCCGCGTAATTGCGCTTAACATTTTCAGGGCCGGTTTCGCTCGCTCGTTCCGCCATAGGTCGCACTGGATCCGGCCGCGTTGGTTGTTCCCCTCAAGGGCGGGCAGACTGGAGGACGTATGCCGACAACACAAGCCGGCCGCGAGGCGAGTTGGCTCGTTCTGTCACATCCGTGCTTGCGAGGGTCAACAGCAAGCGGTTAGGAAACGGGCTACAGTCCACGCATCGGGGAATCGATAGGACCGATTCGAAAGCAAGACTGATTTCAAAAGGCGAGTGGGGGCATCGGGACCGGCAGGACGACGCGCCGGGCGGACTGCGATAGAATGACAAAATCCAGATACAAGCCCGGCGGGTTCGACCTCGCCGTCAAGAAAGCGCGTGCCGGTCGCGGCGTGTTCGTGAAGGAAGACATTCCCAAGGGAGTCTGCGTGCTCGAATATGTGGGCCGGACTCTTTCAAAAGAGGAAGAGTATACGAGCCGCAGCCGCTACCTGTTCGAGGTTACCAAGCGCAAGACGATCGACGGGTGGAACAAGCGCAATACCGCGCGCTACATCAACCACTCCTGCAAGCCGAATTGCGAAGTCGAGATCTACAAGAAACGCGTCTACGTGTTTTCCCTTCGGAAGATCAAGGTGGGTGAGGAACTCGGCTACAATTACGGGAAGTCCTATTTCGACGCCTTCCTCAAGCCCATCGGTTGCCGCTGTCTGAAATGCATGTCCGAAAAGAAATGGGCAAAGGTCCAGGCCAAGGAGCTGACGTACAAGGCGCTCAAGAAAAAGAAGAAAAAGGCCTGAGGTCCTTGAGGATCGCGCGGGCGGCATTGTGACCGGGCGCCCCGGTGACACCACCGCCGGGATGGGCGCCGGAACCGCAGTGATAGAGGCCCGGGACGGGCCCCCGATAGGCCGCGTAGCCGAGGGCTGGACGCGCGGAGAACAGCTGGTTCAGCGATAGCTGGCCATGGAAGATATCTCCACCTGTCAGTCCGAATGTGCGCTCCAGGTCAAGCGGGCTCAAGGCCTGTCGGCCCATGATGCTTTCCTCGAATCCGGGCGCATAGCGATCGACCGTTGCAATCATCAGATCGGCGACGTCGTCGCGGACCTCGTCCCAAGAACGGCCGTCGGGTAGACGCGGCGCCACGTGCTGGCAGAACAGGCTGGCCACATGCGCACCCGGCGGCGCGAGGGTGGGGTCGATGGTCGAGGGAATCAGTATCTCGATAATGGGTTCGGTGCTCCAGCCGCGTTCGCGGGCATCGCGATAGGCGCGGTCCATGTAGTCGAGACTGGGCGCGAGGATGATCCCGGCGCCATGATGGTCGCCCGCGACCGCACCGGGAAGGCATGTGAAATCCGGTAGCTTCGACAGGGCGACGTTCATCCGGAACGTGCCCGAGGCGTATTTGAAAGTCCCCATGCGGGTCAGGAATGCGGGCGGCAGAGCGTCCTTAGCCACAAGTTCGGTATAGAGCCGTTTTAGGGTCATGTTCGCGGCGACCACGCGGCCGTGGACGATCCTCTCATTCTCCAACACAACGCCCACGGTGCGGCCCCGCTCAATGAGGATCTCGGCGATTCCCGCGCCGGTCTCGATCTCCGCGCCAGCGACGCGCGCGGCTTCGGCGATGGCCTCTGAGATGGCGCCCATCCCGCCAATGGCGTGTCCCCAAAGACCCTTCTTTCCATTCACCTCGCCGAAGGCGTGATGCAGCAACACATAGGCCGTGCCCGGCTCATACGGGCTCGCATAGGTGCCGACAATCGAGTCGAAGCCCAGTAGCGCCTTGACGGGGTCGCTCTCGAACCAGCGATCGAGAAAGTCCGCGGCCGACAGGGTGAACAGGTCCAGAAGATCTTGCTGCCCGTCGAGGCCGAGCCGGCTCAGCTGCCTGCCGATGACGGCGGTGCGGGCTAGCTCCCGTAAGGTGGTCAGGTTGAGCCCTTCGGACACGTTGGGCGGGGGCTGCAAAACCAGCGCTCGAAGTGCGTCGGCGATACGCTCAAGATGGGCGCAATAATCGTCATAGCGTTCGGCATCGCGCTCGCTGAACTTGGTGATCTCTTCCTTCGTGCGACCATTGCCAATCAGGAGATAGTCGCTGTCCGACAGCGGCAGAAAGTTCATGGCGGGGCGTTCGACAATACGGAGCCCATGCCGGTGAAGGTCCAAATCGGCGATCACTTTGGGGTTGAGCAGGCTCACCGTGTAGGCGCAGACGGAATTGCGGAAGCCCGGGTGGAATTCCTCCGTGACGGCGGCTCCGCCCGTGATGTCGCGCCGCTCCAGAACTTTGACGCGCAAGCCGGCGCGGGCGAGATAGGCCGCGCAGACGAGCCCGTTATGGCCACCGCCCGCGATTACGGCGTCGTAGATATCCGGAGGAGTCGTTGCGGTGGTTGGCATCTGCGCGATCTGGTCCTTGCCCGGAAGAACGAGACAGGTCTGTCCCGGGCGCGTTATCTAGCTTACTGCACCAGAGCCGCCCAGAACGACCTTTGCAGGTCGTGGCGATAGAGGGAACAAATGCCGGACGCACAAACACAGCCATCGGCCGGTCCGCCACGCCGTGGCCCGCTCGTCGGCATGCTCGGGCCGGGACTATTGCTAGCCGCGACCGGCGTGGGTGCGGGCGATCTTGCCACCGGCAGCTTCGCGGGCGGATTGCTCGGGACGGCGGTGTTGTGGGCGGTCGTCGTGGGCGCCTTCCTGAAATTTGTCGTTACGGAGGGCTTGGCGCGCTGGCAGCTGGCCACGGGCGAGACCTTGATCGAAGGCGTAGCTGCGCGGGCCGGGCGCTGGGCGCTCTGGCTATTTCTGCCCTATCTGCTGCTGTGGTCGTTCTTCGTGGGCTCCGCGCTGATGAGCGCAACGGGGGCGACGCTCCACGCGATGCTGCCCGTGGTTGCCGATGCCAAGGACGGCAAGGTGATCTTCGGTGCGGCTGCCAGCCTCACAGGGCTCGTGCTGGTCTGGTTCGGCGGCTACCGCCTGTTCGACCATGTCATGCGCGTGTGCATCGGCGTCATGTTCGCGACGGTCATTCTTACGGCCATTCTGTTATGGCCGGGGACGGGGGCCGTGCTTGAAGGCCTGTTCGTGCCGAGCATTCCGTCTGCCGGGGCCCAGGGTGTGACCTGGACGCTGGCCTTGATCGGGGGCATAGGTGGCACGCTGACCGTACTTTGCTACGGGTACTGGCTGCGCGAAGAGCGGCGGGACAAGCCGGAGGATCTGCGTCTATGCCGCGTGGATCTGGCCACCGGCTATGTAATGACGGCCATCTTCGGGATCGCGATGGTCATCATCGGGTCGAGCGTGAGCATCGAGGGAAGCGGTGCGCAATTGCTGGTCACGCTGTCGGAGCGCTTGGACGACGTCATGGGTCCGGCGGGCAAGTGGCTGTTTCTCGCCGGTGCGTTCGGTGCGGTCTTCTCCAGCCTTCTCGGCGTTTGGCAATGCGTGCCGTATCTGTTCGCCGATAGTTGGGCGCTCCTGAATGGCACGCGCGAAAACGGACATAAGATCGACACGGCATCGAAGCCCTACCGGGCGTTTCTCCTGGCTATCGCCACCGTGCCGATGCTCGGACTGTTTTGGCGGTTTCGCGATGTGCAGATGCTCTATGCGGTGATCGGCGCGTGGCTTTTCCCGGTCCTTGCGCTCACGCTGCTGATCTTCAACGGGCGTACCGGCTGGGTCGGCGCGCGCTTCGCAAACCGGCCTATGACGGTTATGGCCCTCGTCGTCGTTCTGGCGTTTTTCAGCTATCTCGGATTGCGGCCCTATCTCGGCTAAGGCCGGACGCCCAAAGAAGTGGGGCGGCGCCTCGTGAGCAAGACGACGCCCCGGTCGGTCGACAGGGGATGGGGGCTCCCTGGACCTTAAGGGGAGTCGACCAGAACGACTTCGGCGTCCTCGATCGCTTTGACGGTCACCACAGGTTCGTTGGTGAGTGCGACCCCGTCGCGGGTCTTCGCGACGACCCCGTTGACCTCGATCTTGCCGACGGCGGGCACGAGATAGGCGTGCCGCTGCGTGCCCATGCGGTACTCGGCCGTCTCGCCGGCTTTGAGCGCGGCGCCGAGCACACGCGCCTCGGCCCGGATCGGCAGCGCGTCCATGTCGCCCTCGAAGCCCGATGCAAGCGGGACGAACGCGCCCGCACGTTGCGCCCGCGGGAACGGCTTGGTCCCCCAGGACGGCGTGCCGCCTTCGATGTCCGGCTCGATCCAGATCTGAAAAACGGTCGCCGGCTCGTGCTCGAAGTTGTACTCCGCATGGCGGATGCCGCTGCCAGCGCTCATGACCTGCACGTCGCCGGCTTCCGTGCGCCCGCGATTGCCGAGATTGTCCTCATGGGTGATTGCGCCGTTCCGCACATAGGTGATGATCTCCATCTCCCGATGCGGGTGGGGCGGAAAGCCGGTGTTCGGGGCGATCTCGTCGTCGTTCCAAACACGCAAGGCGCCATGGCTCACGCGTTTGGGATCGAAATAGCGCGCGAAGGAGAAGTGGTGGTTGGCTTTGAGCCAGCCGTGATCCGCGCGCCCAAGCGTTTCGAAGGGTCGAACCTCAATCATGGGAACCTCCTTTCGGTTGACTGTTGGTCGTGTCTGTCTCTAAGCGTTGAAGCCGCCATCCACAGTGATCGCCGATCCGGTGATGTAGCTGGCGTTCGGGCCTGCCAGGAATGCCACGGCGGCGGCCACTTCATCGGCCGTGCCGTAGCGGCCAAGCGCCGTGATCGCTTTCTGCGTGTCGGAAAAGTCGCCGCTTTCTGCCGGGTTCATATCCGTGTCAATGGGGCCGGGCTGCACGGTGTTGACGGTGATGCCTTTGGGGCCGAGATCCCGGGCCCAGCCGCGGGTCAGGCCGAGGAGCGCCGCCTTTGTCGCGCTGTAATCCGCGGCGCCCGCAAATGGCGTGCTCTCGCCAACCACCGATCCGATCGAAATGATGCGCCCGCCGTCGGCCATGAGCGGGGCAACGGCGCGAACGGCCGCTGCTACGCCACGAATATTGACGTCGTACATGCGATCGAGTTCCGCAAGGTTGTTCGCGCGGTCATGCACCTGGCCCAACACCAAGACGCCAGCATTGTTCACGAGAATATCGACCCGCCCGAAATGTGAGGTCACGGCCGCAACGAGGCTACCTACGTCATCGGCCTTGGCCTGGTCCGCCTGAAAGGCCTTGGCACGTACGCCCAGATCCTTCAGATCGGTGACCACGGCGTCCGCGCGGTCCTTGGCAGATGCATAGCTGATGGCGACATCGGCGCCGTCTTTGGCGAGCGCACGGGCAATTGCCGCGCCAATGCCGCGCGATCCGCCGGTAACCAGGGCAACTTTTCCCTCAAGCATTTTCGACATGGTCCAACACTCCGCTGAGATAATGTAGTGAACGCTACATATTAACCTGGACCGACGGCGTCAAGGGAATTATATAACGTGCACTATAAATTTGGGAGGTGCTAGGGATCGGACATCGGGAAGGAGATCAAATAGTGGCCGCAGGCCGTCCGAGAAATTTCTGTAAGAACCAGGCGTTGGACCGCGCTCTTGAGGTTTTCTGGCGCAAAGGTTTCGAGAGCGCGAGCATCTGCGACCTCACCGAAGCGATGGGGATCAACCCCCCGAGCCTCTATGCCGCCTTCGGCAACAAGGAACAGCTCTTCTGCCAGGCGCTGGATCGCTATGGCGAGGTCTATGCAGAGCTAAGGGACGAGGTTCTGTCCGCGCCGACGGCCCGCGAGGGTATTGAATCGCTTCTGCGGGAGGCTGCTCGGAACCTGACCGATAAAACGAGCCCGGCCGGATGCCTCTACGTGCAAGCGATTGCCGGAGGTGGCGAGCACGCGGACTGTATCCGGAACGTGCTCAAAACCAAGCGCGCGGACAATGAAAGGGAGGTCCGCCGAAGGCTGGAGCGAGCGCAGGCCGAGGGCGAGTTGCCCGACGCCGCCGATCCGGCAGCGCTGGCATGCTATCTTTCGACAGTTGCGCAAGGAATGTCGGTCCAGGCCGCCGGTGGCGCGACGCGGCAGGACCTGGAGGGTGTCGTGGACTACGCGCTTCGCGTCTGGCCCACTTGATCGCTCGCGACATCTCCTGTCATCCTGTTGTATCACCTCTGTATTCTCGGGTTCCCGAGCGGCCTGTCTGCAGCTGTGATGGTATTTGAGATGCGTGCCTCAAAGGGCAAAGAGCGAGTTGTGGACGCGGGATCGACTCATGCGTCGCATTGGAACACTTGTCGCGGTGGCGGCTGTTTTGGTCTGCGTGCCGATTCGGGCGCAGCCGGCTGACGCGCTGGAGGCCGCTATCGCCGGCGGCATCAAGGCCGCTGCCGGTGTCATGGCCGGCCCGCGGCCCTTCGTGGAAATCGTGTGCCCCTATATGCAGCTTCAGGCTGAGCAACGCGGACTGCCGCCCATGCCGTTCGTGCGTCTCATCTGGCGCGAAAGCCATTTCAATCCCAACGCCGTGAGCCCCAAAGGCGCACAAGGAATCGCGCAGTTCATGCCGGGCACGGCGGAGAGAGTTGGGCTCGACAATCCGTTCGAGCCAATTTCTGCGATCAGGCACTCGGCGAGCCTTCTGGCCGATCTCAACCAGCTGTTCGGCAATTTCGGCCTGGCGGCTGCGGCCTACAATGCGGGGGAAGAGCGTGTCCAAGGCTGGCTCAAAGGCAAACGGACCTTGCCGGGCGAGACCCGGGCCTATGTGCGGTTCGTTACGGGCCGAATCGCCGAGGACTGGAAAGAGGAGGGGGCCGAACTCCCCGAGGCGCTCCGCATCGAAGGCGATGTAGTCCAGGATTCGTGCAAGAAGCTCGCGCCGTTGGTGGTTCGCGCGTTTTTCGGCGCGCCAGGCCCGCTGACCACCAGTTCGCGCTGGCGCCCCTGGGGCGCCCATGTGTCGACGGCGTTTTCGAAATCAAAGGCGCTGGCGAAGTATTCGCGGCTCAAGCATGCTCATTCGCGCGTGCTGGGAGACACGCAGCCCTATGTCTTTCCGAAGCGCAATCGCAGCCGCGGGCGGCGTCCTCTTTACATGGTGCAGATCGGGGCAAGCAGCCGCGGTGAGGCCCAAAAAGTTTGCGCCGCCCTCCGTCGGGAGGGCGGCGCCTGTATCGTCAGGAAAAATTAGCGACTGCCGGCAGCGAGGCCGACAGCCGCTAGATTGGCGCGACCTTAGAATGAGATGGTCGTGTTGGCCCAGAGCGTACCGTTCCGCTCGAGCTGGAACCCATTGACGTTTTCCTCCACGGGCTGGAGCCACTCGGCGGAGAGCCGCAAGCCCGCCAGCCGACCGCTCGGCACCACCGTGTTGATGCCGAAGCCGATGTCCCAGAACGTTCCACCGTAATTGTACTGAAGGTCGGGCGGGCTCGAATGGTTGTGCGGGCCGTTGTAGTGCCCTTCGATTTTGCCCTGCTCGGTATAGAGCCCGCGAACGGACGCCGAGATCCAGTTGGCGAGGCGATAGCTACCCCAACCGGTCACTTGCAAAACGTCGCCGAGCCGGTAGCCGGAGTCGTTCGCTTCCTCCATGCGTACGACACCGAGGACCTGCGCACCCCAGGCCAGGCGATCCGCGCGGCCCGTATAGGTGATGCTGGGCAGGAAGTCCCAGGTTCCGGATCCCGGCTGCATCATGTAGTGGGTGAAGGTGCCCCCCATCTTCTTATTCACCGACCCCGTCGGCGCGCTGAACATGGGCGAGAATTGCAGGTGATAGCCCGGGCCCTCGGCCAGCCGGAGTTCGGGACCGAAGATCGTGTCGCCCCATCCCTCCGTGCCATGGGCATGGCCCCCGCTGTGCGCGTGGGTGCCGTGCGACATCATCTCATCCATCTCGCTGTCCATGGACATATCCATGGAGTCGCTATGCCCCATGGAGCCGCCATGATCCATGCCTCCATGGCCCATATGGCCCGCAGTCGGCTTTAGCGAGCGCATCTTCATGTCATGGCTCATGTACATCGGCATCACCATCAGGGTCATCCAGTCGGTGGGCGCGTACATGATGTCCAGCATGTACATGTTCATGGACATGCTGGTTGGAACCATCGAGCAGTTGTGAGATCCGCAGCCCCGATCGATGATTATTTGGTCGCTGGCTTTGCTCCCCCCATGGAGAATGTCGCCGCTTTCGCTGGTATGCGCGTAGCGCAAGCCGACCATCCATTCGCCGGCCTTATGCATGTGGTCGAACATGACGCCGGCCGGCGCATGCGTGTCGGGAAGCGGCCCCGTGCTGAGATCGGAATCCGCGATGGCCTGGCCTGAGGCCCATGCGACGCCCACGGCTAGACAGAGACCAAGCGCCGGAATCCGCCGGCGCGAGATTGAAATTTTCATTGATACCCCCGAAGAGCGCCGGTTTTGACCGGTCGTCTCCTGCGTTGTCGGTGATGTTGAGTGTGACGCGAAGATTTCGCATACCGAACCAGCGGCATGCGAAGACGAGATCACGAAGTTGGAAAAACCCTGGGTTTACGCGCGGGGAGGCGCGCGCGGCTGACCCTGGGCCAGCAAGGCGGCATCATAGACCGTCTGCGCGTGGCGATTTTGGCTCGCAGGCGAGGCCACGGAACCTGGGGCCACGAGATAGGCAAACGTTCCCAGAACTGCGCCACCGCATGCCCCGCCGCAGCCTTGGCGGCAGCTCATATGGCAGCACTGGCAATCGGCGCCGTTCTGGCTCTGCTTTCGGCTGACAGGTGCGAAGGTTCCGGGCGGAACCTGGCTCGACGTGCGCGTGGTGCAGATGATGCCGGCAGAATCGGACCCCGTGGCCAGCATGGCCGCATGGGCGGTCGTAGAGACCGGAATCACCAGCGACTGGAGCAACAAGCCCCAGACCATGATGAGTCCGATCCAATCCCGTTCCTTGCGGAGCCAGCGCATAGGAGTCCTTGAGTTTCTGTCCATTCCCATCAACAAAGACAACGCGAATGGATTATGGCTTTTCGCCAATCGTGAAGTGTTGATTTAGCGCAACTTTTGGTCACGCGTCCACTTATTAGGCTGCGTCGAATTCGCTGGGGAGGGCTTCATTCCAATGATTACGATCTACGACGTGCGCGAGGGGACCCTCGTGCCCCAGACGGGTCTTCCTCGGGTCACTGAGGAGGCCGTTTGGATCGACCTGCTCAATCCAACCCAGGAAGAAGAAGACATCATCGAGCGGGCGCTGGAAATCGATGTCCCGACGCGCGAGGAGTTGCAGGAAATCGAGGCGTCCAGCCGACTTTATCAGGAGGACGGCGCGTTCTTCATGACGGCGACGCTGGTGTTCAAGGGAGGTGGGAGCGAGGCACAAGTCACGCCGGCGACATTTATCCTGGTCGGCAATCGTCTGCTGACCGTGCGCTATGCCGAGCCCGGCGCCTTCGCCTTGTTTCTCATGCGCTGCAGCCGGCAGGAGCTGGACCTGAACAAAGGCTGCATGGTGCTGATCGGCCTCTTGGAGGCGGTCGTCGATCGGCTGGCAGACTTCATCGAACATATCCAGGCGCAGGTGGAACAGCTGTCCCATTCCGTGTTCAAGAAGACAGGGACCGTAGCCAAGCGCCAGCGCCGCTACGATGTGGTGCTGCAGAACATTGGCCACGAGGGAGAGGTCGTCTCGAAAGTCCGCGAGAGCTGTCACTCGCTCGGGCGCCTGCTGACCTACCTTGCGTACGCGGTCAATGAGCGCAAGGAGGGCAAGGTCGTCACCTCGCGGGTGCGCGCGGCCGTGCGCGATGTCAATTCGCTGACGGACCACGCCACGTTCTTGTCCGGCAAGATCGTGTTCCTGCTCGATGCGACGCTGGGTATGATCCAGATTCAGCAGAACGACATCATCAAGATTTTCTCGGTGGCAGCCGTCGTCTTTCTGCCGCCGACATTGATTGCATCGATTTACGGGATGAATTTCCAGGATATGCCGGAACTCAACTGGGTCCTCGGTTACCCTGTAGCGCTCGGCATGATGATCCTATTTGCGATACTGCCTTATCTTTATTTCAAGCATAAAGGCTGGCTCTAGAGATTGGGGTTGCACTGCGGGCCCGTGATCGCCACATTCGGTCTCGAGCGGATTTTTGTGGTCTTAATTTCTATAAAGTGCTCGTGCACTGGTATTGCGCGCACGTCCAGACACCCGAACCCCTGGATAGGAGGAACGATGACACGTCTGATCTTTGCCGGAATTCTGTCGGCCTTCTGCGCCGCCGCCGTCTTTGCGCCTGCTTCTGCGGGCGCCACGCCCTCTGGGCTGACAATCCCTGCGGCCAAGAACGCCATCGTGCATGAGGCTGGCTGGCGTCGCCGAAATCGCACCACTGTGGTCGATGCTCCGACAACGTCGGTGCGCACGAATGACTCGAACACCGATGTGCGGGCGCCCTTCACCGATGTTCGGACAAGCCGTCGTGGCACCTGGGTGCGTGCGCCGTTCGTCAATTTGTTCGTGCCGAAATAGTCTTCGACAATTGAACGTAAGCGTTTCTGAAAACGCGGGAGGTCTTCCTCCCGCGTTTTTTGTTTGCGCTACCGCTTCGCTACTTGAGCGCTAGAGCAGCGCCGAAAGGGTGAGGCTTGCGCCGGCACAGATGGCGAGCGTTGTGAGAATGCCGAGCCGGGCGGCGAAGATCAGAATGGCGGCAAACACCGAGAGCAGCGCGGCGTCCCACTGGAAGCTGCTGAGCTCCGGAGCCCAAAGGCGCAACGGGCCGTAGTCCGTGGCCGTCACGTTCTTGAAGATGACGTGAAGCGCGAACCACAGGCTCAAGTTCAAGATGACGCCGACCACCGCCGCCGTGACGCCACGTAAGGCGCCGGCCAGTTTCGGGTTGGCCCGCAGCTGTTCCACGTAAGGCGCGCCCGTGAAGATCCATAAGAAGCAGGGAGCGAACGTGGCCCATAGCGTGATGAGCGCGCCGAGAAGCCCGTAGGCCAGCGCCGTTTCGCCGCCTTGGCGATAGGCGCCCAGAAAGCCGACGAACTCGGTAACGAGGATCAAGGGGCCGGGCGTCGTCTCGGCGAGCCCGAGTCCGTCCAGCATTTCGGGCGCGCTCAGCCAGCCATAGGTTTCCACCGCCTGCTGGGCCATGTAGGCCAGAACCGCATAGGCCCCGCCGAAGGTCACGATCGCGAGTTTCGAGAAGAATACGGACAGGTCCGAGAACACCGACGGGAAGAGCAGGCTCGCGACGACCAGCGGCACGATCCAGATGGCGAGCCACAGGCAGGCCGTGCGCACGGTTTTCATGTGGGACACCGGCTCGGCGTCGAGCGCGGCCGTGTCGGTCTCCGGCAGGCTCTCGGGCGCAAAGCGTGCCAGCAGATAGCCGGCCAGCGCCGAGAGCGCCACGATGATTGGAAACGGCACCGCGAATAAGAAAATGGCAATAAACGCGAGCGCGGCGATAGCCCAGGCATGGGCGCCGTGGAGGGCGCGCTTCGCCACTTTGAGCAAGGCATCGACCACGATCACGAGTACGGTCGCTTTGATGCCGAGAAATGCCGCTTCGACCACGGGCGTCTGGCCGTACCACGCGTAGGCGATCGAGAGCGCCAGGACCACGGCGGCGCCGGGCAGAACGAACAGCAGACCGGCCACGAGTCCGCCCAGCGTGCCGTTGAGGCGCCAGCCCACATAGGTCGCAAGCTGCATGGCTTCCGGGCCCGGCAGTAGCATGCAGAAGTTCAGCGCGTGCAGAAAACGCTCATGGCCGATCCAGCCGCGCTCTTCCACGAGTTCCCGGTGCATGAGCGCGATCTGCCCCGCCGGACCGCCGAAGGAGGTGACGCCGATCTTGGTCCAGACGGGGAGGGCCTCGCCCAGCGAGGGCGCGGGCGGACGGTCCGCCGCAGCGTTGGGCGTGTCTGCGGGGCTGGTATCCATAGTTTCTCCTAGCAGGCGATCGGGCCGCTCACCACCGGCGGAATTAGCCAGGCGCGCGTGCGCGTGATAGGCAGATTCGGCAGAGGGTACCCAACCGATATGACAGAGGCGCAGCTTATTCAGGTAACGGTCTTTTTGGCTGCTGCCGCGATTGCCGCGCCCTTAGGCCGTTATCTCCATATCGGGGCCGTGCTCGG
>Ga0209013_10002151_pt1 | contig 17971 bp, 13 predicted proteins | sample Cruoilmetagenom2_FD_187291 | JGI IMG/M metagenome (GOLD analysis project Ga0209013, IMG submission 187291) | Oil polluted marine microbial communities from Coal Oil Point, Santa Barbara, California, USA - Sample 2 (SPAdes) (version 2) | ecosystem: Environmental > Aquatic > Marine > Oil seeps ...
GGACCGGGTGACAAATAACAGCTCTTGGTTTCAGTACGATTACAGCATTGGTTTCCTGGCCGGATGGGGTGCTCATCCTCTGGATATTCTTGTCTGGGGAATAAAGGATAAGGTTAACGGTGTATACTCCTCAAAAGGGAGCGGAACATTCTGGTCCGATGGTGGAATGTACGATAATATCTACTCCTGGGATGTCAGATACAGCTATCAAAGTGGTGTTGAAGTCCATTTCATAAGTACTGACAGAGCAGAGAAAGAGATGCTAAAGCACCGGACAAGGAGAGATGGTAACGGTACTACTTTTTACGGATCGAAAGGTTGGATCTCATTAAGCCGGCACTCAGGCGAATCAAATATCCCAGAACTGAACAAAAAATTAAATGATTTCCCAAAAGATGGAGAGGGTCGAATTATGAGCGAGGAGAACACCATGGGTCAGATGTTTCTGGATGTGGCCAGGGGCAAAACAGATGAAACCTGTCCGCTGGACGAAGCAATAATTTCCGATACCATCAGTCATATGGGAGATATTGCCATCAGATCACAACGGGAAGTTACATGGAATCCTGTAAAGGGCGAAGTCACAGATGATAAAGCCGCAAACAATCTTTACATCCGGGAAATGCGAAAACCATACAGGCCGTAGAAGTTAAATATGTATCACCTCACCGTAGGCCGCTGCTGCAGCCTCCATCACCGCTTCTGACATGGTGGGATGGGGGTGCACAGCTTTGATGATCTCCTCGCCAGTGGTCTCCAGTTTTCGTGCTATCACAAGCTCTGCAATCATTTCGGTTACATTGGCACCGATCAGATGAGCACCCAGCAACTCACCATATTTTGCATCAAATAACAGTTTCACAAAACCTTCCTTAGCACCTGCTGCCGAAGCTTTACCCGACGCAGTAAAGGGAAATTTACCCACCTTTAGTTCATAACCGGCTTCCCTGGCAGCCTTTTCGGTCATACCCACCGAAGCCACCTCAGGACTGGTATAAGTACAACCAGGTATATTGCCGTAATCGACCGGCTGAGGATCATGTCCTGTGATCTTCTCCACACAGGTGATCCCTTCTGCAGATGCCACATGGGCCAGGGCAGGACCACTTACAATATCACCAATGGCATACACACCTTTCACATTGGTGCTGTAGAACGAATCAACCTTTATTTTTCCATCTTCCAATTCCACACCAAGCTCTTCCAAACCGATATTCTCAATATTGGGAGCTATCCCCACAGCCGAAAGTACCACCTCGGCCTCAACCTCTTTCTCCCCCTTAGGTGTTTTAATCTTCACCCTGCACAGGTCACCCGATGTATCTACTGACTCAACTGAAGAAGAGGTCATAACCTTCATTTTCGATTTCTTGAATGAACGCTCCAATTGTTTTGAAACCTCTTCATCTTCCAGCGGAACCACATTGGGCAGGAATTCCACCAGCGTCACTTCCGTTCCCATGGTGTTATAGAAGTTAGCGAATTCACTGCCAATGGCGCCTGAACCAACGACCACCATGGATTTGGGAAGCGATGGAAGGGTCATGGCCTCCCGGTAACCAATAATTTTCTTGCCATCCTGCTTGAGGCTTGCCAACTCCCGGGAACGGGCACCTGTAGCAAGTATGATATGTTGGGCACTGACTTCTGTCACTTTGCCATCGGCACCGGTTACAGCAACAACTCCGGGTGACTTTAGTTTACCAGTGCCATTGATCACTTCGATTTTGTTTTTCTTGAAGAGGAACTGGATTCCGTTGCTCATGCCTTCAGCCACCGATCTGCTTCGGCCAACAACTTTCTCAAAATCGGGTTTTATCGATCCGTTTATCTCGATCCCGTAGTCGGCAGCGTGGAGAAAATACTCATACACCTGTGCGCTTTTCAACAAAGATTTGGCGGGAATGCATCCCCAGTTAAGGCAGATCCCCCCCAGGGATTCCCGCTCAACTACTGCAGTTTTCAATCCAAGTTGTGATGCGCGAATGGCTGCCACATAACCTCCCGGCCCGCTGCCAATAACTAAAAGATCATAGTTCATTCTGATTGGTTTTTAATTTCTCACGAATTTACGTGATTATAACAACCTAAACGAAAAACGGTTTACATGTTTTACAAATTATCTCGCTTCCGGTTCAATTTCTCTGTCCAACTGCTCAAAAAACAGATCCAGGAACTTTGGGACACATTGTGAAGCAAGTCCGTTTGGTGAGTTCTGAAGAAAAGCAATACCAACATTCTCTTCCGGGCAGAATCCGATTTCTGCCCTGTAACCACGAATATAACCTCCATGATAAACCACATCCCTGCCCTGGTATTTATAAACTCTCCAACCAAGACTATAGTATCTTTCACGGAATGGTTTCCAATGCCTGGTATACCTGGATTTTAAAGGAGTATAAATAATTGGGGAGGCAAGCTTATCACAAACTGACTCGGGTAATTGAGTGGGTTTATATCCCAACAATGCCAGGAGCCACTGTCCCATATCTGCAATACTGGCATTGACACCTGCAGCTGGCATCACATTGTAGTATCCTTCATGAGGATTTACGGGAATATAGCCGCCAACTGTCCTCACATGAGGAAAAGCCATATTGGGGTTCCTGGATAGATCGACTGGACCAGCTGAAGCATCGGTCATCCCAACAGGAGTAAAAATCTTCTCCTGCAATAAAACCTGGTAAGGTACTCCTGTTGCCCTCCTGGTAATGGGATCCAGCATACTGAAAACGACGTTCTGATAGCCGTACAACTCCCCTGGGACAGCAGAAATATTTACTTCAGGGAGGCGTTCCACAATGGCATGCAACTCCTGATCGGCTTCCACCAGGTTATCAAAGGCGTATGGCACCAGTCCGGAGGTGTGACTCAGAATATGCTGGATGGTGAGGTCAACCGTATTAATAGAGTCTTTCAACCTGAAGCCAGGATAAAGGTCCACAACCTTATCTTCCAATGATAGGGTACCATCTATTTCCAACATGCAGGCCAGTGCTCCGGCAAATCCTTTGGAGACAGAAGCAAGTCTGAACAGGGAGTGTTCATCGATCTTCTGGCTACTCCCTCTTTTTCTCTCTCCGAACGTGCCGGTGTAAACCACATCACCATCATGAACAATGGTATAGGCAGCACCCACAGTATGACTGCGGTCCAGTTCCTCCTCCATAAAGGAGATAAAATCCGTGAATGCCGGAAGGACAGGTATTGCATCCAACAATGCCGGTTTGACATCCGGTACCAATTCGGGCCGGGATTCAGCCTTGGATTGTAAAGGTATTGAGCCTGGTGAAAAAAATACAATGCCTGCTGCAATGACAAGCACCGTTACCACGAAAACAGGCAACCTGTAGTTAAAACGCTTCAAATATTCCAACTTCTCAAATTTCTTGATCAATATCAGGAAGCAAAAGTATAACTATATCTAGATTTTTATACTACGACTGTTGCAGATTATTATCAACAATCATTTTGAGTTATAGTGGGGCATTTTGCAGCGAAAGCCTAACTATGCTTTTGTAGCATCAAATACCTTGGTGGCCGTAGCGATGATGCTGGAGATATCAGCCAGGTTCGTAGGCATGATCATGGTATTGGACTCTTTGGCCAGCTTTCCGAACTCCAGGAGGTACTGTTCAGCAATCCTGAGGTTCACGGCATCTTTACCACCCTTCTCATTGATAGCAAGGGCTATGGCCCTGATCCCATTGGCTGTGGCAGTGGCCACCTGTTCAATCTCAGAAGCCTTACCGGTGGCCTCGTTGATCCGTTTCTGCATCTCACCTTCAGATTCTTTGATCAATTCCTGTTTTGATCCTTCAGCCACATTTATCTTCGCCTGCTTCTCACCTTCCGACTCGGCGATTACAGCACGCTTTTCCCGTTCAGCCCGCATCTGCTTCTCCATGGCATCTTTGATGCTCTGGGGAGGAATGATATTTTTCACCTCATACCGGGTCACTTTAACACCCCAGGAATCGCTGGCCTTATCCACCGCTGCAACAATACTGTTGTTGATGGTTTCCCGCTCTTCAAAGGTCTTGTCCAATTCAAGTTTTCCGATGATGCTTCGCATGGTTGTCTGGGCAATCTGGATAGAGGCGAACTGGTAGTGATCAATCCCATATGAGGCTTTCATGGCATCGATCACTTGCAGATAGAGGATCCCATCAACTTCCACCGAAATATTGTCCCTGGTAATGCAGATCTGGGAAGCCACATCAATGGCTTGTTCTTTCAGGGTATGCCGGTAACGGACCCGGTCAAGGAATGGCACAAGGATATTAAAACCGGCCATCAGGGTAGCACGGTATTTCCCCAATCTCTCAACAATATAGGCTTTTCGCTGGGGAACAACTTTTACAGAGGATAATAGTATGATCAGTGCCAGAAGGATCAATCCGGCATATACAAGTGTTAAAGCATTTATCTCCATTTGAGTTATTTTGGTTTTACATTAAGTGTGAGACTATCCTTGCTCTGAATGGTTACCGATTGTCCTTTGGAAACCGGATCATCACAGCGGGCAGACCAGCGTGTGCCTTTAAATTCCACCTTTCCAGCACCATCTTTGAACTCTTCAACGGCAATGGCTTTTCGACCAATAAACTCTTCCAGCTGGTCCTGTATCTCTTCATCTCTCCTGCTGAAGAATCGCTTCTTCAGGTATTTTCGAAGCAATACAAGCCCCAGCATCGATGCCACCAGGAAAATAAAGATCTGCCAGTTAAGGTTAATATCAGTAATGGCACATACCAGTGCAGTAACCCAGGCCCCAGCGCCAAAAAACAGAATGACCAGTCCGGGCAGGACCAGTTCCAGGAGCAGTAAACCCAGTCCGATCAGGAACCAGATAACTGCAGGATCAGAAAGTATATCCATTGGACTCTTATTTTTTTTTAAATTTAAGAAATTTGACGAAAATCCAAGTAAGAAAGTAAGCTATTGTGGGACAGGTATCCAGATGAGTATACCAACCATTTGTGAAACTATCCTTACATTTGTGTTTCGATCTGAGATTATGGGAAAATACCAATACTTCAACCGTGATATAAGCTGGCTCTCTTTTAACTTCCGGGTACTTCAGGAGGCAATGGACAAAACCCTCCCCCTGTATGAACGAATTAAATTCCTGGCCATCTATTCCAACAACACCGAAGAGTTCTATCAGGTCAGGGTGAGCTATTATAAGCATATGCTTCGCAATGAAAGCGAATTCCCACGGCAACATTTCCGAACCGTGGAGCCCGCAGGGATCATCCGTCAGATCAATGAGATCGTGACCAACCAGCAATCCATCTTTCATCTGATTTTTGAAGATGAAATTCTTCCCGAGCTTAGAAAAAACAGGGTCATCGTAGTAGGTAAAGAGGACCGTTTGTCGAAAGCGCAACTGGACTACATCAGCGATATATTCTACTCCAACATCCTCACCTCCATCGAACCGGTACTGCTCGTGAAGAAGAAGGTAAGACCCTTCCTGAAAACCGGGCATCCCTACATCGCTATGGAAATGGTAAGCCAGGATAACCCCGGGAAAAAACACAGGAAGAGATATGGCATTGTAAAGATCCCAACCGATCATAACATCTCCAGGTTCCTGGAGCTCCCCAGGAAAGATGAGAAACATTACATCATGTTTTTGGAGGATGTGATTATGCGGAACATTCATGCCATTTTTCCCGGGTACAATGTAAAGAACTGGTACTCATTTAAGCTTACCCGGGACGCTGATATGGAGTATGATGATTATGAGGGAGAGGACCTGATCGATGCCATAGACAGGATCAGGTCGGTACGGTCTGTGGGAAATCCCAACCGCTTCCAGTATGACAGGGCAATGCCTGATAAACTGCTGGATTACCTGACCACTTCTTTAACCATCTCAAAGGACCTCCTGGTAATGGGAGGAAGCAGGCATAATTTCAGGGATTTTTTCAATTTTCCAAATCCGGTATATCCAAAAATGGAAATCAAGAGCCTCCCTCCAATTCCCATTCCAGCTCTTGCCAACCTGAAGAAACCCATCTCCTCACTGATTAGCAAAAAGGACTATTTACTAAGCGTACCCTACCAACCTTTTGAACACTACCTCAGGTTCCTGAGAGAAGCTTCAACGGATCCCTCTGTGAAAGAGATCAAAACCACCCAATACAGGGTTTCGGATCATTCGGTGGTAGTGAATTCTCTCATTGCAGCTGCCGAAAACGGAAAGAAAGTCACGGTTTTTGTAGAACTGAAGGCCAGATTTGATGAGGAGGCGAATCTGAAATGGGCCAATGAAATGACCAAGGCAGGTATTCTGATCATCTACAGCATCCCCAAACTGAAGGTTCACGCAAAAATTGCCCTGGTGATCCGGAAAAAAGGATCTAAACATGGGGACCAGACATACCTGGGGACCGGGAATTTCAATGAAAAGACAGCCCGCCTCTATGGCGACCATGGCCTGTTCACCTCAAATCCGGAGGTGGTGAAGGAGGTGAAAGACCTTTATAAATATCTTGAAAATCAGAAGTTAAAACCTCGTTTTAAGCATATCCTGGTACCGGGATTCAACATGGTTCCCTCATTTCGTAAAATGATCAACCAGGAAATGGAAAATGTAAAGGCAGGAAAAATCGGGTATATACTCCTTAAAATGAATGGCCTGCAGGACGACGAGATGGTGGATAGCCTTTACAAGGCCAGTGAAGCCGGGGTAAAAATCGACCTGATCGTCAGGGGGGTGTGCACGCTTAAAACGGGTCAGTCCTACAGCAAAAATATAAGGGTCATACGCATCGTGGATAGATACCTTGAGCATGCAAGGGTTTTTGCATTCCTCAACAATGGAGACCACCAGGTTTATCTTGGTTCGGCCGACTGGATGAAACGGAATCTGCGGCGAAGGGTTGAGTGTATATTCCCCGTGTATGACCGGGAACTCAAAAAGGAGTTGCTTGACGTGCTGAACATACAACTTTCCGACAATGTAAAAGCATGTGAGATCGATGAGCACCTGCATAACAACCGTATCATTACCAAAGGACCCGATATCCGGGCACAGTTATCCATCTACGAGTATTTTAAAAACAAGTACACCATACCTCAGTATTTTTAGGAATTCTGGAAAACCGAGATAGACATTATGAAAAAATCAGCACTATCGGTTTCCGAAGGGGTACCCCAACCCGATTCAATCAACAAGGATGCCGTCAGCCGGCTAAAGAGAGCCAAAAAGAAACAATACTCCACTGTTGAACTCCTGGAAGGGATCCGTAACAGGGACATCACTCTGCTCAGTCAGGCCATTACCCTGGTTGAGAGCTCCCTCCCCCAACACCAATCTGAAGCCCAGGAACTGATCGCAGCCTCTCTTCCTCATTCGGGGAACGCCTTTCGGCTGGGTATAACAGGAGTTCCGGGTGCAGGGAAAAGCACTTTTATCGAGGCTCTTGGAAAGCATATCCTTGATCAGGGAGGCAGGCTGGCAGTATTGGCCATCGATCCTAGCAGTGAGCGATCGAAAGGGAGCATCATGGGTGACAAAACCCGTATGGAGGAACTGTCAGGAAGGCCCGAAGCATATATCCGTCCATCTCCGTCCGGTGGTACTCTTGGGGGAGTGGCCAGGAAAACCCGGGAGACCATTATCCTTTGTGAGGCTGCTGGATTTGACACCATCTTCGTGGAGACTGTAGGTGTTGGACAATCTGAAACAGCTGTTCACAGCATGGTGGATTTTTTTCTGCTCATTATGCTTGCTGGTGCAGGGGATGAACTACAGGGTATAAAGAGGGGTATTATGGAAATGGCCGATGCCATTGTGATCAACAAAGCAGATGGGAACAACATTCAAAAAGCCAGGAGAGCCCAGGCTGAATTTGCCAACGCACTTCATCTATTCCCCCCCTCCATCTCCGGATGGACACCACTGGTAAAAACCTGCTCATCTCTTTACAGTACAGGAATTGGCGAGATTTGGGAAATGGTGGGAGAGTATAATGCCTTTGTTTCCAATAATGGGTACCTGAAAAACCGGCGACATGAACAGTCAAAGTACTGGATGTTCGAGACAATCAGGGAAGGGATTTACAACCATGTATTCAATGATCCGGAGATGCAACAGGAACTTGACAAACATGAAAGATCCATCACCGAAGGCCGCATGACCTCATACATGGCGGCTGTTTCTATTTTGAATAAATATAAATCTCAGCAGAAAAACTCCACGGAGAAGAGCTGCACGAAGCCATAGAATCACTTCTTTAGTGGGAACTAAATCACTTCTTTAGTGGGGACTAACTCTTTACCACCTCCCCTTTTACCCACAGGATCATTTTGCTTTTCTTAGGATCGTTGGTGATAATGGTAACCGTTTTGTTCTGATTCCCCACCTTTCCGGCCGAGTTGAATACGGTCTTAATATCAACAGATTCACCAGGAGTGATTACCCTTTTCTCAGGTTGGACAGCGGTGCAACCACATGAGGCCTTCACTTTTCTGATGTGCAGGTCGGACTTACCCGAATTGGTCAGCACATAAATATGTTCCACCTTTTCACCCTGTTTGATCTTGCCGAACTTAAATTCAGGATCATCCACACTCAGGACAGGTGCTTTGGCCAATTGTTCTGCAGTCATTGCTGCAAAATCTTCCTCGATATTGGCACTGATTACCAGACTGTAGTTGCGTTCGGATACACCATTGATCTTTAGTCCCATCCTATCGATCACAAATCCCCAATCATTTCTAGCAGGAGCATTATAACTTGCTACCAGAAATCCCTTCTCCTCCGGTTTAAGAGTAGCGGGTTCAGCTTTGATGGTGATGTGTTTGGGCACCCTTTCAAAAGCAATCTCAACCGGGGCATCAGAGTGGTTGATAACTTCTAGCCGTTTTTCTGATTTCACTGTATTTTTTATATTCCCGAATGCAAGATGATTCGATTTCAGGCGCATGGGTCCCATGGCATACCGGTAGTCATCCTCTACGGTTCTGGGCTTGGGTACAACCTCCCCTGCGATGGTAAGCCTTACACTGCCGGGGTTGGAGTTGGAGATAACCGTTACATACTTCCTGAAAGAACCAGGCCGTCCAGCCGGATTGTAAGTAGCTGCAACAAATCCTTTGCCTCCCGGTGGAACTGGTTCACGCGTCCAACGGGGTGCCGTACAGCCACACGAAGCAGTTACATTTTGTACAATCAGGTCAGATCCACCTGTATTTACAAATTCAAATTTGTGGGTTACTTTGCCATCAGCCTCCTTGAATTTCCCAAAGTTATGTGACTGTTCATTAAAAGAAATTTTTGGCTTTACCGTCTGTGACATCAGGGGCGCAAGGAATCCGGCTATACAGAATAGTAACAATATCCGCTTCATGTTCCGACTATTTATTGATTGGACAAAAAGGTTAAATCCATTCAGACTATAAAATTAACATAAATAAACCACAAATAGTTGCATAATTTTTGAGGTAACCTTGTGAATGCAAATTTCAGGCCGGGATTTTGAACCTGATTATAACTTATTATGTTTACTTTTAGATCGCCATAGAAGGGTATGAGAAGGAATGTGCGCATAGTAACCCTGCTGATCCTGCTGCTTAGTACAGCAGGGCTGTCTGCTCAGTTTTACAATGGGATGCAGATGAACTTCGGGAAGAACCGGGTACAGTACAACAACCGGTACTGGAAATTTTACCGGTTTGAACGATTTGATGTCTACTCATACGAAAATGGTACTGATCTTTCCCTGTATGTTGCTGACTTTGTAGAGAAGGAACTGGCACTTATAGAACGGTTCTTCGATTATGAGATCGAAAGAAGGCTTATCTTCCTGACATACAACAAAATGTCTGACTTCAGGCAGAGCAACATCGGGCTGATATCGGAAGCTGAGCAGTACAACATTGGGGGAACCACCCAGATCATTCAGAATAAAGTATTCCTCTATTTCGATGGTGACCATATGAACTTCGAGCGGCAGATAAGAGCTTCCATTGCTGAAGTACTGCTTACTGAAATGATGTTCGGAAACGGTTTGAGGGATAACCTTACAAACTCAACAATGATCAACCTGCCCGAATGGTACCTGGAAGGACTGATCTCTTTTGTTTCCAATCCCTGGGATTATGATCTGGCAAATCGGGTAAAAGACGGGATTGTATCTGGTAAATACAAGAAATTTGTAAATCTGCAGGATGATGATGCGCGGTATGCAGGGCACTCTTTCTGGAAGTATGTGGCAGATCTTTACGGAGCTTCCATCATTCCACAGATCCTATACATCACCAAGATCAACAAAAATGCTGAAAGTGGATTTCTCTATGTGCTTGGTAGTAAATTGAAGGAACTATCCATCGACTGGACTGCTTACTACCTTGGACTTTATACATCCCGGGAGGAGAGCGCCGGATTGCCTGAACAGGGTAAGATACTTAAGCGCCCAAACAAAAGAAGGGTATACCAGAACATCAGGATCAGTCCCGATGGTGTTCATGTGGCTTATGTTACCAACCAGAAGGGACAGTATAAGATCTGGATGCACAATGATGTGACAAATAAGCAGCACAGGATCTATAAGCGGGGACAGAAACTGGATCAGATCAATGACTATACTATTCCTGTGATAGCATGGCATCCCTCCTCGGAGGTCCTTAGTTTTGTTACCGAGGAGAAAGGATTTCTAAAAATACATTTTTACAACCTTGAAACGCGTGTTCTCACCACAAGGAACCTGCTCTACTTTGAGAAGATCCTGGATCTTAGTTTCTCCCCGGATGCCAGAAAACTTGTATTTTCAGCAGTAGCCGACGGACAGACCGATATCTGGGTTCACGATATCGCCTCCTCCACCAATGAGCGAATCACCAATGACCTGGCCGATGACTTTCAACCCAGGTTCATAAACAATATGAAGAACATCTCCTTCGTTTCCAACAGACGATTTGATGCCCTGTTTGAGGAACAAGACCCTGAAAACAATACCACCACAGCCTTTGCTGTATTTGTTTACGATTATGCCGGTAAAGATCTCCAACTCCAGAAAATATCGGAGGGTAACTACATCAACCATACCCAGCCCCTCTCTCCCGGAAGGAATGAATTTTTCTACCTGAGTGATAAAAACGGGATCGTGAACCGGTACTACGCAAAATATGACAGTCTCATCAGCCTGGTCGATACCACCATTCACTACCGGTATTTTGCAAATAGCTACCCGCTTTCCAATTACAAAAGGAACATTCTATCCCAGGATATTAATACGGAGACAAGCGAGATTGCAGAGATCGTCTACAACGATAACAGGTATCATATGTATAAATACCCCATGGAACTTGATCGAAAATATGGGGATAAATTGGAGCCTACCGAATACCGGAACAGGCATGTGAACAGGCTCATGCGTGAAGACTCCATCCACCACGTTGAGAAAAAAGTAATCTCCATGAAAGACATTGCCAACAACCTGCTTGTGCATGATGGAGATACCATTACACTTCAGTCATTCAGGATTGATATTAACAACTACATCTTCGAAAGGGAGAAACTCAACTATTATAACAATCAGCTTCGGAGCAGGAACCTGAACCTGGTCCTCGATTCGACCCAGGATAAAAGTATGATGTACATCGATTACTCGACTGCATTTTATCCAAACAAGTTGGTCAATCAGATCGATTTCAGTTTCCTCAATGCATCTTATCAAGCTTTCACCGGGGGAGCATTCTATTACAATCCTGGTCTGAACCTGCTATTCAAGGTGGGGGCCAATGACCTGTTTGAAGACTATCGACTGATAGGTGGTATCAGATTTGCCACAGATTTTGACAGCAATGAGTACCTGCTAAGTTTTGAAAACCTGAAAACCCAATTGGATAAACAGCTGCTTTTTCACAGACAGGTATTTAAGAACTACACCTATACCTCCTATATCAAGACCTTTACCCATGAACTCCTGGGTTCTCTGAAATATCCCCTGAACCAAACCCTGGCCATTAAGGGCACCGCTTCGTTCAGGCACGACAATACCGTATTCCTATCCACAGATATCGGAAACCTGAACGAACCCAACATTGTGAAAGTCTGGGGAGGAGTAAAAGCTGAACTGATCTTTGATAACACCCGGTTACTTGGAACAAATCTGTACAGCGGGATGCGTTACAAAATATTCGGTGAGGCCTACCGACAGGTGAATGCATCCAAATCAGACCTATTCGTCATTGGAGGTGATTTCCGCCATTATACAAGGATCCATCGCACACTGATCTGGGCCAACCGGTTCGCTGCAAGCACATCCTTTGGCAGGAGCCCTCTGATCTACTATCTGGGAAGTGTGGATAACTGGATCAACCTTGCCCAGAATCGCGTACCTACATTCGACGAATCAGTGGACATCGACTACACCCGGAACTACGCTTACCAGGCCCTGGCCACCAATGTGAGGGGATTCTCTCAAAACATAAGAAATGGAAGCAATTTTGCAGTTATCAACAGTGAACTACGTTGGCCAATTTTTCGATACCTGGCCGGTCACCCCCTGAGTTCAGGGTTCCTGAACAATTTCCAGGTAGTGGGCTTTGCAGATGTGGGCAGTGCCTGGAGCGGACTACATCCTTTCTCCGATGAGAATGCATGGAATACGGAAGTAATCACCAACGGACCCTTAACCATCACACTGGATGCAAACAGGGATCCCATCGTTGCCGGCTATGGAGTCGGAGTAAGAGGTCAGCTGCTTGGGTACTTTATCCGCCTTGACTGGGCATGGGGTATAGAGAACAGGGAGATTCAACCAAGGATGTTTTATCTCTCCTTGAGTCTCGATTTCTAAAAGCCCGAAAGATTGCTGAATTTTCAACCAGATGAGTATACAAAACCAAATAGAAACCCTGCTATCGGATCAATTGCTGGAGGAGCTGATTGAGATCCGCCGGCACCTCCATCGGTTCCCTGAACCCTCTTTTGAAGAGCACGAAACTTCAGCATACATCAGGAGGATTCTGGATGACTGGGAGATTGAATACAAATTCCCCATAGTGGAAACCGGTATTCTTGCCCGTATCAGGGGAAGCAATCCCGGGAAAAGAATTGCACTTCGATCAGATATGGATGCGTTGCCCATCACTGAACAATCCGGACTGGAATTCCAGTCACAAAATCAGGGAATTATGCATGCCTGTGGTCACGATGTGCATATGACCTCCTTGCTGGGAGCCATTCGAGTGCTTGATCAACTGAAAGAACAAATAGATGGTGAGGTGCTCTTTCTTTTCCAGCCGGGTGAGGAGAAAGTTCCCGGAGGGGCGAAGTTGATGCTTGAAGAGGGGGTCTTTGAGGGGCAAGAACCCGATATGATCATTGCCCAGCATGTATTGCCTGACATGGACGCAGGTCATGTGGGATTCAAACCGGGGATCTATATGGCCTCAAACGATGAAATTTACATTACAGTCAAAGGAAAGGGCGGGCATGGTGCACTCCCTCAGCACATCAACGATCCGGTCCTGATGGCCTCCCACATACTCATCTCCCTGCAACAGGAGATCAACCGCAAATCGCCAAGCGATGTTCCCACAGTATTATCCTTTGGCAAGGTTATCGCCAACGGAGCTACGAATGTGATTCCCGACCATGTATCTCTCGAAGGTACCCTCCGTACCATGAATGAAACGTGGAGAAAAGAGGCTCACCGGCTCATTGATCGGATTGCCACAGGCATTGCGTCCAGCATGGGCGGATCTTGCGATGTAGAGATCCGTCACGGATATCCTGTTTTGCATAACGACGAACAAATTACTGAAGCATCGAAAAACAAAGCAGTTGAGTTGCTGGGGAAAGACCAGGTGGAAGATATGGACATTCGGATGACAGCAGAAGATTTTGCATGGTTTGCTCAAACTATCCCGGGGATGATGTTTCGCCTGGGGATAAGAGAACCGGGATCAGACCAGGTTTTTCCTCTTCATACACCCGGATTCAGGGTGGATGAATCGGCATTGAAAACCGGCATATCACTCCTCTCCTTCTTGTCTGTAGAATTACTAAAAATGACACCTGTTTAAAATATTTTCCCACTCACGATTGTAAAACAAAAATTTGCGACTAAATTTGCCGCGTAAGAATTAAAAAAAATGAAGATATGGCTTACGTAATTTCAGATGAATGTACTGCATGTGGTACCTGTATTGATGAATGCCCGGTGGAAGCTATCAGCGAAGGAGATATTTATGTAATTGACCCTGAACTGTGTACTGACTGTGGAGCATGTGCCGATGTATGTCCCGTTGAAGCAATCAGCCCTGAATAGGGTCGGGAGTTCAAAAAAATGAATTGGAGGAGGCTGTCTCAAAAGGGACAGTCTCTTTTTCTTTAGGGTATTCAAACGTCGCTTAACAGGGTTCCGTATTTTTCTTTCCTGATATTTTGCCGCCAAGTGGTTATTAGCAAGCTAAAAATCCCCCCCCTTTTGAGCCTTCATCAAAAATCATAACTTTGGGTGCAGATGAGGCTTAGAACAAAAATATTTGCCATTATTTTCGGTACAGAAACACGTGCCGGCAAGACTTTCGATGTATTCTTGTTGTGGATGATTATTCTCAGTGTTACAGTGGTAGTCCTGGAGAGTGTCAGTCCACTGAGAGAAGCATACCATGATCTTTTCATGAACGTGGAATGGGTCTTCACCATTGCGTTCACACTTGAGTACCTCCTTCGTGTATACACCTCTCCCAGACCCTTGAAATACATGACCAGCTTCTACGGGATCATCGACCTGTTGGCCATTCTTCCCACCTATCTCGGACTCATTTTTGACCATGCCACCTTCCTGCTCACCATTAGGGCACTCAGGTTGTTACGGATGTTCCGTGTATTTAAACTGGGCAGGTACGTAAAAGAAGCTGCGGTTTTGGTACGTGCCCTCCAACTAAGCAAACATAAAATTATTGTCTTTTTTGGTGTCGTCTTAACCCTGGTCCTGATATTGGGATCGCTCCTCTACCTGATCGAAGGAGAGGAAAACGGATTCACCTCCATTCCACAGAGTGTTTACTGGGCCATTGTGACCATTACAACAGTTGGTTATGGCGATATTGCTCCTGCCACGGTCCTGGGAAAGATCCTCGCCTCCATTTCCATGCTAACGGGCTATGCCATCATTGCTGTACCCACCGGAATCATTTCGGTTGAGCTTGGGAAGGCAGTACGATCGAACCAAAAACCACTTTCTCAATCATGCAAAAATTGCGGTCATGATTCTCACGACTACGATGCTGCTTTTTGTAAGATCTGCGGCAGCAAACTTTAGCCATGAAACGAATATTACTCCCCCACCATTTCCCCAAGCTTTACTGTGGAACCACGATACTACTTTAATCTGGAAGACCGACACGAAAAAGGGAAACGCACCGACTACTATTCGGGTTGGTACATTGGGATTCCATTCAACATTGAATTCCCGGATTTACGATACGCCATTGGAGGTGCCATTGGATTCCAGAGAACCCTGGGCAAACGCTGGTACTGGAACTTCAGCGTGGGACCGGGATTTATCTATGCCGACTCCAGGTTTCATCTTGACGGTGCAGGCAATATAGGACTGGGAATCATCCTGAATAAGATGTAAGGAAGCAGAGATTTATCCATACATTCCATAACGAGGCTGTATCAAAAGGGTCAGCCTCTTATCTTTTTCCATATCTTTAACACCATTACTCCTCATCTATAAATAGCAGAATGACAGGGGAAAAACCGACTTCCAGGAGACTGATCCTTAGTTTGATCATCATCACCTCCTTTATCAATCCATTTCTTGGAGCAGCAATAAATATTGCATTGCCAACAATCAGTCAGGAGTTCTCCATGGGTGCAGTAGGAATGAGCTGGGTAGCAATGGCCTTCCTGCTCTCTTCAGCTGTCTTTTTGGTTCCTCTTGGAAAGCTGGCCGATATTAAAGGGAGAAAACTGATTTTCCTGATCGGGAACATCATTATCACGGCTACTTCCATCCTTTGTGCATTTGCCCAATCAGGTGGTATGCTCATCGGCCTTCGGGCCCTGCAAGGAATTGGCAGCGCCATGGTCTTTGGAACAGGAGTTGCCATTATCACTTCCGTATTCCCTCCCCGGGAACGAGGTAAAGCCATCGGGATTACAGTAACTGCAGTCTACATAGGCCTCTCGCTGGCTCCATTCCTGGGAGGAATACTTACCCAATACCTGGGCTGGCGCAGCATCTTTTACGTTACCATACCATTTGGGATCCTGGTTGTTTGGATCACACGGAAATATATTAAAGAGGAGTGGGCAGATGCAAAGGGAGAGAAATTCGATCTGCCCGGATCGATCATCTACCTCCTTTCCATGTCGGCATTCATGTTTGGTTTTTCCCGAATTCCGGAAACATCTGCCATCATTCTTGCATCGTCCGGACTTCTTGGACTGGTGGGCTTCACCCTCATGGAAATGAAGGTCAAATTCCCCGTTTTCAATATACTACTCTTTACATCCAACCGTTTGTTTGCCTTTTCTAATCTGGCTGCCCTGATTAATTATGCCACCACATTCGCCATCACCTTTCTTCTGAGCCTTTACCTGCAATATGTACAGGGCCTGTCACCAAGGGATGCAGGATTGATTTTGATCACCCAGCCGGTCACCATGGCAATTGTTGCATCAATTTCGGGCAGACTTTCTGATATATATGATCCCAGGATCCTTGCCTCAACAGGCATGGGGATCATTGTCGGCGGACTCGTGATGCTTACGCTCCTTACTGAACAATCACGCATCTCATACATGATCCTGATCCTGGCCATTGTAGGATTTGGATTTGGTATGTTCTCATCTCCAAATACCAATGCCATCATGGGTTCGGTGGATAAAAAATACCTGGGAATTGCCTCTGCCACAGTGGGAACCATGCGGTTGACCGGACAGATGATGAGCATGGGGATAGCTACGCTTATTCTGCAAATATTTATTGGGAACAAGCCTATTTCAGCACACCTGTCCACAGAATTCATGACCAGCATGAGGGCCACTTTCTTTGTTTTCGTAATACTCTGCACACTGGGAGTCTTTGCCTCCCTGGCAAGGGGAAAATCCGATCATACCAGAAAGACCAGCGCAAAGAGAGTTTGAGCCAGGGTCAGGGATTATAATGGGATTGTCTGAGTATCTTCTGGTAGTTTCGCTCAGACATCACCTGGTGTACTTTCAGTTTTGAGTTGCGTTCTGCATATGCTTTCACAATCTGCCTGCCCTGCCAAACAGCAGCCCTGCCAGGAGATTCAACAGTATAGTACCTGGTATTGGGTGCATCTTCAATCAATTTGCGGATCACCAGGGGATCTGATGAGAAGAGTAGTTTTTCCTCCACAAGGTGGGTCCACATCTGCTTTTCGTTGTTATAACACCACTTCATCTGATCTTCTGAGAAACCCATTTTCAGATGCTCCTCCATTCCGGGGTACATGGCATCCACAAAGTAGACCAGCATGCCCTGGTAGATCATCCTGGCCAATAGATTATCCAGGGAATCATTGTAGGGATAGATCTGGGTGGCCCAGGCGTACATCACATCCACAGGAATCCGTTCCGGAACCTTATTCCGGGTAATGTACTGCGGGGTACCCATGAGCCCGTAATAGCTGCAATCGGCACCCAGGTATTGGTCCAGTCCGACCCCCACGAAATGGTCTACCGTAAACAGTCCCTGATTGAACCTGCTCACATACCCCACGACCCTGGGCAGCACAGAATCGGGATAATGATAAAGGTAATGCCTGAATCCATCTGTCAATTGTCCGTTGATCTCCTCCATGGATGTAAATACCTTGTTGGTATAATCAAATACCTCCCTGTTTGTGGGATCATTGATAAACATGGAGAGAAAGGAGGGATAACGCCTGGCAGATGCCTGCCCAATATTGATCACATGTACATTATAAATATCGAAAAAGTCACCATAAGTAGTATAGAATG
>Ga0209013_10002152_pt1 | contig 17969 bp, 15 predicted proteins | sample Cruoilmetagenom2_FD_187291 | JGI IMG/M metagenome (GOLD analysis project Ga0209013, IMG submission 187291) | Oil polluted marine microbial communities from Coal Oil Point, Santa Barbara, California, USA - Sample 2 (SPAdes) (version 2) | ecosystem: Environmental > Aquatic > Marine > Oil seeps ...
GCCTTCTCAAGACACGCTGTGAATACGTCCATGTACGCTCGGCGTTTGCCATCCATGGCAAACGACGGTCTTGAGAAGGCCTCCCCCATACCCCTTGTAGATTGTTAGTCCGGAGACCCCCTTGGCCGGTGGATAAATACTCCAGCCGGTTACAAGAATGTGCCTGGGATTCAAGAGGTCAGAGTGCTTGAAAATCTTGGCCGGTGGATTCCACCAGACATCAACAGGATCAACTTGATCAGAGGCTCGATTAATCAGGTAGAATATCCAGTCGGGAGTCGGCCAGGCAGTCGCTGCAAGCTTTGCTTACAGAGGAAAGTCCGGGCTCCACAGGGCAGAGTGCCAGGTAACGCCTGGGCGGTGTAAGCCGACGGCTAGTGCCACAGAAAATATACCGCCGTCTTTCGGGGCGGTAAGGGTGAAATGGTGCGGTAAGAGCGCACCGCGCCGGTGGCAACATCGGTGGCAGGGTAAACCCCACTCGGAGCAAGACCAAATAGGAACCCATTGGTGCGGCCCGCACTGGGTTCGGGTAGGTTGCTTGAGGTGTTCGGTGACGGACATCCCAGATGAATGGCTGTCCACGACAGAACCCGGCTTATCGGCCGGCTCCCCATTTTTATTGAAAAACCCTCCATCTGCTCGTTTGTAAATAAGTTTTTGCGAATATTAGAGATTAGTTATGCTTAAGTATTCAAAAGCTTACATTTCAGACTTAAAGTAACTTGTTAGACATTCTCGCCAAAGTCACCTAATATCCTGTTTTTAAAGAATATTCTTTGAAACAAATCTTGACTTGGGTTGGGTTTCGCCTCTATAGTGTCGAAAAGTGGGGAAAAGTGGTAATTAATAACCCCAAAGTGGACGAGAGTGGTGGAGAATGTTCAGAGGCGTAAACCAGGTCAATCTGGATAGCAAAGGGAGGATGGCGATACCAACGCGCTATCGGGACGACCTGCGTGCGGATACTGACGGCCACCTGATCATCACAGTCAACATTTCTGAGCGCGCCCTGTGGCTCTATACCCTGCCCGAGTGGGAGCGCATCGAAGCCAAGGTTTCTTCCTTACCATCATTCGACAAAAACGCAGCCAAGCTGAAGCGTTTCCTGCTGGGGCATGCCACCGACGTGGATATGGATGCCAGCGGCCGCCTGCTGCTGCCCGCTCCCCTGCGTGAGCACGCACAACTGAAAAAACAGATCATTCTGGCTGGCCAGGGCAACAAGTTCGAGATATGGGATGAAGCGAACTGGAACGCACAGAACGACGAATGGATGGAAGAAGGGCTCACTGGCGGGCCCATGTTAATCGAACTCGAATCGCTTTCGTTATAGGGCGGGGTAGATGGGGGAGCAACCACACCGACCTGTCCTGCTGAAGGAGGTCGTAACGGCAATGAATATCCGCGAGGATGGTTTTTATCTTGATGCCACTGCAGGCCGGGGTGGACATATCGCCGCGATACTGGCCTGCCTCGGCCCCAACGGCCGCATCCTCGCTTTCGACCGCGACCCGCAGGCAGTCGCTTATGTAGCTGGTCGTTTTCATGACGATGAACGCATCACCGTCCATCACGCGCGCTTCTCGGATTTATCTTCCCATTTGCAGTCTGGCGACTGCCTGGACGGTATTCTGTTTGATTTCGGTGTTTCTTCTCCTCAGCTTGATGAGGCCGGACGCGGCTTCAGTTTTCAGCATGACGGGCCGCTGGATATGCGCATGAATCCGGACGAGGGTGTCAGCGCTGCCCAATGGCTGGCCACGGCGGAAAAAAACGAGATACGCGATATTCTCAAACGGCTTGGTGAAGAGCGTCATGCCGGACGCATCGCCGCAGCAATCGTGCACGAACGTGATGAAACACCGATCACCACCACCCGTCAGCTGGCCAAATTAATCGACTCGGTCGTGCCTATGCGCGGCCGGGAGAAAGGCAAGCATCCTGCCACGCGCAGTTTTCAGGCCATTCGTATTCATATCAATGCGGAGCTCGATGAGATTGCATCCGTGCTGCCACAGGCGCTGGAAGCCCTGTGTTCGGGCGGCCGTCTGTTGACGATCTGCTTTCACTCGCTGGAAGACCGCATCGTCAAACGCTTCATGCGTCGTGAAGCACGTGGGGAAGAGCTGCCGCCGGAGATTCCGGTTCGCGGCGGTAATCGCGGCCAGACTTTACGCATCTCTGGCAAGCCGCTCAGAGCATCTGCACATGAGGTCAAAACCAACCCGCGCGCACGCAGCGCCATTTTGCGCGTGGCTGAACGTCTGCCTTTCGAGGCAGCAGCGTGAGTGTGCAGCGTCTCGTTATCCTTTATCTGCTAGTCATTGTTTCAGCTCTGGCACTGGTCTATACAAGGGTTGCTACACGTCATAACTACCTGGATCTGCAGGCGCACCAGCAGGAGCGCGATCGTCTTAATGTCGAGTGGGGGCGCCTGTTGTTGCAGGAAGCTCGTTACGCAGAGCCTCGCTATATCGAGAAGCGCGCCCGCGAACAGCTTGGCATGCGCGTGCCGGTGCGTGATGAAATGATGGTGGTGAGACTGCAATGACGCGACGTCTTACCAGAAAAACCGCAAGTAAAACGCGCAGCAAGCAGCCGCTGACAAGTCCAGTACGCCACTGGCTGACACTCGGCGTGATCGGGTCGTTGTTCATACTGATGGCAGGCAGGGCATTGTTCCTGCAGGTCTTCAACGCCGACTTCCTGCTTGAGCGCGGCAATGCCCAGGCGCTGCGCACCATTGAGGCGCCAGCTGTACGCGGCATGATACTAGACCGCAACGGTCAGCCGCTGGCGGTCAGCACACCGGTTGAAGCGGTGTGCGCCGATCCATCAAAACTCTACGCTGCACCGGAAAGCTGGAAGCCATTGGCTAAAGCACTGGGCATGAAATATGCCACGCTTAAAAAGCGCATCAAGAAAAACAAGGATCGCCATTTTGTTTACCTGCGTCGTCAGGTGTTGCCGGAAAAGGCCGAGCAGGTCATGGCGCTGGATACAGATGGTGTATTTCTTCAGCGTGAGTACAAGCGCTATTACCCGATGGGATCCGTTACCGGGCATCTGGTGGGCTTCACCAATGTCGATGAAAAAGGTCTGGAGGGTATAGAGTTTGCCTTCGACGATTACCTGCGTGGGCATCCAGGCAAGGATCAGGTCGTGCGTGATGCTTCAGGCCATATTATTGAGCATGTCAGCAATCTGAAACGTGCCACAGACGGTCAGGATCTGGTGATGACCATCGACAGCCGCATCCAGTATCTGGCCTATCGTGAACTGAAGCGCACGGTACAGAAGAACAAGGCGAAAAGTGCCTCCGCCATTGTCGTTGATGTCACCAACGGTGAAATTCTCGCCATGGTCAACGAACCGGTGTTCAACCCCAACGACCGCAGCCAGCTGCGCAGCAGCCGTTTCCGCAACCGTTCAGTGACGGATAATTTCGAGCCGGGCTCAACGGTCAAGCCCCTGACTATCGCAGCGGCCCTACAGAATAATTATGTAAATCCTGACACGGTTATTGAGACCGATACGGGCCGCATGAAACTGGCCCGCTATACCATCAAGGATACGCATGACTACGGCGACCTCAGCGTGTCGCACGTGATCATGAAATCAAGCAATGTCGGTGCTGCGCGCATTGCCCTGCAGATGGACGCAGATGATCTGTGGTCCTTGTTGAATGGCGTCGGTTTCGGGCGTCTGCCTCAGTCAGGCCTGCCCGGCGAAGCGCACGGCAGCCTTGCTCACCATTCCGGCTGGCGCAAGGTTAAACAGGCCACGATTGGATACGGATACGGCCTGTCGGTGACGGCGCTGCAGCTGGCACAAGCCTACGCGACACTGGCCAATGACGGTGTCAGTGTGCCGTTGACCATAATCAAGCGCGACAGCGATGTATCTGGTAAACGGGTCATATCCGCAAAGGTGGCCCGACAGGTGCGCGGTATGCTGGAACTTGCCGTCAGTGATAAAGGTACGGCCCGCCAGGCGCGCATCCCGATGTACCGTGTCGCAGGCAAGACGGGTACGGCGCGCAAGACTGAAGGCAAGGGCTACTCCACCAAGCGCTACACCGCACTGTTCGCAGGTCTGGCTCCGGTTACCAGGCCGCGGCTGGCCATGGTGGTGGTCGTCAACGAGCCCAGCGAAGGAAAATATTATGGCGGACAGGTTGCAGCGCCGGTATTTGCCAACGTCATGACCAGTGCAATGAGGCTGCTTAACGTTGCACCAGACGATGTACCGGCCGGGGCCTTATGGGTGGCTGCCAATAAAACGGGGGCTGATAAGTGATCCCGGCCATGAGCAGCGAACAGGCCAATCACACACTCTCCAGTCTGCTGGCCGGTATGGCTGATGTCGCCGCGCAGAATGACAGGATGATTGCCGGTCTGGCACTGGACAGCCGCAAGCTTCAAAGTGGTGAGGTGTTTGTGGCGCTCGCCGGCACGCATGAACATGGTCTGAAATACGGCGATGCGGCAGTTGCTCAGGGTGCCATTGCAGTCATCTATGAGCCTGTCGCAGATATCGAAGCTCCATCATTAAATGTGCCGGTGATCGCGGTAGAGCGCTTGAGCGAAAAGCTTGGGTCGATCGCCAGCCGCTACTATGCCGAGCCGAGCAGGCATCTGCTGGTTGTCGGCGTTACCGGCACGAATGGCAAGACTACCTGCACGACTCTGCTGACGCAGGCCATGGCATCGCTCGGTAAACGTACCGCCATGATCGGTACCACCGGCAGTGGGGAATGGGGCCAGGTTACAGCCTCGACACACACCACGCCGGATGCCATTGAGTTGCAGCGGCAATTGGCAGATTTTCAGGCGTCGGGCGTGCAGGCGATCGCAATGGAAGTCTCTTCGCATGCCCTCGAGCAGGGGCGCACGAACGGCACAGAATTTAATGTGGCCGTGTTCACCAACCTCAGTCATGAACATCTCGATTATCACGGCTCCATGCAGGCATATGCCGCCGCCAAAGCAAGGCTGTTCCAAAGTCAGCCATTGCAACTTGCTGTCATCAATACGGATGATCCAACGGGTATGGAAATGCTGGAATCCGGGGTCAATGCCGCCCAGGTGCTCAGCTATGGATTGACTGCCGGTGACGTCAGAACCCTGGATCTGCAGCTGCACAGCAAGGGTCTGCGCATGCAGATCCAGAGTCCATGGGGTGAGTTGCAGATAAACAGTGCTTTGCTGGGGCGTTTCAACGCCTCCAATCTGCTGGCCTGTGCGGCGGTGCTGCTGGGCTGCGGTTGGCAGCCGGCGCAGGTTGGTGAAGTACTGTCGTCGGCTCAATCCGCCCCTGGCCGGATGGAGTGCTTCCGCAATGATGACTATACCGTGGTGGTGGATTTTGCCCACACACCCGATGCCCTGCTGCAGGCGCTGACAGCGCTGCGTGAACATCTCAGCGGCCAGAAATTGTGGTGTGTGTTCGGTTGCGGCGGCGAGCGTGATGCGGCCAAACGCCCATTGATGGGGCAGATTGCTGAACAATTAGCGGACAGTGTGATCGTGACAGACGACAATCCACGCAACGAAGATGCCCGGGCAATACGCACACAAATCCTCGCAGGCATGTCAGGAACGGCACAGGAAATCGGTGATCGCCGCCAGGCCATAGAGAAAGCCTGCGACGAAGCGGGAAAGGGCGACATCATCCTGCTGGCTGGCAAGGGCCATGAAACCACTCAGCAGATCGGCGACCTGAAGCTGCCGTTCAATGACCGCGATCTCGCCGCACAGCTGACAGGTCGGTCATGATGCTGTCTACACTGACACGTGCAACCCGGGGCAGACAGATCGGAGAAGATGTCAGCATTGATGCCGTCAGTATCGATACCCGCACACTGAAATCCGGAGCTCTGTTCGTGGCGTTGAGCGGGCCGAATTTCGATGGCCATGATTATCTGGCAACGGCACGCGAAAAGGGTGCGAGTGCGGTTATGGTCGCCAGACAGATGGACATAGATCTGCCGCAAATCGTGGTTCCCCGACCGGCTCAGGCGCTTGGCGAAATGGCGGCCTGGTGGCGCAGTTGTTTCATCATGCCGCTGGTGGCCGTCACGGGCAGCAATGGCAAAACAAGCGTTAAGGAGATGCTCGCTGCGATATTCAATCAGGCTTCGCAGCATGTTCTGGCCACGGCCGGCAACCTGAATAATGATCTCGGTGTGCCACTGACGCTGATGCGCCTGCGTGGCAGCCATGACTATGCCGTTATCGAGATGGGTATGAACAACCCCGGTGAGTTGACCTATCTGACAAATCTGGCGAAGCCAGACGTTGCTGTCATCACCAATGCCGCTGCGGCACACCTGGAAGGATTGAGCGGACTTGAGGAAGTGGCATTGGCCAAAGGTGAGATTCTGGCTGGTCTATCTGATACTGGAATTGCTGTTCTTAATGCCGACGATGCCTACTACCCGACCTGGAAAAAGCTGGCGGGATCACATCGTGTCATCAGTTTTGCTGTCGATAAGGAAGCTGATGTCAGCGCGGAGTATGAACTGCTGCCTGAGGCTACCCGGTTGCAGTTGAAAACACCCTGGGGTGCGGGCGAATGCACTCTGGCAGTGCCGGGCAGGCATAACGTAGCCAACGCACTGGCGGCTGCGGCAGCGGCTGGCGCAGCGGGTGTGGGCATCGAAGCGATAGCGCAGGGGCTGAGTCAGTGGCAGGGCGTCAAAGGACGGCTGCAGCGCCAGGTCATCGGTGATATTCAGCTCATCGATGACAGCTATAACGCGAATCCTGCTTCCATGCAGGCAGGCATCGAAGTGCTGGCAGCACAGCCCGGCACCACCTTCCTCATCATGGGCGATATGAAAGAACTGGGTGATGACGCTGCCGATCTGCATGCCAGTGTTGGTGAACAGGCAGCGCAGGCCGGTATTGACGAGTTATACGGACTGGGAGAGATGAGTCGTACCGCGTGTCAGCGTTATGGCGCGCAGGCGCGCCATTTCAGCGACCTCGATAGCCTGGTGGCTGATTTGCTGGTTAAGCTGAAAAACGCAAGCGGACAGGTAACGGTGCTGGTCAAAGGTTCACGTTCCATGCACATGGAACGTGTTGTTGCTGCACTGACTTCGACACTGGGGGGCAACTGAGATGCTGTTCTTCCTGTTTGAGAAGCTGGCGGAAAGCTACTCGATCTTCAACGTATTCCAGTATCTGACAATGCGCGGTGTGTTGAGTGTGCTGACAGCTTTGCTTATCAGCCTGATGCTTGGCCCGGCCATGATCCGCAAACTGGGCATGCACCAGATGAGCCAGACCATACGCCAGGACGGACCTCCAACGCATTTCGACAAGGTCGGCACGCCGACCATGGGCGGTGCACTGATTCTCGTGGCCATCATCATCGGTACACTGCTGTGGGCGGACCTGGGCAATCGCTTTGTGTGGGTCGCGATGCTGATCACCCTCGGCTACGGCGTGATCGGCTGGGTCGATGACTATCGCAAGATCATCGACAAGAATCCTCGCGGCATGGGATCGGCGTCAAAATTTTTCTGGCAGACCGTGTGCGGCATGGCCGCCGCTGTGTACCTGTATGTCAGCGCGGCATCACCGGTGGAAACAACCTTATACGTACCGTTGTTCAAGAATGTCGCCATCACGCTCGGGCCGTGGTTCATCCTGCTGGCCTATCTGATGATTGTCGGCACCAGCAACGCCGTCAACCTGACGGATGGACTAGACGGCCTTGCCATCCTGCCCACCGTCATGGTCGCGGGCGGCCTTGGTATTTTTGCCTATGTGACCGGCAACACGGTCTTTTCCAGCTATCTCGGTATTCCCTATGTGGCCGGTACGGGTGAACTGCTGATCTTCTGCATGGCGCTGGTGGGTGCAGGTCTAGGCTTTCTGTGGTTCAACACCTATCCGGCTCAGGTCTTCATGGGTGACATCGGCGCCCTGTCTCTCGGTGCGGCGCTCGGCGTTGTAGCAGTCATGGTGCGTCAGGAAATCGTGCTGCTGATCATGGGTGGTGTATTCGTCATGGAGACCGCATCCGTCATTTTGCAGGTGGCTTCTTTCAAGCTGCTCGGCAAGCGCATCTTCCGCATGGCGCCGCTGCATCACCATTTTGAGCTGAAAGGCTGGCCGGAACCGCGCGTCATAGTGCGCTTCTGGATTATCACATTTGTGCTGGTCGCCGTAGGCCTGGCCACGTTGAAGGTGCGCTGATGCTGGCCGCAATAAATGATGACTCACAGGTCATGAATCAAATGATGGCTGCTGTCGGTCACGGCAGTGTAAATCCTGCGAAAGCTGGCAGTCAGGGGATTGGATATCGCCTGGCTGGAAACCCGACACATGCTGCGATTATCGGCCTGGGCCGCTCAGGCCTGTCCTGTGCCCGCTTCCTGGCAGAGATCGGTCTCGAAGTGGATGTCTATGATGCACAGACAGCACCTGCGCTTGCTGACGAGCTGAATGATCAGGTTCCAGCTGCGCGGCTGCATGGCGGTTCAATGAAAGTGGAAAGCCTGCATAAGGACAGTCTGCTGGTCGTGTCGCCCGGCGTCCCGCTTTCGCACCCCGACCTGATGCCGTTGCTGGAAAAAGGTATTCGTCCGATCGGCGACGTTGAGTTGTTCGCCCAATGCACGATGGCGCCAGTCATTGCCATCACCGGGTCCAACGGTAAATCAACGGTTACGGAATTGACCGGTGAAATCCTCAAGGCTGCCGGCCGTGAAGTACGCGTAGGCGGAAACATCGGTGTACCGGTACTGGACCTGCTGGATATAGCCGCTGACTGCTATGTCCTGGAGCTGTCCAGCTTCCAGTTGGAGACGACCTGGAGTCTGCAGGCCCAGGCCGCCACGGTGCTGAATCTGGCGGCGGATCACATGGATCGTTATACCGGTATGGATGGATACATTGATGCCAAAGCAAAGATCTACAACGGCAACGGCGTGATGCTGATCAACGCGGATGATGCGCGGTGTCAGCCACTCATCCGTTCCGGCAGAAACATCCTGCGCTTCACTGATGCTGAGCCCGAATCGGATGCAACGTATGGTCTCAGGCAACACGCCGGCTCGACCTGGGTGGCACGTGGTGAGACATTGCTGGCAGACAGCGCAGACATACGCCTGCCTGGCCGGCACAACCTGATGAATGTGCTGGCCGCATGGGCGCTGGCCCGTTGCGCCGGCGTTACCGATGAAGTTATTCGCGAAGCCGTTGCGGCATTCCGTGGCCTGCCGCATCGCATGGAGTGGTTGGGCACGCACGCCGGCGTTGACTGGATCAACGATTCCAAAGGCACCAATGTCGGCGCAACCGTCGCAGCGATAGAGGGGCTGGATGGCCCATTGGTGCTGATAGCAGGCGGGCAGGGCAAGGATGCTGATTTTGCTCCATTGGCTGAAGTGTTCGGCGACAAGGTGCGTGGCCTGGTGCTGATTGGTGAAGATGCGCAGCAGATTGAACAGGCCGTTGCTGGCAGCGCCGCAATCGTGCATGCAGTCAACATGCAGGATGCTGTCAGACAGGCTGCAGCAATTTCGCAGCAGGGAGATACGGTGTTGCTGTCGCCCGCCTGTGCAAGCTTTGATATATACAGCGGTTTTGAAGCACGCGGGGATGATTTCCGTCGCTGTGTCGGGGGGCTGGACTGATGGTCGCCGCAGCTTTCTCCGCCAAACAGACCAGCAGCAAGCGTACAGGCCTGCAATGGCCGATTGACGCGGGCCTGGCCATCCCTGTGTTTGCCCTGTTTGCAGTGAGCCTGATCATGGTGTTCTCTGCATCGATGAACAGTCAGTCACTGGAACAGGGGCCGACGCTTTCTGTTCTGATGCAGCAGGGCATCATCATGTCGCTTGCCATCGCGATCATGCTGGGCGCTTCACGATTGCCGCTAGATCTGATACAGCGTATGGGGCCTTTGCTGGTCATCGCATCGCTGATCGTGCTGGCTCTGCTGCTTGTGCCAGGTGTCGGCGTCGAAGTGTGGGGCTCGGTGCGCTGGATCCGGGTGGGCCCGGTAAATCTACAGCCGTCCGAGTTTGCCAAGGTGTTCCTGATCATCTACATCGCCGGCTACCTGACACGTAAAAAGGACAACCTGGCGCGCTTCAGCGAAGGCATCCTGACCATCTCCATTGTACTGGGTGCATTCGGCGCTTTACTGCTGCTTGAGCCTGATTTCGGTTCCACCGTGGTCATAGTGGCAACGGCGTTCGCCATGCTGTTCCTCGGTGGTATCCGCTGGCTGCACTTCACGCTAATCATTGGTGTCGCGGCCATGGGCGCTGTGCTGCTGATCAGTTTTGCCTCTTACCGCCTGGCACGTATTTCCGCCTTCATGGATCCCTGGGCGGATCCGATGAACAAAGGCTACCAGTTGATCCAGTCATACATCGCTTTCGGACGCGGCGGCTGGACCGGTATCGGCCTCGGCGAAAGCATTCAGAAACTGAATTACCTGCCTGCAGCGAAGACAGACTTCCTGTTTGCCGTGATCAGCGAGGAGCTCGGCTTCGTTGGCATCGTTTGTGTGCTGGGCCTGTTTATGGCACTGATCTGGCGTGCTTTCGAGCTTTCCCGCCGTGCTGAATCTGCCGGAAATTTGTTCGCCTGCCGGCTCGCACAGGGTATCGCACTGCTGATCGCCATCCAGGTCCTGATAAATGCCGGTGTCAACATGGGACTGCTGCCGACCAAGGGTCTGACGCTGCCATTCATCAGTCAGGGCGGTTCCAGCCTGTTGGCCAGCAGCCTTGCGATGGGACTACTGTTCGCCGTGGCACGTGAGACCACGCCGGTAGCGGGGAGGAAGAAACGGTGAGAACCCTGATGATCATGGCAGGTGGCACCGGCGGACACGTCTATCCCGCACTGGCGGTTGCGCATGATCTGCGCGCACGCGATATCGAGGTCTTCTGGCTGGGTACGCAGCGTGGACTCGAAGCCCGCGTAGTGCCGGATGCAGGCATCGATATCGAATGGATCACAATCGGCGGCATCAAGGGCAAAGGCTTGTTGACCCGGCTGCTTGCCCCGATCCGCATCCTGATTGCCATGCTTCAAACCGGCGTCGTTATATTCCGGCGCCGCCCCGAGGCAGTACTCGGCATGGGTGGCTTCGTTGCCGGGCCGGGTGGACTGACAGCCTGGCTGCTGCGTGTGCCATTGCTGATACATGAATCAAATGCCGTTGTCGGCCTGACCAACAAATGGCTGGCCCGCATTGCATCACGGGTGCTGGTGGGTTTCCCGGACGTGCTTGCCGGCAGCAGCCATCTTTTATATGTAGGCAACCCTGTCAGGGCCGAGATCGCAGCATTGCCAGATCCACAAAAGCGCCTTGCCAATCGAACCGGCCCGCTCCGATTGCTGGTCGTCGGCGGCAGTCTCGGTGCGCAGGTGTTTAATGAAGTGGTACCGCAGGCTGTAGCTGAACTGCCGGCTGGCATCAGCATAGAGATTCTCCACCAGAGCGGCCGCGATAAGCTCGATGCAACCTGTGAGCACTACAGCGAAGCAGAAATCGAAGCCGATATTTGTGAATTCATTACCGATATGGCCAGGGCCTACGAGTGGGCAGACCTGGTCGTATGCCGTGCCGGCGCCATGACAATTGCCGAACTGGCCGCTGCTGGAATGGCCGCGATCCTGGTGCCTTACCCGCATGCCATTTATGACCACCAGACAGCCAACGCCCGCTTTCTGTCGAAACAGGATGCCGCGATTCTGCTGCCCCAGACAGATTTTTCTGCTACCCGACTGGCGGGTCTACTGGCTGAATTGCAACAGGATCGGAACAAGGTCATGCAGCTGTCAACAAAGGCACGTCAGCTGGCCATTAGCGATGCGACCGAAAAGGTCTCGGCTGCCTGTCTCGAGGTGATGTATGCGTGACTATGTCAAACATATTCACTTCGTCGGAATCGGCGGCGCAGGCATGAGCGGCATTGCACAGGTGCTGCTCAACCAGGGTTATCAGGTGTCGGGCTCGGACCTGAATGTCTCAGCCGTCACTGAAGAGTTGTCCAGGCAGGGCGCGCAAATCTATCAGGGACACAGCGTAGATTTCATTACCGGTGCTGACGTCGTTGTTATCTCAAGTGCTGTTAAAGATGACAACCCGGAAGTACAGGCCGCCCGTGAAGCCAAGGTGCCTGTTATCCCGCGCGCCGAGATGCTCGGTGAGCTGATGCGCTTCTCGCAGGGCATCGCCGTGGCAGGCACACACGGCAAGACCACTACGACCAGCCTGGTGGCGAGCGTGCTGGCCAGCGGTGAACTGGACCCGACCTTTATCATCGGTGGTCGCCTGAACAGCGCCGGTGCGAATGCAAAGCTCGGCAAAGGGGAGTTCCTGGTCGCCGAAGCAGATGAGAGCGATGCCTCCTTCCTGCACCTGCAGCCGTTGATGGCAGTGGTCACCAACATTGATGCCGATCACCTCGAGACCTACCGCGGCGACTTCAATGTGCTCAAGCAGACCTTCGTTGATTTCCTGCACAACGTGCCGTTTTATGGCCTGGCAATACTGTGCATCGACGACACGGTCACTCGCGAGATCATGAAGCGTGTTACGAGACCGGTGGTGACTTACGGCTTCAGCGAAGACGCCGATATTCGGGCCAGTCATTTCCGGCAGGACGGGCTCACCTCGACCTTCCATGTCAGCTACACGGAGGGCGGCGATGGATTTGATGTCACCCTCAACATGCCGGGCCGTCACAATGTCCTCAACGCACTGGCGGCAATCACGATAGCCAACAAACTCGGCGTCAGTGATGACGCCATGGTGGCTGGCCTGAGAGGGTTCGAAGGGATCAGACGCCGCTTCCAGATCAATGGATCCATCAGTCTGCCAGAGGGCGATGTTCAGTTTGTCGACGACTACGCCCATCATCCAAGAGAAGTTGCAGCCACTCTGGCCGCTGTCAACGATGCCTGGCCGGAACAGCGCAAGGTCGTTGTGTTCCAGCCACACCGCTACAGCCGTACGCGTGACCTGATGGACGACTTCTGCCAGGTGCTGGCAGACCAGGACATGCTGATCATCATGGAAGTCTACCCGGCAGGTGAGCAGGCCATTCCGGGTGCTGACGGGCGAGGATTGTGCCGGGGCATTCGCGCACGCGGCAAGGCCCTGCCGGTATTCGTGGCAGACAGGGAGGAATTGCTCGAAGTCCTGGGCAATACCATTCAGGCCAATGACATCGTACTAACCATGGGCGCGGGTGATATCGGTCGTATCGCGGCAGAACTGCCGCAATTGCTGGGAGGGCAGGAAGGATGATGGTAGCTATGAACACACATACCTGGCATGGCGAGCTGCGCAGAAACGAGCTGATGTCGCAGCACACATCCTGGCGTGTCGGTGGACCCGCCGACCTGTTCTACCGGCCGGATGGTATCGCCGATCTGGCTGCTTTCCTGCGTGAAGCAGATCCTGAGTTGCCACTGGTCTGGATCGGGCTAGGCAGTAACCTGCTGGTTCGTGATGCCGGCATACGCGGCATAGTGGTCTTCACGATCGGCTGCCTCAACCGGATTGAATCACTGGGCAATACACGGGTGCTAGTTGAAGCGGGAGTTACCAGCGCCAAGGTGGCCCGATTCTGTGCCGCGCAGGACCTGCACGGCGCTGAATTCCTGGCTGGCATACCCGGCAGCATGGGTGGCGCACTGGCGATGAACGCCGGCGCCTTCGGCAGCGAGACCTGGCAGGTCGTCGAGTCGGTCGAGACTCTCGATCGTCACGGCAATCTGCACCAACGCACTGCAGAAGACTTCGACATCAGCTACCGCCATGTAAAGGGTGCAGAAAATGAATGGTTCGTGTCAGCAACGCTGAAGCTCGAACATGGCATCAGTGAAGAATCGCGCAGCCGGGTACGTTCGTTGTTGGACAAGCGCAATCAGTCGCAGCCGATCGGTACTGCCAACGCCGGTTCGGTGTTCAAGAATCCGCTGCATGATCATGCGGCACGCCTGATCGAGTCCTGCGGCTTGAAAGGCCATTGTCACGGGGCAGCGTGTGTCTCGGACAAGCACGCCAACTTCATACTCAACAAGGGTGGTGCTACCTCGGCTGATATCGAGTCGCTGATTGAATTTGTTAAGCACAAGGTCTCCGAAGATACCGGCGTAACACTGGAGACAGAAGTGCGCATCATCGGGGAGGCAAACGCGTGACTCAGGCTCTGGGCAGAGTTGCAGTGCTGATGGGCGGGCCGTCCGCCGAGCGTGAGATATCGCTGCAGTCCGGCCAGGCCGTACTGGATGCGCTGCTTTCCAGAGATATCGATGCGGTCGCCATCGATGCACGAGATGCCGGTGTACTCGCTGCGCTGGAGCAGCAGGCCATTGACCGTGTGTTCATAGCACTGCACGGCCGCTGGGGTGAAGACGGAGTGATTCAGGGCGCGCTGGAAGTGCTCGGACTGCCCTATACCGGCAGCGGCGTACTGGGCTCAGCCATTGCCATGGACAAGAGTCGCTGCAAGCAGTTATGGAAGGGAATTGGACTGCCGACACCGGGTTTCGTCGTGTTGGCGGATGAGCAGGATCTCGAGCTGGCCGTTATACGCATCGGTTATCCACTTGCAGTCAAGCCGGCACACGAAGGATCGAGCCTGGGCATCAGCAAGGTGACGTCATGGGCCGGTCTGATAGAGGCCTGGCAAACAGCCAGCCAGCTTGATGATGTTGTCATTGCGGAGCACTGGATCGAAGGCACTGAACTGACTGCAGCAATACTTGGTGACGAAGCCCTGCCGCTGATCAAGCTCGAGGCCGCTGGTGAGTTCTACGACTATGAAGCCAAGTATGTCAGCGACGATACCGGCTACATCTGTCCCTGCGGACTACCGGCAGAGCAGGAAACTGCACTTCAGAATTTGGCCATGCAGGCCTTCAGGGCAACTGCCTGCGGCGGCTGGGGACGCGTTGACCTGATGCTCGATGCGGCGCAGCGACCCTGGCTGATCGAAGTCAACACCGTGCCGGGGATGACATCGCATTCACTGGTGCCAATGGCCGCAGCACAGCATGGTCTGGATTTCGCTGCACTCTGCGTACGCATACTGGAAACCACCAATGACTGAGCGGCTGACAACACTCACTTCATCACAACGCGGAGCCGGATTGTTGATCAGTCTCGTATTGGTGATGGTGTTCGCCGCCACACTGCTATATGTCGCGGATTACCTGCTGCAGCCGGACAGGCTGCCGGTTCAGCGCATCAGCTTTGTCGGCGAGTTCCAGAATGTTTCCAGAGATGCACTGCAGGATGTCGCTGTCCCGTATGTTGGCAAAAATTTCCTGGCCCTGGATCTCGATAAACTTGAAGACGCACTGAGTGAGATCCCCTGGGTTGCGAATGTCTCAGTCAGCCGCCGCTGGCCCGATACGCTGCAGATTGACTTCCGCGAAACGCAGCTGATAGCACGCTGGAATGACGACACATGGGTGACCGAAAATGCCGACATCATATCCTTGCCTGCTGCGGCCTACTCGAATCTGCCGCGCTGGTTCGGCCCCGAAGACAGTCATGAACTTGTGCAGGCCAGGCACAGACAGTTTTCCAGCATTCTTGCAAGTGGTGGACTGCGCACCGATGTTGTTCGTTACAGCGCCAGGGGTGCATGGCAGATCGAGGCACGCCCCGATGATGCCAACGAAGCACTGCGTATCAGATTGGGCCGGCGTGACCTGCAGGAGCGGCTGCAGCGTTTCATACAGGCCTATACGCAGAGTCTGTCGCACATGGAAGAAAGACTACAGATCGTAGACCTGCGTTATCCGAATGGATTTGCGCTGCAATGGGACAAGACACAGGAAAGGGAGGCCGGCTAGCGCCGGATGAAGCCAGTATATGGTGAAAAAGAATGACAGCAATTTGATCGTGGGTCTGGATATCGGCACCTCGAAAGTACTCGCCATCGTCGGCGAAGTGAACGCCAATGGTGATCTCGAGGTGATCGGCATCGGTCATCATCCAGCGCGGGGTATGAAGCGCGGAGTGGTCGCCAACATTGAATCGACCGTGCAGTCCATACAGCGCGCCGTCGAGGAAGCTGAGCTGATGGCGGGTTGCCAGATCTACTCGGTTTACGCCGGCATCGCCGGGGCGCACATCAATAGTTTCAATTCGCAGGGCGTAGTGGCCATCCGCGACAAGGAAGTCGGCCACGGTGACATCGAACGTGTCATCGAAGCCGCCCAGGCAATGGCCATTCCGATGGATCAGAAGATTCTGCATGTGCTGCCGCAGGAATACATCATCGACAATCAGGACGGTATCAAGGAGCCGGTCGGCATGTGCGGGGTAAGACTTGAATCAAAGGTGCACATTGTTACGGGTGCTGTCAGCGCAGCGCAGAACATCATCAAGTGCATTCAGCGCTGCGGTCTGGAAGTCGACGACATCGTTCTCGAACAACTTGCCTCCAGTGCAGCGGTACTTGAAGAAGACGAAAAAGACCTTGGCGTCTGCATGGTCGACATCGGCGGCGGCACGACCGATATCGCCGTGTTCACCGAAGGTTCTATCCGGCACACCTCGGTGATCCCGATTGCCGGTGACCAGATTACCAACGATATAGCCGTTGCCTTGCGTACACCGACGGCAGCAGCTGAAGAGATCAAGAAGAAATATGGCTGTGCGCTGACTCAGCTTACAGATCCCGATGATATCTTCGAGGCGCAGAGCGTTGGCAATCGCCCGCCTCGCAGAGTCGCACGCCAGACGCTGGCGGAAGTCATCGAGCCACGCATTGAGGAAATGTACAGCCTGGTGCTGACCGAGCTGCGTCGCAGCGGCTTCGAGGACCTGATCGGCTCCGGCATCGTGCTGACCGGTGGATCCTCGAAATTACAAGGCATGGTCGAACTGGCCGAGGAGATCTTTCATCAGCCAGTCAGGCTGGGCGTACCGAAATATGTCGGTGGGCTCAAGGAAGTACTTTGCAATCCAATCTATTCGACAGGCATCGGCCTGATCCATATGGGGCAGCAAAACCGTATGGACCCGAACCGCGTACGCCCGGTCAAGCCGGGCTTCAAATCGGTGATGGAGAAGATGAAGAACTGGTTTCAGGGAAGTTTTTAACAGAAATATACACGGGCAAGCAGCAATCTACGACACAAGGGAGAAATAAGAATGACTACAGACACAGACTCAAAGAGCGCACCTGGAGGTGACATGATGTTTAAACTGATGGATTCAAACAAGCAACAGGCAGTGATCAAGGTCATTGGTGTGGGCGGCGGTGGCGGCAATGCCGTTGATCACATGATGATCAATACGATAGAAGGTGTTGACTTCGTCAAGGCCAATACTGATGCGCAGGCACTGGAAGCCATTGAATCGTATTCAACGATTCAGATCGGCGCCAGCCTGACCAAGGGGCTCGGCGCAGGGGCCAATCCGGAGATCGGCAAGCAGGCCGCGCTGGAGGACAAGGAACGGCTGTCAGATTCACTGGAAGGCGCTGACATGGTGTTCATTACCGCAGGCATGGGTGGTGGTACAGGTACTGGTGCAGCACCGGTCATTGCACAGCTGGCCAAAGAGATGGGCATCCTTACCGTTGCCGTGGTCTCGCGTCCCTTCATGTTTGAAGGCAAACGCCGTGCCGACGTCGCCGATGCCGGTATAGAGGAACTGACCGAGCATGTTGATTCCCTGATCACCATCTCCAACCAGAAGCTGCTCGAAGTCGATGATGTGCCAATTACCTCAGCGTTTTCGATGGCCAACGAAGTTTTACAGGGCGCGGTGCAGGGCATTGCAGAACTGATCACCCGCCAGGGCCTGATCAACGTCGACTTTGCAGATGTCACCACTGTTATGCAGGAAATGGGCAAAGCGATGATGGGGTCTGGTTCCGCAAGTGGTGAAGAGCGTGCCGCTGAGGCAGTACGCGGTGCCCTGTTCAGTCCTTTCCTCGAAGGAGTGGATGTTTCCGG
>Ga0209013_10002153_pt1 | contig 17966 bp, 16 predicted proteins | sample Cruoilmetagenom2_FD_187291 | JGI IMG/M metagenome (GOLD analysis project Ga0209013, IMG submission 187291) | Oil polluted marine microbial communities from Coal Oil Point, Santa Barbara, California, USA - Sample 2 (SPAdes) (version 2) | ecosystem: Environmental > Aquatic > Marine > Oil seeps ...
ATTATCTTAAGTAGCATTTGGTTTTACACAATGGGAAATCGTCAGATACAAGAAAAGGTCTAAGGGGCATCCGCTCCTTAGACCTTCTTTTTATTCTTCAGTAGGTTCTGATTCTTCAGATGGGGTATCGGCAACTTCTACAGTTAAACCTTCTTCCTCATTTTCTTCAAAATCTTCCTCTTCTTCTGCTTTTTCAACTTTCGCCACTGTAGCTACTCGTTCTTCATCAGCTAAACGGATAAGACGAACTCCTTGTGTACTACGACCTGTTACAGAAATAGTACTTACATCCATTCGTATTAACATCCCATTAATGGTAATTAGCATTAAATCCTCAGATCCATCAACCGTTTTAACTGCTGAAAGAGGACCAGTTTTATCTGTAATTTGGCTTGTCTTAATTCCAACACCGCCACGAGACTGTAAACGATACTCTTCTTCAGGCGTTCGTTTTCCATAACCATTTTCGGTTACGACTAAGACTTCTTGACCTGGTTCCAGTATTTCCATTCCCACGACATGGTCATCTTTACGAAGACGAATGCCTCGGACACCGGAAGCTGTTCGACCCATTGAACGAATATCAGTTTCTTCAAAGCGAACAAGCATACCGTTTCGAGTTCCGATTACGATATGTTTTTTACCGTCAGTTAATCGAACCGAGATAAGTTCATCATCTTCTCTTAATGAAATTGATATTAACCCGTTGGCACGAATGTGTGCGAATCCACTAACCGGAGTACGTTTAGTAATACCCTTAAGCGTGGTAAAGATAAAGTATGCATCTTCTTCAAATGAAGCCATTTGAATCATAGCAGTTACTTTTTCATCTTTATCTACACCTAACAAGTTTACAATTGGCAGTCCCTTAGCGGTACGGCCATACTCTGGGATTTCATATCCTTTAGCACGATATACTTTACCCTTATTGGTAAAGAATAAGATTGTATCATGTGTTGATGTATAGAGTAGATGTTCTACGAAATCATTTTCATTCGTACCCATTCCTTGTACACCACGTCCGCCACGTTTCTGGCTTCGATACGTATTAACTGGCAAACGTTTAATATAGCCATTATGTGTTAAAGTCAGAACTGAATTTTCACGTGGAATTAGATCTTCGTCTTCCATCATTTCAGCACCACCGGCTGTAATTTCAGTTCGACGTTTATCGCTAAAACGCTCTTTAATTTCGTTTAATTCTTCACGGATAATTTGAATGAGTTTCAACTCATCTGCTAATATAGCTCGAAGTTCTTCAATTAATCTTTGAAGTTCTAAATATTCAGCTTCAATTTTATCTCGTTCTAAACCAGTTAAACGTTGTAAACGCATATCAAGAATCGCCTGTGCTTGGCGATCGGACAAATTAAATTGGTCAACTAAACCAGCTTTTGCTTCTTCTCCAGTTTGAGAACGACGGATCAATGCAATAATTTCATCGATATGATCAAGTGCAATACGAAGACCTTCTAAAATATGTGCACGATCTTCTGCTTTGGTTAATTCAAATTGAGTACGACGCTTAATCACTACTTTTTGATGTTCTAAATAATGATATAGGATTTCTTTCAATCCAAGAACTTTTGGTTGGCCGTCAACAAGAGCAAGCATATTCACACCAAAGCTTGATTGAAGAGCTGTTTGTTTATACAAATTATTTAGTAGAACATTGGCATTAGCATCTTTACGTACTTCAATCACGATGCGCATCCCATTACGGTCTGATTCATCTCGAAGATCGGTAATCCCATCAATCTTTTTATCTCGAACTAATTCTGCGATTTTCTCAATTAAACGTGCTTTATTCACTTGGAAAGGAAGTTCATGTACTAAAATAACTTCTTTTCCACTTGGCTTTTGTTCAATTTCAACTTTTCCTCGAATAATAACTGAACCTCTGCCAGTTTCATAAGCACGACGAATCCCGCTTCGTCCTAAAATAATACCACCCGTAGGGAAATCAGGTCCTGGAATAATTTCCATTAGTTCTTCGGTCGTAATTGCTGCATTCTCAGCAAGAGCTAAAACACCGTCAATTGTTTCACCTAAGTGATGTGGAGGAATGTTTGTAGCCATCCCAACAGCAATCCCTGAAGTACCATTTACTAATAAGTTTGGAAAACGGCTTGGCAATACTATCGGTTCTTGTTCTTGACCGTCGTAATTGTCTTTAAAGTCAATTGTATTTTTATTAATATCGCGTAGTAATTCCATTGCTATTTTCGACATACGTGACTCGGTATAACGCATAGCTGCTGCGGCATCACCATCAACAGAACCGAAGTTACCATGCCCATCAACTAACATGTATCGATAACTCCAGTGTTGTGCCATACGTACCATCGTATCGTAAATAGAACTATCACCGTGTGGATGGTATTTACCCATTGCATCTCCAACAATACGGGCTGATTTCTTATGCGGTTTATCAGCTGTGTTCCCCATACCCTGCATTGCATATAGAATACGGCGGTGAACAGGTTTCAATCCATCACGTACGTCAGGAAGTGCGCGTGAAACGATAACACTCATTGCATAATCAAGGAATGATGTTTTTATCTCAGTACTAATATTAATCCCTTTGACTCCATTATTCGGAATTTCCGACATGCAGAAAACCTCCCTTCATTCGACTCATTAAATATCTAAGTTTTTCACGTATATTGCATTTTCCTCGATGAATAGACGACGGGGTTCTACTTCATCCCCCATTAAACGTTCAAACGTATCATCTGCATCGATTGCATCTTCTAGATTCACTTGTAACAATGTTCGAACGGAAGGATCCATAGTTGTTTCCCACAATTGCGTTGCATCCATTTCTCCTAAACCTTTGTAGCGTTGAATTCCTGGTTTTGGCTGTTTTGGAAGTCTTTCTAATATTTCTTGAAGTTGTTTATCTGAGTAGCAATACTCAACCGATTTACCTTGTTTAATTTGGAATAAAGGCGGTTGCGCAATGTATACATAACCCGCTTCAATTAACGGACGCATGAAACGGAAAAAGAATGTTAGAAGTAATGTACGAATGTGAGCTCCATCCACATCGGCATCTGTCATAATGACCACTTTATGATAACGTGCTCTTTCTAGGGTGAATTCTTCGCCAATACCTGTACCTAGAGCAGTAATCATGGCACGGATTTCTGTATTACCTAAAATACGATCTAGACGTGCCTTTTCAACATTCAGGATTTTTCCTCGTAACGGAAGAATCGCTTGGAAATGACGATCACGACCGGATTTAGCAGAACCTCCTGCTGAGTCACCCTCAACAATATATAATTCACTTTCTGCTGGAATACGTGATGAACAGTCTGCTAGCTTACCTGGTAAACTAGACACTTCTAAAGCTGATTTACGTCGTGTAAATTCACGCGCTTTTTTCGCTGCCACACGTGCACGAGCAGCCATAAGACCTTTTTCAACTACTTTACGTGCCACTGTTGGATTTTCCATCATGAACCGATCAAATGCTTCAGAAAACAAGGAATTCGTAATCGTGCTAACTTCTGAATTTCCTAATTTTGTTTTCGTTTGTCCTTCGAACTGCGGATCTGGATGTTTAACTGACACAATAGCAGTTAGACCTTCACGCACATCATCACCTGTTAAGTTCGTATCTGCGTCTTTTAACATATTATTTTTTCGACCATAGTCATTAATAACTCGTGTTAAGGCCATCTTAAAGCCGGACTCATGTGTTCCGCCTTCGTACGTATTAATGTTGTTGGCGAATGAAAAAATATTAGCAGCATAACCACTATTGTATTGAAATGCGATTTCGATTGAGATGCCGTCTTTTTCACCCTCAATAAAGATAGGTTCTTCATGAATCGGCTCTTTTGATTTATTTAGATGCTCAACATAAGACTTAATACCACCTTCGTAGTAATAAGTATTTTTTCGAGTTTCTTCTTCACGCTCATCTTTAATATGAATACGAAGACCACGGTTTAAGTAAGCAAGCTCACGTAAGCGGTTTGCTAAAATATCGTATTCATAAACTTGTGTTTCTGTAAAAATCTCAGAATCTGCTTTAAAACGTATTGTTGAACCATTTTCCTCAGTATCACCAATAACTTTCAGTTCTTCAGTAACAGCACCACGTTCAAATTTAATATAATGTTCTTTCCCGTCACGTTTTACAAATACTTCTGTTACTTCTGAAAGAGCGTTAACAACGGAAGCACCTACACCATGTAAACCACCGGATACTTTGTATCCTCCACCGCCAAATTTACCACCTGCGTGTAGCACGGTCATAATAACCTCTACCGCTGGTCGCCCCATTTTTTCATGTGTACTAACTGGAATTCCACGACCATTATCATCGACTTTAATCCAATTATCTTTTTCGATGGTTACTGAAATTTCATCACAATATCCTGCTAAAGCTTCATCAATGGCATTATCTACGATTTCCCACACGAGGTGGTGAAGTCCTTTAGAACTTGTTGTACCAATATACATACCTGGACGTTTTCGTACAGCTTCTAATCCCTCAAGTACTTGTATTTGATCGGCATCATAAGATGATGATTGCAGTTCTTTTTCTTCCATTGCCATTATGCTCACCTGCTCTTTCCTACAGTCATATCAATATTTTTATAGACGATTTCGTCTGGAAGTCTCATTTATTTTCTTAATTAGGTTCTGCGGACTTAGTGGAGAAGCATATGTTAAAAAAGGCGTGACTACGAGAGATTTAACACGTTGCACATCAACAATCTTACGTGTTTGTGGATTTTCTAACCACTTGTCCCTCTCTGTCCCATCTTTGATTTCACGAAAATCTAGAATCGTGATTATTTCCTTGTGATTGACAACTATGGTTTTGCCAATGCAAACATACAAAGAAGTTACGCCCCTTCTTCCACAATTCCTTGCTTCACGTGGAACATTGCGGCTTGTTTGATTGTTTCGTGATCAATGCCTTCCACACTTGTCGTGGTGACAAAGGTTTGAACTTCGCCTTGAATGGTATTTAATAAATGCGACTGTCTATAATCATCAAGTTCGGATAACACGTCATCTAATAATAAGACTGGTGATTCTCCTACCTCTTGTTTAATTAATTCAATTTCTGCAAGTTTCAAAGACAATGCAGTCGTTCTTTGTTGGCCTTGTGAACCGTAAGTCTGTACATCATAGTCATTCACAAAGAATTGCAAATCATCACGGTGTGGACCTACTAAAGTTAATCCACGTGCGAGTTCTTGTGATCTACCATCTTTTAATTTTCGACTTAAGACATCGACCATTTCTTCAAAAGTATCTTCTTGACGTAATCCACTGACAGGGTTATATCGAATTTCTAATTTCTCAAGTCCACGAGAAATACCTAAATGGATAGGTTCTGCCCACTTTTGAAGAAGTTCCATAAATTGGAATCTTTTACGAATCACGCTTACGGCAGCTTGAATATACTGATCAGTATAAACATCGAACATCACATCGTTTAAAACCGATTTGCCTTGATGCATTTTTAATATATGATTACGTTGTTTTAATAACTTTTGAAACGTTAACAAGTCATGTAAATAAACGGGGGATATTTGACCAATTTCCATGTCTAAGAACCGTCTTCTTATTTGGGGGCTGCCTTTAACTAAATGCAAATCTTCAGGTGCAAACATGACAACATTCATTTGTCCGATATAGTCACTTAAACGACTTTGTTCTAAATGATTTACTCGTGCTTTTTTACCTTTTTTGGATAAAGTCAATTCAAGAGGCAACCGACCATATTTTTTAAAAACATCACCTTTTATTTTACCATATTCTTCAGTCCAGTGTATCAATTCTTTATCATTGGAGGTTCGATGCGATTTAGCCATAGATAAAACATATAATGATTCCATAATATTTGTTTTGCCTTGAGCATTTTCTCCAATCAATACATTGATAGTTGGTGAAAAATTTAACGTTAACGATTTATAGTTTCGATAGTTCGTTAATTCGAGACGTTCAATGTGCATGCTATTCCCCGATCTTTTTTTCCATAATCCTGAATTCTCCAGTACCCGGAACAATCACCCGATCTCCATCACGAAGTTTACGACCCCGTCTTTCTTCTCTTTCATTGTTTACTAATACTTCATTTTCAGATAAAAACCATCTTGCCATTCCGCCAGAGCTAATAGCATCTGTCATTTTAAGTAATTGTCCAAGCGTGACATATTCTGTATCTATTTGAATATTTTCCATGATTTTTTCAATCCTTCGTTTTTTAGTCTATCCCTTTATTTTACTTCATTTTTCGGTAGAAGTAAAAAAGGATAGCCAATTAGGCTATCCTCGTTAAAATAATCGTTTAATAAGTTCTTACCGGTAAGATTAATTGCAGTATTGCATCGTCATGAACCGATTTTAGAATGAATGGACGCATTGCCCCTGTAAACTGAACAACAACATCTTGTCCTTCAATTGCTTTTAAAGCATCCATCATATATTTTGCACTGAAAGATATTTTCAATTCTTCTCCATCAATTGATGCAGCTTGAATCTCTTCTTCTACTTTTCCTACTTCAGGAGAGCTTGAAGAAATTTCAACAACATTGCCTTCAAGAGAAGTAAAACGAACAATATTATTTCGTTCTTCACGAGCTAACAATGAAGCACGGTCGATTGCTTGTAAAAGCGCTTTTCCGTTCATAGTAACCGTTGTTTTGTATTCATTTGGAATAAGACGAGATGTATCTGGATAGTTGCCTTCTAACAAACGTGAGTAAAATAATACATCACCAGTTTTGAATAAAACTTGTTGCTGCGTCATAACAATATGAACAGGTTCTGAAGAATCACCAATAATTTTACTTAGTTCATTCAAACTCTTACCTGGGATAACGACACTGTATTCACCTTCAGGAAGCTGTTCTAAAGTAGTTTTACGTCTCGCTAATCGATGACTATCTGTGGCAACACAAATTAATTCTCCATTTTTTACTCCCCAGTGAACACCAGTTAAAACTGGACGACTTTCTGAAGTTGAAACCGCAAATACTGTCTCACGAATAATGGATTTTAATAAGTCAGCAGGAATAATGAATTCACGATCGTCTTGTATTTCAGGAAGTAATGGGTACTCAGAAGGTTCTAATCCAATTAAATGGAACTCTGATTTACCTGAGCGAATATGTGTTTGATACTGATCATTTACTTCAATTTCAACATCATTCGTTGGTAATTTTCGAATAATCTCGTTAAATACTCGAGCTTGTAAAACAATTGAACCTTCTTCAATCACTCTCATTACTTGTTCGCCATTTTCTTCTGTGGCAATGAATGTTTGAATGGTTATGTCAGAATCACTACCTGTTAGACGTAAACCTTGTTCTGTTATCTCTAATTTAATTCCCGTTAATATCGGAATAGTTGTTTTTGAACTAACAGCTTTCATAACATCATTTAATCCGTCTAATAACCGTTCACGCATGATTTCAAATTTCATTATTTTACCTCGCTTATATATTTATTAATGTTTTAAAAGAATAATAGATATAGTAATAGGGCCTGTGGATATGTTGATAAGCAGCTTTTTATTAATAATACCAAACTATCCACATGTAGATAGCCTGTGTATAAACTAGTTCGCTCGAATAGGGGTTATCCACAACTGTTAAGACTTGCCAAGTACACTTTTAATTTGTTTTAAGTCTTGTTGAAGGACTTGATCTTCTTTTAACATAGTAGAAATCTTCTCATGAGCGTGGATAACCGTGGTGTGATCTCGACCGCCAAACTCTTCCCCTATTTTAGGCAAAGAAAATGCTGTTAGCTCACGGGATAAGTACATCGCAATTTGCCTCGGAAACGCAATTGATTTTGTTCGTTTTTTCGCTGTAAAATCTTCCAATCTTACACTGTAATGTTCCCCTACAACTTTTTGAATATCTAAAATTGTTATTTTACGTGGCTTGGCGTTTGGCAAGATATCTTTTAATGCTTCTGCTGCCAAATCTGAATTCATATCTTTATTAACAAGCGATGAGTAGGCTACTACACGGATAAGCGCGCCTTCAAGCTCCCGGATATTTGAATCTATTTGGTTTGCAATATACATCATGACTTCATTAGGAATGTCCAAGCCATCTGCTTTTGCTTTTTTACGTAAAATCGCAATACGTGTTTCTAGATCTGGTGGCGTAATATCAGTAATTAAGCCCCATTCGAAACGTGAACGTAATCGGTCTTCAAGTGTTGGAATTTCTTTTGGTGGGCGATCACTAGAGATAACAATCTGCTTAGATTCCTCATGTAGCGTGTTGAATGTATGAAAAAATTCCTCTTGAGTTTGTTCTTTTCCTGCTAAAAACTGAATATCATCAATTAATAGAACATCGACACTTCGATATTTATTACGGAAATCAACCGTTTGATTGTCACGAATTGAATTGATAAATTCATTCGTAAACTTTTCAGAGGATAAATAAACGACTTTCGCATTCGGATTATGTTCTTGTACATAATGTCCGATTGCGTGCATTAAATGGGTCTTTCCTAGACCTACTCCACCATATATAAATAGTGGGTTATAGGCTTTTGCCGGTGCTTCAGCTACTGCTAATGAAGCCGCATGAGCAAATCGATTTCCTGAACCTATTACAAACGTGTCAAATGTATATTTTGAATTAAGCATTCCTGGTGAAAACTCAGGTTGCTCATCGTCTCTCATAGGAACAATAGGTGTTGGAAGAGAGAAATCTTCCATGCTTATATCTTTTGGTACGACAAACTTTATCGTTAGAGCTTCTCCAGTAAGATCGGTTAAGATCCCTGCTATTAAATGAACGTAATGTGTATCTAACCAGTCACGTGCAAAGGAGTTTGGCGCTGCAATTGTGACTTCATCACCACGATATGTAAGCATTTTTGTCGATTTTAACCATGTTTCAAAGCTTGGCTTCGAAATTTTTTGCTCGACTTGAGCGAGTACGCCTGCCCAAAGTTCTTCTAAATGTTCCAACAGCGTTTCTCCTTTTCTATCATTAAAAAAATGATTTATAGTCAATTTCCCAGTATGGGATAGTATAGTATGCACAAAACCACAGGCTGTGGATAAATGTTAATAAGAGGTTCAGGATAAACTATCCACAGATTACTAACAATTTGTGGATAACAATGAATGGTGTTTTTAATTTTGAAGAGTAAAACACAAATATCGTAACAAAAAAAGCTATAAATTACAAGACTTCTTGAAGGTTATCCACAAAATGAATATTCATGCACAATATGATTGTCCACAATAGGTGAATATGTGAAAATCCTGTAGATAAGGTCTGTGAATAAAAAAAATAGACAAAATTCAATATCCACAACATGTGTATAAAAAGAGATGTAATTGTGGACAAGTTTTATATAGAGAGAAACTGTGTTTCCTAAAGAGGATTTGGAAATACCTATTGACATTTAGGGTGTAAACTATATATAATATCCAAGACTGTCTAAGAAATTTCGACTTTCAATTTTTCAGGAGGTGTCACATAGATGAAACGCACATACCAACCAAATAAACGTAAACACAGTAAAGTTCACGGATTCCGTTCTCGTATGAGTTCTAAGAATGGCCGTCGCGTATTAGCAGCACGTCGTCGTAAAGGAAGAAAAGTATTATCAGCTTAAGTCCACTGATCCGCATCAGTGGTCTTTTTTTCTTTTAATATGAAAAGATCGGGCGTAAAGCCAAGAAAGATGGACAATCTTTCTTTAAAGAATGCGTGAGGGTGGAGCAGGTGAACGATGAATAAAAATCAACGTGTAAAGAAAAATGCAGAATTTCAGAAGATATTCAAACGGGGCAAATCCTTTGCGAATCGTCAGTTTGTCGTCTATTGCTATGCAAAAGAGGGACAAGATGACTTTCGCATTGGTTTATCCGTAAGTAAAAAAGTCGGGAATGCAGTCACCCGAAATCGTATCAAACGCTATATTCGCCAATCCTTCTTGGAAATGAAGGATGAAATTAATCCGAATATGGACTATGTCATTATCGCCAGACATCAGGCGGCCACTTTAGATTTTCATGAATCCAAGAAAAGTTTGCAGCACGTTTTAAAAGTCGCTAAAATGATTCAAAAGGCAAGGTAGTTTTCTTGTGATGTATATATAGAAGGAATGGAATATCTTTTAGGGGGAAGTAGGTTGAATAAACGAGTACTTATCGTCCTCATGCTTATTACTGTTACAGTTTTATTAAGCGGGTGTACGGAATACAATCAGCCAATTTATGAGGATAACACCGGTTTTTGGAATGAATTTATCGTTTGGCCATTAGTTTCTTTTATCACGTTGTTCAAGGAATTACTGGGCACGTATGGTTTAGGAATTGTTATGGTAACAATTATTATCCGATTGGCTATTTTACCTTTAATGATTAAACAGACAAAAAGCTCTAAAAAAATGCAAGAAGTTCAACCCGAACTTGCAAAATTAAAGCAAAAATATAGTTCAAAAGATCAAGCAACACAACAAAAATATCAGCAAGAAATGATGGCTATGTTTAAAGAAAAAGGTGTGAATCCAGCAGCTGGGTGTTTGCCTGTTGTGATTCAAATGCCGATTTTGATTGGTTTCTATCATGCGATTAGCCGAATGAATGTTACACCTGAAATTAATTTAGGTACTTTTTTATGGTTCCCACTTGCTGAACCAAGTATTATATTGGCCATACTTGCTGGTTTGATGCAGTTTATTGTTCTTCGTACGGGACCAGCAATGGATAATCCTCAAATGAAAATCATGATGTACATGATGCCATTTATGATTGTCGGGTTTGGTATTTTCTTACCATCTGCGTTAACACTTTATTGGGTAATTGGAAATGTGATTTCATTTATTCAAAATATGTTCATTTATAAACCATGGGAAAAGCGGGCATTAACACCTGCTAAAACTGGAGGGACGAAAAAGTGAATCAGATTACGCTTACGGGGAGTACTACTGAAGAGGCTATATCTGCGGCATTAACACAACTCGGTGTAACAAGAGATCGTGTAACCATTAATGTTCTAACCGAAAGTAAAAAAGGTTTTCTAGGTTTTGGATCTAGACTTGCAGAAGTTCAAGTAACGGTAAATGATGTTCAACTTGAAGAAAATGAAGATATTAATGAAGTTATTCATTCTCAACTTGATGAGCAACCTGTAGTGCGTGAGACGATTCATGAAGAAATCGTTCTTGAAATAAATGAATCGACACGATCAAAAGCAATTGAAGAGACACAATTGTATTTACAAGATATTGCGAAACAAATGAAAATCGATGATTTAGAAATTCAAGTACAACATGAAGGAAAGTATGTAACACTCCGATTAGAAAGTAAGAAAGCAGCTCTTCTTATTGGAAAGCGGGGGCAAACATTAAACGCTCTTCAACAATTGTCTCAACTTGTTGTTAATAAATTTTCTAATCAGTTCCTTCTAGTAAAACTAGATGTTGAAAATTATCGAGAACGTCGTAAAGAATCACTTGAACAATTAGCGGATCGAATGGCTGATAAAGCTATTCGATCAGGAAAAAAGGTTGAATTTGAACCTATGCCATCCTACGAAAGAAAAGTCATACATCATGCGCTTTCCAGACGTTTAGATATTGAAACATTTTCGGTTGGTACAGATCCAAATCGTTATCTAGTCATTGAGCCATTAAAGTAAATTGCAGCGGACCTCCACGTCAAAGACGAAAAGGTCCGTTTTCTTATGGTTCAAAAGTTGTGCAATGCTTTTTATTTTACTCATTTTATGTTATTATTATTTGTTAGAGCATCATAATCATAACAGTTATCCACATGTGGATAACTAATTTCAAGGAGGTGGACGATCATGGAATTTGATACAATCGCAGCAATATCAACACCAATGGGTGAAGGGGCAATAGCCATTGTTCGTTTAAGTGGTCCTGAAGCGATATCCATAGCAAACCGTGTCTTTCGTTCACCAAAGGAAAAAACGTTGAATGAGCAAGCGACACATACGATTCATTATGGACATTTAATTGATCCAAAAACTGAAGTAGTAGTCGAAGAAGTAATGGTATCGCTAATGAAGGGTCCTAAAACATTTACTAGAGAAGATGTAATCGAAATTAATTGCCATGGTGGTTTGGTTACAGTGAACCGGGTGTTGCAATTAGTTTTACAATATGGAGCAAGATTAGCTGAGCCAGGAGAATTTACGAAACGTGCTTTTTTAAACGGACGAATCGATTTATCCCAAGCGGAAGCAGTAATGGATTTGATCAGATCAAAAACTGATCGTGCGATGAATGTAGCATTGGGTCAAATGGACGGGAAGTTATCAAGATTAATTGCCAGTCTAAGACAAGCTTTGCTTGAGACACTAGCACAAGTTGAAGTAAACATCGATTATCCTGAATATGATGACGTTGAAGAGATGACTCTCCCAATGATTATTGAAAAATCAACTTGGGTGAAGAAAGAAATAGAGAGCTTACTACAAACATCAACACAAGGAAAAATTCTTAGAGAAGGACTATCCACGGTTATTGTAGGAAGACCGAATGTTGGAAAATCCTCTCTTTTAAATAGTTTAGTTCAAGAAAACAAAGCGATTGTAACGGATATTGCAGGTACAACACGTGACATTATTGAAGAGTACGTGAATGTTCGAGGTGTTCCATTAAAACTAGTCGATACTGCAGGAATTCGAGAAACAGAAGACATTGTGGAACGAATAGGCGTAGAACGGTCACGACAAGTACTTAAACAAGCCGATTTGATTCTATTAGTACTAAATCAAGCAGATGAGCTCACGCCTGAAGATGAGCGATTATTTGAGGCTGTCGATGAAATGGATGTAATCGTCGTTTTAAATAAAACAGATTTAGAACAAAAAATTGATTTAACTCGAGTGAGAAAGTTAGCCAAGCAAAGTAAAATCGTCACAACATCATTATTAACGGATGATGGGGTGAATCAATTAGAAGAAGCAATTGCATCCATGTTTTTTGAGGGTTCAATTGAAAGTGGAGATTTAACATATGTTTCAAACGCGAGACATATAGCACTGCTTCATCAAGCAAAACAAACAATAGAAGATGCGATACAAGCAGCACAAGAATCTGTGCCAATTGATATGATACAGATAGATGTAACACGAACGTGGGAAATTTTAGGAGAAATAACAGGGGATACAGTTGAAGAAAGTTTACTTGATCAACTGTTTTCTCAGTTCTGTTTAGGAAAGTAAGAGACTATCGCAAGTTTAAAATAAAAATACGAGAGGAATGAGCGAACATGCCGAATTTTGAAGCGGGTAAGTTCGATGTAATCGTTATTGGTGCAGGTCATGCTGGTGCAGAAGCAGCCCTAGCGGCAGCAGGTATGGGCGCAAAGACTCTAGTGCTTACCATTAACTTAGATATGATTGCATTTATGCCGTGTAATCCATCCATCGGTGGACCGGCAAAAGGAATTGTGGTCCGAGAAATTGACGCCTTAGGAGGCGCAATGGGTAAAGTCATCGATAAAACACATATTCAAATGAGAATGTTGAATACAGGTAAAGGCCCAGCTGTGCGTGCATTACGAGCACAAGCTGATAAAGTATTATATCAAGCAGAAATGAAACGATTAATGGAAGACCAAGATAATTTATCAATTCACCAAGCTATGGTTGAAGAATTAATTATTGAAGATAATGAAGTTAAGGGTGTTATCACTCAAGTTGGTGCCATTTACCGAGCATCAACTGTGATTGTCACAACAGGTACGTTTTTACGAGGCGAAATTATTATTGGAGATTTGAAATATTCAAGCGGTCCAAATAATCAACAACCATCGTTAAAACTTGCCGACAACTTACGTAATTTAGGTTTTGATTTAGTTCGTTTTAAAACTGGAACACCGCCTCGCGTAAATAGTAAAACAATTGATTACAGCAAAACGGAAATTCAACCTGGTGATGATGTCGCACGTGCTTTTAGTTATGAAACCACTGAATTTATTACAGATCAGTTGCCATGTTGGTTAACGTACACAAATGAACGTACACACCAAATTATTGATGAAAATTTACACTTATCACCCATGTACTCTGGAATGATTAAGGGAACGGGCCCAAGATACTGCCCATCAATTGAAGACAAAGTTGTACGGTTTAACGATAAACCGCGTCATCAAATTTTCTTAGAGCCAGAAGGACGCAACACAAAAGAAGTTTACGTTCAAGGTCTTTCTACGAGCTTACCTGAACATGTACAACGAAAACTTTTAGAAAGCATTCCTGGATTAGAAAAGGCAGAAATGATGCGTGCCGGTTATGCAATTGAATACGATGCAATGGTTCCTACACAATTATGGCCAACTTTAGAAACAAAAAAAATCCACAATTTGTATACCGCTGGTCAAATTAACGGAACGTCTGGCTATGAAGAAGCTGCAGGTCAAGGATTAATGGCTGGTATGAATGCTGCAGCACGTGCATTAAATAAAGAAGAAATAATTTTAAGCCGTTCTGATGCTTATATTGGTGTATTAATCGACGACTTAGTAACAAAAGGGACAAGTGAACCTTACCGACTCTTAACTTCACGCGCTGAATATCGATTATTGCTTCGTCATGATAATGCTGATCTCCGTTTAACGGAAATTGGTTATAATGCCGGGTTAATACCTGAAGAACGTTACGTAAGATTTGTAGAGAAAAAACAACGCATCGAGCAAGAAATTAAACGATTACGTCAAACCATCATTAAACCAAATGAAGAAACTCAATCGGTAGTGCGTGAAAAAGGTGGTACTGAACTTAAAGATGGCATACGAGGTCATGATTTGATGAAACGTCCTGAAATGACATATGATGATATCGCCCGATTAACACCTTCGACAATTGAGTTAACAGAAGAAATGAAAGAGCAAATTGAAATTCAAGTGAAATATGAAGGATATATAGAAAAATCACTTTTACAAGTGGATAAGCTGAAAAAAATGGAAAACAAAAAAATCCCTGATCATATTGATTATGAAGCAATTTCAGGAATCGCAACTGAAGCGAAGCAAAAATTAAAAGAAGTACGTCCACTGTCAATTGCGCAAGCATCTCGAATTTCAGGTGTAAATCCTGCTGACATTTCGATATTACTAGTGTATATTGAACAAGGAAGAATCGCTAAAATATCCGGATAGAATTTAAGTGGCTATGAGCAAAAAAGCAAATAGCCACTGTTTATATATACGGAAGGGGAACCTTATGAACGAAGATCAATTTGTTGAGGCTTTAAGAGAAAAGGGTATAGAGTTAAATGCTGAGCAAATTCACCAATTTAAACAATACTTCGAGATTTTAGTTGAATGGAACGAGAAAATGAATCTAACAGCAATAACAGATTTGCAATCAGTTTACTTAAAGCATTTTTATGACTCAATTAGTATGGCTTTTTATGTAGATTTCTCGAAAAAACAATCAGTTTGTGATGTAGGTGCTGGAGCAGGATTTCCGAGTATCCCATTAAAAATTTGTTTTCCACAATTAAAAATTACGATTGTAGATTCTTTGAATAAAAGAATTCAATTTTTAACTCATTTAAGTGAACAATTAAAATTGTCTGATGTTAATTTCGTTCATGCTAGAGCCGAAGAATTCGGACAAAATCCGTTATATCGAGAAAAATTTGATATAGTAACTGCACGTGCAGTTGCAAGACTAAGTGTCTTATCTGAGTTATGTATACCTCTTGCAAAAGTAGGGGGGCATTTCGTAGCCATGAAAGCAGCCGCAGCTCAAGATGAGTTATTGGATGCAAAAAAAGCGTTAACAATCCTTGGCGCTGAGAAAAAAGAAGAGTTTTCTTTTTTATTACCCGTTGAAAATAGTGAGAGATCATTATTCGTTTTCAATAAAATCAAAAACACGCCAAAAAAATACCCAAGAAAACCTGGTGTTCCAAATAAAACACCATTGTAGAAAAAAGAATTGTTTCACGTGAAACATTAATAGAGGATTGAGCGGTTTAATCTCGAATAGTACTAAGTAGTGAGTTTCTTAAAGGTGGTGCCAGAGGGATGAAAAGTCCTTTTACTCGTTTTTTTAGTAGTGTTGATAAAGAAGAAGCGGCAACAAAACAATTCGTCGAGCAAAATGAGGAAGTTGTAAAAATCCCATTAGCATCAATTATTCCTAATCGGTTTCAACCTCGTACAATATTTGATGATTCTAAAATTGATGAATTAGCTCGTACAATTCATACACATGGTGTAATTCAACCTATTGTTGTTAGACAAATGGATAATGGACAGTATGAAATAATTGCCGGCGAGCGACGATACCGAGCTATGACAAAATTGGAGTGGACAGAAGTCCCTGCAATCATCAGAAATTTAAGTGATAAAGAAACAGCATCAGTAGCCTTGATAGAAAACTTACAACGTGAAGAGCTTACGGCTATTGAAGAAGCCCTTGCTTATCAAAAATTATTAGAACTACATGAACTTACTCAAGAGGCATTAGCTCAAAGGTTAGGTAAAGGACAATCAACTGTAGCTAATAAAATCCGCTTATTAAAGTTGCCTGAAATTATTCAAGACTCCATTTTAAGACGTGAAATTTCGGAGCGACATGCACGCGCATTAATGCCGATTAAGGAAGAAGAAATACAAATTTCTTTATTTAATGAAGCAGTTGAACAAAGTTATAATGTGAAACAATTAGAGAAAAAAGTAGAAGAGTACTTAAATCCACCAGTAATTGAAGAGGGATCTAAAAAAGAGAAACCAAAGCGTAAAGCTGTTAGTCGAGATGTTAGAATTGCCCTTAACACATTAAGACATTCTTTTGCAATGGTAGTTAAGAGTGGCATACAGATGGAAACTGAAGAAGAAGAACTCGAAGATTTCTATCAAATTACAGTTAAAATACCTAAAAAGAAATCTTAATATAGAAAATCATGAACTCTTACTTAAAAAAGTAAGAGTTTTTTTGTTTTGTAATCAGAATATAATCCTTTTTCTATAAGAAATTTGATAGAATGAAAGATAGACATTGAAAAGAGCGAAGTCAAAGGTGCTACGTTTTTACGTCAGGGTGTTTATTGGTACTAATACCAAGGGTAAAAATGCTGTCGCATCGTCTAAGAATCTACATTTTTGTGGATTAAAAACAGAAGCTCATAAGAACTTAAACGTGATAAACACAGCATTTTAAAAATAAAAGTAGAAGAAAGCAGGTGCGAGGGTGGGAAGAATCATCGCGATCGCCAATCAAAAAGGCGGCGTAGGAAAAACTACAACATCAGTTAACCTTAGTGCATGCCTAGCATATCTTGGGAAAAAAGTATTGTTAATAGATACAGATCCTCAAGGCAACGCTACCAGTGGGGTTGGAGTTAACAAAGGTGATGTTCAACAGTGTATCTATGATGTATTAATAGATGATGTGGATGTCAAAAAAGTGACATTAGAAACAAAAGTAGAAAACTTATCTATTATCCCTGCAACAATTTCTTTAGCCGGTGCAGAAATTGAACTTGTTTCGACGATTTCAAGAGAAGTACGACTAAAGCGTATGCTGCAAGAAGTTAAAGAAGATTATGATTTTATCATAATAGACTGTCCGCCTTCATTAGGTCTTCTAACAATTAATGCACTAACAGCATCAGATGCTATATTAATTCCTGTGCAATGTGAATACTATGCACTTGAAGGATTAAGTCAATTGTTAAGCACAATACGTTTGGTTCAAAAACACTTGAACAATCAATTAGTCATTGATGGCGTTTTATTAACAATGTTTGATGCACGAACAAACCTAGGCATCCAAGTGATTGAAGAAGTAAAAAAATATTTCCAAGACAAAGTTTATAAGTCAATTATTCCTCGTAATGTACGTCTTAGTGAGGCGCCAAGTCATGGCGAGCCAATAATAATTTATGATCCAAAATCACGTGGTGCAGAAGTATATCTTGATTTGGCGAAGGAAGTGATTCGTAATGTCTAAAGGTTTGGGTAA
>Ga0209013_10002154_pt1 | contig 17966 bp, 10 predicted proteins | sample Cruoilmetagenom2_FD_187291 | JGI IMG/M metagenome (GOLD analysis project Ga0209013, IMG submission 187291) | Oil polluted marine microbial communities from Coal Oil Point, Santa Barbara, California, USA - Sample 2 (SPAdes) (version 2) | ecosystem: Environmental > Aquatic > Marine > Oil seeps ...
TACTGGAGAGTACGCCTCCGCGCCCCTCGGGTCGAAAACACCACTGTGCACGGCGCCTCGCCGCCCTCGCGACGAAACCTGGTGAGATATGCGGGCTAGGCACGGTCACCACGATCTCCAGTCCGCATTTTGCGGCGCTTTTCGGGGGATCGAAACCAGACTCGCCGGGACCTCGTCGGCCTTCACGTCCTCACCCCGGAGCAGATCGAAGTAGCGTCTCAGCTGGGCCACGGAAGCGTCGAACGGGGCGAGGCTGCGGCGAGCCCGTGCCTGCATGACGGCGCCCTCCATGGTGCTGAGGACGAACTCCGCCAGCCCCGTGTTATCCAGATCGGGGGGTAGACGATCGCCGGCCTCGCCCAGGAATGCCTCGACCTCCGCCGTCCAGGCTGCAAAGAGTTCTGAAACCTTCGATCGCACCTGTGGGTGGCTCTCGCTGAGCTCGGCCGCCAGGTTGCCCATTGGCGAGCCCAGCGCAAAGTTCGTGTCCACCAGGTACCGCCGGTAGTAAGCGAGGACTGCGAACACCCGTTCGATGGGGTCCTCCGTGCCCTCGGCGGCCGGGCCGAGAACCTCGCCGTGCAGCGTCTCACCGACGTGGTCCAGGACCGCGAGCAGAAGATCCTCCTTGGCGGGGAAGAAGTGGTAGAAGCTGCCGCTGGTTGCTCGCGCCTGCTGCATGATCTCGTTGACCCCGGTCTGACCGTAGCCCTGCCTCGAAAAGAGCTCGGTGGCGGTCCTGACCAGCCGATCCCGGGTTGTGGATTTTCGTGCCACCCAGCGATTCTCCCTGCGACACACTGAAATAACTAGAACGTTCTATCTAGTTCAACATAATCCCCAATCTCGCCCATGTCAACCCCGGCCTTCCGGGGCGCGGGCACATAGCGCGGTTGGAGCGCCGCCCCCAGCCCTTGGAGGCCTCCCCAACCGAAAGGGGGATGCGTTGTGTTAGCGGGTCTCGAACGGCGGCGGGTCGGCGAAGACCGGGGAGTTCTCCTCGAGGAGTCGCAGGACCTCGGAGATCGCGACCTCGAGCTGTGGATCCCCGCCCCTGGCCATCTCGCCCGGGTCATCGACGACCGCGATGTCCGGTTCCACGCCGTGGCCCTCCGCGAACCACACCCCGTCGGGGCCGTAGAGGCGGCCCGGGGGAGCGGTGTAGCGCCCGCCGTCAATCAGCCTGTGGCCGACTGCGGGCCCGATGAGCCCGCCCCAGGTCCGCTCGCCGATCAGGGGGCCGACCCCCATCTGCTTGAAGAAGAACGGGAAGGCGTCGCCGCCGGAGCCGGCCCAGCCGTTGATCAGCATGGCTTTCTGACCGTAGTGGGTGGTGGGGGGATGGTTCTGCGTGGCGCCGTGGCGGAAGGCGATTCGGGTGACCATCGGACGGTTCACCTGCTCGATGAAACGATCGGGGAGCTGGCCACCACCGTTGAAGCGCTCGTCGATGATCAGGCCCGGTTTTCTGATCTGGCTGTTGAGCTGGCGGACGAGCTCGGTCTGACCGAAGACCGCGGTGTTAGGAACGAAGATATAGGCGATCCGTCCGTCAGAGGCTTCGTCCACCCTCCGCCGGTTGGCTTCGATCCACTCCAGGTTGCGCAGCCGCGCCTCGCTCGACAGGGTCTTGACCAGCACCTGGCGCGCACCCTCCAGGGACGGACGATCGTTGACCGTCAGGGAAACGGTCTGATCGGCGAGGCCCGCGAAGGCCGCATAGGGATCCTTGGCCAGGTCAACGGGTTCGCCGTTGACTGCCAACAGGTAATCGCCCTCGTCGATCTCCACCGCCGGCTCGGCGAGCGGCGAGCGGGCCTCGGCGTCCCACGGCGCCGGGCGGACGATTCTGGCTATCCGGTAACCGCCGTCCTCAATTGCCCAGTCGACGCCGAGCAGCCCCACCCCCCGTCGTTCCGGGGTTTCGATATCGCCGCCGCCGACATAGGTGTGGGATGCGTTCACCTCCCCGATCAGCTCGCCGATGACGAAGTTGACGTCCCAGCGGGTGACGGCGTCGTTGATGAGCGCGCCGTACTGCTCCCGAAGCGCTTGCCAGTCGAGGCCATGCAGGCCGGGATCGTAAAAGTAGTCGCGGTAGGTCCGCCAGACGTCGGTGAAGAGATGGCGCCACTCGGCCCTGGGATCGACCACCATCTCGAGCTTCGAGGTCGGGAGCCGGCCGTTCTCCTCGCCCGGCTTGCCGAGCTTCTGGTCCGGCTTGATGTCGACGATGGCCCATGAGTCCTTGACCAGGACCAGCATTTTCTTATGGTCCGCGGAGATCTCGAACCCCGAGGCGTCGCCGAGGATCGTTTCCTCCTCACGCTCCTCGAGATCGAAGAGCACGATCGGCTGGCTCTCGTCGGAGGATCCGCTGCGCGGCATGCGGTGATAAACCACCTTGCCGGAGACGGCACGGAGCGATCCGTAGTTGCCGGCCTCGGGCGGGAGCACCACGGCGCGATCCTCGAAGGCATCGAGGTCGATATTCACCTCTTCGGGTTCCTTGCTGTCCCCCTCAGGGTCTCCTTCGCCCTTTGCGTCGTCGTCCTTTTCTTTGTCATCGTTGTCATTATTATTCTTCTCCTCGGCCTCCTCCTCGTCGTTCCGCGGGGCGAGCGGCGACGGGACGTCGAGGCGCAGCGGCACGGCCACGATCGTTGTCGTGTTGGGGTAGACCCAGGTCGCGTCCATGTCCGAGTAGATCGGCTCCAGCGTGCGGTTGGAGAGATAGTAGAGGTACTTCCCGTCCGTATCGAAGACCGGCTGCACGTCGCTGTAGTAGCCGGAGGTCACCTGGTGCCGCTCTCCGCTTGCGGTGTCGAAGAGGAAGATCGCATTGTTGCCGGTCTCGAGCCCACGGGAGTAGGCCAGCCAGCGGCTGTCGGCGGACCAGCCGACCTCGAACCCCTGCAGATCGCCGTGGAGCATCCACAGACCCCTGTCGACCTCGGTGAGACGGTCGGTCCCGAGGTCGTTGATCTGGATCGCCTGGGTGTGATCGATAAAGGCGATCCTGGTACTGTCCGGCGACCAGAAGAGCTGATAGCGGAAGCCCGGACCCAGGCTGGTGAGCGTCGTCTCTTCGCCGGGGCCGTTTGCGGGGCGCAGGGTCAACTCGTTTTCGCCGCTCTGATCGCTCCAGTAGGCGATGTGTTTGCCGTCAGGAGACCATGCCGGATACCGCTCGGCTGCTCCGGAGGTCCGACTGAGGTTTTGGACGACACCGTGCACCGCGGGAACACTGAAAAGCTCGCCCCGGGCCTCGAAGACGGCACGCTTGCCGCTCGGCGAGATCTGGGCGTTTGCGATCAGCTTGCTGACATTTGCCCGATGAGGCCGCAGCCCGGCCAGGTCGGTCACCAGGTCTACCTCGACCTCCGCGTGGGTCTCGTCATCGAGGCTCATCAGGTAGAGCCGGCCGCCGGCCTGGAAAACCATGTCCTCGGGGCCGATGGCGGGGAACGTCACGTCGAAGTCGGTGAACCGGGTGATTTGTCGCATCTCGCCGGTGCCGGTCTCGAGGGCCCAGATGTTGGAACGGCGAGCGGGACCGCGGTCGGACAGAAAGAAAAGCGTGGCGCCGTGCCACATCGGCTGGGCGTCGTTGGCATCGCTCGTGGTCAGGTTGCGGGCGTCGAAGGTCTCGAGATCGAAGAGCCAGATCTCGGGGGCAAGGCCGCCGCGGTAGCGCTTCCAGGTGCGGAAGCCGCGGCTCTTCGGCGTATAGGCAAGAGAGCGCCCGTCCGGCGACAGCGCTCCGAACTCGCCGTACGGCATAGGCAGGCGCTCGGGAAGCCCGCCCGCCGCCGGCACCAGAAAGAGCTGATTGAGGCGCGGCACGCCGTTCGCCCGGCTCGAGGCAAAGAGGAGCTTCCCACCGTCGGGGCTCCAGTCGACGATCCGGTCGGCTCCGGGGTGATGGGTCACGCGGAGCGGTTCGCCTCCCATCGCCGGAATCACGTACACGTCGGTGTTGCCGTCGTAGTTGCCGCTGAAGGCGAGCCGCGAACCGTCCGGAGAGAACCGGGGAAACAGCTCCTCGCCGGGCGGTGAGCTCAGCCGCCGCGCGGTTCCGCCGGCCTTCTCCACCAGCCATATGTCCCCGGCATAGACGAACGCGATGTGCGTCGCCGAAACGTCAGGGTAGCGGAGCATGCGCGCGTCGATCTCGGCGAGCGCGATCGAGGCGGACAGACAACAGATCAAGCAGAGGACAATCGGGAGGGATCTCAGCCGCATGTGTATCACCTTTCGGTTTCGGGAGATATTCAGCCACTCACGGGCACCTTAGTGCACCCCGATTATGGCGGGACACACTAGCAGTACGTGATGAGGCGCCGCGGGGTTCAATCGGAATTGATTCGGCGCCCGGCGGGTTGATCAGTTGAATATTGCGACAGCGACTCAATTTGGAGTGGCTGTCGAGAAATGGGAAGGCAGTGGGGCCGTTCACCCCGCTGTGACCCATCCGAACCGACAACAGTGGAAACCAAGGAGGATTGAAGATGACATACAAGCTGCCCGATCTGCCGTACGCAGTCGACGTGCTCGAGCCCTACATCGACGCGCGCACCATGGCCATCCACCACGGCAAGCACCACCAGGCCTACGTCAACAACCTGAACGCAGCGGTCGAGAATCACCCCGAGCTTCAGGAGAAGAGCCCGTTGGAGCTGATTTTGAACCTCGACGCCGTGCCCGAGGATATCCGCACCGCGGTACGCAACAACGGTGGCGGCCACGTCAACCACACGCTGTTCTGGACCGTGATGAGCCCCGAGGGCGGCGGCAGCCCGTCGAGCTCGGGCCCGCTAGCCATGGGGATCGAAAGCTCCTTCGGCTCCTTCGACGAGTTCAAGAAGCAGTTCGCCACCGCCGCCGCCACGGTCTTCGGCAGCGGCTGGGCCTGGCTGTGCGTGGGTTCGGACGGCGAGCTCGTGGTGACCAAGACACCGAACCAGGACAACCCGATCTGGACCGAGGGCATCATCCCGATCCTCGGTCTCGACGTCTGGGAGCACGCCTACTACCTCGAGTACCAGAACCGGCGCCCCGACTACGTCGACGCCTGGTGGAACGTGGTCGACTGGAAGCGAGTCGAGGCTTATCTGGCGCTGGTCAAGGTCGCCGGTGGCGTGAGGAACCTCGCCGACTGGGTCGATGCGAAGTGGCGGAAGCTCGAAGAGATCCTGGACAAGCTCGAGGGCTGAACCGCGACCTGGAGAGATATACGCGTCAGGGGGAGAGCTGCAGCGGAGCTTCGACGGTGGCGGCCTGGAAGAGATGGCCGAAAATCGGGTGGTCGTACCGCACCTCCCGCTGAGGACGGACCGCAGCCCGATACAGCGCATTCGGCCACTGCCCGCGGTCGGTGTAGAGGATGATCGGCCCCGGTTGCTCGCCGCTCAGGTCGGCCGCATTGCGGATCAACCGCGCCCCGGGCAGAAAGTAGCGGAGGTAATCGGCGATGTTGTCGATCTCATGCCTCGCGGTCAACACGACGACCGTCGGCTGCGAGCCTTCCCGCACCTCCAGGCGCTCGGTCTCGCTCGCCAGATCGGCCACTACGAGGTCGCGAAGGCCCCGCGGCCAGCGCTGTTCGGCGGTCCGGACGTTGAGCACCGCCACCGCCACCAGAACCGCGACGACCGCCGTGAGCACGCGTCGCGGAAGCCACGGCCTCCACTCCCCGCCCACTCTCAAGAGCCACGCCAGCATGCCGACCATCAGCGGCGGAATGACGACCAGCGCGCGATGGATGGCAAAGTTCGGCGGTGGGGAGGCGTAGCCCCGCAGGATCACCGCGGTGGCGATCGTCGCCACCACCCACCAGGCGGTCGCCGCGTGGCGCAGCCCGGCGCCGAAGAACAGAGCCACCAGGAGGTAGACGGCGATCGGCAGCAGCAGGAGCGGGCTCAAGAAGAAACGCGGCTCGCCCAGGAACGCCAGGACGAATGCCTCGCGGAGAGCGGACCACGCGCCGTCGAGGCTCGCGCCTCCCACGTGGTCGAATCGCAGATCGCGGCGAACGGTTGCCGCCAAGGCGGTAAAGACCAGAGGTGGGATGAGCACAGTCGCCCAGGCGAGGGCGGTGCCGAAGTGTCTGTCGCGCAGGGCGTTGACTACCTTGCTGAGGATGACCACCGCCAGGAGTCCCAGCGCGGCGAGGCCCGGCGTGTAGCTGGTGCCGAGCATACATCCCACCCAGGCCAGGGCAACCAGACGCAGCGGTCGGGGCTCTTCGTCCGCCAGCAAGAGCCATCCGGTAGCCAGCGCCGTCAGCGAAAAGGGGATGATGCTCTGTTCGTGCAGGCGGGCGAACTCGGGCAGGTAGGGGAAGGTAAAAAAGGCAAACACGGTCAGAGCCGCGATGCTGCTCGCCTGGGGCGTTCTGCCCAACCCAACGCGCAGGCCGGCCCAGCACACGAGGACCCCCCAAAAAAAGAACAGTGCGTAGCCTAGCCGGAGGGCTGTCAGGCTCCGACCGAGCACCACGGTGGGGCCGGCCGCGAGCAGGTACTGGCGCATCGGGTATCCCAGAAATCCGGTCCCGGTATAACCAAGATCGGGACTCGCCAGGCCTTCCATTCCCACCGCGACCTCCTGCGCGGCCTCGCCGTTGACGATCAGGTGCTCGACGTTGCCCACTCCCCAAAACGCCACGAAGGCCGTGACCGCAACCAGCGCCAGGGATGTCAGGCGGAGCTTCCGCAGATCCTGGACCAGGACCCGCGCCACCACCGCCAGGCAGGCGAGACCGAAAACTACCGAGCTTGCAACCCACACCCGGGCTGCGAGCCAGGCGACCCAGCCGCCCACGACGTAGGCCGCGACCTCGAGAAGGCATACAGCAGCCGCCCCGGTCACCAGCCACCACGTCGACCAGGGACGGCGTGTGTCGGTGTCCCCCTCCGGTTCGGAGTAAGGTCCGAACTCTCTGGCCTCTGCGAATTCTTCTTCCATCACCATCTGTCCGAGAGAGATTGTACCTGTTGACCTACCTGGAGGATAATTGTGGAAGCGGCGTATGCTGGTTCGACATGGTTCGGAGAGGAGCGCGCCCCGGGGACGGCTGACGGCCGGCTCGGGCGGCAGATAGGCCGACGGACCCGGAAGACTGTGGCCGGGGGGAAACGGAGAGACCAGTGAGCAGTGAACAGCGAGATAAGAAACGTTTTCCGGACTTTCGCAGCGTGGAGCTGGTCACTTCCGACCCCGGTGGCGGGGAGAGGGCGTATCCCATCATCCTTCGAGACTCGAGCGGCGCCGGCCTCGGCGGTCTGTACGTGGGCAAGGACCCGTTGGACCCGGAGGCCGATTTCGTGCTGCGAGAGCCCGGGGGCGGTGACCGCAGGATCCGCATCGTGTGGGCCCGGAAGGTCGCCGACTACGTCCAACTGTTGGGGCTGATGGTCGCCGAGGCCTGATCGCCGATGAAAGAAAGAGAGAGTCCCGTCCCGCGCCCGACCCTCGTCTCCCGATTCCTCTCAGCGATCGAGCGGATCGGGAACGCCCTCCCCCACCCCGCCACTCTGTTCGCGATCTTGGCCTTCGGGCTCATCCTGCTGTCCTGGCTGTCCAGCAAGCTGGGGCTCGCGGCGGTCAACCCCAGGGACGGCGTCGCCGTTTTGCCCATCAACCTGGTTTCTCGGGACGGACTGCACTGGATCCTGGAAAACACCATCGTCAACTTCACCGGCTTCGCTCCGTTGGGGACGGTCCTCGTTGCGATGCTCGGCATCGGTGTGGCGGAAAAAAGCGGTCTCATCAGCACCGGCCTCAGACTGATGGTCCATTCCGCACCGCGGCGGCTCCTGACCTTTGTGATCGTCTTTGCGGGCGTGATGTCGAACATGGCCAGCGACGTCGGCTACGTGTTGCTGGTGCCCATGGGTGCCATCATCTTCCTGTCGGTGGGACGGCATCCCATCGCCGGTTTGGCGGCGGCGTTTGCCGGCGTTTCCGGCGGCTTCAGCGCCAATCTACTGCTGGGAACAATCGACCCCCTTCTGGCCGGAATCAGTCAGGAGGCAGCTCGAATTATCGATCCGCAGTACACCGTCTCCGCAGCCTGCAACTACTACTTCATGGTCGTGTCGACCTTCCTGATAGCGGCGGTCGGGACGTGGGTCACCGAAAAGGTGGTCGAGCCACGGCTCGGAACCTACGAGGGTGCGGCGGTGGCCGAAGGCGAGGAGCTGCGGCACCTGACGGCCAAGGAGAAGAGCGGTCTGTGGTGGGCATTTACGGTCAGCTTGCTCCTATTGGTGTTGGTCCTGATCGGGCTAGTTCCCGAGAACGGGATCCTACGCGACTCGGAGACCGGCAGCGTTCTCTACTCCCCGTTCATGCACGGGATCGTTACCTTCATCTTCCTCGGGGGGCTGTTGACTGGGCTCGCCTACGGTATCGCCGCCGGCACCTTCCGCAGCGATGCCGATGTCGTCAAGGGCATGAAAGAGTCCATGGAGTCACTAGGATTGTTCATGGTCCTCGTCTTCTTCGCCGCCCAGTTCGTGGCTTACTTCAAGTACACAAACCTGGGAATGATCTTCGCCATCAAGGGCGCCGAGTTCCTCAAGGCATCTGGCCTGGGACCGATACCTTTGATGCTCTCGTTCATAATTCTGGCGGCGATCATCAACCTCTGCATGGGCAGTGCCTCGGCAAAGTGGGCCTTTATGGCGCCGGTGTTCATCCCGATGTTCATGCTGTTGGGATACTCGCCGGAGCTGGTGCAAGGGGTCTACCGCATCGGCGACAGCTCGACCAATCTCATCTCTCCCATGATGTCCTTCTTCGCGCTGATCGTGGCCTTCGTGCAACGCTACGATCCGAAGGCCGGCATTGGGACGGTGATCGCCACCATGCTCCCCTACTCGCTGGCATTCCTGGTGGTGTGGATGGTGCTGCTGGTGATCTGGCTCCTGCTGGGCGTGCCTCTCGGACCCGGCGCTGATCTCTACCTGTAGAGCTGACGAATCCAACTGATCCCCAAATCGGAGTCGTTGCTAGACTCGGCGTGAGAGAACGGAGGTCACCATCGCCAGGCATGATTCCGGAGGCTGTTTGGAAGTCTCTTCCCGGGAAGGCCGACAGGTGAACGGAAACACCAGCTATTGGTTGGTTGGAGTCCTCCTGAGTGGTCTGCCGTGTGTGGCACAGGCGCAATTGGTGGCGGTGGACGACAGCTACAGCGTGCCGGTCGCTCAGCAGCTCGTGGTGGAGGTGCCCGGAGTTCTCGACAACGACACCTACAACGGCGAGCCTGCGGTGGACGGCGGGGCCACGGCGGAGCTAGTTGTCGGCCCTCTACACGGCACACTGGAATGCCAGTCCGATCCGGGTCTCGAGCTCTGTCCTGACGGCTCGTTCACCTACACCCCAGGTGTGGATTTCCCCGGCTCCGCGACGTTTACCTACCAGGCGATCGTCGGAACCGAGATCGTTCAAGCGACGGTGACGCTGACGGCCTGCAGTGGCGGGCCGACGGTCTTCGTCTGCTGGATCGAGGCCGAGTTTCTGGCCAAGCTGAGTGAGTTGGGATACGGCTCCCTTCAGGAAGGATTCGAAGATGACCTGGCCTGGGGGGCGGCACGTTCACCCGACACCGCCCCGTCGGTACTCAGTCAGGGAATCGCGTGGGAGACCAACCACCCGGAACCTCCTGCCGAAAACGGAATCACCACCGGCACGGGTCCGGCACGGTCAGGTCTTTGGGGAGTCTACGACCCCGCTCACGGCTATGCCACCGGCACGGAGGTGGAATGCGACGTCGACGTTCCGCCTGAGCACTGTCTCTACAAAGACGGCTTCACAGGGATTCGACAGGCGGGCAAAAGCACGCTCTACGCCGTGGGTGGCTACTTCACCGGCTCGGCTCTCCCGAAACTGGTGATGATCCTCGACGGCGGTACGCCGATTGGTCTGGGCAGCGCGCCTAACGGTTTTCAATTCTACGGGGTGATCGATATCCAAGGCTTCGAGACCTTTCGAATCGAGGAGACGGACGGCAAGGTGGGGCAATTACGATTCGTTTTTGGAGACGACTTCACCTTCGGCACATCACTCTCGGAGATCTTCATCGACGGTTTCGAATCCGGCGACACGTTGGCCTGGTCCAACTCTGTGCCTTAGGAGGATGTAGGGAATAGAATCGCCGGCATCTTTTGGGCGCCGTGAAGGCCCTTTTTGTTGGATTCTCGGCCCGTACTCAAAGTACTGCTCCTCGAATTCGCCTCAATGGGTACTTCACGGCCCTCCGAAATCTATCCGTCATCTATCCCCTACGGGCTAGAGCAGGTCGCCGGCGAACCGGCCGGCGTTGCGGACGAAGATCGTGGTGCGGAAGCCGGCCGCGAGCTGTTCGAGCCTCTCCGCATACCGCATCTCGTCGCCGTATGGCGGGATCATCAGCCCGAGGAACACGATGTCCGCCCGCGCGCTGCACGTGTGCATGATGCCGGCCACTTCGCGGTCGGGATCGGGCTCGTAGAGCACCTCGGTGTCGGCCACGATCCGGTTTTCGGCGAGCAGCTCGGCGAGGCCGGTGTGTTGGCTGTCGCGCTCGGCCTCACTGCGGGCGATGGAGCGAACCGTCAGACGGGCGCCGGTCCACTCGGGATTGAGGCGCAGCAGGTGGGCGAGCAGCAACATCAGGTCGCCGTTGTTCTGGAGCCCGCCCCACCACAGGTCGATCCGCTTCTCCTGGCCGGGCTCGTGGGCCCACCGGATGCGGCTGATGATGGTGCTCTTGCCTGCGTTGACCAGGGCGCGCATGAGCCGAAGCTGAGACGCGAGCCGCTCACGCCGCTTGGACCAGCCGAACATGACTGTGTTGGCCTGCAGCTCGCCGACGCCGCTGGCCTGGGCGATGTCGAGCACCCCGGTCTCGAAATCCGGCACCACGTGGGCTTCACAAAACGCCGTCAGACCGGCCTCGCTGACCTCGGCCTCCATATCGGCGCGTATGCGGTCTATCTCGACGGGCCCGGCTCGGAGGTCCCCGGCCATCAGCTTACAGGCGGTGACGATGCCGCGATCCTGGTTGAACCAGCTCGCCAACCGCACCAGGTTGATCCGTTTGCCGGGGTCGCCCGCCAGGAGCAGGATGTGGGGACGCCAGTTGCGCGGGTCCGACCGGTTGTCGCTCAGCTTCATGAGCGCAAAGCGCGCCAACGCGATCCACATGCCGGCGCGCACGTCGCCCCACTCCCGCCTGAGGGCGCGGCGCCTGAGGTAGAGATAAAGACCCAGCTCCAGTACCACCGCCGCTATGCACGCCAGCGGGCTGATCAGGAACATCACCGCGATCGCCCCGACCGAGCCCACCAGCGACACCCACCACGGGACCCGGATGGTCGGCCGGAACGAAGGGTCGCCGACCAGGTTCTCGATGGCGGCGCTGAGGTTGATGGTGACGTACAGCGTCAGGAACAGGATCGTGACGAACTGCGCGACGGCGTTGAGGCCGCCGAGGGCGACCGCCGCCAGCGCGATGGCGCCCGACACCCAGGTCGCGATGGTCGGCTGGCCGGTGGGCGAGGTCCGCGACAGAAACGCCGGCGCAAGGCCGTCGCTGGACAGCGACTGCAGCACCCGCGGACCGCCGAGGGCGCTGCCAAAGGCCGACGACAGGATCGCGCCCCACAGACCGGGGAAAACGAGCCATCCGCCAAGCACCGCGATCGGGATCCACACGATGCCGGGACCGGCCAGTTCGTCGAGCGTTACCCGGGTCGTGACGGCAAGCAGTGCCGGGATCGACAGGTAGACGAGGGCGCCGGTCATGACCGCCAGCAGCGTCCCGCGTGGGATCGACCGGCGGGGGTCCTTGAGGTCGCCCGACATGCCGATGCCGGCGGTGAAGCCGGTGACCGCCGGGAAGAACACCGCGAACACGTACCAGAAACCCGCGGGAGCTGTTCGGTAGCTGGGAACCATCTCGGGCGACCGGACACCGCCGGTAACGACACCGACGACGAGGGCGAGAATCGACAGCCCAACCGCGATCATGATCGGGATCTGGAGCTTGAGTGCGAGCTCGGCGCTCTTGCCTGAGATGGCGACGATCACCACGATGAAGCCGGCGGTGAGCAGCTGGGTCGTCGCCGCCGGAACCGGTCCCCACGACGCCGGCCAGAACGCCAGGATCGACTCTGCGAGGCCAAAGCTGTAGAAGGTGATGCTCAAGGTCCGGCACAGAAACAACGGGATCCCGATCGCGCCGCCGAGCTCGAGGCCGAGACTGCGCGAGATCATGTAGTACTCGCCGCCGACCCCGACCCGCATGTTGGTGGCGACCGCCGACGCGCTGAGGGCGGTGATCGCGGTGATGGAGGTGGCCAGCAGGACGATGAACAGGGTCAAAGGCAGACCGGCGTTGCCGACCACCCAGCCAAACCGGAGGTACATGATCAGGCCGAGAATGGTCAGCACGCTCGGGGTGTAGACCCCGAGGAAGGTTCCGAACTTCCGGGCCGGCTCGCCCGCGACTGATGTGTCGGTCACGCCGCCGTCTCCTTCGATTCCGGGCTGTCCGCAGCCCTCCTACGCTACCCCAGCGGCGGGCCGGTCGCAAACGATGCCTGAGCTCCATGGAGTTGAGGCAAGAAGTGCCGTCTCTCGGCAGTCAGGGGCGAAAACTGGAAGCTCAATTATTCGAAGGCACCAATCGTTCGAGCTCGGCGAACCAGTTGGTGACGACGCGGATGCCCGGCGGGGCCTCCGAGTGCTCGATCTGCAGCATCAGGAAGCGGTCGCCATCGGGGTGGATGTCCCACTTGGCTCCGAACACGACTCCGCGGGCGAAGTCGCCCTCGAAGAGGAGCTCCTCCCTTCCGAAACGGAGCGGGTCATGGCTGAGGACATCGACCGCGAAGACGCGGGCTCCGTTCGCCGAGCGGTAGTAGAGCCGATCGCCGGAGGGCGCCCACAGGGGCTCGTGGCCGCCGTTCGGCGATACACGGATCGTGGCGCCGAGATCCGGAAACGGCTGCACGTAGACCTCGAAGCTGCCGCTGACGTCTGAGACGTAGGCCAGCCAGCGCTCGTCGGGGGAGAGCGACGGGTAGGCCTCGTTGGCGCCGGTCACCAGGAGGGGCGAGATGGTCTGTTCGCCCTCGAGATTGATGGTGTAGATGTTGAAGTCGGGATCCACGCCGGCGGCCGAAGTGAAGAGAACTGTGCGGCCGTCTGATGTGATCTCCTGGGGTGGCTGATGGGCCTCCGCGGTGGATAGGCGGGTGGGAGGGGCGCTGCGGTCCACAAGCTGCATCCACAAATTCGCGAAATTACCGCCCCGGGTCGAGTTGAAGACCGTAGCGGCGCCGTCGGGCGTCCAGATAGCCCAATAATCCGGGCCCTCGTCGCCGGTCAAAGGGGTCATGATGCCGCGGTCGAGCTCAACCAGCCAGAGGCTCCGGCTCTCTTTCTGGCGTGAGAGGATCAGCCGGCGTCCGTCGGGCGCGACCCGGGGAGAGAGGTAGGTGTCTGGCGGCAGGTCGAGCGGCGCCACCGTCCCGTCGAGCCTCACCCAGACCGGTCGGGCCCCGAGCTGGAGCGCCGAGCCGGGCAGGTAGGCGAGGGTTCCCATTTGGGAGACCGCGTAGTGCGCGAAGGAGATGTTCGCGTCCCTGAGGACCCCTTCGACCACCGTGCGGGCCTCCCCGGTGAGCGTACCGCTCGCGGGGTCGAAGGGCGCGGCAAGCAAATTATCGCTGTGGGCCCACATGAGGTGCCCGGTCGGCAGGTAGGTGGCGTTGACCCCCTCTGATACGACGGTCTTGACCTCGCCGGTTTTGAGCGACGCGAGCTCGACCGAGTTCTTTCCGGCCAGTGAAATGAGCAACTTCCTCGAGCCCGGCACCAGCCGCGGATACTCGCCCAGCACGATCTTGCCTTCCAGAGCTTCGAGCCGCTGAATCTCGCCACCGTTAGGGTCGACCGACCACAGGGTGTTGTCCCCGGTGGCGCCTAGGATGATGGCCCCGTCGCCCCAGGTTGCGCCGTGCGGGTGCCTGACCTCGCAGATTGTCTGCGGAGAGCCGCCGCTGACGGCCACCTTCATCAGCTCCTTGTCACCCACCGAGAAGCCGATCCACTCGCCGTCCGGAGAGAAAAACGGCGCCACCGCTCCCTCGGTGCCCGCGACGGGCTGTGCCTCGGCCTCGTCGAGGCGGCGCATGAAAAGCTGCGTGCTCCGGCCGGTCGCGCCCACCCAGACCATGATCTCCCCGTCCGGGGAGAGCGCCACCGCCGGGCCGGAGTGACTGAGGAGCCCGAGGTCGAGAGGGGCGGGCGACTTTTCTTTAAAGCGCACGACGGGCGAGGTCGAGGGTGGCTCCGCGGAAGGTCTTCCGAACCAAGCAAAGATCGCAAGGATCGCCGCCGCCACGGCGAGGGCCCACGGGAGGATCCTCATGGGGGAGCCTACACCCGGGCGATGGTCCTCCGCGATGGCCTGCGGCTGCTCGAGGTCCAGGTCCTCCAACGCCAGCGCCACGTCTCCGGCGTCCCGCAGGCGGCGCTTTGGCTGCTTCTGAAGGCACCGCCCGAGAAGGCGGCGGAGGGCCGGAGGTACGGTGGACGGCAGCGCGCTCCACTCGGGATCTCGCTCGAGGATGTGGGCCAGGATCTCCGTCGACGAGCCGCCGTCAAAGACCCGCTTCCCGGTGAGCATCTCAAACAGGACGCAGCCAAAGGCCCAGATGTCGGTCCGGCGGTCGACGGCCTTGCCCAGCGCCTGCTCGGGGCTCAGGTAGAGGGCGGTGCCGAGGATGGTCCCCGCCCGTGTCAGCTCGCCGGTGATCGTCGGGGACTCGGTGAAAGCCCCGTCGTCAGGCTCCGGCTCCCACATCTTGGCGAGCCCAAAGTCGAGGATCTTGACGGCGCCGTCGTCGGTGATCCGCACGTTGCCGGGCTTGAGGTCGCGATGGACGATGCCCTTGGTGTGGGCCGCCTCCAACCCGTCGGCGATCTGCCTGCCGATCTCGATCGCCTCTTTGACCGCAATGGGTCCGTTTGTGATCTGCGCGGCAAGATCTTCACCCTCGACCAGCTCCATGACGAGATATGTGAGAGGGTATGAGTCCGCGTCCGCGGACAGTTTTGAGTTTTGAGTTTTGAGTTTTGAGTTCGGGCCCGAGACCGACTCCAAACCGTAAAGAGTGGCGATGTTCGGGTGGTTCAGGCTCGCTAGCACCTTTGCCTCGCGCTCGAAACGCGCCAGACGCTCGGAATCCGCAGCGAACTCCATCGGCAAGACCTTGATCGCCACCTCGCGCCCGAGCGTGGTGTCGGTTGCGCGGTAGACCTCGCCCATGCCGCCTGCGCCGAGGGGCGCAGAGATCAGGTAGTGACCGAGCCGGTCACCGGGTGACAGCGCCACGGCCGTTCCGCGTCATGTGCTTCACGGCTCAAGTATCGCAGGTCCCCTCTCGAACCCGCAACGACAATCGCGAATAGGTCGGCCGGCTTTCTCTGTGACGACCGGAAGGAGGAGACTAGCCCATCCCGTCGATGATGGCGTTGAAGGTCGGGCTGGGACGCATCTCTTTCTCCGCCATGGCGTCGTCGGGGAGGTAGTAACCGCCCACGTCGACGGCCTGTCCCTGAGCGGACAGCAGCTCCTCGGCGATCACGGCCTCGTTTGCCTCGAGCTTCGCCGCCACCTCGGCAAAACGAGCCTGCAGGGCCGCGTCCTTGTCTTGCGCCGCCAGCGCCTGCGTCCAATACAGCGCCAGGTAGAAGGTGCTGCCCCTGTTGTCGATCTCGTTGACCTTACGCGAGGGAAGCCTTCCATTCTCCAGATAGGTGGCGATGGCCTCATCGAGCGTTTCGGCGAAGATCGTCGCCTTTTCATTGTTGGTGTTCTCGGCGATCAGCTCCAGCGACGGGACCAGCGCGCAATACTCGCCGAGCGAGTCCCACCTCAGGTGGCCTTCCTTCAAGAACTGCTGCACGTGCTTGGGAGCAGAACCACCGGCGCCCGTCTCGAAGAGCCCGCCGCCGTTCATCAGCGGCACGATGGACAGCATCCGCGCGCTGGTCCCGAGCTCGAGGATCGGGAACAAATCCGTCAGGTAGTCACGGAGGACGTTGCCGGTGACCGCGATGGTGTCCTTTCCTCGCCGAATTCGCTCGAGAGAGAATTTCATGGCGTCGACGGGCCTCATGATGCGAATGTCGAGGCCGCTGGTGTCGTGCTCCGGCAGGTACGACCGGACCTTCTTGATGATCTCGGCGTCGTGTCCTCTGCGCTCGTCCAACCAGAAGATCACGGGCGAGCCCGTGGCTCGCGCCCTCGTCACGGCGAGCTTCACCCAGTTGCGGATGGGGGCGTCTTTCACCTGACACATCCTGAAGATATCGCCGGGCTCCACTGTTTGCTCGAGGACCGTCGCGCCCGAAGCGTCGACGACGCGGATCGTGCCGTTCGCCGGCGCCTCGAAGGTCTTGTCGTGCGAGCCGTACTCCTCCGCCTTCTGGGCCATCAGACCGACGTTGGAGACGTTGCCCATCGTCGACGGATCGAACTGGCCGTTTCTCTTCGCATCCTCGAGGATCTCGGCATACATGGTCGCGTAACAACGATCGGGCACCATGGCGATGCAGTCCTGGAGCTGGTCGTCCTTGTTCCACATTTTGCCGCCGTCGCGCACGACGTTCGGCATCGACGCGTCGACGATGACGTTGTTGGGGACGTGCAGGTTGGTGATGCCCTTTCGGGAATCGACCATCGCCAGGTCGGGTCGAGTTCTGTAAACGGCGGCGATGTCCGCCTCGATCTCGGCCCTCTTGTCGGCGGGGAGCCGATCGAGCTTCTCGAGAACATCGGCGAGACCGTTGTTGACGTTGGCGCCGATCTCCTCGAGCACCTCGGCGTGCTTGTCGAGCGCCTCCCTGTAATAGACCGAGACGCAGTGACCGAACATGATGGGATCGGAGATCTTCATCATGGTGGCCTTGAGGTGGAGGGACAGCAGCACGCCGTCGGCTTTGGCCGCCTCGATCTGCTCGGCATAGAACTCGCGCAGTGCGGCGACGTTCATCGTGGCCGTGTCGATGACCTCGCCCTCCTGGAGGGCCAGTCCCTCCTTCAAAATGGTGGTGCGTCCGTCGTCACCCACAAACTCGATCTTCACCTCGGACGCCTTCTCCACGGTGGTCGACGTCTCGCTCTCGAAGAAGTCCCCACCCCTCATGTGGGCGACCCGCGACCTCGACCCCGACTCGGGCCAGGGCCTCATCATCTTGTGCGGGTGCTTCTGCGCGAAGCGCTTGACGGACACCGCCGGCCGGCGGTCGGCGTTGCCTTCACGCAGGACCGGGTTCACCGCTGATCCGAGACACACCGAAAACCTGTCCCGAAGCACCTTTTCGGCGGCGGTCTCGGGCTCCTCGGGGAAGTCGGGGATGTCGTATCCCTTGGCCTGCAGCTCCTCGATCGCGGCCTGCAGCTGCGGGATGGAGGCCGAGATGTTGGGCAGCTTGACGATGTTGGCCTCGGGGTTCGTGACGAGCTCACCGAGCTCCCTGAGGTGATCGGGGATCTTCTGCTCCTCTGCCAGATTGTCGGGGAAGTTGGCGACGATCCGGCCGACGAGCGAGATGTCTCTCAGTTCGATGTCAATGCCGGAGCCCCTGGTGTAGGCCCGAATGATGGGGAGCAGTGAGTAGGTCGCCAGAAGCGGCGCCTCGTCGGTCTTCGTCCAGATGATCTTCGGTGTGGTCATGGTCCGTCCTTGGGGAAAATTGGATCGCCGCGATCCGGCTCGGTAGTTTAGCCTTTCCGGCGAGGCTTGTCAGCCCATTATCGTCGCTTCATCAGTGCCGGGCATGAGAATTTGGAACTGTCCGATATTTCTGAATCGTACGTATCCGATTGATTCAGGTTGGACGAGCATCCGGACGGTTTTGTTGCCAAGTGGTGGCGGGCCCTGAAGGACCCGCCTACAAAG
>Ga0209013_10002155_pt1 | contig 17957 bp, 14 predicted proteins | sample Cruoilmetagenom2_FD_187291 | JGI IMG/M metagenome (GOLD analysis project Ga0209013, IMG submission 187291) | Oil polluted marine microbial communities from Coal Oil Point, Santa Barbara, California, USA - Sample 2 (SPAdes) (version 2) | ecosystem: Environmental > Aquatic > Marine > Oil seeps ...
CTCGTACGGCGCCTGCCTGGTGTCTTTGGTACTCATTGCCAGCAGCCGGTGCCTCAGGGGGTCGTAGTGAAAGAGACCGTCCGGTGTGGCGACGTATACCTCGAGCGGATAGAGCGCGCCGGCCGATGGCGCGGTGCGGAATCCCCTCTCATTTGTGATGCCCTGGAGCGCCCACAGCAGCTGGCCCAGCTTCGCATCCGTCAAGGGGGCGTCGTTGAATTCACGGATCGACCGCCGCTGGACCATTGTTTCCTCGAGCGACATCCCACCGGCCAGGATGGGTGTGGGAAGGGGAGTCGCAGGACCAACTGCCGTGGGCGCCGGGGTCGCGGAGGGCGGCCCGCAGCCAGCCAGTGCCAGCACACACAAGAATATCAACGGGTTCGTAGCCTTGCCTGTCATGGTCAGTCTCCGAGATCCATCGTCAGTAGACCGCGACCCATTCTGCAAGCCGCCGCGTGACCGGCGTCTCCCGGTCAACAACCGCCGAAACACGGATCTGGCTCGAGGACGCGATAGGCCATGGCGGCCTACCGATTATACCACAGGCGCCCGGTGCAGGACAGGCAGTAGTAGGGCAAGTCGGGGCAATTGCATCTGCAGCTCGTAGCCCTCGTCTCAAGGACGGTTTGGCCAGCGCAACGCTCTGATGGATACATTTGGCTAGCCAAAACGCCCCCGGGACGGGGGCTGCAAGTAATGACAGTGTGTTCGGTCAAATGCGACTGCCTTGGCCAAGTGAGCTGGAAGATCTGGCACGCAACCGGGGTCAGTCCGCTTGCACCAAACTTCTCAAAATAGGGGCTTGACAAACCAGGGGCTACATGGTATAATGCACACGTGTGCAACCCCGAATCGGAACAGTCTTTTTGGGTGCCATGGTTGCACACGTTTGCAGTGGACGAGGTGGCATGACAGTCTCCATCAAGGACATCGCAAGGGCTGCTGACGTTTCTCACTCGACTGTCTCTCGGGCGCTGAGCGACAGTCCGCTCGTTAGCGCCGAGACCAGGGCACGCATCCAACACCTGGCCCGCGCGATGAGCTACTCCCCCGATGCCCAGGCCCGCAGCCTGGTGATGGGCCGGACGCGAACGATCGGCGTCGTGGTAACCGCTATCACCGATCCCTTTATCGCCGAGATTGTGCAGGCTGTTGAGAGCACGGCTCGCGATCACGAATACAGCGTCATCCTGGCCAGTTTCAACTCCGAGTCTGAACGCGAGATCGCGGCTGTGGAGATGCTGCAATCCAAGCGCGTGGATGGGGTCATCGTCACTTCATCACGCGTTGGCGCCCTCTATCAGGATCACCTGGAGCGCTTGCGTGTGCCTGTGGTGCTCATCAATAGCCGCAGCAAAGAGAAAGGCTCCTATACCTTCTCGGTGATGGTGGACAACCGGCATGGGGGTTGTCTGGCGACGGAGCATCTGATCCAACGGGGCCATCGCCGCATCGCCTATGTCAGCGGCCCAGCTGACCACAGTGATGACATTGAGCGCCTGGCCGGCTACCGTCAGGCCCTGGCCGCGGCAGGTATCAGTTTCAGTCCTACCCTGGTTGTCCAGGGCACTGGTCGGGCGGGCGCTGGGGAACGGGCACTCTCCCGGCTAATGGCACTGGACGAGCCGCCTACCGCGGTTTTCTGTTACAATGATATGACGGCCATCGGTCTGCTGCGCGCCATGGGGCGGGATGGCCGGTCGATTCCCCAACACCTGGCTGTGGTGGGGTTTGACGACATTCCTCTGGCCTTGTACGTGCAACCCCCATTGACGACGATTGCCCAACCCACGCCCATGATGGGGAAGCAAGCTGTCCAGATGGTGCTCGCTTTGATGATGAACGGAGACCCCCATACTGCGAGGGTGTCCAACGTGGTTGTCCAGGGAGAACTGATCGTTCGCGAATCGTCGGGGGCAAAGGTGCGCCTGATCGACGAGCCTAACCCAGCGACTGGAGGAGAGGGATGTCCGCAGAGTCAATGACGATGTCAGTGGCGCGCTTACGCTACAGGTTGGCCGAGCACTCTGAGCTTGTGACCCTGATCAGTTTTGCCCTTTTGTTTTTGTTCTTCTCTGTAGCTGCCGAGCATTTCCTGACCCCGTTGGCCCTTTCCAACATCCTGTCCTTTGCCAGCATTCTGGGCGTTATTGTCGTCGGTGTGGCGATGCTGATGATCGCTGGAGAGTTTGACCTCTCCGTCGGATCGACGTTTGCGGTGGCCAGTTTCGTCTGGGCGCTGAGCATGAACGCCGGACTTGCGCCGCTGCCGGCGATGCTGCTGGCCCTGCTGGTTAGTGCATCCCTGGGGGCCTTGAATGGCATCATTGTGATCCGCACGGGCATCCCATCCTTCATCGCCACGCTGGGCACCATGCTGGCCTATCGGGGCATTGCTCGTGCCCTGGGAGGCGGCGATTTCGCGAAATACACCGAGTCCGTTCCCTTTCTATTCAAAATCCTGAACGGCGCCATAGAGCCCGTCAACCGGCTCTTCCAACCGGCCGGGAACCTACGGGTGTCGATCTTTTGGTTCATTCTGATCGCCGTGATCTTTGCTATCATCCTGAGGCGCACGCGCTTTGGTAACTGGGTCTTTGCGACCGGCGGGAACCCGGAGGCAGCGTTGGCCCAGGGCGTGCCCGTGAAGCGGGTCAAGCTCATAGCCTTCACCCTCACGGGCCTGCTGGCTGGTGTTGCCAGCGTGATGCAGTTTTCCCACCGCACCAGCGTCGACCCACTCCGTGGTGAAGGATGGGAGCTGATTGCAGTGGCTGCCTGTGTGATTGGCGGCGTGAAACTCACCGGCGGTGTTGGCACCATCCTTGGGGCGGTCGTCGGCATGCTGCTACTGCAGATGCTGGAGCAGGGCCTGGTGCTGATGGGGGTGTCGGTGCAGGTATTCCGGGCGGTGGCTGGCTTGATCCTGCTGTTGTCGGTCATCCTGAATACGTATCTTCTGCGGGCCGATTAGGCGGCTAGTGGGTGGAGCAGGCCCTCTGGAACAGGCGTCCTTGAGGGGACTGGCTCGAGAACGGCGGATCGGTAGGATTCACGGATAGGACTGCTGGCAGCGTCTCGGACAAAGTCCAAGGCTGGAGGAGATCAAATGACAAGAACGCTTCGAGGGTTCATCGCTGTATTGTTCGTCATTGCATTACTGGTGGCTGCCTGTGGCCCGGCCACGGAGCCAGAAGGGGCGACCGAAGGGGCAACCGAAGGGGTCGCTGCGCCCACCGGGGAGAAGGTGGAATCCGTCAAGAGAACGGAGGAGCCTACCGCAGAGATTGTCCAGGCTGCCACGGCCACTGAAGAGCCAGGCGAGGCGCCTGCGCCGGACCTGGGCCCGGGTGCGGAGCTGGACCTGATCTTTGTCCAGCACGCGCTGTGCGCCTGGGACTCGTTCTGGTGCACGGTCGAAGATGGCATTCAACGGGCGGCCTCGGACATGCAGGTGAACGTGACCATCCTTGGGCCGGACGAATTCGACCTGGAGAAGGTGGCGCAGTTGATCGACCAGGCCGTGGCAGCGCAGCCCGACGGCATCGGCCTGACCGTCAGCGACCCGGACCTGTTCCGCGAGCCTATCCAGCGGGCGCTCGATGCCGGCATCCCGGTCGTTGCCTACAACGCTGGGTCCGGGCCGGTCGAAGATGGGATCGATTACCTGACATTCTTGGGTCAGGACGAGTATCAGGGCGGCGGCTTGGGCGGGCTCAGATTGGCCGACGCCGGTGGTACGAAGGGAGTGTGCATCAACCACCAGGTCGGGCACACGGGCCTGGACGCCCGCTGTGAGGGCTTTCTTGCGGCCATGAACGCGAGCGGGCTCCCGGGGGAGGTTCTGGCCATCAGTGATGATCCGGCCGAGGCACAGACGATCATCAGCGACTATTACACGGCCAACCCGGACACTGATGCTTTCATGACGCTCGGTCCCAACGGCGCCAATCCATTCTACGCCTTTATGGACTCGGCCGGATTAGGTCCGGGGGACGTCTTCCACGGTACTTTTGATCTGAGCGAGGAGATCGTCGCCAGGATCAAGGACGGTACGACACTGTATGGCATTGACCAGCAGCCCTTCCTGCAGGGTTACGGCGCGGTTTCGGCCTTGACCATGGTCAACCGCTACGGGATTATACCTTCCCTGCCGGTGACGCCCACGGGGCCTGGGTTTGTGGACGCGAACAACGTGGACTTTCAGGCAGATCCGGACAGGGCTGTCGCCCTAATGCTGGTGCAGCATGCACTCTGCGCCTGGGATTCCTTTTGGTGCGTTGTAGAGAATGGCATCGCCCAGGCGGCCAAAGAAATGAACGTCAACACGACGGTGTTGGGCCCCGACTCGTTCGACCTGGAAAAGACGGCCGAGCTGATCGACCAGGCGGTGGCCGCGCAGCCGGGCGGCATGGCGCTGACGATGAGTGATAGGGATCTGTTCCGCGAGCCTGTCCAGCGGGCGCTGGATGCTGGCATCCCTGTCGTGGCCTACAATGCCGGCGCTGGCCCGCTGACCGACCAGGTTGCTTACATGACCTACCTGGGGCAGGATGAATTCCAGGGTGGCTACCAGGGTGGCGTCAAGTTGGCTGTAGCAGGTGGTGCAAGGGGGGTATGCGTCAACCATCAGGTGGGCCACATAGGCCTGGATGCTCGCTGCGAGGGCTTTCTGCTGGCCATGGAAGAGCAGGGGATTCCAGCGGAGGTGCTGTCCATAAGCGATGATCCGGCCGAGTCGCAGACAATCATGGACGACTATTACACGGCCAATCCGGACGCCGACATCTTTATGACGCTCGGACCCAATGGCGCCAACCCCTTCTATGCCTTCATGGAGACGGCCGGTCTGGGTGCAGGTCAGGTCAAGCACGGCACTTTTGACCTCAGCGAGGAGATCATCGCCAAGATCAAAGACGGTACGACCCTATTTGGCATTGACCAGCAGCCTTTCCTGCAGGGCTATGGCGCTGTGCAGGCCCTGATGCTGAAGGTTCGCTACGGCATCAGCCCGGCGCTGCCGGTGACGCCCACCGGCCCGGGCTTTGTGGATGCCAGCAACGTGGAGGTAGTCGAGGCGCTGGCAGGCGAGTACCGGTAACCAAGGTGCGGTGACCGTGCGCAGGCTTCAAGCCTTCGCACGGCTGACAATGTCGACGACAGGCTAGAGGTGGCTTGTCACCCTGTGCCGCGACACAGGGTGGCAGCCATCCCTACCTGCGAAGGGAGGTACGCCTCGATGACTACACTCGCGCTTCGATTACGGCCTGCGCGCCGGTTCGTGGTCGAATCCCCAGTGGCAGGGCCGGCCATTACCCTGGTGGTGGTGTTTGTCCTGTTTTCACTGTTTGTACCGAACTTTCTCACCTGGCGCTCCCTATCGGGCATTGTCAACGCGGCGACTCTGACGGGGGTCGTCACGGTGGGCATCACGCTGCTGATGATCGCCGGGGAGTTCGACCTTTCCGTAGGCCCTATGATGGCCATGGGGGGATACCTGTATGCGCTGAATACGGTAGAGGGTGGTAATCCAGCGCTGGCTGTGCTGCTTGCCCTGCTCGTTCCGGGCTTGATGGGGGCCGTGAATGGTCTCATCGTGACGCGAACCATGGTTCCATCCTTTATCACGACCCTCAGCACCATGTTCATATTCCGGGGGATCGTCTGGCTTCTGTCGGGTGGGCGGATGCTCCAGACCATCGAGAAGCTGCTTGTCTATGACGTCTTTAACGGCAGGCTGGCCGCGATCGCCGATGCGGTCAAGGGCGCGAACTTTCGAACTGCCGCATTGTGGTGGATAGCTCTTGTTCTGCTCTTTCAGTTTATCCTGGTGCGTACAAAATTCGGTAATCACGTGTTTGCCACAGGCGGCAGTGCAGGTGCGGCGGGGGCCACGGGCGTCAATGTGAAGCGCACCAAGCTAATGTGTTTTATCATCTCGGGCTTGATGTCGGGCTTTGCCGGCATTCTTCTGTTCAGCCAGTTCAAAACGGTCAAGATCGCTTCGGGAGCCGGCGTTGAGCTACTGGCCATCGCCGCTGCCGTGGTGGGGGGAGCGTCGCTGGCTGGCGGCTATGGCAGCATTATCGGTGGATTCCTGGGTGTTTTGATTATCAGCATGCTGCGGACAGGCGTGGTGTTGACGAACCTGATCCCGGCCGACAACTTTGAGGCAATCGTGGGGGTGACCATCATCGCCGCCGTCATCTTCAACAACTGGATTCACAGGAAGGCCTGAGCAGAGTGGAGGAATTTGAACATGAGTGACAATGGGCATGATACTCCCGTCGTCTATATGGAAAACATTGTCAAGCGCTTCGGGACGATTACGGCCCTGGACGGGGTGGATTTCACCGTCAATCAGCGCGAGGTGGTAGGGCTGCTGGGAGACAACGGCGCCGGCAAATCCACGCTCATCAAGGTGCTGACCGGGGTCCATACTCCCACCAGCGGGCAGATCTACCTGGGTGGGGAGCCGGTCAAGATACCATCACCGCGTGAAGCGCGGGCCCTGGGCATCGAGACCTGCTACCAGGACCTGGCCCTGGTGCCGCTGATGAGCATTACGCGGAACTTTTTCCTGGGTCGCGAACTGATGCGCAATTTCGGTCCGCTGAAGCTCCTGGACGTCCAGGAAATGGACACACAAGCGCGCCATGCGCTAAAGGATATCGGCATCCACATCCGCTCGCCCAATGAGAAAGTGGGCAAGCTCTCCGGCGGTGAACGGCAGTCCATCGCCATCGGTCGCGCCAGGCACTTTGGCGCCAGTTTGCTGATCCTGGACGAGCCGACTTCGGCGCTGTCGGTAGGCGAGACGCACAAGGTGCTGACCTATACGCTTAACGCCAAGGAGCGGGGGCTGTCGGTCATCTTTATCAGCCACAACGTTGGCCACGTCTACCAGGTGGCCGATCGTTTTACCATCATCCGGCACGGCCAGATTGTGGGCAACTATACGCGGGATGATGTGGATGAGCAGGACATCGCCGACCTCATCACTGGTGAGCGCGAAAAGTAGCGACATCTATGAACTCACGTGAGCGAGCCCGTCGCGCACTGAACCATCAGGAACCGGATCGCATCCCCTTCGACCTTGGGGGCACAGGGTTGACCACGATCCACATCGATGCCTATCAGGCTCTGCGCCGGTATTTGAGAATGCCGCGGGTCGAGACGCGCGTCATGGCCATGGCCGAGCAGTTGGCCGTCGTCGACGAGGATTTGGCGGACCGGCTCGAGACCGATTTCTGCTTGGTGATGCCCGGTACGCCAGCCGGGTTCGAATACACCTTTCGCGATGAGGGAGCCTACGAGGCATACAGCGACGAGTGGGGTATCGGCTGGCGCAAGCCCAAGGATGGCGGATTCTACTATGACATGTACCACCATCCGCTGGCGGATGCCGGTACGCTGGATGCGTTCAGGAGCCATCCCTTTCCAGATCCACTGGACGACCAGCGCTTTGCTGCACTCCGTTCCCGGGCGGAGGCGGCCGTGGCCGAGGGCAAGGCAGTCGTGGTTGCTGGACCTTGTGCCGGGATCGTGGAAGTCTATTCGTGGCTCAGGGGCTACGAGCAATTCTACATAGATCTTGCCCTCAACCAGTCCTGGGCAGCGCACATGATCGACCGCATGGTGGATTTCAAGTGTGCCTATTGGGAGCGGGCCCTGGACGAGGTCGGCGACCTGGTCGACGTGGTCATCGAAGCCGACGACCTGGCGGGCCAGCATGCCCTTCTCCTCTCGCCGGATACCTATCGCAAGCTGATCAAGCCCCGCCATCGACGTCTCTTCACATTCATCAAGGAGCAGGCGCCGGTCAAGGTTTTCTTTCACTCGTGTGGCGCAGTCCGACCCCTGATTGGTGATTTCATTGACGCCGGAATCGATATTCTGAACCCGGTACAGGTCAGCGCTGCGGGTATGGATCTGCGCGAACTGAAGGCGGAGTTCGGGCAGGACCTGGTCTTCTGGGGAGGTGGGGTGGATACGCAGGGCGTCCTGGGAAGCGGAACACCGGAGCTGGTCCGAGAGGATGTTCGGCGCAACATCGAGGCCCTGGCGCCCGGCGGCGGCTTTGTCTTTGCCGCCGTGCACGACATCCAGGCCAATGTACCGCCCGAGAATATCGTGGCCATGTGGGAAGCGTGGCACGAGTATGGGCTCTACGTGGCCTGGCCAGGAGGACGAGCACCGGTGCAGATACCGGCAGTTGAGAAGGCACGGCGCGGATGAACGCCAAGGAACGCTCGTTGCGCGCTTTGCGAGCCCCAAGGGTCCAGGGAAGCCGCGAGCCAGACCGCGTGCCCATGTATGTGACCGTCGTCTCGGAGATGGCCGAGGCACTTTCGCGGATCACCGGCATCGAGTCGCATAACTGCGATGCCTACCTTACGAATCGCATTTCTCACGCCGAGATACTCACCACTCTGGGCAACGACGTCGTCGGCATTGGCTCGACGGCGCCCGACTGCTGCCCAACGAGGGCCCGGCCGGATGGCTTTTGTGTTGACGAGTGGGGCTTGGTCTATCGTCAAGTGCCACATGGGTTCGGCGTGTATCAGGAAGTGGTGGAACGCCCGCTGAGCGGCATCACGTCGGCCGGAGAATTGGCCCGCTACACGATGCCGGATCCCGGCGCGACAGGTAGGCTCGACGTTGCAAAAGACCACAGCCAGCGCTACGGTCGGGACTATGCGCTGCTGGGTGTGATCGAGTGTACAGTCTTTGAGATGGCCTGGAACCTGGTGGGGCTCGAGCAGTTCCTCACTGATATGGCATTGCGCAGGGACTATGTGGGCTTGCTCCTCGACATGGTTGCCGACTATAGCATCGGCGTTGGACTGGAGCTGATTCACCTCGGCGCTGGAATCATGCTCACCGGTGACGACCTGGGGATGGACATCGGCCCCATGATCTCGCCCAAGATGTGGCGCGAGCAGATCAGACCCCGCCTCCAGCGGGTGCTCGATGCCTATCGAGCAGCCAAACCCGACATCATCCTGGCTTATCACACCTGTGGCAGCGTACTTCCCTTCATCGACGATCTGATCGAGATGGGTATTGATGCGCTCAATCCCATCCAGGTCACGGCCAACGGTATGGATCCCGCAGCGCTGAAACGGCAATACGGTGACAGGATAGCCCTTCTCGGGGGCATCGATCAGCGCCACGTGCTTCCGGAGGGCACACCCCAAGACGTGGATCTCGAAGTGAGAAACCGCATCTGGGAGATGGGGCAGGGCGGAGGCTACATGGTCGCTCCAACCCACGATATCCAGGCAGACACACCTGTCGAGAACGTACTGCAGCTGTTCCAGTCGGTCAAAGAGTGGGGACAATACCCGCTCAAGCCAGCAACCCGCGCTTCCGAGGTAGACCCGCCGGCGGTGATGTTGCCGGCGTGAGAGATTAGGGTCAGCCGGGCAGCACGAAGCTCTGATAGAAGCGAACCCGGTGAGGATCGATCAAAAGGAGAGAACCGGCGAATATGCAGGCCAGGCGCAAGTTGGGGAGTTGCACGTGGATGTTTGGCGATATGCCGCTTGATGAGATCGCCCTGCGGTTGGGCGGACTCGGCTATGACGGTGTCGAACTCGTAGGAGATCCCGGTCTCTATGTGGCTGCTGAGGCCGTCGCAATCCTGAGCGATCAGGGGCTCGAGGTCTTTTCTCTGACCCCGAACAACGTCGATCTGGCGCATCCAGACACTCAGGTGCGGGCCGCAGCGGTTGACTATTACCTGAGACTCCTCGAGTTTGCCGCTGCACTCGGTGAGCCCATTGTCTCTTGTCACGGCTACGTCGGGCGGGTGCGGGCCATCGCCAGCCAGGCGGAAGAATGGGATCTGTTGGTTGATGCGGTGCGTGCGCTCGCCGAGCGGGCCCAGGCGCTGCATCTGCGTCTGGCCATGGAGGTTCTGAACCGATACGAATCGCATCTGGTCAATACGAGTGCCAAAGCACTCCGGTTCGTGCAGCAGGTTGGCTACGACAACGTGGGGATCCTGCTGGACGCCTACCACATGAACATTGAAGAGTCATCCCCGGTTGCGGCATTGCGTAGTGCAGGCGAGCGACTTGGCTTGTATCACGCCGCCGACTCCAACCGGCAAGCCATCGGACGCGGCCATACCGACTTTGGGGCTCAATTCGACGCTTTGGATGACATTGGCTACGCCGGCCCGATCATCATGGAGTGCACCGCGCCTGGACCAGATCCCTTCAGGGCCATCAAGGACGAGGGCTCGCTAATCTGGCTGGAGACCTACCTGAGAGAGTCGCGCCGCTATATACTGGACGCGTGGAGCTAGAGAGAAGAATATGAAACACACAATCAACGTAGGTGTCATCGGCACAGGGAGAATCGGCCGTTTGCACGCCGAGAACCTGATGGTTCGCATCCCACAAGCGAACCTGCTCGCCGTCTCGGATATCATTGTGGAGGCAGCAGAAGGAGTGGCGGCCGAACTGGGGGTGCCGGCCGTGTACCAGGATTACCGGCACATCCTGGATGACAGGTCCATCGATGCGGTGCTTATCTGCTCCAGCACCGACACGCACGCTCAGATCATGGAGGAAGCGGCGCAGGCGGGCAAGCAGATCTTTTGCGAGAAGCCCATTGCCCTCGATCTGGCCAAGATCGACCATGCGCTGGCGGCCGTGGAGCGGGCTGGCGTCAAGCTGCAGGTGGGTTTCAACCGGCGCTTTGACCACAATTTTGCTCGGGTGCGGGAGCTGGTGGCTGCGGGCGAGATTGGAGAACCTCAGATGCTGCGCATCACCAGCCGCGATCCGGCGCCGCCGCCCATCGAGTATATCAAGGTCTCGGGCGGCATCTTTATGGACATGACCATCCACGATTTCGACATGGCCCGCTTTCTGATCGGCAGCGAGGTGGAGCAGGTGTACGCGGCGGGCGGTGTCATGGTGGATCCTGCGATTGGCGAGGCAGGCGACATCGACACGACCATCATCACCCTTCACTATGCTAATGGGGTGCTGGGCGCCATAGACAACAGCCGCCAGGCTGTCTATGGCTACGACCAGCGGGTAGAGGTCTTTGGATCTGCCGGGATGGTGACCGTGTCCAACGACAGGCCCGATTCGGCGGTCGTCAGCAACGCCAGCGCTGTGCGGGGCCCATTGCCGCTGTTCTTCTTTGTCGAGCGCTACACGGAGGCCTACGTGTCCCAGCTCAAGGCCTTTGTGGCGTGCATCCTCGAGGATACGCTACCGCCAGTTACCGGGATCGATGGGCGTATGCCGGTGGTCATGGGCTACGCGGCCCAGAAATCGTACGAGGAGAAGCGTCCCGTCAAGCTGAGTGAGGTTGATGTCAGTGGATGATCTGCGCATAGCCGTGGTCGGCGTGGGAAGGATGGGTATAACGCACGCGGAGAACCTGGCCCGGAGGGTCCGGGGCGCAAGGTTGGTCGCTGTGACCACATCCAGCGACGAGCGAGCCAGCGAGGTCCATCAGTGTTGCGGCGACGTGGCCGCCTATCCCAGCCTGGAGGCGCTGCTGGCTGCGGAAAAACTGGATGCAGTCTGTATCTCCAGCAGCACATCGGCTCACGCCGATAATGTCGAGCGGTGCGCTGCGGCTGGCCTGCACATCTTCTGCGAGAAGCCGCTGGCGCTGACACTGGCGGATTGTGACCGGGCCATCGCCGCCGTAGAGTTGGCAGGCACCAAGCTGATGATGGGCCACGTGCGCCGCTTCGATTCGGGGCACGTCGAGGCCAAGCGCTTCATCGAGGCGGGGGCCATCGGCCAGCCCCTCGTCTTTCGGTCCATCAGCGGCGACACGGATCCGCCGCCCCCCAGTTTCGCCGATCCGGCAGTGAGCGGCGGCCTGATCCTGGATGCCATGTACCACGACATCTATCTGTCCCGCTGGTTGTTGGACGATCAGGTGCTCCGGGCCTACGCCGAGGGAGGGGCGCTGGTTGACAAAGGCGTGGGCTCCGTGGGCGATGTGGACAATGCCGTCGTGACGCTGCGCTTTGCCGGCGGGGCCATGGGGACGCTGTTCGTTAGCCGTACGACCCGCTATGGCCACGACTTGCGGGTGGAGGTGATCGGCGACGAAGGCGCAGTACAGATCGGGCGTTTCCGCCAGACGCCGGTGCGCCTGCTGGACCGCCAGGGAGTCCACCACGACATGCCGCGCATCACGCCGGATCGTCTCGGCGATGCCTTTGTGACCGAGCTGCAGTCCTTTGTGGATTGCCTTACTCAGGGCCTCGAGCCACCTGTCACCGGTCGCGACAGCCGGGACGTGGTCGCGGTAGGAATTGCGGCGACCCGGTCCCTGCACGAAGGCAAGCCCATGGATGTCTAGCACGGAGATGAATGACAAAGCCCGAATGACGAATCACGAATCACGAATCACGTATATACTATCAACTAGCAAGGAGCAGTGAAAATGTCGGAGAGAAAAGTACCCGAAGGAATGTTGGCTACGAATGAGCCGGACCTGTTTTTCGAGGACAATACGGTCGGCCGCTTGAAAAAGGAGATCTGGGACGCTAGTGACGCCGAGATAGATGCGGTCCTGGCCGAGTACGGCGTACCCTCGCCGGTGGAATGGGGCAAGCCGGGCGCCTACATCCAGACGACGGTGCGCAAGCAGGTTGAGGAGAACCGGCGCAAGAACGACATCGTCTTTGTGCCCATTGGCTGCAGTGAGCTGCACGGTGCACATCTGCCCAGCGCTTCGGACACGCTGTACGTCAGCCAGATCCTGGAAGGGGTACGCCGCTATACCGCCAAGCGGGGGGCAGCGTGTAACCTGGCGCTGTCGCCATTGAATTATGGTTCCCATCCCTACCACCACATGGGCATGCCGGGAACCATCCCCATCCGCGAGAACGTGGCCCGCGAATTCCTCATTGACGTCATGCTGGGCCTGTGGAACGATGGCTTTCGCAAGCAGATCTATATCAACAACCACGGGCACCTGTGGGTGCTGGAATCAGCCATCCAGCAGTTCCAGAAACGCTACCAACTGCCGGGCATTTTTCGCGTGATCGATTGGCACCGTGCGGTCCGCGAGTTCTTCCGTATCAAGGAAAAGGGCGGCAAGTGGGACACCAACTTTGTCCACGCCGACGAGTCGGAAACCTCGCTGGGCTTGCTGCTCCACCCCGAGATGGTGGACATGCAGTATGCTGTGGACACCGAGGGCATTACCTATCTGCCAGACGGGCACTTTGACGTGTCGGTGGACCCCTTCAGCCGGCCCAGCCGCTGGTCTGAGGGCGAGGGGCACTTTGCCATCGAAATCGCAGCCACACCTGAAGGCGTCGTCGGCAAAGCCACCCATGGTTCGGCGGAAAAGGCCAAGCGGCCAATGGCGGCGATTCTGCGCTATCTCACCCTGGTCAACGACGAGATCCTGGAGGCCTTCCCGGCCGGCTCCGTGCCCCCGGTGGAAGAGGTTACCCTGCGAACTGAAGCGGAGATGGAGCCCTATCTGCGCGAGCCGCTCAGCGAGGGCTGGAAGCCGGTATATGCCTTGCCGCGTATTGGTCAGGGCTCGGACCTGTAGCTCCGTCACGGCAACGGGCAACGGATCATCGCCGTTGCTCGTTGCTCGCTGGACCGCGTCCAGTCGTTGCCCATCATCCAGACCATGGATGCCTACCGGGCCCAGAGGGGCTTGAGATACCAACGGAGTAGACTGCGGGTCGGGGACACGGTACAAGGAGGAATGGCACCGTGAGAGCGGCAGTGCTGCGTGGCGTACACAATCTGAGGTTGGAGGCGCTTCCCAACCCGGAACCGGCTGACAACGAGGTGCTCGTCCGCGTCAAGGCGGCCGGCGTCTGTGGTACAGACGTGCACATGTGGGAGGGTACCAACACCGAGGGAACGTTCCCCTTTGTCCCAGGCCACGAGTGGTCCGGCGAGGTGGTTGAGGTGGGCAGAGGTATCAAGGGCTTTTCGGCCGGTGACCGGGTCGTCGCCGAGGTGCCTATCCCTTGCCGGATCTGCGCCAACTGCAAGGACGGCATGGAGCCCAACATGTGCCCGGACTTTGAGCTCTATGGCTTTTCGTGGCAGTGTCCGGGCGGCATGGCCGAATACACCCTTGCCAGAGAAGAGCGGTTGTTCAAGATCCCGGACAATGTGAGCTACGAGGAGGCAGCCCTGGTAGAAGCCGTTTCTGTCGCCTACCATGGTGTCTGGGGCTCTGGTGGGGGGGCAGCGCCCCACGACCGCGTGGTGGTCTTTGGGGCTGGCCCAATTGGCCTGTTCGCCCTGCTGTCGTGCAGGGCCTCGGGTGCGCCGGTCATTGTCGTCGAACCCCAGGTGTTCCGGCAGCAGATGGCCCGGGATCTGGGGGCCTACGCTGTCATCGACCCTGCTACTGAGGATGTGGTGCAGGGAGTAATGGACCGCACCGGCGGGCGCGGGGCGACGATGGTTCTGGAGTGCTCGGGCAACAATGGGGCACTGGCCGCAACGCTCGATGTCATTGGCAAACAGGGACGTATTGTGCTCATCGGACAGAGCGCGGGGCGCAAGATCCCGATTGAGATCGGCCAGGCGATCTTTCAGCGGACGACCATTGTAGGTTCGAGTGGAAGCCCCTACTACTTTCCCAAGACCCTGACCTTCATGTCGCGCCAACTTGTGGATCTGATGGCGGTCGTCACACACCAGTTTCCCTTGTCCGAGATCTTGGATGCCTTTAAACTGGGCAAAAGCGGTGCAGGGTGCGCCAAGATCCTGGTGTTGCCCTGATTGTCGGGATCCATGGCTGCCGCGTGTGGCAGCATTCATGGGGAACTGAAGCGGGAGATGAGCATGGAGTTGGGACTGCACGCAGGCAGCATCATGCATACGAACTTGGTGACGGACATCCGCGTGGCCAGGGAGGCGGGCTATGATGCAATCGAGTTCTATATCCCGAAACTGGTTCGCTACCTTGAGGCAGGCTATCATGCCGAGCAGATTCTGTTGGAGCTGGGATCCCTGCGGCTGGCGGTGATCAATTCGTTCCTGCACATTGAGCGCCAGGATCGGGACGCCCGTCGGGCGCTCCGCCAGCAGTGCGAGCGATTGTGCCAGGTGGCCCAAATTCTTGCTTGTCCGTTGCTTCAGGTGGTTGCCCTCAATGGGCTTCGGGGTGAACCCTGGCCGGAGATACGGACCAAGATCGGGCAGTCCCTGGCAGAGTTGGCTGACATCGCGCTACCCTTCGGGGTGACGCTGGCCCTGGAACCGGTATCATTCACACCGCTGCGTACTCTGGGGCAGGGACTGGAGGTGTTGGACGCGGCTGGTCGCAACAACGTGGGACTCTGCCTGGATACCTTTCACCTGTGGACAGGCGGCACGCCCTGGGAAGAGGTCGCGACGCTCGATCCTGGCCTGATCGCGGTAGCCCACATCAGTGACGTGAGCCCCAGGCAGGGGGATGTTGCGTGGGCCGATGCGGATCGAGACGTCCTGCCCGGCGATGGCATCCTGCCCCTGCGGCATGCCATCGAGGCGATACGTGCCACCGGTTACGATGGGTTGTGGTGCGTGGAGATGCTTGGCGCCTATCACTGGGAGTGGGATCCGTACGTGCTGGCGCAAGAGCTCAGGCGGCGAGCCAACGGGCTGCTGAGCTGCTGAGATGTACATCCGGTCGCATTGAAAAGAGAATCCGTACGGCCTACGGAAGGTTGGAACGGTACTTGTTCCTTCAACATTACTCTGGGCAGAAATGCCCCAAAAATGTGAGTTAAAGGAGACATGGTCAAGATGAAAGGCAAGATGAGAGGTGTTACGCTTTTTGCGGATTGGGATCCCCGGCCCGATTTTGTGCTGGGGTCCAAGGACATCGAGGGCAAGCAGACCTATCTTGGCAGCCGGGTATGGAGGAATCCAAGGGTGGACATCGTCGAGTACGATATCCCCAAACCCGGACCGAGGGAGGTGCTGCTCGAGTTGAGGGCCTGCGGCATCTGCGGCAGCGACGTACACATGGCCCAGAAGGACGACGAGGGCTACATGTGGTATCCGGGACTGACCGGCTTTCCGGCTATCCTGGGCCACGAAGTATCGGGCGTGGTCGTGGAGGCGGGGAGTGAAGCCCGCGACAAGGCGACCAACCAGCCTTTCAAGGGCGGCGAGCGGGTCTGCACCGAGGAGATGATCTGGTGTGGGGAGTGCAAGCCCTGTGCCGATGGTTATCCCAATCACTGCGAGCGATTGGACGAGATTGGCATCAACACGCAGGGCGGCTTTGCCAAGTACATAGTGCTCCCGGCCCGCACCCTGTGGAGCCTGGAGCCCCTGGCGGATCGATACAGCGAGGAGGAGCTCTTTGTGGCCGGAAGCCTTGTAGAGCCGACAAGCGTGGCCTACACGGCCGTCATCGAGCGGGCAGGCGGCATCCGGCCTGGAGACAAGGTCGTCATCTGCGGCGGCGGACCTGTGGGCGTGGCTGCCTGCGCCATCATGAAGAGGCAGGGCGCTTCGGTCGTCATTATCTCAGAGCCCGAAGCATCCAGGGCCCAGCTTGGCCTGGAGATGGGCGCTGACTATGCCATCAATCCCATCGAAGAGAACTTTGTCGAGAAGGTTTTGGACCTCACCTCCGGGATGGGTGCGGACCTCTATCTCGAAGCGACGGGCTTGCCCACCATCGTCTACCCGGAGATCGAGCAGGCAATCTGGCTGGGCCGGACGCTCAACTCCACCATTGTCGTGCTGGCGCGCGCCGATGCCAAGATGCCGGTGACCGGCGAGGTGCTGCAGGTCAGAAGGGCCAGCATCGTGGGCTCCCAGGGACACTCCGGGCACGGCACTTTTCCCAGGGTCATCGAGAGCATGGCCGACGGAATGGATATGACGCCCATGGTCACCAAGCGCATCGGCCTGGAAGACGTGCCGGGCAACATCGAAATGCTGGCCACTGATCGCCAGGAATGCAAGATCACGTGTGTGAACTTTGACTGAGTGACGAGACAGAACTGGACCAGTCTAAAAGACTGGTCCAGTTTGTGTCGTCAAGACGAGCGACGATGCGGGTACTGTTGGGAATTGACCTGGGCACCAGTGGGCTGAAGGCCGCCGTCTTTGCCTTGGACGGCAGGCTCTTGGGCTTGGGCAGGGCAACGAACGAGTATGTTGCTGGCCCTGAGGGATGGGCCGAACAAGATCCCAGGATGTGGTGGGCGGGCTGCTGCGCCGCCATCCGGCAGGCGCTGGCAGCGGCCCGCGCTGACGCGCCGGCAGGCAAGGCTGCCGCTGTGGCTGCAATCGGTGTTTGTGGCTTCCACCATTGCCCGGTGTTTCTGGATACCGAGGGTGAACCCACCCGGCCCACCATTGTTACCCATGACCGGCGCCTGGGCGAGAGCCTGGCGGGCCTGGAGCGGAGCGACGTTCTGGAAAAAGTAGTGGAGGTCTCGGGAAGTCCGGTGATGACCGGCCACTTTCCTCCCATCTACCACCTGGTCCGGACACTGGATCCCGGGTCCTTGGAGAATACCCGGTGGATCTTGCTGGCCAAGGACTATTTGCGCTTTCGGCTCACAGGCCAGATCGGTACTGAGCTCTGCGATGCTACGGGTACAAACCTCATCGCCATGCCCGAGCAGGACTGGTCGGATACCCTGTGCTCGCTGTTACACGTTCCCCGGCACAAGCTCCCCAAGATCGCTACGTCAAGCCAGGTTGCCGGCCACGTGACCCGGGAGGCGGCGGGGGCCACCGGCCTCAGGGTAGGGACGCCAGTGGTCTATGGGGGTGGGGATTCCCACTGTGCCCTTGCCGGGCTCGGGGTGATTGGCTCAGGCGAAGCCGGGTTGCTGTTGGGAACGAATAGCACGCTTGGAGCGTCATTCGCGGGCCTGGTCAGGCCCCTGGAACAGATGGTCTGGATCCAACAGCACGTCTTGCCGGACCGCTTCACTGTTTCAGCGTCCTCCATGGCGGGCTCGTCGG
>Ga0209013_10002156_pt1 | contig 17940 bp, 14 predicted proteins | sample Cruoilmetagenom2_FD_187291 | JGI IMG/M metagenome (GOLD analysis project Ga0209013, IMG submission 187291) | Oil polluted marine microbial communities from Coal Oil Point, Santa Barbara, California, USA - Sample 2 (SPAdes) (version 2) | ecosystem: Environmental > Aquatic > Marine > Oil seeps ...
ATGAAAATCATTAGATACAGAACCCCTCGCCGCAAAGCCGGCTACGGCTGGCTGCTGGAAAATAAGGTCGGGCCCATCAAGGGCGATATCTTCGGTTCCTTCCAGCGCGGGGAAGCTAAAACCTCCCTTGATAAGGTTGAACTGCTGGCCCCGGTCGAGCCCGGCAAGATCATCTGTGTGGCCCGCAACTACGCCGCGCATGCCGCTGAACTGAATAACTCTGTACCTGAATTACCGGTTCTGTTCTTTAAGCCGCCCACGGCTGTGATCGGACCCGGAGAAGCGATCATTTTACCTCCCCAGGCCAAACAGGTAGAGCACGAAGCTGAGCTGGCCGTGGTGATCGGAAAAGCCGGGCGCTGGATCGAACCCGACCAGGCCAAAGAACACATCCTGGGCTACACCATCGCCAACGACGTTACCGATCGGATCTTCCAGCGCGAGGACCTGCTCTGGACCCGGGGCAAAGGTTTTGACACATTCGCCCCCATCGGACCCTGGATCGAGACCGATTTCAATACTGCCGACGCCATCATTTCCTGCCGTGTCAACGGCGACCTGCGCCAGATGGCCTCCACCCGGGAAATGGTCTTCCTGGTGGAGCAACTGATCGCTTTTGCCTCATCCTTTATGACCCTGATGCCTGGCGATGTACTTCTGACCGGGACGCCGGAAGGGGTCTCCAAACTGGAAGCCGGCGATACAGTGGAAATTGAGATCGAAGGTATTGGAAAACTAACCAATCCGGTGATCTTGTCGGAGCGTGCCCAGTGAACCTGGATATCCACGCTGGTGTGATCGCCGCCACAGTCTTGACCGGGATCTTTTTTCTGATCAGTGTTATCACCGGCGCCCAAACAGTAGTGGCCAGCCGCAAGATCAAATTTTTCAATCTCAGCCAGGACCAGAAAAGACGGGGCTGGTGGCTGATCGTATTGGCTTTATTCTGGGCTATCCTGGGCATCCTGGTCTTTTTTTACGGCGAGCCTGTAGCTTACACGATCATCAGTCCCTCACCTACCCGGCCTGCCAGCCTGACACCTTCCATCTCCCCATCCGCATCGACCTCGCCGACCATCACTGAGACCCCCACCATTACCCTCACACCGGCCGAATCCTATACTCCCCAGCCCAGTTCTACGCCACACATTCCGATGGCTGTGGAAGCTCGTTTTGAGGGAAAGCTCACTCCACCGGCAGAAGCCGCCTTCAGCCCGCTGGTCCTTTCTAATATTGGGCTCGATGATGATTACAATCCTATCGGTCCCGGGATCCAGTTCACCAACCCGGTAGGCCACCTCTATGCAGTTTTCAGCTACGCCTTGATGGAGGATGACATCCAGTGGAGCGCTCTCTGGTACCGGGGAGATGAGCTGGTGCATTATGAAAGCATGCCCTGGAACGGCGGCAGCGGCGGTATTGGCTACACCGATTGGGATCCGACCCCGGAACTGTGGCTGCCGGGAGATTATCAAATTCAGATCTTCCTGGGACTGGATTATTACATTTCAGGCAATTTTACTGTGGTTGGAGACCCACACACACCTACAGTAACTTTCACACCCACGGTAACCCCCTCCCCACTATACACGATCCACCCCACAGTAACAATCTCCCCCTCCCCTTGAGTGGTTTTGCTTTAGATCCTGGATAGCTCCACCGCTACCCTGGCTGCAATCCTGGCATTATTTAACAGCAGCCCCAGGTTGGCTTTCATGCTTGATTTTCCAGTCAGCTCGCTGACTCGATTCAGCAAGAAAGGAGTCACGTCCTGGCCCCGGATCTTGTGTTTTTTTGCATCCTTCAGGGCCTGGTCAACGGCTTCACTCATGGCTTTATCCGGCAGGGCATCTTCCAGGGGAGCTGGCACTGCCAGCAATACTGCTGAATTCACTCCCATCGCCCAATGAGCTCTGGCCAGCAAAGCTGCATCTTCCGGTTCTTCCACCTGGGTAGTGACCGGCAGGCCGCTGGATCGGGCATAAAAAGCTGGGAAAGTAGAGGTCTGATATCCCACCACGGGAACCGAAAGTGTTTCCAGAGTTTCCAGTGTTGCTGGCAGGTCGAGGATCGATTTGGCCCCGGCGCAAACCACTATCACAGGTGTTTGAGCCATAGTGTACAAATCGGCCGAAACGTCATTGGGAGCATTGCGGTGCACTCCACCGATCCCACCGGTCGCAAAAACCTGGATACCAGCTTTGTGCAGTGCTGTTATGGATCCGGCTACGGTTGTTCCTCCGTTAAGTTTTTTTACTGCAGCCCGTGAAAAATCCCGCCGGCTGACCTTGATCACATCCCGATCCTGGGCCAGGAGCTGGATATCAGCCGAATTCATACCCACCTGGGCTTTTCCGCCTAATACGCCAACTGTAGCCGGGACAGCGCCTTCTTCCCGGATTAGGTTTTCCATGGCCTGGGCCAATTCAACATTGGTAGGATACGGCAGGCCGTGGGTGACAACTGCAGTTTCCAACCCTACGATCGGTTGCTGGTTGTCCAATGCCTGGCGGACCTCTTCGGAATAATGAAGTTCGTGCATGCAGCCCTCTCTAATCAACTAAAGTGCTATACCCATTCTATCATTTTTCCCCTCTCAACCTAAACTGGAATTATGTTCAATTGAGGTAGAACCGGGTTTTTCCTGATAAAATTAAGGTGAATTTAATAGCCAGATATGCTGAAGGAAGAATGATGAGTAATTTCCCTGGAAAAGGCAAAGTTGCGGTCGTTAAAACCTCCCCTGAAACTGTTTTAGAAGATTATCACCGCTTAATGAATTTGGCTGGTGTGGAAGATGCCCTGCCTGATAAAAATCTACAAACTGGATTGAAGATCAATATCTCCTGGCAGACCTGGTACCCGGCCTGCTCTACCACTCCCTGGCAGCTGGAAGGAGTGATCAAATCCCTCCAATCCCGAGGATACAAGGATCTGGTCGGTGTGCATAATGACACGGTTGTGGTGGATACCAGCGACGGAGAAGCCAATAACAAACATAAAGCGGTTACAGATCAATATAATATCCCCTGCTTGTACCTTTACAACCAGGAATTTGAATGGATCGAATTTGTTCCAAAGAAACATAAATACCTGGTGCTGGATAAAGTCTATCCAGACGGCGTTTTGATCCCCAAAGCCCTTTTTGGCATGAACATCATCCAACTGCCTACTGTAAAAACCCACGTTTTCACCACCATAACAGGTGCGATGAAAAACGCCTTTGGCGGTCTGTTGCACCGTGAACGGCACTGGACCCATGCAGTGATCCATGAAACTGTGGTCGATCTTTTAGCCATTCAGCAAGAGATCCATCCTGGGCTATTTGCTGTTATGGACGGCACATTTGCTGGCGACGGACCCGGTCCCCGGGCCATGCGCTGGCATGAAAAGGACATCTTGATCGCTTCAGCTGACCAGGTGGCCATCGACGCCGTCTCAGCAAAACTGCAGGGATTTGACCCGATGGATTTGAAATTCATCCGCCTCGCCCATGAGCTTGATCTCGGGGTTGGTGATCCCAGCCAAATTGAAATCGTCGGCTACGATATCGATCAAGAGAAACCCTGGCATTTCGTACGGGAAGATACCCTCGCCAGCACCGGCCAGCATATGATCTATCACGGCTGGCTTAAACCGCTAGAAAAACTGCTTTTGCAGAGCCCTCTGGTACCCTGGGCTTATTTCGCCAGCAACTTCTACCATAATGTCTACTGGTATCCCTTTATTGGCCGGAAGCGGGTGGAAGAAGCCTTAAAAACAAAATGGGGCCAACTCTTTAAGAAATACGGTGACGGGAAAGTGGTCATGCCTGGCATGGAGCGCAAAACTGTCATCCAGGCTTTAATTGCCGCCGTTCTGGGTATCGCAGCCCTGATAGCAATCCTGATAGCCATCTTTTAAACTTTATGGACCAAGGCAATTCCAAATCCATCACCCGGCGCTTGATCGCCGGGTTAATATTCGGCTTCCTGGTTTTCCTGGTTGTGATCCTGGTCGGGGACCTGCAGCAGGTCGGCAGCCAGGTAATCCATTTTAAGTGGATCTATTTCCCCTTGGTCCTGCTCTTAACCCTCTTTAATTACGTCCTGCGCTTCTTCAAATGGCATTTTTATCTGGGCCAGGTTGGGATCAAGGATTATCCCCTGCTGAAAAGCGCCCGCTTATTCCTGGCCGGATTCCCGCTGGCAGTCACTCCCGGCAAGGTCGGTGAAGCGCTGAAAGCTGTCTGGCTGGAAAAGGAAACCGGACTGCCAGTCTCCAAAGGCATATCCGTTGTACTGGCGGAACGCATCAGTGACGGTTTGGGTGTCTTGATCCTCAGCACACTAGGTGTGATCGCCTATCCGCGCTATTGGCCGGCCTTCGCAATCGTTCTGGGTGGGCTTATAGTGCTAATCGTGATCATCCAGATCCGACCGGCAGCGCTGTGGCTGCTGGAATTAGCATCCAAGCTGCCACTCTTTAATAAAATCTCTTCAGGGTTAAGGGAGTTTTATGAAGGAAGCTATGCCCTCTTCAAACCTAAAGCGCTGCTGGTCGCGGTTGCGATCGGCACGATCTCCTGGTTGGGTGAAGGGATCGGAATGTATTATGTGCTGCGAGGATTGGATGTGCCTGGTGGTTGGGAAACTCTTTCGATTGCTGTATTTGTACTGGCGTTTTCAACCGTTATCGGCGCGGTTTCCGCACTTCCCGGCGGCCTGGGCGCCGCAGAAGCTTCTATCGCTGGCATGTTAGCCTTGCTCCTGGGATTAACCAGGGATACAGCGGCTGCTGCTACGTTATTGATCCGTTTCGCCACCCTGTGGTTTGCGGTTGCCCTGGGTTTGATCGTATGGGGGTTGTTCAGGAAGCTTCTTTTCAAAACACTAGAGTGATTCTAATCGCAATCACCAATTCCAATCGATTTCCTGAGTAAATTTCAATTACAATATTTAAACTTGGCTTTAACCTTGTGAAGGACATTTCCTTTCTAAACTTAAGGGATTGAATCCTTTGCAAAGGATTCAATCCCTTACTTTTACCCAGGAGAGCTGCCATGTCCAAAATCTCCAAATTCTTGATAATCCTCCTTCTAATGATCTTGACCGCCTGCAATCGGCCCCAGGGAGATGCTACCCAATCCCCACTGGATATCGAGCTGACACAAGATGTGGTCAAAGATACAGATATCCCGGATCAGCCCGCGGACACCTCCCAACCTGAGAATACTGATGTTCCTCCCGCCCAGGAGGACCCCACTCCCCAGCCTCCAACAGCTGAACCCCAGGAGATCGTCCTGGAAGGCGACACGATCGCCCCCCTGCCGGCAGGCGCCGCAGTGGTTTTTAAGGAAATACATTTACTGAACGACCAGATCGGATGGGGTTTGGCAACAGACGATGAACGGGTTAACCACCTGGTCCGCACAGAAGACGGCGGTTATACCTGGCGGGATATCACCCCTCCCCAGCCAGACATGCCTGATAAAACCTGGATCTACCCGGAGGTGCACTTCTATGATTCAGACACTGGATGGGTGATTTTCAGTGATACGGACCTTGTTTGGCTGACAAAAGACGGAGGGATCAATTGGACCCCAGTTCGCCTGGATTTCAACGCCTGGTTGGGCGGGATGATCTACAGCCTGGACCAGGACCATGTCTGGCTCTTCCAGTTCCTGGAAGGCGGGATGCAGAAGGTCTACACTGCTCTCTACAGATCTGTTGATGGTGGAACTACCTGGACAAAACTGATCGATCCAACTATGGTGCCGGATTATTCCATCCAGGGATTCGATAAAACCGGGGTGGATTTCCTCAATCCGGATTACGGCTGGCTGACCCGGCATTTCCGCGGTGTCTCTCCCGATGTTCGCCTGGATGCTACTTATGATGGGGGTATGACTTGGCAGGCGATAAATTTGCCCGCTCCATCCTCAGCCCCGGATGCCTTTAATGATTGTTCCTGCGGCCTGTCCACCCCCGATCTGGAATCCGTGTCGGCTGGCACTCTGAAACTGGAATGTCTGTGCAGCGGAGGAGGCGGTATATTCACCAAGAACTATATCTACCGCACTGATGATGGTGGATCGAATTGGGATATTCAATCTATTCCAGAAGGTGAGCTCCATAAGATAACAAAGCAGATCTTTTATGTTGTCGGTCGTGAAATCTACAGAACAGAGGATGGCGGAGAGAATTGGGACCTGATGAATACCGTCAACTGGGATGGACATTTCAGTTTCCTGAACACCACAACAGCTCTTGGGGTGGCCTACGATCCGGATGATGAAGAATATGCTCTTGTCCAAACATCAAATAGCTGCTCTTCGTTTGGGATCATCAATCCCGTACTATTAAGCAGCCAAACAAATCGATAAAATAGAGGGACTGAGTCCTCTATGAAGGACTCAGTCCCTAAAAATCCAGAAACAATTTCCTTTTGTGTTTAATCCCGCATCCTCCCCTCTTTGCGTTACCGCAGCAGCACCATAAAACTCGAAATCTCCTCCAGCTCGTCAAAGCGCCAGGTCAGGTCAATGACCTTGTCCTGCTGATCCACACTGAGCACCGCGCCTGCATTGGCCCGGAATTTGGAGATGATCTCCTCGTCGCTCATTGGATTCAAGGGAGAACCCTTGGCATTATCCACCTGAGCAGTAAAGCTCTGGCCTTCATTATTGGTGATCGTAACCCGAGCCCTTTTCACTCCCGGGAACATGGCGTCAATTTCCGGATCAGCTACAACTTTGATCTTGCCCAACAGGTCCCAAATACGGGGATCTTTGAGCTTTTCATCGCTGAACGAAGACGGCAGCACATTGCCGTCCGCAACCGCAGCAGCCACTACATAAGGCAGGCTGTGATCTGCAGTTTCCTTGGTTTTGGGCTTGAATTTACTGGGGTCGGAAAGGATATCTGCCCCCCGAATTGTGGTTTCTACCAGGACCTCGTTGATATCTTCAGCAGCCAGATTTTGCTCCTGGCAGACCTGCATAGCGGCGCTGATCGGTTGATGGGTCAATGCTTCGGTCGGGAAGGCTTTATAAGCACATTTGGTGATCATAAACTCCTTTCCTAGATCCTTAAGTACCCATTCCGGACGCCATTCCACACTGTCGATGACCTCGAAAACTCCTTCTTTTCCTTCAAAGACTTCCACAGGGCCTGAATAACCTTCTCTGGCTATCATAGCTGCGATCACACCCGCCTGGGAAGCCAGGGGAGCAGCAGTGTTTTTCATATTGGTGAGATGCCCGGCCACAACCCCACCCAGGGTGAAATGGCTGCTGCTGCTGATACCCACAGCCGCGACCATCTGATCCAGATCCAGATCGTATAATTTTCCAGCCACTACAGGGCTGACAAATTGAACCAGCGATGCGTGGTGCCAGCCAATCTCGCGTACGCCCGGGTGAGCCGCATGGCACCAGCGCAGCATCAGTTCATAATTGACGATGATCGCTTCCAGGATTTCTTTTCCCGATTTACCATTCACTTCTCCTGCAGCCAGGGCAGCGCCAATTAGATCCGAAGGATGGGATGGATCCTCTTCCCAATAGATATCGTTATAATCCATGGCCCTGGTCAAAAGGCAGTTCATCAAGGCTGCATTGGAGGCATTGGTTTTGTATTCCCGGCCGATCACTGAAGCTTCCGGGGTGCCCCCCAATTTTTCTGTGAAGCGGTACATAGCTTCCATATCTTCATTATTCACGGCAGCCAGAGCGCAGCCAATGCTGTCAAGCAAGAACCGCTTCGCTTCCCAGATGGATTTTTCAGGAATGTCCTCGAATTGTAAGTCCAATGCCCATTGGGCCATTTTCCCGCTTAATGAGCTCATCATCTCTCCTTACTCGGTATTTATGCTATTTACAGCCGTTCTGCAACCGCGTTGGCAACGTCAATCGTGGAGCTGTCTCCACCCATATCATAGGTCCTGACCTTCCCATCCAGGATCACTCCGGCAATGGATGCTTCTAGGGCCTGGGCTTTATCGGTTTCTCCCAGCCAATCCAGCATCATCTTGGTGGTCAGCAGCATAGCATGGGGGTTCACTTTATATTGTCCGGCATATTTAGGTGCCGAGCCGTGAGTGGGTTCGAATACTGCCAGATCATCGCCAATATTGCCGCTGGAAGCAAATCCCAATCCGCCTACCAGCTGGGCTGACAGGTCAGACAGGATATCCCCAAACAGGTTGCCAGTGACCATGACTCCGTAATTCTCGGGGTTCTTCAACATCCACATCATCTGGGCGTCGATATTAGTTTCCCAAAGATCGATCTTCGGAAATTCTTTATGGATTTCCCGTGCTACACGCACCATCATGCCGCTGGTCTCCCGCAGCACATTGGGTTTTTCTACCAGGGTTACAGTAGGATAACCATGTTTATCGGCATATTCAAAAGCCCGGCGAATGATGCGGTCCGCACCGCGCATGGTAACAATCCGGGTGGTCATTGCCATATCATCACCACTCACATCATCGAAATTCCCCAATGCAGGAGAATATTTTTTCATCATCTCCCGCAGCTCATCTGCCACAGGATGGAATTCCACCCCGCTGTACAGACCTTCGGCGTTCTCACGGAATACAACCAGATCGATATTATCGCGATAATTGAGCGGGTTCCCGGGATAGGCTTTGCAAGGCCGCAGGTTGTAATATAACTGCAGGCGCTGGCGCAAGCGCACGATCGGGCTCCTGTAAGAGAGGTCTTTGCCCTGAAGTTCAGGGATCAATTCCGCCTGGGCTTCAGTTTTGGGTTTGGATGTGATGGCGCCAAACAATCCGCAGTCCACTGTTTTTAGCAGGTCCATGGTGCGCTCCGGCAGAGCTTCACCCTCAGTCTTCCAAAATTCCCAGCCGATATCAGCTGGCAGGTACTCAGCATCCAGTTTGATTTTGTCAAGCACGATGCGGGCGGCTTCCATGACCTCGATTCCTATCCCATCTCCGGGCATCCAAGCGATCTTATACTTTGCCATAGGTAATTCTCTCCTGTACTAGTTAGATTCTACTAAGCGTTTTTTTGTATAGGGGATCAAACCCCCGGCATTGAATATTTCCATCACTGCTTCCGGGAGAGGTGGAAAACTGAACTCCCCTGCCTGGCAGCTGATAATTCCATTTTCAAGATCTATCGTGACTTTCTCTCCATTTTCGATCGCGTCCACCGCTTCCGGGCAGACGATGGCTGGCAGTGCGTTATTGAGGCAGTTGCGATAATAAATGCGGGCGAAGGACCTGGCGATGATGGCGCCCAATTTGGCTTCACTGAGGCAGACCACTGCTTGCTCCCGGGAAGAGCCGCAGCCCCAGTTGGTACCGCCTACGATCACGTCCCCGGCCTGGACTGCTCCGGCAAATTCCGGATCCAGATCCTCAAGTGCATACTTGGGCATTTCAGCCGGTTCGCTAACCGTGTAGGTATATTTGCCCGGGAAGATCACATCCGTGTTGACATTGTCACCGTACTTCCAAACCTTGCCTTGAATATCAGCCATTATTTACTCCAATCACTTTTATAGGTTCGCGGGGCTTTCGATCACACCCGCCACAGCTGAGGCGGCCACAACAGCCGGGCTAGCCAGGTAAACTTCACTTTCTTTGGTGCCCATCCGGCCCCGGAAGTTGCGGTTGGCAGTGCTGATCGATACCTCACCTACAGCAGGAACACCCATGTGGTTGCCCATGCACGGTCCGCAGCCTGGACTTTCAATCACCGCGCCGGCTTTAAGGAAAGTCTCCAGATAGCCAGCCTGCAGTGCTGCCAGATAGATCGCCTCTGAGGCCGGGATAATGATCATCCTTCTCCCATCAGCTATCTTTTTTCCTTCCAGCACAGCCGCAGCAGCAGCCAGGTCATCCAGGCGACCATTGGTGCAGGTGCCCAGGAAGGCCTGGTCAATATGTGTCCCGCGGATCTCTGAGAGCGGTTTAACATTATCCACGGTATGCGGACAGGCAACCACGGGTTCTATTGACCCACCATCGTATTTAACTTCCCTGGTGTACTTGGCGTCATCATCCGGATAGACTGCTTCGTAATCCCGCCGGGCTCGATCTTTGAGAAATCTAAATACTTTTTTATCAGGAGGAATAAAGCTGTTTTTAGCACCCATTTCAGCCATCAGGTTAGTGAGCGTGGCTCGCTGGCTCAATGGTAAGGCCTGGATTGCCTCACCATGCCATTCCACGGACATATAGATCGCTGCGTCTGATTTGAGATCGCCAATAATTGTCAGGGCCAGGTCTTTGGACGTCACCCCTTCTCCTAACTCGCCTGTGACAGTGATCTTGAGGCTTTCCGGCACCCGCAGCCACAGCTCCCCGATAGCCCAAATAGAAGCCATTTCGGTCCTGCCGATACCGGCCGCAAATGCTCCCATTACCCCGGCATGGGGTGTATGTGAGTCCGATCCCAGCACAACCTCACCGGGAAGAGCCAGCCCGGATTCCACCAGGATCTGATGGCAAATGCCCCGGCCGACATCATAAAATTCCTTGATGCCCTGCTCCTTTACGAACTCCCGGATAATGCGGTGATTTTCCGCATGTTTGGTACTGGGCGCCGGCGAGGCATGATCGATTATTATGGAATGCATATCCGGATCAAAGACCTTTTCCCCACCCATGCGCTGAAACAGTCCGTAAATTGGAGCTGTATTGTCGTGGGACAAGATCACATCAGGCTTGATTTCCACGATCTGGCCCGGAACCGTATAGTCCAGGCCTGCTTTTTTGGCTAATATCTTCTCTGCAAATGTCTGGGACATATTTATCCTGTTTTTGGATCTTGTTCCTGATTTAATTTTATATCTCCAGCCGGCTTTTAAAGGGCAGGAAAGTCATAAAATCAGCATGATGCACTATATAGGCTTCAGTGGAACGTTTGATCAGATTGCCTTCCCCGGCATGGGCGGCAATGATATGGCAGACTTCCGGGGGTACACCACAGCTCTCAGCCAGGGATACACCCGAAAAGGGATGGCGCAGGTATTTTCCATAAGTACCCTGGAAAGAATTGCCATCCTTATCCAGCTCATATTCCAGCAATTTGCCCACATCTGCCAGGATCGCGCCGGCAATGACCACATCCAGGTCAATCGGTAGTTCCTCTCCAAAGAAATCGATCATTTTCAGTGCACTTTCCTGGGCAACATGCACCACACAGCGCTTATGAGCCATAAAACTTACCTTCAGATCCGGTCCGGCCAGCAGCGTAAAGGGTATGCGATGCAGGTCGTCTGTTGATAAGACACTGCGCTCCAGGGCCTGTTCCCAGGTCTTGGTGGTGGCCTCCCTCAGCTCTTTATCCTTGATCCAGGCCAGTTCCGGCCAGAGTTCATTTATATTCATATTCCCTCTCAGTTATTCAATTACCTGATATACCACATCGATCACAGTCCCGTCCACCCAGTTGATGGCGGCAATCACCCGTTCGCCTAACTTTACTGGCTCGGGCACACCGCAGATCCTTTCTCCTTCTGCTTTCAGCTCTTCAATGGTCATGATCGGCAATTTGGAGTTAGCGGTTTTTTCCAACAGGTCCTTCCTGCGCGGGTTAATGGCGATGCCGCGCTCGGTGACGATCACATCGATCAACTCGCCTGGGCCGCAAATAGTGGTGACTTCATCCCGGATAATCGGGATCCGATCCCGGAAAAGCGGGATGGGGAGGATCACGGTTTTGCTGAACAAGCAGTTCTGCCAGCCGCCAATTCCGTGAAGCAGGTAGCCGTCGGAATGAGTGACCACATTGGCGTTATAGTTAACATCCACTTCAGTGGCGCCCAGGATGACCACATCCACAATCCCGGCAAAATTACCTTTGCCGTGGTAGTTATAGCTGGTAAAGGGGCTGGTATTTACATGATGGGGGTTTTCACGCATCGACCGCACACCAGCCAGGTCAAAGGTCTGGCCGTCGAGAATATAGTCGATCAATTCTTCTTCCAGCATATCCACCAGGTACTGATTGCTTCCGCCCCGGGCAAACCGGGCCTTAATGCCCTTCTTGCGCATGATTTCCCCAAAATAATTGCCGATAGCCAGGGAGGTGCCGCCAGCGCCGGCCTGGAAGGAAAAACCATCCTTGATAATACCCACCTCGTCACAGAACTTGGCAGTCAATTCAGCGATGAATAATCGATCCGGACTGCGGGTGATGCGGGTAGTACCAGAGATAATCCGGTCCGGGATGCCGATTTGATCAACCTCCACTACGTAATCCACATAATTTCCCTGGATCTGCCAGGGAATACAGGGGAATGGAACCAGGTTGTCTGTGACTACAATGACTTTATGAGCATACTGGGAATCTGCCAGGGCAAAACCCAGGAGTCCGCAGGCCGATTCTCCTGTCAAGCCGTTGGCATTGCCAAAGGAATCCGCGGTAGGGGCGGCAATGACCGCGATATCGATCACCACTTCTCCATCCTGGACAGCCTGGTAGCGCCCGCCGTGGGAGCGCAATACGCCTTCCCCCCTCATATGGCCCTGGGAGGCAAACCTGCCCAATGGGCCGTTCATGCTGCCTTCAATATGATGGATGGTGCCGTCTTTCAGATAATCAATGATCGGTTCATGGCAGGGAAAAGATGCTGAAGGGAACCAGACCAGGTCCTTCAAACCCATCTCAGAAGCAGCCTGGAAGATCTGATTGGCTATCAGATCACCATTCCGGAAATGGTGATGGGTGGAGATGGTCATACCGTCCTTGATCCCCGCATTCTTCAAAGCCGTTTTCAGGTCTTTGACCTGTTTATTGCCATCTTCCGGGAAATTGGCTGAGCTGGACAGCGGGGGCGCGTAGCGTTTGCCATCCGTTATATATTTGTGCACACCCTGGAAAGGGATGACCGGTTTTCCATTGATCTTCTCCGGGATCATACGTCCTACAGCGTTCTTGGTGAATTTTTCTGCCATAACTTCTCCTCTAACCCTGATAGAAGATCATCATTCCTGTTCGGTTTCTTTCCAGTTTTCGGGGATCAAACCCGCTTCAAGAGCTATGTTGATCGTATTCTGAGCTCTCTTGACTACCGGCAGGTCGATCATTTTCGATCCCAGCGATACCACGCCCAGGCCTTTCTCTGCGGCCTCATCAAAAGCCAGTACTATTTTCTTGGCTTTAGTGATTTCAGCTTCGGTAGGAGCAAAGGCTTCATGAATGACCTTGATCTGGCGGGGGTGGATGCAGCCCATACCGTCAAATCCCAGGGATTTGGCTTCCAGTACCACCTCCCGGAGGGCCTCCATGTCAGCCACATCAGAAAAAACCGAATCGATGGCCTGTATCCCGGCAGCTTTAGCTGCGTTTACCAGCTGGTTGCGGGCGTAAAAACTCTCCCGCCCTTCTCTGGTTCGCTGCGCGCCAAGGTCCGCTGTATAGTCCTCCAGGCCAATGGCCAGGGCAGCCACCCGTTCTGAAGCGGATGCAATCTGATAGGCATTCACCACCCCGAGGGCGCTTTCAATGATAGGCATTATATAAACCGGATGATCCAGTCCAGCTTCAGCCAGGAGTTGTGTGATCTTCTCATCTACCGCCTTTACCTGATCGGTCGTTTCACACTTTGGCAAAAGGATCAAGTTTACATAATGAGGTACAACGTATTCCAGATCCTTCAGACCATCCGGAAGCTGATTAATCCGTACCATGCGTTCCGCGCCGTAGAAATTCAGTCCCCGTAATGAATTGCGAACTACCAGACGGGCTTCAGCCTTTTTATCCGGTGCAACAGAATCCTCCAGATCAAGGATCACTGCATCAGGTTTATGGATACCGGCATTCAGCATTAGTTTGGGGGAATTCCCCGGGAGATATAACCGGGATCGGCGCTTGTGGTCCTTTTCAGTGCTGTGCTGGTTCTCAAGGATCATATCCAGCAGAAACTCATCGTCAGATTCGAGGCATTCTTTCACAGCGGTTTCTATGCGGGCTGCCAGCACCAATGAGATTGCCCCGCGATCGATGATCTCCAACTCAGCGTGTTCCACCTTATAAAAATCCAGGATTTGTTGAGCCAAATCCCGGATAGAGTTTTTATAAAGCGCACCTACTTTGCTGTCCAGGATGATCTTAATTCCCCCACTCTTTTTAATTTTCAGGGCAACATAACAATCGGAGCGAATGCCAGGTCCCTGATTCCCTGCGGTTCCTATGTGAGCCAAATTGCCCTCCTATTACTGCTTACTTGATAAGGGTATCCCCTGTTTCCAGGAGCGATTCCATTGCCTCTCTGTTACAAGGAAAAATTATAACTTATATCAAGCGCAGGCACAAATTATCTATCCAAACAAATTGATTAAATATGGATTACTATCTTGCACCTGAAGGCCATAATTTTGCTTGACATGGAACAGATGTTCGTGTATAATTTTGACTAGCACAAACATTCTACTTTTTAGAGAAGGCATGGGAGGTCAGCATATGGCTCCGAAAGCCCGGAAACAATTAAAAGAACGTCATAAACAAGTCCTGGATGTTATCCAGGAGTATACAGCCAAACATGGCTATGCTCCTTCTTACAGAGAGATCTGCGCCCGGACAGATATCACCTCAACCTCGATGGTGAATTATTATCTGGAGCAGCTGGAAGAGATGGGGTATATCGAACGCAGCGAGAATATCTCACGCAGCCTGCAGATCAAGGATGCTGCCCACGAGAAAGTCAACAAAGTCTTGGGCAATGTCCAACAGGCGGTCCAGGAGATCTCCAATTCGCTGACCATTCCAATTGTCGGACGGATTGTGGCCAGTGAGCCAGTGCCGATCCCCTCGTCCGATTTTGCGCTCTTTGACGCTGAATCCAACATCCAAGTCCCGGAATCTTTAATTCCCTTCAACATGCAAAAGGAAAATCTCTTTGCTCTGGAAGTGGATGGCGATTCGATGATCGACGCCATGGTAAACGATGGTGATGTGATCATCATGAAACCAGCAAAAATAGCCCGGAATGGAGAAATGGTGGCTGTCCGTCTCAAAGACCAGAATGAAACCACCTTGAAACACTTTTACCACGAAGGCGATCGAGTCCGTTTACAGCCAGCCAACCCCACCATGGATCCCATTTATGTAGATTCTTCATCGGATATTGAGATCCAGGGCAGTGTGGTCTTGGTCATTCGCCAAATGTAAATATGGGATAACGAGGGAACGCTTCACCCTCCTCATCTAGGGCCGCTTCCTCCCCGAAGCGGCTCTTATATTTTAAGGACAGCCCTCAAAAACAGACCCATCCAGCCTGGTTCCTGGAGAAAACAAGACATCATGTGCTCCGGCTGCCTCGCTGTGCAGGACTAAAGGGAACTCCCCATCAATATCTGGCGACCTGGTCAGGGATTGATTTTCCCCGCCTTCCGGTCCGTATTGGTAATAGAGCTTATCCTCCTCACTGCCATCACGGAGAAAGATAGAATCACCAGTATTGTTCAAACCCAGGCTGCCAGCACTGAATACCTGGCTGGCCCCAAACTCGCCCTGGGGATCACCTCCGCCAAATATCACCACCGCACAGCCCCCTTTCAAGATGGTTCCGTCCGGGAAAATATAGCGGATCTTCAAGGAATCTCTGATTGACCAACCGCTCAGATCCAGATCAAGTTCCCCAATATTCACGAACTCCAAAAATTCATCATCATCGCTGTGAACTAGACCGTCATTATTGGCATCACCCAGGTTCGGATCCGGATCTGCATGAACCTCATTCAGGACGATATCCGGGTCTTCCAGGTAGAACGGGGTTGCTGTCACAGTCGGCAGCGGGGAAGGAGTGATCGAGAGGGTTGGAGTCGCGGTAACAACCTCTGTGCTGGTTCTGGTTATTAAAGGATGGGGTGTTTCGCTTGCAGTCGGAGCGAAAGTTTCTGGAGGAGTAACCGTCAGGGATGAACTAATAGTTGTCGTTGGGGCCCAAGTCATTTCATTTGTTGCTGTTAAAGCTGCGGAAGGTGTTGATGATGGCATTAGCGTTATTGTTGGCGATAAGCTCGACTGTGGAGATAGCGTGACTAAAACTGTTATTGTCGGGGAGGGGCTCAATGATGGGATAACTTCTACTGAAGGAGTTGATGTAATCGTCCCCACAGGAGTAGCGGTTTCTGTTGGCATCATACTGGCCGTCACAGAAGGAGATGGCGGAGGACTGAGTGTGTAAGTTGCCGTTGGTTCCAAGGTAAGTGAAGCAGCCTGGGTGGGCGGAGAGCGATCCAGCTGGCCTGGAGAAACTTGTTCCCTTTCTCGCCAATCCCCTCCCCGGTTCCGGTCCCTTTCCGGGGGGTATCTTTCCAGACTGTGTCCCTCTTTGGGAGCCGGCGGAGGCTCAGAAAATCCCCCTGCAGCAGAACTTCCATAAACAAGCGTATCCACAATACCATCCCAGGGATCTAGCAGGATTGCTTCATCCCCGCTGTTGCTGAACTGAACTCCACTTCTACCCCAACCAACATAAGGCAGCATGTCTGGGACGCGGGCATCGCTGGCTTCCATTTCAAAATCGGGCAGAAAACCAAACTCCGAGAGAAAAGCCTTCGCTTGGTGGGCAATGACCAGCACCTCCTGCCCCTTGATGAAATATCCATCCGGAAATCTCAGCATGCCTTCCTTGCCAGCCGCTGAAGTTTCATCCCCAAGTTTGATACCGACCAAGGGTTGGTTATACGGCTCGGGATTATAGATCTCGACCCACTCTCCTCCAGGCTCTTGACCAATTGGATTTGGATAAAATTCGGAGATCAACAATGTTACCGGGTAATAGGTAAGAGATGGGATGACGGTTGCTGTAGGTGTTAGGGTGCTGGTTAGCGAGCTTGATGGTGTACCTGAGGAAGTTCCAGGTGTGGATGTTTCCTGCGTACCAGTTATCCTCAGGCTGGTGGATGAATTCCCCACCATTAGATCCAAGGACGCTTTCCTATCCACAACTCTGAAATCAGATCCTCCTATCAGTTCGAGCAGATAACCAGAGGTATTCTGCCGTAAAATACCTGCCAGGTTCTGGACTAAATCTCCAGTTGATAATTTCCCAAGTCTATGGAGTTCTCCTGAATCGGGTAGCTGAAGAATTATGGATTGGTTAGGCAGGCAGACCATCTGAAGCGCCGGATCCAGATTGAAGGCAGGCAGGACGCTGGGTAAAATTGCTTCTAGAATCCCCTCCAGGAATTCCCCTTCCGGGAAATAGACCAGCATTCCTTCCCAGTTTTCATAACGGAAGGAATCTGGATCGAGGTAAAATTCTTCAAACAGGTTGATCTCAGGCGGGAGTTCATTTCCCAGAGAGAGGATCTCCATCCCGGCCTGGTTGGACTTGATCCTGGTCTCACCACCAACCTCCTCAACCAGTCCAGTAACCTGTACCTCATCCCCCATATGCACAATATCTTCTGCGCCCTCTCCCTCGACAAATATTCCTCGCGAACTGCCCTCATCAACCGGGCAGTTCTGATCAACCAGGAAGAAACCAGCAGGAATCTTCCCTTTCAAATTGGCGCTGACCAGGCCCTTAAGGGTGACTTTTTGGCCCACATACCCAGAAATTTCACCATTTCCTTGCACTTCACAAATCGAGAGTCTTTTTGGAGTAAATTTGCAGACCCCCCACAGCAATCCAGCACCAAGAATGATAATTACCAGAATCAAAACCCGAGTTATTTTTCCCCCCATTTCAGGCATATTTCCCCCAATTAAATATCAAATATAGCGGATTACATAAAATCTGTGGTTTGAATATTTTTCTCTTCCACTATAGAGAATTCTAGCTCCCAAATCAAGAGGTTTCGTGTAATTAATTAGAAAGATATGGCCTCCCCAAAGGTTACTGCAGCCTTTATTATCATAAAATTTTACTGGTATAATCTATCTGTTAGAAAAAAGGAGTTAGTAGTGGCATTTTCTCCCTTCGATTGGCTGTTGGGATATTTCTCACTTGATATTGGAATCGATCT
>Ga0209013_10002158_pt1 | contig 17937 bp, 17 predicted proteins | sample Cruoilmetagenom2_FD_187291 | JGI IMG/M metagenome (GOLD analysis project Ga0209013, IMG submission 187291) | Oil polluted marine microbial communities from Coal Oil Point, Santa Barbara, California, USA - Sample 2 (SPAdes) (version 2) | ecosystem: Environmental > Aquatic > Marine > Oil seeps ...
TACACTTGTACATGCCTTGTTCTTTGTGGTCATGGTACTTTCCGGTAAATGGTCTCTCAGTTCCTTTTTGTCTAGTTACATAGTGCTGCTCTTCGGTCAGTATTTCACGCCACTGTTCGTCGGTTTTTTTAATTTTCTCAGTCATTCTAATGGTCTCCTTGTAAGAGTTATAAAACCATATTCAACATATATAGTGTAACAAAGATACGATAATAAGCCTAAAAAGGTTTTATCTTTCTCATATAACGCCCGCTAGCCTGCTTTCCTTTTCTCTATTGAAAACCAAACTACAAAGGTACAAAACAGAACTAATCCACAAGAGATAAGCATCATCAATCGAAAGCTTGCTAAAAAGGATATATCAATTGCGTTTTTTATATAAGTCTTAGTCTCAGTTTCGATGTTCTCAGGTATTTCAATCAGTAATATCTTGATACGTTGATCATCGATAGATTGTCTCGTTTCCTGCTGCAGATCTAAAGAGCTAAGCTCATAATCCAAACTCCTATTAAATGTGGATAAGGCAAATACTCCCATTATGGCTATAGCCAAAACCCCAGCTATCCTGCCGGCAGTGTTATTGATACCCGATGCAACTCCTGAATCCCTAAGCTCTACAGATTCCATCACAGCAGTTGTTAGGGTAGGGATCAAGATAGCCATTCCTACTCCTAGGATGATTATAGGTAGAAAGAAAGTAGTCCAATAACTCCCTCCAATACCGGGCAGAGTAAATAGATAAAAGCCGATAGATGCTAAAATTGTACCCACGATTAAAGGCAATTTTGCGCCGTAATTTGCAACAAGTCCTCCTGCCCAGGGAGAGAACAAAAAGAGAGCAAGCACAAGAGGAACAAAAGCAAGACCTGTACCCGCAGCCGAGTAACCTTGTAGCTGTATAAGATTAAAGGGAATAAAGAATATCGCCCCGCTCCATGCACCCCAGAAAAGCAACGTAATAAAGTTTCCACCGCCAAAAGTCTTTGACTTAAAAAGATGAAGAGGCATCATAGGAAAAGGCGTACGACTTTCATAGAATAGGAAGGATAACAAGAAAATCCCGCCTGCAATCAGAGTGATTATAACCTTTGGATGTCCAAAGCCAATATTACCCGAATCAATTAATCCAAACACTATGCAGCCTAAGCTCAGCGTTGCAAGTAACGAACCCCATAAATCAAGCCTTTCCTCTCCGTTGCCTTTTCTACTCTCAGGGATCCGCCAATAAAGAATTCCGAGTACAATTAACGCGAGCGGAACATTGATAAAGAATACAAATCGCCAAGAAAGGTTCTGTGCAAGCCATCCGCCCAAGATAGGGCCCAGAGTAGTTGTTATAGCAGTAAAGCCAGACCAGATTCCTATTGCTCTCCCCCTGCGCTTATCACTAAAAGATATATTCACAATCGCCAGACTTCCGGGGACTAACAGCGCCCCACCTGCCCCTTGAAACGCTCTTGCAATAATTAATTGGCTTGTATTAGGCGATAGACCGCACCATATAGAGGCTCCGGTAAACAACACTATCCCCAGCGCAAAGATTCTCTTTCTCCCAAACTTATCTCCGAGTGATCCTCCCAAAAGCATGAGCGACGACATAAAGAGAGCATACGCTTCCATTATCCACTGTACCTGAGGTATTGTAGCGTTAAGCTCGGACTGAAGCACAGGTATAACTACATTCATAGCGGTACTATCGATAAAGGCCATACCCGAGCCAAGAATGGTCGCTAGTAATACCCATCTTCCAACCCTTGTACTTACTGGAAAATTTGCAGAGGTTGTATCAATACTATCTTGGGGTGAAGCTGTGCTTGTCATCTATCTCCTTTAAGACCCCTGTAATGTTCTCAATGGTATGTGGAATGTCAACACAGCGAGAATTAAAACTATCTTTACGGTATTCGGTTAATAGCTCCCGAACGGGAGGTATTATTTTAAGTGGTATTTAATCCAGTTTGCCTATTTAATCTTATTTCCTATACTATTGAGATAGAGAGCGCACAAAAATGTCTATCATAAAAGGGAAAAATATAATAGTTGGGGTTACAGGAGGGATAGCAGCGTATAAATCCTGTGAGCTTGTCAGGGAACTGGTGAAGAAGGAAGCTTCCGTACAGGTTGTAATGACAAAGAACGCAACCGAGTTCATAACTCCCCTCACACTTCAAACACTCTCTGGGAAAAAAGTAGCCATAAACACGTTTGACCTGGAGTGGGAATCTGAGATAGGCCACATTAGCCTTGCTGACAGTGCGGATCTTATAGTAGTCGCTCCCGCAACCGCCAGTTTTATCGGGAAAGTGTCTTCAGGAATTGCGGACAGTCTCCTTTCGACAGTAATACTGGCTACCCGTGCGCCAATAATTTTATGCCCGGCTATGAACGTTAATATGTATGAAAACTCGGTTGTTCAAGGCAATATTGAGAAATTAAAAGATCACGGATTTATTATTATTGAACCGGGGGAAGGAGATCTTGCGTGTGGCTGGGAAGGGAGAGGTCGACTTCCCGAGATTGGAGATATTTTAAGAGAGATCAAGAAAGGGTTAACTCCACATGATATGAGTAAGGAGAAAGTACTCATAACCGCAGGTGCTACTAGAGAATATATTGATTCAGTCAGATATATATCGAATCCTTCTAGCGGCAAAATGGGTTACGCTCTCGCAAGAGAAGCATCAAATAGGGGCGCTGAAGTTGTATTGATATCCGGAAAGACAAATTTAAGTCCCATACCCGGCATAAAAACCATAAATGTAGACAGCTCCGAAGATATGTATAAGGCGGTTATGGAATTCCTAGATTGGTCCACCATTGTAATCAAAGCTGCGGCCGTAGGTGATTACACTCCTACCAGCACTCAAAATGGAAAGATAAAAAAAGATGATAAAGATAAAATCTTAGAACTTAAACGTACCAAAGACATACTTCATGATATAGGCAAGAAAAAGAACGGCAGGATAATAATCGGTTTTGCAGCAGAGACTGATGATTTACTAAAAAACGCGCATGACAAATTAAAAAGGAAAAACGCCGACCTCATTGTAGCTAACGACATTTCTCAATTGGGGGCGGGATTTGAAGAAGATACAAATATAGCTCACTTAGTATATGGCAAGAATTGTATTGATGAGCTTCCCCTGATGCCAAAATCAGTATTAGCTCAGAAAATATTTGACAAGATTTATGAAATTAAGATTGGAAGAAGACCCCACTAGCGCACCCTCTAGAATGAAATCCCATAATTCCGGACTTTGATTCGATATCACTGCACTTTAAGCAAAAAAGTTACAGCAATATATTTGATCTTTTTTCTGAATTCCAATTCCTGCAAAAAGATCAGAGTGAAAACTTCAGACAATCTGTTATAAGTTTGCTATTACTTAGCCTAAAACAGAATCTTTACAAGCCTTGGCAACCCTGAATTTCACAACCTTTTTGGCAGCTATTTTTATCTGCTCCCCAGTTGCAGGGTTTCTTCCCATTCTGGCTTTACGTCTGTCAAGAACTAATTTGCCTATTCCGGGAATAGTGAACTGCTTGTTCTTCTTGGTCTCTTTATAAGCAACTGCAGCTATTTCATCAAGGATTTCTGTAGCCGCTTTTTTTGTAATACCCGCTTTCTCAGCTATATAGGTACAAAGCTGAGACTTGGTCATTGGTTTACTAGGTGCCATCTCGCGCTCCTTTAAATACTGGGTTTTGTTTCAATGTTACTAAAAATAGTTAAAAAAATCAACAGGGACTGAGAAATAAACAAAATTCACTTTAAGGCCATAACTCAAATTACCTAAAGTATTGAAAGTTTTAAGATAGTGGTCGAACATAATTTCATGAAAAGCATGCTATTGCGGAAATCGCCACTAGCTTAAATTAAAAAAATAATTTAACCCATCAAGTTATAGTCAATATAAATTGCTTATACTCAATGAAATAATATGTGCTAAACTTATGTGATAATGATTAATCACTACCAGGAATATTATCAAATATGATTGACTCAAAAAAAAGGAAACAATGGATTTGGTTCTTCGGATTATTAGCAGCTTTTATAGTACTTCTCTTGGGATTATACGTTCGTATGATATCTGTGCGTTCGGCAGCCTTTGAAACTGTAAGCGAAGAAAGAATCTCACCCGTCAGGGTACAGGAAACACTCTCAACAGAGGTCTGGAGAACAACAAGCTTCTTGGCCCGTGTTGAAGGTGGGCAGACGATCGACATAATTGCCGACGTCGGTGGATGGGTTGTAGAAAAAAAGGTAGTTCTGGGTCAGGAAGTTAAAAAGGGCGATGCTCTTATCGTTCTTGAAGATCCAAGAAGGGTTCTCAAGCTTAAAGAGTCTGAAGCCCGGCTAAAATCAGCCAATGCCAATCTTAGCGAGCTTAAACGCAAATATGATCAATCCTTAACACTTGTGGAAAAGGGGATTGTTGCCCGCGACACGCTTGACTCTCTATCCAATCAAGTCGCATCGGAATCAGCTAATGTTGCCTCCCTTGAGGCATCCTATGGGCTTATGAAATGGGACGTGGATAATTTAACTATAGGCTCCCCCATCTCGGGCGGGATTGTAGAGGTGCTGCCTGATGTCGGGCAGGAAGTCACGGCGGGTCAACTTGTCGTGAAAATGGTAAGCACTGAAAAAAAACGCGTTGTAGCAGGTGTAGAGCCCAGATGGGCACGCATTATTAAGCCCGGCATGATAGTCAAACTCAGCACCACATTAAATGGCAGACTAGAAGAAACCAAAGGAAGTATAATTGGTGTGAGCCCCAACATAGATTCTCTATCGGGAACATATAGAGTTGAAGCAGAGCTAATAAATAATGAGGACAATTGGCTTCCCGGAGAAATAGTCAATATGGAGATCCCCGTTGAATTATTAACGGATGTTGTTATTGTTCCAAGAACTGCGGTTTTGTCCGACAGTGAGAACCTCTTCATCTTCGTATACCAAGATGGAAAAGCTACTAAAATCCCAGTTACAGTAGAGTGGATTAACGATCGGGAAGGCAGTGTATCTGCGAACCTAATACCAGAGGAAAGCAGTATTATCATAGAAGGTCACGCTGGGCTTGCCGGCGGACAGCTAGTACGATTAATGAAGTAGCTTCAAAACTTTTCAAATGCATATAGCTGAATTCTCAGTAAAAAACCCCGTACTAGTCAACCTATTAATGGTAGCCATTCTAGTAGTGGGCATAATGTCTGCGCTCAGACTGCCGCTTGAGCTCTTTCCCTCAATAAAATTGGAGTTAGTTTCAGTAACAACGGTGTTTCCCGGTGCTTCTGCAGAGGATGTGGAGCAACTTGTCAGTATTCCAATTGAAGATGAGATAAATGACGTAAGCGGCATAAAAGTGATTCGGTCGACATCCTCTGAAGGTCTTTCAACCATAATAGCGGAAATCGAAACCGGAGAAGACACACAGAAACTCGCCCAGGATATAAGATCTGAAGTTGCCAAGATTCAGGACAAGCTTCCTGAGGATGCCGAAGAGCCAACAACAGAAGAATTTGACGCTAACTTTCCCCTCATTAGTGTTGCAATAGCCGGAGACGTTCCCAAAGAAACATTGAGATCCTATGGTCTCTTATTTGAAGATCAGATCAAACTCGTATCAGGTGTGGATAATATTGTTACTTCGGGTTTGGGAGACCCCGTATTTTGGGTTTATGTAGACCCTGAGAAATTAAGACAGTACGAGATAACGTTAGAGCAGATCGCAACTGTCATAGACCAAAAGAATCTTGACCTTCCTGCAGGAGCGTTAGAACAGGGAGACGCTGAGTTTTTAGTCCGGGTAACTGGCAGAGTCCAGAACGCCCAGGATTTACTAACTGTCCCTGTTAAGAGAAACCCTGAAGGAAAACATATACTACTGAGAGACATTGCAAAAATAGAGCAAGGTGAGCAAAAAACAAGAACAAAGGCAAGGGTAAACGGTCTTCCCGCCATTAACTTCTGGATCAACAAACAAAAAGGCGCAGACTCAATAGACACTGTAAAGGAAATTGAAAAGAAAGTTGACGAATTTAGGCAAAGAGCACCTGAGAATATAGAGATATTTGTAACCAACGACAGTTCCTACTGGGTACAACAAAGATTTAACACCATGGTGAGTAGTGGATTAATAGGGCTTGTTATTGTTCTTATTATCCTCGCCCTTTTTCTTGATTTCCGCTCCGCGTTTCTAGCTGCATTAGGACTTCCGATAGCATTTTTCGGCGCATTTATCCTTATGCAGTTCACAGGAACAACTCTCAACATATTATCTATGTTCGGATTAATCCTGGTTCTGGGGATTATTGTTGACGACGCGATAATTGTTGCTGAAAACATACAGAGATACCTGCAACTTGGTTACTCACCAATTGATTCGGCAATAAAAGGCACTAAAGAGGTAGCACTGCCCGTTTTAGCCACTATTCTTACTAACATCGCCGCTTTTATTCCGCTCCTTATAGCAACCGGATTAATAGGGAAATTTATGTCTATCATACCAAAGGTCGCAATATTCGCACTTTTGGTATCTCTAATTGAGGCGCTTGTGATACTACCCTCTCACTGTGCTGATTTCTTAAGGCCACAGCCCCGGAATAAGCCCGCCAGGAAATGGGTACACAAGATCCGTTTTTACTATTTAAAAGCCCTGGTTTTCACCATAAGGAACCGCTATGTAACTGTTATAACTTTTGTTTTAATGCTGGCATTAACATTAGCCATTTTTGTCAAAATACCTAGAATCCTGTTCTATTCCCAGGACATAGCGCAATTTTTTGTCAGGGTTGAAAACCCTACCTGGTCAAATATCAATACCACCGAAGAGTCTGTAGTAGAAGTTGAGGATGTAGTAAAACAGACAGTTCCCCAGCATGTCTTAAAAGATACCGTATCAATGATCGGCATGGATATCTCCAATGATCAGTCAGAGTTCGGAGACCATCTTGCCACGATAATTGTAGAGTATGCGGATTTTGAAAAACGAAAGGAAAACGGACTGGAATTAATGGAAGAAGTAAGAAAAAATGTTGAGTCCGAAGTTGTCGGACCAGTTACGGTTGATTTCATCAGCAATGAAGGCCCCCCTGTTGGAAAACCTGTTGATTTCCGCATACAGGGAAAGGATTTTAATACTCTCAAAGATCTAGCAAAAGAAACGTCCGTCTATCTTGAAAGTATTCCTGGAGTGTACGAAGCAAGCGATAATCTCATTTGGGGAAAACCCGAAATCCGTATAAATGTAGATGAGAAAAGGGCCGCAATTTATGGACTTGAGACAAGAACAATCGCAAGAGCAATAAGAGCCGCGGTAGAAGGTTTAACTGTATCTCAAACCCGTTTAGGAACGGAGGAAGCAGAAATAATAGTCAAGTATGAACTCCCTTCAGGAAACCTAATGTCGCTGCTTGAATCATATCAGATTCCAACCCCTGAGGGTGGATGGGTCCCGCTTAACAACGTGGTTACCATGTCTACTGAGCCGAGCATGCTAAATATTTCACGCTACGATATGGAGCGTTCAGTAAGAATTACAGCTGAAATAAATGAACAGGCAACAACCGCAACAGAAGTAAACGCCGACATATCAGCTTTTCTTGATGACAAGCTTGTCGATTACCCGGGCTACACCTATGTTTTCGGCGGAGAGGAAGAACAGACCAGGGAATCCCTTGAGAGCATACAAAGAGCGGCAATTATCGCCATACTTCTTATCTATCTAATCCTGGCCAGCATGCTTAAATCATACACGCAGCCATTTATTATTATGTCCGTACTTCCCTTTGCGATAACCGGAGTTATGATAGGGATTCTTCTCCGCGGAGACCCCCTTACATTACCTGCATTAATTGGAGTAGTAGCACTTTTGGGAATTGTGGTAAATGACAGCCTGGTTCTTATGACTTTTATAAACAGCCGTTCTAAAAACATGAATAGAGTACTCGCTGTCGCTTTATCCGCTAAGCACAGATTTAGACCCATCATACTCACAACGGTAACCACATTCGGCGGGCTTGCTTCACTTATGATTAAATTTAGAGGGGAGGCCGCATTTCTGGCTCCAATGGCAATTGCTCTTGGTTTTGGACTGGTGTTCGCTACCTTTATAACCTTAATACTAATCCCGTGTCTTTATTTAATGCTGGATGATTTAAATATCTATCTTAAAAAGAAATGGTCAACCTGGCGAGGGGAAAAGGAGGTAGGCGCCGAACTGCAGAATACACCTAAACCGACAACAACTGGATGAATTAACCCTTCAGGATCACTACAAAGAATGCTGGCCTGCTTTTAAAATTTAAGCGCTGTTTTATGTATTCCGTTTCCACCAGAATATAATCAGAACTATAAGAGATGCAATGGGAATTAAAATCATCCATAATACCTGCTCCACAAGCGCTGCACCCGCTACCGCAGCTCCCAGAATTACTCCTACGACCATAAATCGCCAATCGAAATGTACGCCGGCAAGAAATGTTACAAGAGCCAAAGAAAGAAGTGCCATAAGCGCAATCTGGTTACTAGTTATACGATCGGTAGTTTCAGATAAAAGGTAGATTAAGCCTATTGCAGCCAGCAATCCTAACCAATGCAGCAGCTGTACCCATATTATCCTGGATATTCCCTCTCCTCTTTTTCTAGCTTTTGACCAGCCGACATAAAGACTTGTAGCGCCAAAAACAGGGACCATTGCAACCCAGAACCAAAAACTTTTAGCTGGCATAAAATTAGTAAATCCTATGCCTACAGCGGAAAGCACTATCAAAGTTATAAATATTGCCTCTTCAGTATGGATTGATTTTGCGATACTGGGTTTTGAAACAATAACTTCTTCGGAACTATTAGTACTTGTAGTACTTGTTTCAATATTGGGAGCGTTGAATTCAGACATAATTTCCTCCTGCACTCCAGTATATCACTTATAATCTGGGTAAACAAAATATAAATATCCCAAGTGAAATATTACGGGGAGCATGGAAATTAAACAGACACCTCTGAGACTATGAGATGTATAATAATTGTTTTGAAAATAACAACTAAATTGTAAGAGCTCTTACTACTTGGAATTAAAATGTCGGATTAATAAAACTCGAATAGATGCCGCCTATTGCAAGGAGAATAGTTGCGCCAAGTATAGCAAATGCTGCAAGCGCAAATAACCCCTCATAAGAATTCGGCTTTTTCTGATTCACTGTATTTTCTTCTGTCATAGCTAAGACCTCGTTAATTTATTCTGGGATTAATATTTTAAGCTCCACGGGATTTATGTCAAGATCAGGAGTTAGGTGCTATTACAAAAGAATAAGCAGAACAGGCCTGTATAGCGGCAAAAGCGGTGTAGGTAAAACTACAGTTGCTGCCATTTTCTCTATACTGCTTGACTATTTTGAGTAGGTCAATGCTCGCTGTCTCATATGTAGTGAACCTATAGAATAGAGGACTCTGAGGACTAATTATTTGTAATTAGAAATTGGACTAATCTTTGGTTTTTATCAATGCTGTAGCGTAGACTGCTATGCCTTCCCCTCTTCCAGTAAATCCCATTTGGTCGGTTGTAGTAGCTTTAACTCCCAGTGATTTGGCAGAGATTCCCAGGACTGGGGCGAGTGTTTCTTTTATTTGCTGAATATGGGGAGCAATTTTTGGTTTTTCACATACAATAACACTGTCCAGATTCTCAATCTCAAAACCTCTTTCCTTAAGTAAAGTCATTGTTTCCTCAAGAAAGACTAAACTGGACATACCTTTATATTTTGGATCAGAGTCCGGGAAATAGCTTCCAATATCACCCTCTCCGAGCGCTCCCAGGAGAGCGTCACAGATGGCGTGACTCAGCACATCGGCGTCCGAATGCCCCTTTAATCCATATTCAAAGGGAATCTCCACGCCGCCTATTACAAGTTCACTGTCTTTAGAAAACCTGTGAGCGTCAAAACCAAATCCTATCTTATGCATAGTTAACCTTATTTTTTATAATGTAACCCTGTTTTTAAAATTAACTCTCCCATCTCAAGATCTTCAGGGGTAGTAATTTTTATATTGTATTTAGATCCTTTAACGAGTTTTACTTCCATACCGAGTCTTTCTACAAGTTGCGACTCATCAGTAGCTAAATAACTGTCTTCTGTGGCTTTTTCAAATGCCTTTTTAAGAGTTTCATATTTAAATGCCTGAGGAGTTTGTGCAAACCAGATGTCATCTCTCGGCACTGTATTCTCTATATATTGCTCAGGGGATGATTTTTTTATTGTGTCAGTTGAAGGATACGCCGCTATTGCTCCACCTGATTTTCCAGCTTCGGCTACAACTTCTTCAATTATATCGAGCGTGACAAATGGCCGGACCCCGTCGTGAACGATTACTATTTCCGGCTTGTATGAAATAGAGAGAAACCCTTTTTCAACAGACTGCTGTCTTTGTGTTCCCCCGGCGATAATTTTTGTTACCTTGCTTAGATGAAACTTATCTACTATTTCACTCTTCGTATAGTCAACCCAGGCATCGGGAACAACAAGTATAATTTCTCTTATTAGCTCAGAGCTTTCAAACAATTGGGCAGAATGGAGGATAACGGGCTTCCCCTGAAGGGGGATAAATTGTTTTGGTAATCCCTCTGCCCCTTTTCCCCCAAATCTTTTTCCTAAGCCTCCAGCCGTAATGATAGCTGCGGCGCTGATATCAGCCATTATAATTTGAAGCCATTCGTCTATTATCGTCTTTTACTTTAGAGAATATCATTCTTCCCGTCGGCGTCTGAAGCACGCTTGTTACTGAAACATCTATCTTATTCCCGAGGTGCCTTTTAGCGTCGTCAACTACAACCATCGTCCCGTCTTCAAGGTATCCGATACCCTGGTTATTCTCTTTACCCTCTTTTACCACATGAATATTCATAGTTTCACCGGGTAAAACTACAGGCTTTAAGGCATTTGAAAGCTGATTCAGATTCAGGACCTTTACGTTCTGAAGCCCGGCTACTTTGTTCAAGTTGTAGTCGTTTGTAATAATAAGTCCCTTGAGCTTAGCTGCAAGCTCAACAAGCTTTAAGTCAGCTTCCTTAATAGCCGGGAAGTCGTGGCTCGTAATTTTAATCGAGACGTTCGGGATATCTTTCTGCATTCTTTTAAGTACATCAAGGCCCCTTCTTCCTCTTACGCGCTTTATTTGCTCTGAGGAATCGGCAATATGCTGAAGCTCCTTAATAATAAACTTGGGTACTATTAACGGTCCGCTTATAAAGCCTACCTCGGCCACATCCGCGATTCTTCCGTCGATAATAACACTGGTATCAAGAATTTTGGCTTCTCCCCCACCTCTTGTTGAGGATCTATGGCCTGCATCGTCTGCTTCTCTGCCTTTATTTACTCCAATTGTTATTCCTATATGGAATAGTAAGAGGAACAATGCCGCAGTAATATATGGGAAAATGTTAGCGGGAATAGAGATACTCCCCAGAACCTCGGTTAATGCGAAGAATGACAGAGCTGCCGCGGCCATACCTAAGGCTCCGCCCAGTATCGCTTTCGGGCTGTAAGACTGCATAACAAACTCCGATCCCCAAACAATTCCTACAGTAATAACGCCGAACAAAATTGCAACAACTGATGCTACTTGAACATCATACAGCGGATATGCAATTGCAAAACCCGCGATTACACCTAAAACAAAAAATAGTATCTTAAGTTTCATTTCTTCCTCACCTCGATCCCTACCCCTGCTTGCTTGGATTAAGAGAGAACTAAGTAAATACGGATATTAAAAAAGGTAGTGAATGTGCTCTTTAGGCCAATAAAATTACAATTAATATCTGCGCCAAAGTCTCTTATCCTAGGTTACTTAGTCTATTCTATATCGAATCAGCAAGTGCGGTAGAGAGTATTTTTATTAATAGTGCCGACTAGGACTGCCCACTATTTACTACTTCAATTATGTCGACTATTTCTTCAACTACTCTCGTGTACTTACTTCTTCCGGTACCAGTTCCTGTTGCTCTGCCGTCAATACTCACATCGGCTAGAACATCTCCCGTAGTACCGTCAATCAGCGTAACCAAAACTTGGACAGACATTTTGCCCTTGTCCTTAATTCCTCTGAAAATGTACTCGCAGTACTTACAGCCTCTGACATAACCGCTGACAGTTCCTCTAACTAAGAGCACCTTCTGCTGCCCTTGGCTGTCATAGGTTGAAGAACGGCTCACAACATCTATGTTGTTTTTCGTCCTTAGCTCTTCAGCTACCATATCTGCGATTTCAACGCCCGAATCATATGGGACCCATTCTAAATCCGTTTTCCTAAAATCAGGTATTAGAATTACTTCGTAACTCTCATATGTGCTCTCAGGAGCCTTATAAACATTAACCGTGGTTGGCGTGCAACCAATTAATATGAGGAATGATAGGATTACGCAACTAAAAATAAATCTATTTATCACTCCGGTCCTCCAATTATTTAATAACTATATTGTATCTAAGTTTGAGATTTCTGAAAGGGTAAGCGTGAATAAAGATTAACCATATCCAGCTCTTCATTAAGAGCTTGGTAGAATTTAGCTGGGCACTGCCCGCATTCCAACTTAAACAGAGCTTAACAAAAGTGGGGCAAGTACATGCACGGCTATGATTTCAAGCAGACATTATGCTCAGGACCTTTTAATAATTAGAAAAAATATCGTATAATTTCGTCTCAGCTGAAACAAATTTCTTATTATTATATATATAAGAAGGAGATGTGATGGATATATACAACCTCGTAAGCTTTGTCGGGATTTTTATATTGCTTGGACTTGCGTGGTTATTCTCCTCAAATAAAAGAAATATTAACTATAGGGTAATTCTATGGGCTATAGTGCTCCAGTTCATTTTTGCTTCATTTATTTTTCTGGTCCCTCAAGGGGCTAAATTCTTCCTATTTCTAAACAATATAGTCGTCAGCGTACTGGAATCAGCTTCGGCAGGAGCTGAGTTTCTTTTCGGAAGGTTAGCTCTTCCTCCCGGCACTCAAAATGAATACGGCGAGAGCTCGCTAGGGTTTTTCCTGGCATTCCAGGCCCTGCCTACAATAATCTTCTTCTCTGCTCTAATGTCGATCCTCTATTATTTCAATGTTATGCAGAGGGTTATTAAAGCTTTCTCCAATACATTTACAAAGCTTATGCGTATCTCTGGGGCCGAGTCATTGAGTGCCGCAAGCAATATATTCGTAGGAATTGAGTCTTCGCTCACTATAAAACCCTATCTTAATGATATGACCCGTTCCGAGCTTTGCACGGTTTTAACGGCCGGAATGGCCACCGTGTCATCAAATATATTAGCCCTATATGTTTTTAGTCTCCAGAATCAGTTCCCCACCATAGCGGGACATCTTATCTCCGCTTCCATTCTTTCAGCACCCGCTGCGGTTGTAATGTCCAAAGTGATAGTTCCCGAAGACAGTGTTCCAAAGACTCTTGGTACCAATGTTGACCCTTACTATGACAAAGAAGGCAGTTTATTTGAAGCAATAATAAACGGCGCTGAAAATGGGGTAAAACTCATTATCGGTATTGTTGCTCTACTGATTGCGATTCTTGGACTGGTCGCCCTTTTAGATTTAATAATAGGCGGGGTAGGTCTACATATTAATAACCTGATTGGCCTTAATATTGACTGGTCGCTTAAGGGATTTATGGGGTATCTGTTCTATCCGCTTACTTTGATAATCGGGGTTCCATTATCGGATGCCTATACTGTTTCAAAGATAATCGGTGAGAGAACAATAGTAACTGAGGTTGTTTCATATAATAATCTTGCATATGCTCTGGAGCACGGATTACTGCAACACTCCCGGTCTTCAATAGTAACAGCTTATGCATTATGCGGATTTGCGCACTTAGCCTCAATGGCCATCTTTGTCGGAGGGGTTGCAGCCCTCGCACCTTCCAGAAAAAAAGATATAGCCGCTATGGGATTCAGGGCCCTAATAGCTGCAACTCTTGCATGTCTCATGACCGCCTGCATTGCCGGGGTGTTTTTCTCCGAATCATCCATCGTGCTCCGAACGAACGTACTATCCTTTTAGAAGCCATTTTATTGTGTAGAAAATAACAATTCTGCATTTATAAATCGGCTCAATATATTACAAATATGCGTTTAGTTAGTCGAATGTTGGCACGTATAAACATGGTTTATATACGAAGCATTCGAGTTGGAGGGGCAATATGACAGAACCAAACACAAAAGAGCGTATTTTGGACTCAGCAGAGTATTTGTTTGCAAATAAAGGGTTAAGAGACACCTCGGTTAGAGACATCACAACTCAGACAGATGTTCATCTGGCTGCCGTCAACTACCATTTTCAGTCCAAGGACGGTCTTGTAAAAGCGGTAATGCAGAGACGAATCGCGCCGCTTAACAGACAGAGACTGGAACTCCTTGAGGCATTTGAGCAACAATTTGGCAGAGACTCGGTTCCGATAGAATATGCATTGTATGCCCTGCTTTCCCCGGGGATAAAGATGTGCTTTGAAAAACCTCATTTCCTCAAAATCGCGGGTCAAATAGTCTCCCATCCGGACGAGGAAACTTGCATAATCCTCGCTTCGCATTTTGAAGATGTGTTCTCCAGATTTAAAGATGTTTTTGTTATTTCTTTACCGCATGTATCCGAGGAAGAACTCATGTGGAAAATTCATTTCCTCATTGGTTCAATGATCCATACATGGACTAATCATTCCTGGCTTGAGAGATATTCAAGTGGGGTTTGTGAGCCAAGAGAACAAGAGGAAGTTATTAACAGATTAATAGCTTTTTGTGCAGCTGGTTTAAAGGCAGAGAAGTATATCCACCCGCCACAGCAAGATAAACAAGTATAGGCAAGTAAAACTGATCCTAATTGAAGGAGGAGAGAAAATGTTAAAAGCCACATCTTTTGAGACAGCCGTAGATGAGTATGGTGCCGATAGTTTTAGTTTAATGGATGGAGAGATGCATAACACTGCCTCCTTGGAAGAAGATTATTTAGAGCATGATGTTAAATATGATAAACCTTCACCCCAAAAAAAAGCTAAAGAGAATAACCACAACTTTAATCAAGAGCTTAGAATGGTAAATGCTTACTTTAAGGAAGTTGGAACAGAAGCTCTTTTAAAGGCTAAAGAAGAAATTCAGATAGCGGCAAAAATAAAGGAATGTGAGTCACAGGCTAAGATGATAAGAAAGGTTATTCAGGAGATTGTCGGCAAGAGATTCAATGGCCCTTCGGATGAAGTTGCTGGGGAGCTTAAGGCCTTATGTGGGGATCCGTCATTCTCAAGGCAATTAATAAATGAAGATTTTGAGCGTCTTCAGAGATATGTCTCTATTCTTGAGGCATATGTAAAGAAAACCACACAGCTCAGGAACTTCTTTGTTAAAGCAAACCTTAGACTGGTTGCGAGTATGGCCAAAAAATATGTTGGAAGAGGCATCCCATTTCTTGATTTAATACAGGAAGGTAACTTAGGACTAATAAAAGCTGTAGAGAGGTTTGATCACACCAAAGGTTATAGGTTTTCGACCTACGCTTGCTGGTGGATCAATCAGGCTATGAACAGGGGAGTTTTTAACCAAACCAGAACCGTTAAAATTCCGGCTTATGTACTGGAAAAAGCCGGAAAAGTATGGAGTGAGCACGCCAAGTTTGTTGATGAGCATGGAAGAGAGCCTCATCCTAGCGAGATTGCGGGTAAAGTGGATATGGGTCTAGAGAATGTGAGACAGGTGCTTGAGTCCCATAACGGAAGAAACATGGTTCGTCTCGATTCCCCGGTATGGAATGGGGAAAGGGCTACTTACATGGATTATATGGCAGATTCTGAATCAATGCCGGTAGATACACTTATTGCTGAGGTCTCTATCCCTTCAAGTATAGAAAATGCACTTGGTGTTTTAGATGACAGGGAACGAAATGTAATAAACATGAGGTTTGGCATCGGACACAATCAGTCCTTTACATTAGATGAGATTGGGAAAAGGTTTGATTTAACTAGGGAGAGGATAAGACAGATAGAGAAAAAGGCTCTTCAAAAGATAAGAGAATCCTCCTCCGCACCAGCTCTTAAAAGCTTGATTGAGAAAAATTAGTTCATAAAAATTAAAGCAAACCGCTTAAGGTATTAGAAGGGGACGCCTCAGGCGGAGGCTTTTTTTTGCGCGCTGATAAGTATCAGAAATGAATATCAGCTCTCTGTAGCGGTTGCGAATATACCATTCACATTATAATTTCTGACAATTTTACAAATTAGAACAAAAAGCTTGACAAATATTTTTTTAAGTGATATTATTTGACCAACTAGTCAACTATAAGGTTAGAAAAATGGGAAGAACAAGCACAGCAAAAGAAAAACTAATTAGAAGCGCAATAGAGCTTATAGGTACCCGGAGCTACAATGCTGTAGGTGTTCAGGAACTCTGCGATCACTCTGGTGTCAAAAAGGGCAGTTTTTATCATTTCTTCCCCTCAAAACGTGACTTAACTTTAGAAGCTCTAGATGCTATGTGGAAAATGTTTAAAAACGAGACTCTTGATCCGGTATTTAATTCTAATGTGTCCGGAGTGGAAAAGTTCAACGCCCTTATAACAAAATCTTCTGAGCACCAGTCTTCAACAAAAGACTGTATTGGTTGCGTAACAGGCTGTGGAATAGGGAATCTGGCTTTGGAACTAAGTACTCAGGATGAGATTATAAGACAAAAAATTGAGCAGATATTTGAAGAATGGGCACAGTATTTCGAAGATGTTATTGTTGATGCTATAAATGACGGAGGTCTTTCAGTTGATACAGACCCCAGGTCGACTTCTCAAGCCATCCTTGCTTATATGGAAGGAGTGTCGTTAATGGGGAAAACCTTTAACGACCCTACTATGATAAGCAGATTGGGTGAAGGAATAGCTCAAATATGTATTTCAAAGAAGAAAACAGTTGTAGGAGAGCAGATATAAAGGTTGGGAAGAACATATTTTTTTGTCAATGTACAAACCAACCAGTCAACTAACTAAGCAGAATGCAGGAGGCCATTAAGATGCAGAATTTAACAGTTAGCAAGGTTAAGGAGTTAGCAGACTACAATGTTCATAACAACTCAAACTTCCTGACTCAGATTGATATCGATAATGCAAAAGACGAGTCGCTAGTGAAGGTCTTTGTGGATGAGCAGAATGAAGAAGTTTTTACTGAGCTCGTAAACCGCTATTCGGACAAAGTTTACAGACTTGCATATAGAATTACAGGAAATCCTGATGATGCAGAGGAAGTGCTTCAGGAAGTTTTCATCATATTAATTGAAAAACTTAATACTTTTAGACAGGAGTCAAGATTCTCAACCTGGCTTTATAGAGTAGCTGCAAACGCGAGCTATATGTTTCTACGCGGAGGAAAGAAGGATAAAGAGAGTCAGGTAAGTTTTGATGATTATAAACCTTACAATGATCATGGTGTTCTTGAAGGAGTACAGGATAAGGACTGGAGCGACATACCGGATTTTAAGCTTTTAAGCCTAGAGGGGACTCAATTAATTGAAAAGGCTATAGATGAGCTGCCAGAGGAATACAGAATAGTATTTCACATGAAGGACATTGAAGGCCTAACTAGTAAGGAGATTGCAAGAGCTCTTGGACTATCGCTTCCGGCGGTTAAATCAAGGGTACTTAGAGCGAGGCTATTCTTAAGGGATAAACTCTCGGATTATTATTCCGAATGGGATAAGAGTTAGAGTTATTCTATCTTAGGCCTTATTTACTATAGACTCAAGTTCGCCGCTTTGGAAAAGTTCGACACAAATGTCACATCCCCCGATAAACTCGCCGTTGACATAGAGTTGGGGGATGGTGGGCCAGTTTGAATAATCTTTAATTCCTTGCCTGATTTCAGGGTCCGCAAGTACATCAACCGTTTCATACATAATATCGTA
>Ga0209013_10002159_pt1 | contig 17936 bp, 17 predicted proteins | sample Cruoilmetagenom2_FD_187291 | JGI IMG/M metagenome (GOLD analysis project Ga0209013, IMG submission 187291) | Oil polluted marine microbial communities from Coal Oil Point, Santa Barbara, California, USA - Sample 2 (SPAdes) (version 2) | ecosystem: Environmental > Aquatic > Marine > Oil seeps ...
CGCAAATCCTTGCCTTCCTTGACCTTGCAGAAAAATCGCTCGTTTCCGCATCGAGAACGGCGCTGTCCCCACCGGGGTTTCCGGATGGGAACAGGCTAAGGATTTGCCGCCGCTTCGCTGCTGGTTCCATTTAGCGTGGAGAGGCTCAGCGTTTCTCGTGAGAGCGGTTGTGCGAAAAACGACGCGCAACGGAGCGCCAACGGCGCGATAGATAATTAGCCTGGGGCGTGAGCCCCAGGTAAACGGCACGAAAAAAATCGGTGAGCCGCGAAGCGGCGACAGACCACTACCGCCCTTCGGTAGGGCTTGCTCCATTGAACGCGGGTTCGACCCCCATCTCATCGAGCAGGTTCCAGGCGTGGTCGATGCGATCCATCACCCACAGCATGTAGCGCACGTCGGCATGGATCGACCGCGTCACCTCGGGCAGGAAATCCCAGTCGGAGATCATGCTCTCCCAGTTGCCGTCGAAAAGGAGCCCGACGAGACGGCCCTGGTCGTCGAGGGTGGCCGATCCCGAGTTGCCGCCGGTGGTGTCGACATCGGACAGAAAGTCGACCGGTACCGAGCCGATCGCCTCGGAGGCGTACGGTCCGTAATCGGCGGCGGCGATCGCCTCGAGCAACGGCACAGGGGCGTTGAAGGGCTCTTCGCCGGTGGCCTTTTCCGCCACGCCCTCGGCGGTGGTGAAGGGGAGGTAGACCACGGCGTCTCGCGGTTGATAGCCCATGACGTTGCCGAAGGTCACCCGCAGGGTGCCGTTGGCATCGGGGTAGATCTCCACCCCGTGCGCGGTCTGGTAGGCGAGCAGCGCCTCGATGAACATCGGCCGGGCCTCCATCAGTCGTCCCTCGAGGGCCTCGTCCTCGGCCTCCAGCTCCAGGTTGGTGTCATACATCGCGACGGCAAACTCGACGAACGGGTCGTCGCTCGCCTCGAGGGTCGCTCGATCGGCGTCAAGCAGAGCCATGCGGGCGGCGCTGTCGGTGAGCGCGGTGGCCGTGTACATGCCGTGAAGCGTCGTCTTGATGGCGGTTTCGGGATCAACGTCGCCGCCGAGACCGAACCACTCGTCGAGCATCTCGACGTGCTCGGCCTCCGGCAGTGCCGCATACCCGTCGAGGGTGTGCTCGAGAAGCGTCATGTCGACCCGGGCGTCGAAGCTTCGCGCCATCCGCGCCATGCGCGCGCGGGTCCGCCGCATATCGCGTTCCTGGTAGCCGAGCTTGCGCTCGGCATCGGGTTTCTCCCGCTCGCGGGCCAGGCGGTAGGCGGTCGTCGCCGCCGACACGAGCTGGTTGAATTTGAGGGACGAGAGCTCCATGTTTCGCGCGCGATTCATGCGCTGCTCCGCGAGCACCGCCTCGAGCTCGTCGAGCGCATCACCCCAGCGGGCCTGGCGATCTGGGTCGGCCGCGATCCAGGTCGCAAGCTCGGCCTCCAAGGCCCGTTTGCGCGCCACCGAGTGCGAGTAGGCGAAGCCGGCCTCCATACCCTCCGCGTTCTTCATCGAGTTGTTCATGTAGGAGATCCACGCGGCATAGGCGAGGGCGGCCTGCGGCCGGCCCGCTGTCTCGCGCTCGATGATCTCGAGGCTCTCGCGTCGCCGCTGGACGCGCTGCGGGTAGGTCCACTCGATGGCGTCCTCGACCTCGGAGGCCAGCCGGTAGCGGTTGGTGCGGCCGGGAAAACCCGCGATCATCACGAAATCACCAGCCTCGACGCCGTCGACCCCGATCGCCAACCAGTGCTTCGGCCGGTAGGGGACGTTGTCGGGCGATGGGTCGGCGGGAAGACCGTCGCGGCCGACGTAGGCGCGCAGGAAGGAAAAGTCGCCGGTGTGGCGGGGCCACATCCAGTTGTCGATGTCGCCGCCGTACTTTCCGATCGACGATGCCGGTGCGTAGACCAACCGCACGTCGCGAATCTCGAGCTGGTCGTACAGACGGTAAGCGGCGCCGCCGAAGAACGAGGCCACCTTGCATCGGTGGCCGGGGGTCTTTTCGCACTCCGCGATGATCGCCTTCTTGGCGTTCTCGACCGCGGCGAAACGGGCAGAACCATCAGCGTCGGCGGGAATTACCGCCAGCACACGATCGGTGACGTCGCTGAAGGACTCGGTGACGTAGACCCGCGAACCGGGCGCCCCGGCGAGCTCGTCCTCATGGCCGGCGGCCAGGAAGCCGTCGTCGAGCAGGTTGAACTCCTCGGTGGAGTTGAACTGGATCGTCCCATAGGAGCAGTGGTGGTTGGTCACCACCAGTCCTTCGGGCGACACGAAGGACGCCGAACATCCGCCGAGGGAGACGATCGCCCCCATCGGATCGCCGGTGAGATCGGCGAAGTTCTCCGGCGGCGTCTGGAGGCCGGCGGCCTCGAGGGCGGCGCCGATCTTCGGCAGCTGGTCGGGCAGCCACATGCCCTCGCCGGCGTGGCCGATCATGCTCGGGATCGTCAACAACAGAACCAATGCAAATTTGCGCATCTGTGAACCCTCCATCCACATGAGACGACGCCGGGTGGCGTCGCCGAGATCATAACAGACGGATCCAGGAATCTACCACGCGGGGTACGCGTAGAATCTGCAGAGGAGAAGAATATGGATCCGGTTGAACGTTACCTCGAAGTCTTCGAGGGACTCCGACGCAGCAAGCGCTGGAGCACCGACACGAACATCCTGCGATTTGCCGCGTTGACGCTGGCCGCCGCCGATGTGGCGGATGCGGGTGCGGATGTGGAAGCGACGGCAAAGGCGCTTGCCGACGAGGGGGGCAGCTTTTCGCCGCTCGGCTCCTCGATCCGCCACGCGGTGGCGGCGATCCTGATCCGGCGTGGTCTCGACCCGGTGGCGACCGTGCGCCGGACGAAGGAGACGCTTGCCGCCTTCAAGGAGTTCAAGCTGCGCCGGGGAGGCGCTCAGCCGCTCCTTGCCGCCCTGTTGCTGGTGCTGAATGCGGGCGGCGGCATGCCGTCGCGCGAGAAGATCGCCCGGCTTAAAGCGATCATCGACCGCTGGGAGGAAGACCACCGCTTCCTGACCGGAGTCGACGACTACCCGATGGCGGCGATGCACGCTACCCGCGACGTCAGCATCGAAGAGCTCGGCCTCGTGGTCGAGCAGATCTACCAGCTTTTGCGGCGGGCGAAGTTCTCGGCCGGCAACCAGCTCCAGATGGTCTCCCACCTGCTGGTCTTTTCCGAGCAGGGACCGCGAGAGGCCGCCAGCCGTTTTGAGCGCATGACGAAGGCGTTGAAAGACAAGGGTCAGCGCGTGTGGCAGGGCCAGTACGACGAGGTCGCACTCCTCGTGCTTTCGGGCGGCGGCATCGACGAGGTCTCGACCAGGGTCATCGAGTACCGCGACCGGCTGCGGGCGGTCAAGCCGAGGCCTCAGAAGGACGTCGCCTTCTCGATCGCCGCGGGTGTGGTCCTTGCCGAGGAGGCGGAGAAAATGAGGAGCCTCGAGGACGCCGCCGCGGCCGCCAACCTGCGTGCGGTGCAGGCCATCATCGAGGCCCAGCAGGCGGCCATGATCGCGTGCATGGCGGCATCGACGGCAGCCACTGCGGCGAACCACTGACCTACCGGATGGCAGGCGAGATCCGGCTCCGCCTTTGGCTTCGCCGTGACAGGCAGCCTGCCCCACAAGATGGCCGGTTCTCTGCGTGATCTGCGGTTTTGCCTCGGGTAGGTGCGCCGAAAATTCGAAATTCGAAATTCGAAATTTCCCGCGGCGATCAATCGCTCTCGTCTGCTGCGCCCACATCCTCGACGAAGACCGTGAACGAGGTGCCGGTGAGCGTGCCGGGCTCCTCCGGCGAGGCGACCACCCACCCGATCTGCTGCTTGGCCGTGGTGTCGAAGTATGAGCCGTCGGTCGCAGCTGCCTTCACAGCCACCCGCCCGTTGGGCTCGTCGAGCACGAACGGCATGAAGAGATACACCCTGCCGCTGTCGGCGTAGCGGCAGGCGAGGGTGGCGCCCTCCTTGCCGTTGAGCCGAATCGCGCCATATCCGGATCGTTCGATCCGCAGCATCACCTGGCGATGAGACATCCTGAAGTCGGGCCGCCGGAGTCTCTCCTCGGCCGGGAGCTCGAGGTAGACCTCCTCGACCAACCACCGCAAATAGGTCACCAGGTCGCCTTCCGACGACCAGTGCTGCTTGTCGAAGGCGACGCAGCCGTGGCCGCTTGCGGAAAGGAACGGGTAGCGGGCGGCCCACAGCGACACCTTGCTGTTGCTCGAACCCGCACGGTCGAGCTTCCAGGTCCCGATGCCGGGCAATGCCACGTTGATCGCGCCCCCACGCGCCTCTCCAATGACCCTGCCACCGGGGAACGGCGCCGCCGAGAGCAGCAACATGCCCCGTGCGGGGTCGAGGAGTGCGACGAAGACGCCCTCCACCGACGGGCAACCGGAGGTGGAGTCCGAGACCACGATCTCCGGGCGCAACGAGTCGTCAAACCCGCTGGCGTCGGTGGTCCCAGTCAACATGACGGCCGCGAGAACGCAGAGAACGGCGTGACGAAATATGTTTGTCATGAGACCCCGCCGACAATCTACCGCGAGACTCTGGGCCACATTGTGTCGTGGATCACTCCATCGTCAGCGGGTCACCGTTCCGGAATCGGCCCATTTCGCGAGCCACCGCGGCAACCACTCTCTCGAGGTCGCCGGTGTGCCCGATCGGACCGCCGCCGATTCCGTTGTCGCCATAAAAGACGGCCGCGACCCGTCCGTCGACGATGACCGGGATGGCGACCACCTCATCGGGCTCGCCCTCCCCGAGCAGCTCTTTCAGGGGGCCGTTCCCCGCCCCATCCCTGAGCTTGCCACGATAGCTGCGGCCCTCGTCGATGACCCACGCGAAAACCGAGTCCTCCCCCAGGTGGCGTGCGAGACGATGCCCGGCCCTGGTCAACGAGGAGCTGTCACCGCCAACCTCGAACCCTCCGACGATGCCGAGCGCATCCTCGTAGACCGCGAACAATGCTCCCCGGTGTACGAGGTCCTGGGCGCCATCGAGGATGGCCGCGGCCATTTCGGCCGTGATCACCAGGGAGCTCTCTCGTATCTTGGAGAGGGTGGCGTGAATCCCGTCCGGTTGCTCCACTGGTGCGGCACGGCTGGTGACCTCGTCCTGCTTGACCGCTCCCCCGAGCAGGAGGCGCTCGGTGACGATCCCCTCCTCGAGGATGATCTCGCGGGGATCGACCCGCACCTCGCCGAGCTCCGGGATGTCCATCGTCACGAACTCCGCATGCCCCTCCGACCACGTCAGGACCTCGTGGACGACATTCTGGAACTGGAGGTACACGATTTGATTGAGATCATCTATCCCGACCGCGTCCATCTCGACTAATATTTCGCCGAGGAGGGCGACGGTCTCGGTTCGCTGCTGGCGCTGAAGGGCCTCCCTGAGCTGTTCGTCGTCGATCAGTCCACGACGCACGAGCATCGCACCGACTGTTTCCCGCACCCCCGTCGAAGTGGCATAGATCATCGCGCCTGAACGGAATGCGAGCATCACGCGATCATCCCCGCGCTCGAGGGTGAGCTGACCCGTTTTTTGATTGTTGGCCAGCATCATCATGAACTCGGTGACCGCCAAGTCCTCGATATCTGCGGTGATGGTCAAGGTGGGATGCCCCCTGTCGGTTTTGCCGGTTCGGTCGAACCGATCGCACCTATGATTCTATCCCGATCCGCCGTCTGCGCTCCCGATTGATCTCCTTAGACGCCTTGATACCACGGTGCCTGAGTGAGAACCAGACCAGGCGCTTGCGGTCCATGGTGAAGAAGCGTTGACCCCAACGGGCGAGGGCCTTGCGATCGATTGTGAATCCGAGGCCGGGTGCGGTCGGAGTTGCGAGGGTGCCACGATCGTGGGCGAACGGCTCCTCGAGGATGCCGTCGCGCGCCGCCACCGTCCAACCGGGTGGCGCCAGCGGGTACTCGAGCTCGTGGGCGTCGGCAAAGCCGCTGGCCGCAAAGAGCTGGAGGTTGACTGCGAAGCCGATGCCGTTGGTCCAGGTGTGGGGTGAGTAGGTGAGACCGTGCTGGCGGCACAGCCGGACCACCTCCCGGGTCTGGGCGATGCCGCCGGTGAAGAGGGCGTCGGGCTGAAAAATGTCGTAGCAGCGGCGCTCGATCATCATCCGCAGCTCGGGCAGGCCGGAGCTGTGAAGTTCGCCGCCGGCGATCGGCACGCGGCTGTAGTCGGTGAGCGCGTTCAGGTCCTCGTATCCGTCCATGGCGAGCGGCTCCTCGATCCACGCCACCCCGACATCGGCGCAGGCGTCGGCGAATCGCTTGGCCCGGTCGAGGTCCCACAGCGGTGAGTCGCGGACGATCGTGACCCGCCACCCCTGGTTGGCGTCGACCGCGATCCTCGCCCGGTCGCCCACCGCGCGTGCGGTCTGGCTGACCTGCTGGATGTCTACCGCTTCGTCGAAGTCGTGGACCCGGAGCTTGACGGTGGAAAACCCCTCGGCGAGGCGGGCCTCCACCTCCTCGATCCTCGCCCCGGCCGCCTTGACCTCTCCGGTGGAGGCATAGAGCCGAACCGTGCCCGGCGCACCGCCCAACAGCTCGCACACCGTCTTGCCCTCGACCTTGCCCTTGATGTCCCAAAAGGCCGGCTCGATCCACCAGTTGCGCCAGCCGAGGTAGGCGATCTCGCGCAGACGCTGCTGCACGAGCGAGATGTCGGTGGCGTTCTCGCCGAGCAGGTAGGGACCGAGCAGGTCGCCGAGACCGGCCCGCTCGCGGCCAATGGCGGGGCCGGCGCTGTAGCCCTCGACCCCGTCGTCGGTGGTCACCCTGACGAGCGTGAACCGGTTCTCATTCGACGGCATGCCGGGGATCCACGCCGGGCGGAAGGTAGCCGGCAGCGGGATCGCCACGTGGAAGAGTTCGACCCTCGCGACACGGCTGGTTGGAGGGGCCATGACGCCACGATAGCAGTTTCGACAGTAACATCCAGTAAGATGACAGCCAAGGTCGAAGAGGGAGCCGCATATGAGTCATGACTTCAATCGATTCTCAGGCACGGGCAGCTACATCACCTCGCCGGAGCTCCGTCACGCGGTCGATGTGGCAGTGGCGATCGAGAGACCGCTTCTGGTTCGCGGCGAACCGGGAACGGGCAAGACCCTGCTGGCGACCGCGGTGGCGGAGGATCTCGGGCTCGAACTCATTGCCTGGAACGTCAAGTCGACCTCCAAGGCGGCCGACGGCCTCTACGTGTACGACACGGTGAAGCGTCTCCAGGACAGCCGTTTCGGCGACCACGACGTGTCCGACATCCGCCAGTACATCCAGCTCGGCCCGCTCGGCCGGGCGCTCACCAGCGAGCGCCAAGTGGTGCTTCTGATCGACGAGATCGACAAGGCGGACCTCGAGTTCCCAAACGATTTGCTGCACGAGCTCGACGTCATGGAGTTCACGGTGACCGAGACCGGCGACAGCCATGAGGCGGCCCATCGGCCGGTGGTCATCATCACCTCCAATGCCGAGAAGGAGCTGCCCGATCCGTTTCTCAGACGCTGCGTCTTCCACTTCATCGAGTTTCCGGATGAGGAACTCATGACCCGGATCGTCCGCGTCCACCACCCTGAGATCGGCGACACGCTGCTCGAGCAGTGCCTGGCGAGGTTTTATTGGCTGCGCGACGTCAAGGGGCTGCGCAAGCGGCCCTCGACCTCGGAGCTCGTCGATTGGATCGGGGCGCTGTTGGCCGCCGGAGTCCAGCCCGGTCATATCGCCAGGGAGATGCCGTTTCTCGGCGCACTGATCAAGAAGGAGGAGGACGTGGAGGCGGTCGCGAGGGCGGGCGCCGGTTCCGGCGGCAGGTGGCCCTCGGACGATGACTGAGACCGACCACGCCGGGATCTTCCTGTCGTTCTTCTATCGTCTCCGGGGGCACGGGCTCGCAGTCACCCCGCAGCAATGGCTGACGGTGATCGAAGGCCTCGCGCGCGGGTTGCACGGGTCGTCGCTGATCGGTTTCTACTCGCTCGCCCGCGGCATCCTGGTCAAGGATGAGGCCGAGCTCGACGACTTCGACCTCTGCTTTGCCGCCCACTTCGAGGGGTTGGAGGTCGAGATTGCCGCGATCGAAAAGGAGGTGTGGGACTGGCTTGAAAACCCAGTCCCACCATATGCCATCGACCCGGCATGGCGGGAGATACTGGACGCGGTCGATGTCGACGCACTGCGCGCCGAGTTCGAGCGACGGCTCGCGGAGCAGACCGAGCGCCATGACGGCGGCGACCACTGGATCGGCACCGGCGGCACCTCCGCTTTCGGCCATTCCGGTGCGCACCCGGGCGGGATCCGGGTCGGTGGCGAGCACGGGGCCGGCTCGGCGGTCCAAGTCGCTGCCGAGCGGCGTTTCCGGGAGCATCGGAAGGACCTGGTGCTGGATACCCGCCAGCTCAGTGTGGCGCTGAAGAAGCTGAGGGCGCTCGAGCGGGTGGGGCCGGCCGACGAGCTCGATCTTTCAGACACCATCGACCGCACCGCCCGATTCGGTGGCGAGCTCGAGCTGGTCTTCAAGCCGCCGCGCGAAAATCGGTTGGGCGTTTTGCTCGCGATGGACATCGGCGGCTCGATGTGGCCGTTCAAACATCTGGTGGACACTCTCTTTTCGGCCGCCCACCAGGCGCGGCACTTCAAACGCTTCGATCATGTCTACTTTCACAACTGCATCTACGAGCGGGTTTACGGCAACGCGAGGTTTTCGGACAAGGTCCCGCTCGCCGATCTCTTCCGCCGCTTCGACCGCGAGACCCGACTGGTGTTGGTGGGTGACGCCTACATGTATCCGGGCGAGCTCACCGATCGCTACGGCGCGATCGATTATACCGAACGCAACGAGCGGCCGGGGGTGGAGTACCTCGCGAGGATTCGCGACCATTTCGAGCACTGTGCCTGGCTCAACCCGATGGGTAAGGAGTCCTGGTCCGCCCCGTCGATCAGGCTCGTTCGCCGGATCTTCCCCATGTATCCGTTGACGGTGCAGGGGGTAGACGAGCTGGCGAGGGGTCTCGCGCGAGGATCGCTCATCTCGGGTGTAAGATAAGAGGCCGCGGAGGTCGCCATGCATGTGACCGCTCTGATCGAAAACACCCGACTCGACGACCGAGCCGATCTCGAGCCCGAGTTCGGGCTCTCGTTGCACATCGTGCATGATGGCACGCGAATCCTCTTCGACACCGGAACTACGGGCGCCTTTGTCGACAACGCCCATCGCCTCGGTATCGATCTCTCCGAGGTTGACGTTGCGATGCTCTCTCATCATCACTTCGACCACAGCGGTGGCCTCGAACGGTTCTTTGCGGTCAACGACCACGCCCCGGTTTATCTCCGTGAAGGCCCGCTTGCCGACCGCTGGTTCAAGGCGTTCGGGGTCATCAAGCGGCCCATCGGCCTGGACCTCGATCTCGTCGAACGGTTCCGGGACCGGTTCGAGCCCATCAGCGGAATGCGGGTGGTCGCTCCCGGCGTGTATCTGCTGACCACCATCGGTTCGGCCCACCCGCGACCGCGGGGAAATCGTCGACTCTACGTGGAAACGGACGGTGGTTTGCGTCCGGATCCGTTTGACCATGAGTTCGTGATGGTGGTCCACGAGGACGACGGTATGGTCGTGTTCACGGGCTGCTCGCACCACGGCATCCTCAACCTCATTGATGCCGCCACCGCCCAGTTTCCGCGCGTTCCCGTCAAGGCGGTCTTCGGCGGTTTCCACCTCATCGGTCTGCCCTTTTACAACTCCATGGCCGCCAGCCGCTCCGAGGTTCGAGAAATCGGCCGGCAGATTATGGAAAAGGTGGAGGGCACGGTGTACTCCGGCCACTGCACCGGCGCCAAGGCCTACGGCGTGCTCGAAGGTGTGATGGGGGAGAGGCTGAATCGCTTCCAAACGGGCTCCAGCATCGAGGTTTAGAACGAGAACGCCACCGAGAAGGAGACCTCCCGGCGGCTGATGGCGGCGGTGATGTGGGTCTTCGAATCGGCGGTGAGATCGCGCTTCCCTCATGCGCACCCGGTCGCAAGGACCACGAGCAGCGCTGCCAGCGCTCCGCGACGTTCTCCTTGCATATCACCGTCACATTCGACAGGTGAATACTACCGCCCCAGGTCAGGATGAGCACTCGATGAACTTGGACCGCGAGTCGAATTTTGTTACAGAAGAGCGGGCCGGCGTTACACTCGGCGGAGGGACGGAGAACAGAGGGACGACGACATGAGCGGAAAGGCGGAAAATCCCGGCGGGCGGAAGGCCCTCGACGAGATCATCGCCCGTGCGGCGGAGACCGATTTCGTCACCCGCCACCGGCGCGTCCCACCGGTCAGCACGACCGGCGCCCACGTCAACCCGGAGATCCTGGCGGTAGTTCCTCCGCGTTCGCGGTACGTCCGCCGGTGGCGGAAACACGCCCGCCACTGCCTCGAGTGCGCCAACGTCTATCGCTACTTCGGCCTGTCGCTTGACTGATCGGGGCTTTCGTTCGCGTGCGATCGTTGACTCTTGACGTGGTTGCCAGGATACTCATCCTCGATAATCCGATGAAGGGACAACCATGGGAAGCACGCTCAACGAGTGTTTCATCGAGGTGGTCGAACGGCGGCGGGACGCTGCCGCCTTCCTCGTCAAGCGGGACGAAGCGTGGAGATCCTTCTCATACGACTGGGCCCTCGACCAGGCTCGCCGGACGGCCTTTGGTCTGAAGAACCTCGGCTACGAGCGGGGAACGCGCTTCGCCGTGCTGTCCGAGAACCGCCCCGAGTGGGCGACCACCGACTACGGCGCCATGGCGGCGGGCTTCGTCATCGTGCCGCTGTACACGACGCTCATTCCCGCCCAGGTGGCATACATCCTCAACGACGCCGAGACGCGCGTGGTCTTCGTTTCCTCCATGGACCATCTCGAGACCATCCTCTCGATCCGCGACCAGGTTCCGTCGATCGAGAAGGTGGTCGTGTTCTATCCGAAGGATCTCGAGGAGGACGACTTCGTCATCAGCCTCGACTCCCTGAAGAAGCTCGATGACGGCCATTCCATCGTGGAGTTCAAGAAGATGTCGCTCGAGGCCACGCCGGGGGAGCCCGCGACCTTCGTCTACACCTCAGGTACGACGGGCGACCCGAAAGGGGTCGTGCTCAGCCACGGCAACTTCATGGCCCAATTCGACGGCATCGAACCGGCGATCGGGGGGGTCGGCGACGGCAGCATCTCGATCTTCTTCCTGCCGCTGTCGCACATCCTGCAGCGAGTGGTCGACTCGTTCGCGCTCTTGCACGGGATGACGGTGGCCTACGCGGAGAGCCTGGAGACCCTTGGCGAAAACCTGAAGGAGGTGCGGCCACAGATCATCGTGGCGGTGCCACGGGTGTGGGAGAAGATCTTCTCCAGGATCCACGAGGGTGTTCAGAAAGGTCCGGCGGTCAAGCGGAATCTCTTCAACTGGGCGGTCGGGGTGGGCCGTCGGTTTCGCGAGGCGGAGGATCGGGGACACGTGCCGCTCGTGCTTTCGCTCGAATATTCCATTGCCGATGCCCTGGTTTTCAAGAAGATTCGGGCGGCGACCGGCGGCAGAATGGAGCTTTTCGTCTCCACCGGCGCTCCGCTCGCCAAGGAGCTCGCGGAGTTCTTCCACGCCGTCGGCATCACGATCATCGAGGTCTGGGGCATGACCGAGCTGAGCGGCGGGGCGACGACCAACACCATCGACGACTTCCGGTTCGGCAGCGTCGGCAAACCCGGGCCCGGTGTAGAGCTCAAGGTCACCGACGACGGAGAGATCTGTGTCAGGGGCGGCCTCGTGATGCAGGAGTACTGGCGCAAACCGGAGGCCACCACCGAGACCATCGACGCCGAGGGCTGGCTGCACTCGGGTGATGTCGGGTATGTGGATGACGACGGGTTCGTCCACGTGACCGATCGAATCAAGGAGCTGATCGTTACTGCGGGCGGCAAGAACGTTGCGCCGCAGCCGCTCGAGAACGCGCTTAAGGCCGACAGGTTCATCGTCCAGGCGATGGTCATCGGCGACCGGCGCAGATATTGCAGCGCGCTCATCGTCCCCGATAAGGAGATCCTCGAACCGTGGGCTGCGGATGCGGGAGTCGAGGGTGATCTCCGGGCACTGTGCAGCGATCCGAGGGTGAAGGCGCACTATGTGGCGATCGTCGGCGCGATCATGGAGGGCTTTTCGAGATACGAACGCATCAAGCGATTCGAGCTCCTGCCCGATGAGTTCAGTCAGGAGCTGGGTGAGCTGACCCCGACCCTCAAGCTCAAGAGGCGCGTCCTCCTGGCGAGGTACGCGGACCTCATCGATGCCATGTACTCCGCACCGGCCTGAGGTCAGTCCTTCTGCTCGACGTAGTCCGAGTTCTCGGTAATGATCTTGAGCTCGATTCCCTGCCAGGTGGTCGTGGTGATCGAGTGCGCCGGGCAGTTCGGGCCATAGTCGAGAGTTTCGAAGCCCACCTCGAGCTCGACCGGTGAGTCTCCTATCGCGGTCTTGATGTGTGCGGTCTTGGGCCGCCGCGTGGCCTGCACGATGTTGATTTCCACCGAGTCGCCCGTTTTGATGACATCGCGGGACTGGAAGCGGAGCGTCCCGTCATTTATCGTCGCGAGAGCCGTGAGGACGGCCTTCTCCGCAAACAGAGGGTTGAGGTAGGCGTCGAGCTGCCGTTTGGCCTCCATGACAAACTCGCGGGCGGTTTCCCTCTCCTTCTTGGATAGTTTTTTCCCATTTGGAAGGCGGACCTTTTTCTTGTCGATCTCGCTGCTGGTCTGGGTTTTTTGCAACATGCCACCCATGACGTACCGCACCGTATACATGTCGACTCGTTTCTGGACGCCGTCGACCTCAAAGACGACCTTCGAATCCCAGGTGTAATTCCGCAGCTCCTCCTGGTTTCGTTTCATTCCTTCCGCCAACTTCCTTAGATCCGGCTGCTCCTGGGCGCGGGCATCCGAACCGGCGCAAATTGCCACGACCGCGAGCACGGCCAACCATCTGGCTTTCTTCATGATGAGCTCCTCTCGAAACCGGCGGCGTTTGGGCCGGATAGATGATGAAGCGTAGCACGCACTATTCGCGAGATGTCATCGCGACGAGGGTAGAATCGGTTGGAATCACAGCATGGGGCCTGGGAGGTGACCGAATGACCAAGTACCGCGTTTTGTCGATCGACGGTGGTGGCATCCGGGGGATCGTCACCGCAGTGATGATGCAGCGGCTGGCGGCGAGGGCCGGGCTGGAGGGGTTCCTCGACCAGATCGATCTCATCACCGGCACATCGACGGGAGGCCTGCTGGCCCTCGGTATCGCGCACGGTCTGGACCTCGAGGAAATCCGCGGTTTCTACGAGCTGGACGGCCCCAAGATTTTCGACGATTCGTGGCTGGATGATTTGCTGGATCTTGGAAAGCTCAGGGGCGCCGATTACAAGACTGCGCCGATGCGCCGGGTGTTGAAGAGGATTCTGGGCGACGACACCACGCTCGGGCAGCTCAAGAAACGGGTGCTCATCACCGCCTTCGACATGGACAACGAAGACCCGGACGAAATGAAACGAACCTGGAAGCCGAAGCTCTTTCACAACTTTCCCGGCGCCGGCAACGACCGCCACGAGCTTGCCTACAAGGTGGGTTTGTACACCGCCGCCGCTCCCACCTACTTCCCGTCCGTCGACGGCTACATCGACGGCGGCGTCTATGCCAACAACCCGGCGATGTGCGGTCTCGCGCAGACCCAGGACACGCGCTACCGGCCGACCCCTTCGATGGACGACGTCGTGCTGCTCTCCCTCGGCACCGGCGCCAGCCTTTTCCATGTCAAGGGGAAGACGCACGACTGGGGGTATGTCCAGTGGGTCAAGCCGCTGATCAACCTCATGCTCGACGGCATTTCGGGGATCGCCGACTACCACTGCCACCAGATGCTGCGCGAGCGCTACCATCGTCTCGCGCCGGTCTTCCCACCCGAAGTCTCGATCCCAATGGACGACATCAAAAAGATCCCGTACATGATCCGGTTTGCCGAGGAACTCGACCTCAGCCCGACTGTGCGCTGGATGAAGCGGCATTGGATGGCCCAGTAGATTATTCCAGTCGATCTTTTTGGCAGGCCTTGACTCCGGAACAGTTTTGCAGCAAGAAAGGTCGATTTCAAATGTTCATCAATAAAAATTTCATGAAAACCATGAAATTTTTATTGACAAACAAGATTTTAGAAACCATGATGGTGAGTATCTGAACTGGACTCGGCGCTGCCGAACGTCCAAGAAAGGGACCTCGATCATGGACTACAACCGAATCATCCGACCGTTGGAGAAGGCGCTCCGGTTCTACGCGATTTTGGCCTTGGCCATCGTCATCTTCCAGGGCGCCGGGCTGTTGATGTACCTGGTCAACGTGTGGCCGAGCCTGCATACAGGAGGCCACACAGGCGTCGGAATCTCGACCGGGATCACGGTGCTGCTGTTCGTGGCGGTCGTCATGGGCTTTGCGAGGTCATTCGTCTGGATCAAGATCTACTGGGACGGTTCGAAGGCGTTTGCACTACTTGGTACGGAGCGAGATTCAACGGAAGGAGCCGATCGTCTGACCCCGATCCTCACCAGCCTGACCCGTCTCCTGGTCGTGAGCTGCGTTCTGGATGTGCTCTTCCTTCCGGCATATTTTCTGAGTGACGTCGTCCTGCCGTTCCCGATCGCCGGTTGGCGGCTCGGGTTCGTGGAGGTCGCCCGTGTCGTCTTCCCGCAGGCCTTCGGCTTCGCCGCGCTCATCCTGGCGTTCCTGACCCACCAGTACGGTCGGCTTCTGAAGGAACGCAGCCATATGAAGAACGAGCTCGAGTTCACGATTTGAGCTGTGACATGGCCATCATAGTCAACCTCGACGTGCAGCTCGCAATTCGCAAGATGAAGCTCAACGAGCTTTCGGACCTCGTCGACATCTCGGTGCAGAACCTGTCGGTATTGAAGACCGGCAAGGCCAAGGCGATCCGATTCTCAACCCTTGAAAAACTCTGTCGGGCTCTCGAGTGCACCCCGGGAGACCTTCTCGAGTATCAACAACAGGATTGAGCGATTCCGAGATCAGTCGCGTGTCCTTTACCACGCACCCGCACCCGTAAGGTGTGGGGCGACACCTGGCGGGGTTGTTCCAGATGGCTCCTGGGGATACCCTGTGTTCGATGCGCTACGAAGGCACCGTCTACCGCCCTCCGAGCGAGGCTGGATCGCTGATCATCCAGGCTACCGTTGGTTGTCCGCACAACCGGTGTGCCTTCTGCGCGATGTACTCGGACACGGTCTTCCGGGCGCGGCCGGTGGCCGACGTGATCGAGGATCTGGACATGGCGCGGGATCGTTACGGCGACCAGGTGCGGACGATCTTTCTCGCCGACGGCAACACCGCCGCCCTGCCGACCGAAAAGCTGGAAGCGATCGGCAGGGCGGCGCAGGAACGGTGGCCCCGCCTCGAGCGGATCACCATGTACGGGTCGGCGAAATTCCTGGTTAAGAAGAGCCGGGAGGAGTGGCGGCGTTTGTCGGAGGCGGCCATCACGCGGATTCACTCGGGCCTCGAATCGGGTGACCCGGTGACCCTGGAGCAAATCCGCAAGGGGGTCGATCCAGAGCGGGCGGCGCGGGCATTCAACCACGTGATGGCGGCCGGGATCGAGCTCTCGGTCTACCTCATGGTGGGGGTTGCCGGGGTCGAACGGTGGCGCGAGCACGCCCTCGGCAGCGCCGCGGTGCTCAACCGGGCCCCGCCCGACTTCGTCCGGCTGCGCACCTTCGTGCCGGTCCCCGGCACCGAATGGTACGAGCGCTGGAAGGTCGGCGACTTGACCCTCGTCGATGCCCACCAGGCCCTCGAAGAAACACGGCTCCTGGTGACCGAGCTGGAAGGTCCCACCGTGCTCCTGTCTGACCACATCACCAATTTCCTCGATGTGAACGGCCGCATCCCCGACGATCGGGAGCTCATACTGGAGACGATCGACGACGCCCTGGCGCAGCCGATCACCGCCTTTCGGCCGCCGACCGAGCAGCTCATCGGGATGGCGTTGTAGTTCAATGAACGCCGGCATGTGCGGGCGGGACGCCCGCACCACAAGACCGACCCCGAATCATTGTGGCGCAGGCGTCCCGCCTGCGCATGCTGGCGTCAATCGAACAGTATTGGGGCTATCTCGGCGAGAAGACCGGGCTACCCGCGCCGCCTATCCCCCGAGGGTGAACGGGATCCGGGCGTCGCCTCCCTCGAGGCCGATGATCAGCGTCCATTGGCCCGGCCGGACCCCGTCCGGCACGTCGAAGACCAGCGGTCCGCTGCACCACCGCCCGGGAGTCACGGTCAGGGAGGGTTGATCGCGATAATCTCCGGGGCGAGAGAGGAACCACCGCTCGCAGCTTGTTCGAGTGTTGGTGAAGCTCTCGGGCGGCGGTCCCCACGCGTTGTTCAGATTCAGCGCCGACAGCAGATCGGGATACAGGCGCTGAAACTCCCGCGGGTCGACGAGGACGATCCGGCGCCCCTCAGGCGTCTCGACCTCGATCGCGTCGCGCTTGACCTCGGTGGACTCGGTCCCGTCCACCATCAAGCTCAGCTTGAGCATCAGGTAGGTCTTCGAGACATAGTCGTCGGACCACCAGTACTCTAGATGGGCCTTGATCTCGGGCCCATCGTAGCGAACGACGTGCTTGGCCCGCTGCGTGAGCTCGGGGGTTGTCGATGGAGGGGTGCTGGAGCAGGCGCAAAGACCCACAACGAGAATCGGTGAAAAGAGGCGGCTGAATCGCATGGTGCTTCCGATGAAGAGTATAGCCCGCTCGCCGGGTTTCGTTGCTACAGTTGTGATGTTGCTTTTGGTGGCGCCTGTTCTGACGCGACAATCTGCGTCTCCTGGGAGTACTGATGAATTACCATGTCCTGCGATGGACCGTCGCACGGCGCCTCTTGGTTGGCGTCATCGCCGCGATGTGCATGGTTGCGTGCGCTCCGGTGCCGTCGGAGACGCCCGATGAAATCACATCGCCGACCATCGTCTTCGTGCACGGCGCGTGGGGCGGCGGCTGGCAGTTCCACAAGGTGCAGCCCCTGCTCGAGAAGGCCGGCTACACCGTCTACCGGCCGACCCTGACCGGGCTCGGCGAGCGGGTTCACCTGGCTCGTCCCGAGGTCGGGCTGTCGACCCACATCGAGGACATCGTCAATGTCCTCGAGTTCGAAGACCTCCACGACATCGTGCTGGTGGGGCACAGCTACGGCGGGATGGTGATCGCCGGGATTGCCGATCGGGTTCCGGAGCGAATCGCCAAGCTCGTGTATTTCGACGCCATCGTGCCCGAGGACGGCGAATCGGTGGCGAGCCTGGTCGGAGACGCCATCGACACGATGGCCACGGCCGGGGGCGGCGCCGAGCCGTGGCAGCTCGTGCCCAACTGGGTGCCGCCGGGCAAGCCACCGCCGGTCGACGTGCCGCAACCCGTCCTCACCTTTACCGAGCCGATCGTTCTCGGCAACCCGGAGGCGGCGAGCATCCCGACGGTCTTTCTCCTCACCCTCGAGCCCGGGAAAGACACGGACGACTTTGACGTCTTCGCCGACCGCGCTCGCGCCCGTGGGTGGGAGGTGGTTGAAATGGAAGGCGGGCATAATCCCCAATGGTTCCAACCCGAGGCCTTCGTGGATGTTCTTCTGAGGGTCGTGCTGGAGGAAAGCGGGCGCCGATAAAATTTTGGGCCGATGGGCGATGTAAACTGGACCTCGCGAGGCCCATCGAAGAGGGGACGGGACTAGCCCGCTCTTCTCACCGGGTTTCGTAGCGAGGGCGGCGAAGCGCAAGTATCCGCTGGGTTTGTCGCGAATCGGGCGACGCAGGCGTAGTTGCGCTA
>Ga0209013_10002160_pt1 | contig 17933 bp, 16 predicted proteins | sample Cruoilmetagenom2_FD_187291 | JGI IMG/M metagenome (GOLD analysis project Ga0209013, IMG submission 187291) | Oil polluted marine microbial communities from Coal Oil Point, Santa Barbara, California, USA - Sample 2 (SPAdes) (version 2) | ecosystem: Environmental > Aquatic > Marine > Oil seeps ...
CGAAATCTAGACACCCTGAAAGAGCTGGGGTATGTCGTGGTTGAACCGGATTCAGGTCTGCTGGCCTGCGGTGATGAGGGGGCAGGACGCCTGCCTGAATGGGATGGGGTGCGTGAAATACTGCTTGGCCTGTTTGAAGACGATGACCTGGCTGGTCAGGAGGTGTTGATTACTGCCGGACCTACCCGTGAACCCCTTGACCCGGCCCGTTACCTGAGTAACCGCTCAAGCGGCAAGATGGGATATGCACTGGCCCGGACAGCAAAACGGCGCGGTGCGCATGTCACCCTGATTTCCGGTCCTGTACAGCTTGATCCTCCTTCGGGAATTGATGTTGTACAGGTGTTAACGGCCCGGGAAATGAAAGAAGCTGTCGGGAAATACGCTGCCGGCAGCTCTGTTATTGTCAAGGCGGCTGCAGTGGCTGATTTCAGACCGGCTCATGCCGATAGCCGGAAGATCAAGAAGGCGAAGGCCGGTCTTGCGCTGGAACTGACCCCTAATCCGGATATTCTGGCCGAACTGGGCAAGGACAGAATATCCGACCAGATCTTGGTGGGATTTGCTGCTGAAAGCAATAACCATGAGGCCGAAGGGCTGCGGAAACTGAAAGATAAGAATGTCGACCTGATGGTGGTCAACGACATCATGGGAAAGACAACCGGTTTTGACGTGGACACCAACCAGGTAACCCTGATCAGTCAGGATGGTGTGCAGCATCTGGAACTGCTGTCCAAGGAAGAAACAGCAAACCGTATATGGGATAGCGTCGTTTCCCTTCTTTAGCAGTAGACTGAAGTTGGTTAGATAAAAATCTAAGCAACCTACAGCCTAAACAGCTACAGCCTTCTTCTAATACTCCTCCCGGCCCAGCATCGCGTATTCGTACAGAGCCATGACTTCCTCTTTATTGGGCTGGCGTGGGTTGTTTTCCACCGGCCGGGCCACGGTCAGGGCGATTTCAGCCATTTCCGAAATTTTGTCTGCCGGGATATCCAGATCTTTTAATGTTGCGGGAATATTGAGATCACTGTTGAGCAGGTGCAGTTCCTCCACTAGTTCTGCTGCTGCATCGCGCAGGGGGAGTTTTTCGGTATCCACGCCGAACAGCTCCGCCAGCAAGGCATGTTTTTTCAGGTTGCCGATCAGGTTGTACTCCGTCACGTAGGGGAGCAGGACCGCATTTGCCAGTCCATGACTGATACCGAACATGCCGCCAAGGGGATACGCCATGGCATGGACCAGGCCGACCCCGGCTATGGCCAGTGCCTTGCCGCCGAGCAGACTTGCCAGCAGCATATTGGAGCGTGCTTCCATGTCGCGGCCGTCCGCGTAGGCGCTGCGGATATTGTTCACTATCAGGTCTATGGCCGTAAGCGAATACATCTCTGATATCTGGTGGGCCTGGATAGATGTGTATGCTTCCAGGGCATGGGTCAGCGCGTCTATGCCGGTGGCCGCCGTGACCTGGGGAGGCAGGCTGAGGGTCAGGGCCGGGTCTAAAACTGCTGCTTCCGGATAGAGCGGGTCTCCGTTCATACCAGCCTTGGAACCGGTTTCTTCGTTGATGAACACAGCTGTAAACGTTACCTCGGCCCCGGTCCCGGCTGAGGTGGGTACCATGATTTTTGGTACCCCGGGTTCTTGTATTTTGCCGAGTCCAATATAGTCCACTGCTTTGCCGCCGTTGGTCAGCAGGATGGAGATGGCCTTGGCCACATCCATGGCAGAGCCGCCGCCGACTCCAATTACGCAGTCACAGTTGTTTTCTTTTGCAATCTCCGCACCCCGATCAGCCAACCGCAGGCCCGGTTCCGGGTCAACATTGTCATAGAGGACAAAATCTATACCGGCCTCTGTCAGTGGGGTGGTTACAGGGATATTTTGACCGGCTTTAACCAGGCCTGGATCCATGACAACAAGCGGTTTGCTGCCGCCAAGGTCGCCAATGACAGCTGGTAGTGAGTTTATGATCCCCTGACCAAAATGAATCCGGGTGGGCTGGGTAATGGTAAAGGTAGATACGGTCATGATCGTCTCCAATGATGATATTGTGGTGAAAAAGGGTCAAGGGCATGGCTTGTGAAATCTTTTCTTTGTGCCTTTGGCTCTTCTTTATGGTTAAGTGCCACTTTAATATATCGTACTGGTCAATTTTCGCAGTATCTATTCAGGTGGAGCCATCAAATTGGCATAACCACCGAGTTGTAACTGTTCAGGAGTGCTCCTGAATAGTTACAACTCGCAAAACAAACTGGACATAGGCATGGAACTGAGCAGGTCTGAGCAGAAACGCAGGATAAAACAGTTGGAAAAACTGGTGGTCGAGCTTGTAGATCTTCCCGCATCCCTGCTGGATAAACTACCTTCAGGTGAGGAGGTCCGGGAACTGGCCAAAGAGGTACGTGGCCTCAAAGGCGGTGCGCGAAAACGGCAGATCAAGTATATAACCAAACTGCTGCGCCGGGAACCGGTTGAACCCCTGTACGATTTTCTGGCCAAACGTAAGGGGAGTGAACTGCTGCAGCAAAAAAAGTTTCACGAGATAGAGTACCTGCGGGATATTCTTGTCGAGGAGGCTATTATGGCCCGGCGACGGGCAAAGGAAATGCAGCAGGAGCTTGAAGAGGACTGGCAGTCAGAAGTTGTCCGGGATATTACAGCAGAATTACCGGCAGTTGACAGCCGGGGGCTCACCCGACTGGCCTGCCTGTTTGCCATGACCCGCAACAAGAACCACAGCCGGGAAATCTTCAGGATGCTGCAGGCGGCCCGGCAACAGGAGGAGTTGAACCGGAAAGTAGAACGTTGAACTGCAGAGGTCACACGGAATGTCGAATTAGGAAGTTTCTACCTTCTGCGGTTCGAGATTTCTGGTGGCCTCAATATTCTTTTGTATAATACTTATTCCTCTCCGCTATCGATCTTCAATATCTTATCGCCCGGCTGCAGGCTTTGACCAACTTTGGTACTGATGGCGGAAACAGTCCCTGACACTTCGCAGGCCACCGGGGTCTGCATCTTCATGGCCTCAAGCACTGCTACCTGGTCTCCTGCCGCCACTTCCTGGCCGACTTCTACATTAATACCGCAGACATTTCCGGCAAACGGTGCCCGGATATCTCCGGCTTGGGCCAGGTCTGCAATTTCTTCTTTAGATAAGGTGGCCACTGCCTGCGAACCTGTTACCTGTTCAGGCTCAAAGACAAAGACCCGCTGGTGATGATCAACATTGAGGTAAACATTGGTTTCTCCCTCATCCGACTTCTGGGCCGGCCCGATTTCCAGCATGTGCTCTTTGCCGGCATGATCTTTGAAAATCAGGGTTTCGCCCAGGGTAAATCCTCCCTGGCGCAGAAATATGGAGGGCGGCAGGACGTAGGAATGACCGAACTTCTCTTCAAATTTAAAGAATTCCACCGCATCATTGGGATGCTGCAGGTAGGTGACAAGCTGCTGTTCCGTAGGCTCCATACCCAGTCTTTCGGTAAGCGTCCTGCGCTCCTGCTCGATGTCCATGTCCTCAATCTCTTCAACACCGCCTTCCTGTTCGATGATGGTTTTCCAATCAGGGCCGAATACCTTTTCAAAGATCCAGTCTGCCGGTTTATAAAAAGGAAAAGGACCATATTTACCCAGCAGCAGATTTTTCAAGTCTCCTGACGGGTTGCCGTAACGGTCATCATCCAGCACGTTTGCAACTGCTGTGGTCCACAGGATCTGCGAGCCTGGGGTGACACTCCAGTAGTTGCCGAGATCTTTTTGTACTTCAGGCAGTTCCTTGTGCAGGATATCGGGCATTTTATCTAAAAAACCACCTTTAGATGCCTGCTCCAGGCTGGAACCCATGGCGCCACCCGGTAGTTTGTGGATCTGGACCGTGGGCTGAAACCCCTTGATCTGAGATTCAAACTGGGCATAGCAGGGGCGCTGGTCACGGATTACATCCGAGCTTTCGATAACAGCTTCTTCATCGATACCGATGGCTGTTCTGCCCAGGTCCTGCATGGTCTGAATAACCGTCAGGATGGGCGGCGGTCCGTAAAATCCTGTAAAGGCATGGTCGGAAGCATCGACTATGGTTGCCCCGTGCAGGATTGCTTCGGTGATGCGGCCGATATCGTTACCGTCGGTGTTGTGGCCATGGTAATGGATGATGATTTCCGGATAGGCCTGTTTGATGGCATCAACCAGCTCGCCGATCCGGCGTGGTGTGCCAAGGCCGCCATGGTTTTTGATGCACAGAATGATCTCTTCACCGGTAACGTCCAGGATCTCCTGAATCTTGCCCACGTAATATTCATTGGTGTGCTCCGGGCCGGTGGAAAAACAGATACACGGTTCGTTGAGCTTACCCGCCTTGGCAACTTCTTCAAAAACAGCCTGCATGTTGGGGATGTAGTTCATGAAGTCAAACGTACGCCAGACATCCACGTATTTGGCAAATTCACGGACCGTCAGCCGGATAACATTCTGGGGATAGGGGCGGTAGCCGAACAGGTTGACACCGCGGCACAGGGTCTGGAACATGGTGTCGGGCATTGCCTGCCGCAGCAGTTCCAGCTTGAGAAAGGGATCGACCTGTTTACGCAGGATATCCACATGAACAGAGGCGCCGCCGGTGATCTCAAGGGAAAAATAACCGGCAGCCTCGCGGGCTTTGGCCGCCATCAGGTCTGTATGCAGCAATATGCGGTTTTTATAATCGGACTGGGACATGTCCCGGGCCGTGTTGGTAATATAGTAGCCATCAGCCTCGCGTAGTGTCTTCAGCACCGTGGCTGTATCCATATCCTGGGTAATTCGTTTCATATCCGTATCCGTTAAATCGTATTATATAATAAGTTCAGTTTGTCAGCGGATTATGCCGCATAGGTGTTTTCGCCCTTGCTGTGAATTTCAGCAATCAGGCGGGCAAGTTTGTTTACTTCGCTTGCGTCCTCTTCGTAATCGAGCAGGTACTCATGGGTTTCAAGGAAAGAGGTGTCAAAATCGCCGGCCTGGAAGTCCGGATCGTTGAGCAGGTTCAGATAGAACGGGATGGTGGTCTTGGGCCCGGTAATAACAAAGTTTGTCAGGCACCGTTTGAGCCGATCCACGGTTTCATTCCAGGACCAGCCAAAGACCGTCAGCTTGACCAGCAGTGAATCGTATACCTGGGGAATGGTAAACCCCTGGTAGCAGAAACCGTCAAGACGTACACCATAGCCGCCAGGTGAGCGATACACCGTAACGGTCTTGCCGCCTTCGGGCATGAAATTATTTTTTGGATCTTCCGCATTAATACGAAGTTCAATGGCATGGCCGCGTAGTTGTACTTCCTCCTGTGAAAAGAGCAGTTCCTTGCCAAGGGCCAGCTTGATCTGGGTACGGACGATATCAATGCCGGTGATCATCTCGGAAACAGTATGCTCAACCTGGAGCCGGGTGTTGATCTCCATAAAGTAATACTTGCCGTCACCGGCCAGCAGGAATTCCACCGTGCCGGCATTGAAGTAGTTGGCTGCCCTGGCTGCCTTAACTGCTGTCGCGCAGATTTCTTCGCTCTGTTCCTCGGTCAGGTGAAAGGCCGGTGCAATCTCAATCAATTTCTGGTTGCGACGCTGTATAGAGCAGTCCCTGGTGCCAAGGTGGACAGTGTGGCCCTCCTGGTCGGCAATGATTTGTACCTCAACGTGCTTGGGTTGCACCACAACCTTTTCCAGATACACGGAGTCATCGTTAAAGGCGGCCATGGCTTCGGACCGGGCAATGGGATACTGCTCAGCAAGATCTTCCTCCTGTTCAATACGCCGGATTCCGCGGCCGCCACCACCTGAGGTGGCCTTGAGCATGATCGGGTAACCGTATGTTTTGCCGAATGCAACGGCCTCGTTCAGGCCTTCGTCTCCACTCTTCAGGTTCTGGGTGCCGGGGACCATGGGGATGCCGGCCTCTGCCATGATCTGTCTGGCCATAACCTTGTTTCCGAGTTTGTGGATAACATCCGACGACGGGCCGATGAAGATAATTCCGGCTTCCTCACAGGCCTTGGCAAAGTCTGCATTTTCAGCCAGAAAACCGTATCCGGGATGAATGGCCACTGCGCCGCTCTTAATGGCAGCAGCAATCACCTTGTCAATATTGAGGTAGTCGCTGCGAGGGCCGTCACCGATCCAGATGGCTTCGTTGGCTATACGGATATGCTTGGAATCCTTGTCAGGTGTTTCATAAATAGCAACTGCTTCGTAGTTCAGTTCCTGGATGGCCCGGATAATACGAATCGCTATTTCACCCCGGTTGGCAACTAATATTTTTGTCTTCAATGGTACAGTCATCCTGTTATTATGTTGTTTATAAGATTGGTACAGTAGTATGGAGAAACCCCTTCAGGCAATGCTGTCAGGGTAAAAAAGCGAGGAAAATCGCTATATACTAAACGGATATTATTAACAGAAAAGTGCGTTTAAGGCAAGGAAAAGCTAACTGTCGTGTAGGGCAGGATGGGAATATTTGGTAATAACAGCTAACTGCGCAGCTCAGTCGCTGCCGACGGCAACCAGTGTTCTCAGGTACTGCAGCCATTTCTCAAAGCCTGATTTTTTGGGAGCGGCAATTTCCATAATGTCAAGATCAGGATTCAGTCGCAGGGCCTCACGTTTTGCCTCCTCAATGGAAAAATCAAAATGAGGCAACAGGTCTGTTTTGGTAATAAGAAAGAGCTGAGAGTTATAAAAGGCGGAAGGGTATTTGGCTGGTTTGTCAGAGCCCTCAGGTACGGAAACCAGAACGACCCGTTTATGCTCCCCAAGGTCAAAGGTTGCCGGGCAGACCAGATTGCCGACATTTTCAATGAACAGGATGTCGAATTTTTGAGCCCCGCTCTCCTCGATCAGTTGATGAAATCCCTTGTGGACCAGCCGTGCATCCAGGTGGCAGGCACCGCCGGTGGTCAACTGGACAACCGGCACGCCTTTGGACCTGATCCGGTCGGCGTCACGCTCGGTTTCAATGTCCCCCTCAATTACGCCGATCCGAAACTCTCCAGCCAGCTGTTCTATGGTGTGTTCCAGCAGAGTCGTCTTGCCGGACCCGGGGCTGGAGATCAGGTTGATGGCAACAGCGCCAAATTGCTCAAAGTGGTGTCTGTTTTTGTCAGCTTGATCATTGTTTGCCGCTAGGAGGCTGGCGTGAATATCCACCAGCTTTTTTTCTGTCGGGCTCTGGTGATGATGATCCTGGTGGGGCAGGCTACAGCCGCATGAGTCGCACATTGTGAAGGTATAAGGTATAGGGTTTAAGATGTACGGTATAAGGGGCGTGTACGATATGTGGTATCCGGAAATAACTTTATCCGTGTACCGTATACCGTAGACCCTGTACCGTTCTGTTTTGTCATTCCATTTCAACCTGGCTTAAAATAAGGTCATTTCCTTCCGTTTCTGTGATTTCAAGCACTGACTCCCTGGTCAGCCCGTTTTCACCGGCAAGTACTTCAAAGCCAAAGGAAAAAGAGTCCATCACGATACCGGAGCGGGTGCCGATAGCCACCCTTACCGTGCAGATCTTCTGCGCACGGTGTTGTCCGGCCAGGTCCACCAGTTGCTGCATCAGGCCCTGGGCCAGGGAAAATTCATGCATCGGCAGCTACGGTTGCAGGGACCGGAAAAATATCAAGTTCGTTTAACTTCTGTAGAAGAATGTTCATTACCTGGTCCAGGGCCGGGACAAGCTGCGGCGACAGGCCGATACGGGTGGACAGGTCTCCGGGAACTACGGTAATCATCTCCACCCTGTCCGGGGCTTTATCGCGCAGGCGGCAGAGGTCCAAGATCTCCAGCAGGCCCACCTGGTGCGGTGACATTCTGATCTGGATATTGCCGGAACGGACATTTTGATCGCTGAAAAAATGGATGGAGCCCGGTTCGTCTTTGAGATTGACCACATCAATAACAAAAAGAATATCCTTGGTCTCCATAAAGGGTGCCAGCATGATACCGGCCGTACCTCCATCTAGCAATTCAATGTTTGGCGGGAAAGTGTATTCCTTCTGCAGCCGCTCAATAAAATGGATGCCAAATCCTTCGTCGGCCAGCAACAGGTTGCCGACACCGAGGATGCCGATTTTTTTAGACTGGGTCATAGAAAAACCGGGGCAGGTTGAACCCTGCCCCGGTAAGAGTTATATTTTTTTAGGGGTATACTTGCTGCCGGTAAAGATCGAAGAGATTAACCCCTCCTTGCTGCGGGCATCGTTCCAGATCACAAGGTACAGATGGGCTGCAGCAAAGAAGATAAAGTACCACATGATCAGATAGTGGAGCCAGCGCCCCTGCTGTTGCGGGCCAAGCAGCAGGAATCCCCATTTCTGCCAGAAAACGGATTCGGGATAGAGCATGTAAAATCCACTGATAATCTGGACTATGGCTACCAGAAAGGTGACAAAGTAAACAATACCAGCCAGTGCGTTATGGCCCAGCCGGTGGTCATGCTCATCAGTCAGGTACATGTAGTATTTCAGGGTAGCGAACAGGTTCTTGATATTGCGTGGCGTTATGGGCAGAAAATCCCAAAACCTTTCCTGGCTGTTACCAAAAAGCAGCAGGTACAACCGGGTAAGCAGTGAAGCGGTAAAGACAAAGCCGGCAATAAAGTGGATGTAGCGCATGGTGGCGACCGGAAAATTTGAGGTGCCTCCTATGAGCATAGTATTGGTCCATGGAAAATGAATATACAGTCCGGTGGTAACCAGTACCACGATAGACAGTGCAAAACCCCAGTGATAGAGACGGAGCAGGGCAGACCATGCCTGGTATCGTTCATACTGCATAATAACCTCCTGTTGTGAACTATTATGAGGTTAGAGGGCCTTGACCCTGGTCAGTTCGCAGCCATCTGGGTCAAGCATATGGACCGCGCAGGCAATACAGGGATCAAATGAATGTATCGTGCGCAGAACCTCCAGCGGCAACTCGGGATCTGCCATTGGGTTACCCACAAGTGATGCCTCGTAAGGACCGGCGACATCTTTGCCATCCCTGGGACCGGCGTTCCAGGTTGACGGAACTACGCATTGGTAGTTTTTGATCTTACCGTCCTGGATGACGATCCAATGCGACAGGGCACCACGCGGAGCCTCATGAAAGCCAAAGCCCATCTGCTCTCCCTTGGGAAAGGTGGGTTTGTTGAATATCTCCAGATCGCCGGTCGCAATATTGTTGACCAGATGGTCCCAGTGTTCCAGGGCCAGATCCGCCAGCATGGCTGCACGGATGGCCCGGGCAAGGTGACGGCCAGGGGTGGAGTGGAGTGCTCCGGCTCCGACTTTGGCACCTGCAAGCGAGCTCACTCGTGCAAGGGCGTCATCCACGTATTTTTTGGTTAATGCGTGTCCCTGGGCGTAGCCGACCATGACCTGGGCCAGTGGTCCGACCTGCATGGGCATGTCCTGGAAACGCGGCGCCTTGATCCATGAATACTTGCCGTCATCCTCGAAATCCGTGTAGTTGGGTACGGTTTCCTCTTCATAAGGATGTTTGCTCCAGTCCCCCTTGTACCAGGCCCGGGCAATGGACTCGACCACATTATCTTTAAAGTAGGGATCATTGAAACCGCTGAACGGTTTAACCGTTGACAGGTCGCCGCCCATGATAGTGCCGCCGGGCAGGTCAAACTTGGTACCCTTGGTATCCAGCACCATATCCGGTACGGCCAGGTAATTGGTTACCCCGGCACCGTAGGCGAGCCAGTCCTTGTACAGGGCGCCGATTGCTATCACATCGGGCAGGTATACCTGCTGGATAAAGCCGCGGACCTCTTCAACCAGCTGTTTCACCCAGTAGAGGCGTTCCATGTTCAGGGTGGCCTCATTGTCCGGGTTTATGGCAGCGGTCACACCGCCCACCGACAAATTCTGAATATGCGGGTTTTTTCCTGAAATGATGGCCAGGGCCTTGTCGGCCTTGCGTTGGTAATCAAGGGCTTCAAGGTAATGGGAGACCGCCATCAGGTTGGCCTCGGGCGGCAGGGTCATGGCCGGATGCCCCCAGTAGCCGTTGGCAAAGGGGCCGAGCTGGCCGGAGTCGACAATAGCCTGTACCTTTTCCTGGACACCTTTAAAACGGTTGTAGCTGTTGCCCGGCCAGTTGGAAAGGGTCTCTGCCAGCTGCACGGTTTTTTTAACATCCGCGCTCAGGGCTGAAACAACATCCACCCAGTCCAGGGCCGACAGGACGTAAAAGTGGACAATATGGTCATGCAGGGCATGAATGGACATGACCAGGTTGCGTATGTACTGGGCATTCATGGGAATTTCCAGCCCCAGGGCATTCTCAACCGTGCGTACCGATGCCAGTGCGTGCACCGTGGTGCAGACGCCGCAGATACGCTGGGTAAAAACCCAGGCATCGCGCGGATCACGCCCCTGCAGGATGACCTCGATGCCGCGCCACATCTGTCCGGATGACCATGCCTTTTTAATGAGGCCGTCTTCTACCTCTGCATCTATTCTCAGGTGGCCTTCGATCCGGGTAATGGGATCCACCACTATTCTCTGTGCCATGCGAATATCCTCCTATCCCTCAGTCTTCAGCCTTGTCGCCTTTGATTTTCTTGCCTATTCCTACCGCCGCGTGGATTCCCACCGCTGCGGCAGCTGCTCCTAAAATAACTTTGCCCTTGGAGGTTGCTCCACTGACAATCCCCTGGCCGCCACCTGGGATGTTGACCCCGGGCAGGCGTTCGTAAAAGGGGGTCATGGTGTCCCAGAAATCGGGTTCCGTGCAACCTACGCAACCGTGACCGACACTCACCGGCCAGACATCCACGTCATTGAATCGGGCAGCCGGGCAGTTGGCATAGGTCTGCGGGCCTTTGCAACCGACTTTGTACAGGCAGTACCCCTGCCTGTGGGCCTCGTCGCCAAACTGTTCAACAAAACGACCTTCGTCGAAATGAGCCCGCCGCTCACACTGGTCATGATTTTTACGGCCATAGGCAAACAGAGGCCGGCCCAGCTGGTCGGTGCGGGGTAGTTTTTTGAAGGTCAGGTAGTGAAGGACAGTACCCAAAAAGCAGATCGGGTTGGGTGGACAACCCGAAATGTTGATGATGGGAGTCCCCTTGAGCAGTTTGCTGACGCCAACGGCCCCGGTGGGGTTTGGGGCTGCAGCCTGAATGCCTCCAAAGGTTGCGCAGGTACCAATGGCAATTACGGCTGCGGCCTTGGATCCGACGTCGGCAAGAATGTCCATGGCTGTCCGGTCGCCGATCTTGCAGTAAATGCCGCCATCCTTGGTCGGAATAGCTCCTTCGACAACACAGATGAATTTACCCTCATACTTGGTCACTGCATCGTTCAGCGATTTTTCTGCCTGGTGGCCGGAAGGAGCCATTACTGTTTCATGGTAGTCCAGAGAGATAATGTCCAGGATCAGTCTGCCTATATCCGGGTGCGAGGCCCGGAGCAGGCTTTCCGTACAGCCGGTACACTCCTGGAAGTGGAGCCAGACCACCGGAGGCCTTTGGTCGGATGTCGCTGCCTCAACGAGTTTTGGCACCATGGCATCGGAGAGGCCCAGTGCTGCCGCTGCCATGGTGCAGCCCTTGATAAAACCGCGTCGGCTGACTTGAGTATTTTTACCCTGGTTTACAACTTGACGTGACATGAGATCCTCCTTTGCCTGGGGCATGATCTGATGGGGAATGAGTGAGCAAGGTGAACAGGCATTAGGCCTGTAAATGGCTGGGCCTGGTGAAAAAACGAAGTAAAGAATAGGGCAGGCATCGGGTTGCCGGGAAATGGTATAGTTTTCAACATGGTTACCTTAGAAGCCATTTTCTCTCATTCCTGTAGAGAAGAATAGTGAAAATACCCTGTAGCTTGATGCCGACACAACATGTCCTATGAAGAAATGAGATAGTTATGAAAATTCAATGTCAAAAAATATTTCTTATTTTTATAGATGGTTGAGTAACTTTCAGGAAAAATAATGAATAACTTGTCCCTTTCTTTTTTGCCGTGTCGCTGGTGGTAGAAATTATTTTTCATTCAAAAAAACAGACATCATTTTTTTACATTTCTTAAGTGCAGAGTATATCCTTGGGCAAAGGAAAACAAGAAAAAAATGTGCAAAATCAGTAAAATAATTGTTGTGCAATATGTGCTTGCACAATTTGCACAACAAGAAGCTACGCCAGTACTGTTTAATATAAATGAAATCAGTTGATGGCCGAGTGGATTTTTTTCACCTTTGCAGGTAAAATTCCGCTTAATGGGAATGGTGGTGTGGTAAGAGAGGGTGGTTTTTATATTTGTCAACGACAATATTCGCTGCAGGATGCTGTGAAGGGGAGCTGCAATAGTAGCGATCGTACGGGCTTATCTGATTTTATCTGTTTCAGCCTGGGTCTGTATTTCTTTATATCGTTTGGAGCGGATTATTTTTTCTTTTTCCAGCTCTTCAATCTCTGATCTTGTCAGGTGGACCTGGCCACAGGCGGGACAGGCGAGGCTAACTTCGTCCCCTGTCAGTTGTTTTTTTAATTCATCCACGGTCATGTGTCCAACGTCACCACAGGCACATTCCGGATTTTCAGCTCGAACCTTGAACCTGGATTTTGTAATTTTTGCTGTCATGCTAGTAGGCCTTGTGCAGTTATTTTGTCATTAGCTGTAAAGTATGAAATAGAAGAACAGTGCGGGTCTGATTACTTACAGAATGTATCGAGTTCTTCTCCCATAGAGTTAAGTATTGTAATGCTCATGGCCATGCCGCCATCCAGGCGGTGTGTCGCGCAGGACATTCACGGGTCATAGGCCCTGACTGCCATTTCCACCTTGTTCAGGATGGTTTCATCGTAGACGCCGTTTTGTATCAGGCTTGTTGCCGCCTGCTTGACGCTCATGTTCATGGAGGCAATGTTATGGGTTGTCCCCACGATCATGTTTGCCCGGACTATGCAGCCATTATCATCGGTTTCATAGTCATGGATCAAGGTTCCCCGCGGGGCTTCCACATGACCGATGCCGCGACCGGCCTTTGGTTCTGCCGGAGTTCGTATCTCCGGTGCGGTAATGTCGTCTTCAGCAAGCAGCTCAAGGCTTCGTTCACAGGCATAAATCAATTCGATGAGCCGCGCCCAATGATAGAGAAGGGTAGCCTGGGCCGGTCTGCCGAAGTGTGTGCGAAATTCCTCCAGGGCTTCCTGGGCCCTCGGGGTTGCAATGTGATCACAGATATTTATCCTGGCCAGTGTGTTTGCCCGGTAAATTCCTTTTGGTTTGTTCAGGTCCATGCAGAATTTCTGGTCCCAGCATTTCGCATAGACCATTTTGCTGTAGCTCCATGGTTCCACATGTTCCGCCAGGTAATCCAGGTAGCTCTCAGAGGGGAAATCAGTGGTCTGTCCATCGGGCGACATCAGTCTGAGTTGTCCATCGTAGAGCTTGAGAGCTCCAACGTGGTTGACAGTGCCGAGAAATCCAGTTGTAATGGTTCCCAGGGAGCCGATTATATCTTGATACTGATGGAAGACATTGTTTTTGGCATAATCCAGTGCGTAGCAGGCAAAGTCCAGTAAGGTCCGGTTGTCTTCCAGAAGTTGCCTGCGCTCTTCTTCGAGCATGGGTTTTGCAAACCCGCCAACAACTCCGGCCACCGGGTGAAGCGCCCTGCCGGCAAAGCGTTCAAGCATTACCTGACCAAGTTGCCGCATTTTGACGACTCGGGCTGCCAGTTCCGGTTCTTTTTTGACGATACCCATCACGTTGCGAACCGAAAAATCACAGTCCGGGCTCAAGATAAAATCAGGAGCTGCCAGAAAAAAGAAATGTAGTATTTTGTCGTTGATATGGGCCATTACCTGGCAAAGTTCACGTAGTTTATGACCTGCAGGGGGTGGAACCACGTCAAAGCATCCGTCAACTGCCTTGGTTGAAGCCAGATGATGCATCCAGGGACAGATGCCGCAGATCCTGTTGACAATGCGCGGTATCTCTTCGGCCGGTCGTCCTTCAATAAATTTTTCAAATCCCCGCAGGGAGGTAACATGCAGTCTTGTGTCCTGGACATTGCCATTATCATCAAGGTGAATGGCAACCCTGGCATGCCCCTCGATGCGGGTAATGGGCTGAATGTTTATTACCTTTGCCATGTTCGTTTGGATTCCTCCAAATAATTGTTAGCTGGGTGCAGTTTAGCGTTGCCTTATACCTTTTACCTTAAACCTTCTTTTCCGTATTCGTCCATGTGCACCGGAAAAACGGAGCAGGGATTTGCGATCAATGAGCGATTTGAAGTCAATTCCATTGCTTGCCAGCGCATTCATCATGTCCAGCAGCTGATTGCCTTTTTGTCGAACCGGTCCGAAGCAGCCGCGGCAGGGAACCCTGGCTGTGATACATTGCGGTGCCCCGTGCCGGGCGCATCCCGCTGCCGTAACTGGTCCCATGCAGAGTAACCCCTGTTCCAGCAGGCAACGCATGGTGTCCGGCGGTTGATCTGCCCGGTAGTCGGCATTGTCTAGAAAGCGGCGTACTTTATCTGTTTCCCCTTTCCCCTTTCTCACGGTCGGGCAGGTATCGCAGACACTTTTGCTGGGCAGTTTAAACTCAGTTCTCTGTATCAGGGCCGTTAGAACGTGTTTGATAGTGTCAGGGTCAGGTGGGCAGCCCGGGATGAGGATATCAACGGCAACCTTTTCATCGGTTGCGTAGACCCGGTCTAAAAAAAGTGGTACTTCCTGGTCTGGAACCGAGCAGCTGTCGGTAGACGGGGTTGAAAATACGGTGGTCAAACACTGCTGCATGGGCCACTCGTTGGCCATTGCCGGGATGCCGCCATGAGTGGCACAGGTGCCGAGAGCGATGAGGGTCGTACATTTTTTTCGCATCTCCAGCAGAATTTCAACATGCTCTTCGTTGGCAACCCCGCCGGAAACAATGCCTACGTCCGCCTCTGGAACGGTTAGCTGTTCCTTCTCTCCCAACTGTCCTGAGAGCTTATGATCCATCAACACCGGCATGTGGACAATGTCCAGATGTTCCAGGAGCTCAAGCAGGCTCTCTCCGGTATTAAGGATGGCTATTTCGCAACCGGAACAGGAGTGCAGCCATTCTTCAGCAACGCGAATTGTCAATGTCATCCCCTCCTAAATAGTGGTTGCGGCCGGATTGACAGGATTGGGGCCGAGTCTTTTGATCCGCTCACTCATCTCGGTGACCACGTGCGCAAAACCAGCGGCTTCCGTCGAGGAAATCCAGGTGATCAGGAACCGTTCAGGCTCAAAGCCAAAATCATCCAGCAGCTCAATAATCATTTCCGAGCGTGCCAGGGCTTTTACGTTGCCGTCCAGGTAATGACATTCGCCGGGATGGCAGCCTAGAATCATGACGCCGTCGGCGCCATTGTTGAACGCATTTATTACCATTTCCGGATGTACCATGCCCGAGCACAGGACCCTGATGATTCTGATCCCGGCCGGGTACTGTATCCTGGCAATACCCGCCAGGTCGGCTGCCGGATAGGCGCACCAGTTGCAGCAGAATGCTATTATTTTTGGTTCAAAGTCCATTGGTTATGCCTTTGCTGTCTGTTCAGCCGGAAATTATAAAACCATTTTATGACCCGGCCAGTGCTGCTGTCACCTGGTCATTAATCTGTTCAAAGGTGAAGCCGGCCACAGATACTCCCCGTTTGGGACAGGTTCCCTGGCAGATGCCGCATCCTGTGCATAATGTAGTGTTGATGGCAATGGACAGCGAAGGCTCTTTGTTTTTGTCCTCGTCCGTCACTTCTATCAGAGTTATCGCATGATAGGGGCAGACATCAATGCAGAGGGCACAGCCATCGCATTTGTCGGGATGCACCTCTGCCTTGATCCCGCTTAAGGAGATGTTTTGTTTTGCAAGCAGGGTTGCTGCACGTGCGGCGGCAGCAAGTGCCTGGGTGATAGATTCTTCGACCGGTTTCGGGTAGTGGGCAAGTCCAGCCACAAACATACCCTGCCTTGAAAAATCAACCGGTCGTATCTTGGCATGGGCTTCCTGGAAAAATCCGTCACTATCCAGCGGGATTTTAAAGAGGTCTGCCAGCTGTTTGGCCTCCTGGTTGGGCAGGATAGCAGTAGCAAGGATGACCATATCCGCATTGATCCGCAGGGGCTGGTGCAGGATATGGTCCCAGACCTCGACCTGCAGGGTATTGTCACCATTTTTGCTGACTTCCGGTTTACCGTGCAGCTCATAGTTGATAAAGACCACGCCAAGTTGCCGTGCCTCGGTATATAATGCTTCCCGCTGGCCATAGGTTCGCATGTCGCGGTAGAGGATATAGACCTCACGTCCGGGGTTTTCATGTTTCATGCGGATTGCGCTCTGTACGGAGTGAGTACAGCATACCTTGGAACAGTAGGGATGTTCACTGTCGCGTGAACCGACACATTGTATAAAGACGAAGGAGTTCCCCTTCTTAACCCGGACATCCCCAAACTGGTACAGCTTGTCAAATTCAAGCGCTGTAACCACCCGGGGAAGCTGTCCGTAGCCGTACTGCTTTGGCCGGGAGCGCTTGCCGCCAATGGCGACAATTCCAGCCCCGTGCATGATGTTTTCTTCGATGCCGTTTTCGTCCACAACCGTTGTGGTAAAATTGCCCACGTGACCTCTGGATGCTGTTACCCTGGAATACATCAGCACTCTGATGTTGGAATTTTCCGTCACCTTTTCTATCAGCCTGGCCAGGGACAGACCGATATCTTCACCGTTCCAGGTGCGCCCCAACAGTCTTGCATAGCCGCCAAGTTCTCCCGACTGTTCAACCAGGTACACCGTGAACCCCTGTTCCGCTAAGCTGACTGCCGAGGTCATGCCGGCCAGTCCGCCGCCGATCACAAGCGCTGCCGGCGTAATCGGGACAGTCTGTGCCAGCAGGGGAAGCTGAGAGGTGACCCTGGCAACGGCCATTCTGATCAGGTCCTTTGCCTTGACTGTTGCCTGTTCAGGATCAAAACGGTGAACCCAGGAGTCCTGGTTGCGTATGTTTGCCATATCGAGCAGGAATTCGTTGATGCCTGCACTCTTCAGGGTTTTCCGAAACAGAGATTCATGGGTCCTGGGAGTGCAGGCGGCGATAACAATCCGGTTTAATCCCTTTTCCCGGATACGATCAGTCAGCAGCTCCTGGGTATCGGGGGAGCAGGCAAAGAGACTATCCTCTACGTGGACAACCGATGGGAGGCCGGCCGCATAGGCGGCAACACGTTTTATGTCAATGATACCGGCAATATTTGAGCCGCAATGACAGATGAAAACTCCGATTCGAGCCTCTTTTCCCCTGCAATCACGTTCGACGGGAAATGTCTGGTCCCGGGTTGCACTGTGCCGGACCGGGGCCAGGTTTTCAGCAGCGCCGGATGCGGCAGCAGAGCCCTCCACGACGGACAAGGGAATGTCTTTGGGGCCTGCAAAGCTGCCGCATACGAAAATGCCTTTTTTTGAACTGAGGACCGGCATAAATGAAGAGGTGGCCGCAAACCCGTTTTCGGTCAGGTTGATGCCTATCCTGTCTGCCAGCTTTCGTACGGATTCAGGGGTTTCCAGACCGACAGAGAGGACGACCAGATCAAAATATTCATCGACCTGCCTGTCCTGATCATTCACGTAATGAATTTTCAGCTCACCGGTGCCATGAGGTTCAACACCATGTACCCTTGAGCGTATGAAGCGAATACCTGACTCGTCTCTGGCCCTCTGAAAAAATTTATCACAATCTTTGCCATGGGCACGCAGGTCGGTAAAAAAAATGGCGGCATCAATCTCAGGCGTTATCTCGTTTGCGACGGCCGCTTCTTTGACGACAGACATGCAGCAGACAGAAGAGCAGTACTCGTTGCTGCAGGTGTTTCTGTCCCGGCTGCCGACGCATTGCAGAAAGGCGATTTTGCGAACCGGTTCT
>Ga0209013_10002161_pt1 | contig 17927 bp, 15 predicted proteins | sample Cruoilmetagenom2_FD_187291 | JGI IMG/M metagenome (GOLD analysis project Ga0209013, IMG submission 187291) | Oil polluted marine microbial communities from Coal Oil Point, Santa Barbara, California, USA - Sample 2 (SPAdes) (version 2) | ecosystem: Environmental > Aquatic > Marine > Oil seeps ...
CGGCGATCGATGCCGACCATGAAACCGAAATTGTCGTTGATGTCGAACGGTTGATTCTCGAGGTCCCGGCAGCGGGCATTGTCGAGTCGTTCCCGATGGGCCCGGCAACACAGCACCGCTTTCTGAACGGCCTCGATGACATCGGTATCACGATGGCCAACAAACACAAGATCGACGACTACGAGTCGAACCGCCAACGCTGGCTTACCTGAGATTGCTGACGAAGGCTGCGCTCCGTCGCAAGCTGTCACCTCATCAACCAACCCCCTCATCAAGGCACCGTCGCATCAAGCCAGCGTCTCGTGACGTAGCGTGCGCACATGCCACTCGAAGGAACATACGAACCGAGCAAATGGGATTGGGTGCGCGAACAGGTCGAGACCTACGAACGCACAGGTGGACGCGAGGCCAACACACTGCGCGAAACCGGAATCCCGATCATCATCGTGACCAGCCGGGGTGCCAGCTCCGGAAACCTACGGAAGTTCGCGTTGATGCGTGTAGAACACGAAGGCGAATACGCGCTAGTGGCCTCGAAGGGCGGCGCGCCCGAACATCCGGCGTGGTACCACAATCTGATCGCCGAACCTGAGGTGATGATTCAAGACGGTCCCGAACCCACCGACTACACGACGAGCATCGTCGAAGGCAGTGAGCGTCAGGAGTGGTGGGAGCGCGCTGTTGCGGTATTCCCCACGTACAACGAATACCGCGACAAGACCGACCGAATGATCCCGGTATTCGTAGCGCGGCCGATCTAGCGAGTCTCCCGGTTATCGGGCGGCGTGTGCTGCCAGTACATGCGCCATCGCCATTGTGAGGCGGCGCGCCGTTGGCACGTGCAAGTACTCGTTTGGGCCGTGGGCGTTGGCGTCGGGGCCGAGCACACCGGTGATCACGAACTGGGCATCGGGGAATCGTTCGCCGAGCATTCCCATGAACGGAATTGAGCCACCTTCTCCGAACGTCCGCGCCGGTTTACCGAACGTCGCCGTCGACGCATCGTCAAGGGCCGCGATCAGCCATGGCGCTGTCGCTGGCGCATTCCAGCCCGGGCCGGTTTCTCCATCGGCAAATTCGACGTGGGCGCCGTATGGGGGATCAGCCTCGAGCACCTTCTTGACCGCTTCGGCTGCGGCCAAAGGGTCACACGTCGGAGGCAATCGAAACGACAGCTTCAGCGATGTACTAGGACGCAAAACATTGCCGGCGCGCTCCGTCGGTGGCAGACCGTCGGCCCCGATCACGCTGAGGGTCGGATGCCATGTTCGGGCCAACAGCTGCCCCGCCGGCTCATCGCTGGTCGGGCCCGCCCCATCGACGAACGGGTAGTGATCTCCGATACGGCCTATTTCAGAAGCCGTATTCGCTGCCTCCTCTCTGCGGTCGGGTGGAATCTCGACGTTGAACTCCGGGAGCAAGATCGCGCCAGACTGGGCGTCTTCGACCCGGTCGAGGAGTGAGCGAGAAATCCTGAACGTCGAGGGCACCATGCCCGATACGTCGCCGGAGTGCAGGCCATCGGTGACGATCTGAACTGTGAGCGTTCCCGATACCAACCCGCGAAGCGAGGTGGTCACCCACACTCGGTCGTAGTCGATGCAGCCCGAGTCGAGACACACCACGAGGCTCGGAGTGCCGAGGCGGTCGGCGAGCGCCTCGACATATGCGGGCAGATCGGGAGAGCCCGACTCTTCACTCGCCTCGATCAACACCACACAGCGCGTGTGCGACCCACCGGCGGCGTGCACCGCTTCGATCGCCGTCAAGCTGGCGAATGCGGCATAACCATCATCAGCGCCACCGCGGCCGTACAGCCGATCACCGTCGAGGACCGGTGTCCACGGGCCTAGACCGTCACGCCAGCCCTCCATCTCCGGTTGCTTGTCCAGATGCCCATACAGAAGAACCATGTCGTCGGTACTCCCATCCCCCGACGCGGGGATCTCCATCACAATCATCGGGGTGCAGCCCTCGAGCTCGACAACCTCGACCGTGAGGCCCGGAATCGGACGCTCCCGGCACCAACTCGAAATCAGCTCAACAGCCTCCGCCATGTGACCGTTCTCGCGCCAGCTCGGATCAAAGTCGGGTGAAACATTCGGGATCGCGATGTAGTCCTGCAGGACCGGAACGATTCCCTCCCATGCTTCGTTGCAGTAGTCCGTCACGGTTGATTCAGAGAGTGGCACGGACTCACCGTAGTAGTGCCGTGGTACCAGCTACCGCTGGGCGTCGAACTCAGGTCGTCAAGCTCAGCCGGACAAGACCGCTTCGAGCAGTGCTGCGCCCATGCGCTCGAATCTCTGGTTGTCCGCCGAGTTCACGAGATAGACGATGGCGAAGTGCAGCGCCCATGCCTGCCCCCGGCTCCACGTCGCCTGGTCGATGTCTCCGGCAGCGGTGCGGAATACTTCGCGCTGCCGCGAATCAAACAGCATCCACGCAATCGCCAAGTCGACGGCGGGGTCGCCAGAGGTGATGTCGCCGAAGTCGATCACCGCACTCAGCGATCCGTCGTGCACAAGAACGTTTGCCGTGTGTAGGTCGCCATGCAGCCAGACTGGCGCGTTTTCCCATTCCGGGACGCCCGCCAACTCGCTCCAGCGCGCCGCTACAGGCCGTGCGTCAACCGATGAGTCGAGCTTGTCCAGGTTGCTCTCGAATCGGGGAGTTACCTCAGCGATCGGTTGCCCACGGAATGGATTGTGCGGCGCATCATCGGGAGCCGGAGTATGCAGACCGCTGAGAAACCCGCCGAGCCGTAGCGCTTCGGCCACCGGGTCCGACAACGGGGTATCGGCCGCCATCTGACCCTCGAGCCACGGACACACACTCCAGTGCCACGGGAACTGATCGCTCGGCACTCCGACGCGAGTGGGAACAGGTATCGGAATGGATAAACGCGGCGCCAATACTCCTAACCACTGCTGCTCGTGTTCGACGAGACGGGCGGCCATCTGGCGACGCGGAACCCGAACAGTCAATTCATCGCCGAGGCGGAAGATGACGTTGTCCCAGCCGTTCGCCAGAGGTCTGATCTGGAGATCCGCCAAATCCGGGTGCTGTTCGTCGAGGAGCCGGCGAACGAGACCCTCGGTGATGTCGATCTCGGCAGCGGGCATGTTCTGCGCCGCCATGGTGCTCAGTCGACTTCGAACTCACTCAGGTCGAGCAGCCTTACGTCGTTCGAGAAGACCTCGATCGCCTTCTCATTCGGCAGACGCATACCTCGCTGCAGGATTCGCACCTGGGTGTGCTGGTTGTACTCCACGAGTGTGACAGCCCAGCCATCACGACCGGCGCGGGCGGTCCGACCGGAACGATGCAGGTAGTCCTTGACATCTTTGGCCGGCTGATAGTGAATCACTGCACCGATGTCGTCGATATCGATGCCTCGGGCCGCCACATCGGTGGCGACCAGGATCGACAACTTCCCCTCAGCGAACTTGCGCAGCACGCGCTCGCGTGAACTCTGTTGCATGTCACCGTGTAGAGGTGCAGCGTTGACGCCGAGGTCATCGAGATTGGCTGCTACACGGTCGCAGTTGCGCTTGGTCTGGCAGAACACCAGCACCTTGGGGATGCTCTTGCCGATCGAGCCGATCACCTTGTCTTTGTCCATGTGGTGGGCAGCGAGGAACAGGTGATGCATCGTGCCGACGGTGTCGGTGGCGTCGTCGATCGCGACTGTTTCAGGGTCGTCTTGATAGTGACGAATGAGGTGGCCGACGTCGCCATCGAGCGTGGCCGAGAACAACATCGTCTGATTCCGACCCGTGCAGTGCCGCAGGATCCACTCGACCTGAGGCGTGAAACCGTCGTCAGCCATCCGGTCGGCCTCGTCGAGCGTCACGATCTGGCAATCGTCGAGCGTCACCTCACCAGACTTCACAAGGTCGATCAGCCGGAGCGGTGTCGCGATCACTACTTCGACGCCCTTGGCCAGTTCGTCAATCTGGTGGTGCCGCGAAGCTCCGCCGTAGACCGGCAGAACAGTCATGCCAGCGTGCTGTGCTACAGGCTGCAGCACTTCGGCAACCTGCACGGCAAGCTCGCGGGTCGGAACGAGGACCAGACCAAGCGGCTTCGACGGCTCGGCAGTGTCGGTGATCCGAGCAAGCATCGGAACGCCGAAAGCCAGAGTCTTGCCAGAACCGGTCTGGGCTCTGCCACACACGTCTTTGCCGGTCATGGCAACCGGAATTGCCTCGGTCTGGATGTTGAACGGCTTCGCAAATCCGCACGCAGCAAGACCATCATCAATCCGCGACGGCACACCGAGGTCGGCGAACCCGGTGGGTGCCTCGACCGGGGGGAGAGCGTTGACCGAAGTGAGGTTTGACTTGTTTACGTGGCCGCTGTCGCCCGAATGGTCGGATGAGCGGCTGTGACGGCGCCGTCGGCGAGGCGCTCCTCGTCGGGCTGTTTGATCTGTCATTGTGGATTGCATCGTACCGGGCAGGGGTTGTCTCGGCGCGAGATGTTCGATGCTGTGCTATTCTTAGTGGGAATGACGCGCGGTCGACTGCTTCTCCTTATGTAGGGCGGATGCCACATACTCGCGTTCGCCCGTAACCCCCGCCCGCAGGCCGGGGGTTTTTGCTTTTTCCTGGATGCCTTCGTCGCACCAAGCCCCTTCACGAAACATCGCGACGAATACCTCAACGCCAATACCGCCACCAATATCGCAACACCGGAGATACCAATGCCTCCCCAAACCGTCCAAACCAAGAAGATGGAGTTCGCCAAATACGCGCCACAGGTGCCGATGGTGCTCTCCGACCGAACGTGGCCCGATGTGATCATCGACAAAGCGCCCCAATGGTGCTCGGTCGACCTGCGCGACGGCAATCAGGCCCTCATCGAACCGATGGATCCCACACGAAAGATGCGCCTGTTCGAAGAACTGGTCACAATGGGGTTCAAAGAAATCGAAGTTGGTTTCCCATCGGCCAGCCAGGTCGACTACGACTTCGTCCGCAAGTTGATAGAGGAAGATCGCATTCCTGACGACGTTACGATCCAGGTGCTCGTTCAATGCCGTCAAGATTTGATCGAGCGCACGTACGAGTGCATCAAGGGCGCCCCCCAGGCGATCGTGCATTTCTACAACTCCACAAATCCCCTGCAGCGCGAGGTCGTGTTCGGGCTCGGCAAAGACGGAATCACCGACATCGCCGTGAACAGCGCAAAGCTCTGCCGCAAGCTCGAAGATGTCGCCGGCGACACCCGGATCCGCTATGAGTATTCCCCGGAGAGCTTCACGTTGACCGAGCCCGACTTCGCAATCGAGATCTGCGAGGCCGTGATGGACGTCATCGAACCGACACCAGACAATCCGCTCGTGCTCAACCTCCCCGCGACGGTCGAGTGCTACACCCCTAACGTGTACGGCGACGTCATCGAGTGGTTCGGCCGCACCATCAAACAGCGCGACTCCGTCGTGCTGTCGCTGCATCCGCACAACGATCGCGGATGCGCCGTGGCGACGGCCGAGATCGGCTTGATGGCAGGAGCCGACCGGGTAGAGGGAACGCTGTTCGGCAACGGTGAACGCACCGGCAACGTCGACATCATCACCCTGGCCATGAACCTCTTCATGAACGGAGTCGATCCCGAACTCGACATGTCCGACATCGATCGGGTGCGACGGTCTGCGGAGTACTGCACACAGATGCCGATCCACGCCCGCCACCCTTATGCGGGTGATCTCGTGTACACCGCGTTCTCCGGCAGCCACCAAGACGCGATCAAGAAGGGCATCGAGGCACTTGATGTCGTGCGCGACGAAGAAACTGGCGAATACCCCACATGGGGTGTTCCATATCTGCCGATCGACCCGGCTCATGTCGGTCGCTCCTACGAGGCCGTCATTCGCGTAAACAGCCAGTCCGGCAAGGGCGGAGTTGCCTACGTCATGAAGACCGAGCGCGGCTTCGACCTGCCCCGCAAGATGCAGATCGAGTTCTCCAAGACGATCCAGAACATTGCCGAAGACACGGGAACTGTGATCTCTCCCGGAGCGATGTGGGAGGCATTCCAAGACGAGTACATCCCGACCGAGTCGACGTTCAAACTGCAGAGCCACGAGCTTCACACGAAGACCGATACCGGTGGTGGCCTCACGACGATTCAGGTCCAACTCGAGGTCGATGGGAAGGCGCATTCGATTCGCGGGGAGGGTGAGGGGCCCATCGAAGCCTTCGTGGCTGCGCTCGTCTCTGAGTTCAGTGACCGCGTAGGAGGCTCATTCGATGTCCTCGACTATGCGGAGCATGCAATCGGACAGGGTGCTGATGCCCAGGCAGTCGCGTACGTCGAAACTGTTCGCGACGGCGGAGTCATCCGCTGGGGAATCGGTACCGACCCGAACATCACGACGGCCTCGCTGCGGGCAGTACTCGCGGCATTCGAACGTCAAGGGGCCTGAGCCCAGAGGCCGGCACAGGCCCGGCATTATCCATCGCGCGGGTCTCGAGGTCGCAGCAGTCACGATGCGACCTCAACTAGTCTCGCCACATGTCTTCGACCACTACGTTGCTGAGACGAACCGCGTTCATCCTGACGATGGCAACGATCCTCGGAGTGCTGATGGCGTGGCGCCGCGATCGCCTCGGTCCGGGCGCACCCGTATCGCCGCCGGAGTGGCCCGAGTTCATATCCGCCGTTCCTGAACCCAACGGTACAGTGCCCCCACCGGATGCGGAATCGGGGGCCGGCGAGTCGGTTGCCGGAATGGCCCCGCTCGACGACGGCTCCTGCCCGCCCGGCCACACGATCAAGGCCAAGGAGAGCTCCGGCATCTACCACGTCCCGGGTGGCCGCTTCTACGAGCGCACCAATCCCGATCGCTGCTATGCCACAGAGGCCGCAGCCGAAGCCGACGGCTACCGCCGTTCGAAGTCCTGAAACTGCGACTGCACAGCCCGACTCGACCACAACAACTACAAGGGGAACGTCATGAAGGTAACCGTCGATTTCGACTCATGCGCGTCCACAGGTGTCTGCATGCAGACCTGTCCCGAGGTATTCGAGGTCCGCAGCGACGGCTACCTCTACATTCTCATCGAGAACCCCGGTCCGGAGTTGGCTGACAAGGTCAAACAAGCGGCCGGCGCGTGCCCGACGGCGGCAATCACCATCGAAGCCTGACCGCGAAGAAGCCTGACCGCGAAGAAGTCTGACCTCGGCGAAGTCTGACCTCGGCGCGGTATTGCATACTGGCAGCGTGTCATTTCACCGTCAGCTCGAACACTCCTGGGCCACATCGGGGTCAATGCTGTGCGTCGGCCTCGACCCCGACCCGTTGCGCATGCCGAGCCCCTTCGCCGCAGGCGCACCCAACTCGACAGAACTCTTCTGCAAGGCGATTATCGACGCGACGGCTGACCTGGTCTGCGCGTTCAAGCCGCAGATTGCCTACTTCTCGAGCCAGGGGGCGGAAGCAGCTCTCGAGAACATCTGTCAGTACATCCGCGAGACTTACCCCGATGTCACTCTGATTCTCGACGCCAAGCGCGGTGATATCGGTTCGACCGCAACGCATTACGCGCGAGAAGCCTTCGGCCGGTACGGAGCGCACGCAGTGACAGTGAACCCATATCTCGGAACAGACTCCGTAGAGCCGTTCTTCGAACACGGTGGTGGAGTCATAGCGCTCTGCCGCACGAGTAACCCTGGTGGCGACGACTTTCAGTCGCTGGTGGCCGACGGCAAGCCCATCTATGTGCACGTCGCCGAACGGGTGGCAAACGAGTGGTCAAAACTGGGCGACTGCGGATTGGTGGTCGGCGCCACGTATCCGGCCGAGTTGGCCGAAGTGCGCGCGATCGCACCCGAACTGCCGCTGCTCGTCCCCGGAGTAGGGGCTCAGGGAGGCGACGCGGCGACCGTTGTCGAACACGGAGCCAACGCAGCGCACAGCGGCCTGGTGGTCAATTCCTCGCGAGCAGTGCTCTACGCCAGCAGCGGCCCCGACTTCGCCGAAGCAGCCCGCGCTGAAGCCCAGCGCACCTCCGCCACCCTCCGCATCCCCTAACCCCAAGTCCCAACCCCGAAATCTTGCGCAAATCGGACTGTGAGCGCGCGATTCGCGACAGATTTCGGGAGGAGAGCCCACTCCCACCCAAAATCTTGCGCAAATCGGACTGTGGGCGCGCGAATTGCAGAAGATTTTGGGGTTCAGACGTTGAGGCTGGTGATCTCGAGGATGCCGGGGGCTGCGCGGAGTTCGTCGAGCACCTCAGGTGAGACCCGTGCCGTCGGTGCGATCAGCATCACGGCGGTGCCCGTTGAGGTGACGCGGCTGACATCCATATCGTCGATATTGACGCCGGCATTGCCGAGCAATGTTCCAACCGTGCCGATGACGCCGGGACGGTCATCGTTGTGGATGACCACCATGTGATCAGCGGGGGGAACGTCGAAGGGAACTTCGTCGATATTCACGATTCGTTGCGCGCTCTTCGGGCCCGACAGCGTTCCGCTGATGGAATGACCGCCTCCGCGCAGTGTCAACAGGTTGACGTAGTCCGCTGAAGTCGCCGAGTTCACGGCGCGTACGTCAACGCCGTGCTCTTGGGCGAGTTGCGGTCCGTTCACGTAGGTGACCGGTTCGTCGGAGATCACGCCGAAGAACCCTTTGAGAACGGCCAGTTCCAGAATGCGAGTGTCGTAACCGGCAATATCGCCTTGTGTGCACACTTCGAGATCATTAGGGAGCCCCCCGGCGAGTGACACGAAAAGCCCCCCGAGCCGCTCGGCAAGTGGCAGGAATGGCCGAATGGTCTCGCTGGCCTCAGCAGCGTTGACGTTGACGGCGAACGGAACAAACTCACCGGCGAGCGCCAGTTCGACCATCGAGGCGATGGTTTCACCTGCATTGTCCTGCGCTTCGCGGGTGCTAGCACCGAGGTGCGGCGTGACGATCACCGAGTCGATTCCGAACAGCGGTGATTCGGTTGTCGGCTCAGCGGCGAACACATCGAGCGCGGCCCCGGCAATCACACCATCTCGGATGCACTCGGCAAGATCTTGCTCGTCGACGATGCCACCACGGGCGACGTTGATGAGACGCAGACTGGGCTTCGCCTTCAGCAGCAGATCGCGGTTGATGAGACCGAGCGTCTCGGGTGTCTTGGGCAGGTGAACCGTGAGGAAATCGGCTTCAGCAACGAGCTGGTCGAGGCTCAAAAGCTCGACACCCATCTGCTTGGCCCGGTCCTCCGAAACGAACGGGTCATATGCGACGAGACGCATACCAAACCCTTTTGCTCGATCGGCGACCAGCTTGCCGATGCGGCCGAGACCGACGATGCCGAGCGTCTTTTCGAAGAGTTCAACGCCTCCCCACTGGCCACGTTCCCACCGCCCCTGCACCAGCGCCGCGTGAGCTTGGGGCACGTTGCGGGCCGAGGCCATGAGCAATGCCATCGTGTGTTCGGCGGCAGAGACAATGTTGCTCTGAGGCGCGTTGACCACCATGACGCCTCGTTTTGTCGCCGAATCGGTGTCGACATTGTCGAGACCTATGCCGGCCCGCCCTACAACCATCAGGTCAGCACCAGCGGCCAGCACGGCGTCGGTGACGTCGGTCGCCGAACGGATGATGAGCGCCTGTGCACCCGGGATTGAATCGACCAGTTCCTCAGGAGACATCCCGGGGCGGATGTCAACCTCGTGACCGGCGCCACGGAGCCTCTCGAGGCCACGTTCAGCGATTTCTTCGGTGACCAGGATGCGAGCCATAGGACTCCATAATTATCTGGACATCAGGCTCAGTTCCACGGGGTTTGACGAACCGTTCAGCTGATCCCGATACCTTCTCTGTTACATGAGCACGAACGACGGTGACATCGAGATCCGAACGCTGTCCACGGCGGAAGAAATGGTCGACGTCGTCGACGTGTTCCAACAGGTCTGGGGCTCGCCGACAGAACTCGTCCGACTCGAGATGCTGATGGCAGTCGCACACTCTGGCGGATACGTGAGCGCTGCATACGACACCACGCGGCCGGGGCAACAACACGGGACCATTCTCGGGGCCTCTCTCGGCATCCTTGCACGCCACCACGATCAGCCTGCTCTGCACAGCCACGTCACCGGCCTTCTACCCGGTATCCGCCACGCCGGGATCGGCCGCACTCTGAAAATGCATCAACGCAGCTGGGCAGCCGACCGAGACATCGACTGGATCGTATGGACCTTTGACCCACTCGTACGCCGCAATGCGTGGTTCAACATCGCCGTTCTCGGTGCTGACGTTGCTGAATACCTTCCGTCGTTCTATGGCAAGATGACCGATGCCATCAATGCTGGTGACGAGTCCGATCGTTTGCTGATCGCTTGGGACGTCCATGGCGAATTGCCGTCGACACCAAGGGACGGATCGGGTGTCACCAAGGCCCAGCTGGTGCCGACACCCGAAGACATCGTCGCCTTGCGGCGGACCGACCCCGACGCAGTTGCCGAATGGCGCGCGACGACGCGAGAGGCGCTGACTTCGGCACTCGAGGCAGGAAGACCGATCCTCGGATTCACGAGGACCGGCGACTACGTGATCGGAGAACGAGGATGAAACGCCACATCAAGAGGGTCGAACTCCGACGAATCGGGATGCCCCTGGTCGCCCCTTTTCGTACGAGCTTCGGTAGCCAGACCGAGCGCGACATTCTGCTCGTGCGCGTCGAACTGGTAGGTGCTGACGGCGATCTGGTCGAGGGTTGGGGCGAATGCACTGCATTGTCAGAACCGAGCTACTCCCCCGAGTACGTCGATGGGGCACAGCATGTCATCGAGCACCACCTGCTCCCCCGGCTGTTCGCGGCGGGCCCGATCGAGGCTGCCGATGTCAGCCCCGCGCTCAGTCATCTACACGGTCATCCAATGGCAAAGGCAGCACTCGAAATGGCCGTGCTCGATGCGCAGCTCCGAGCCAACAGCCAGTCGTTCGCCACGTTCCTCGGAACTGAAAGATCCCGGATACCGTCGGGGGTCAGCGTTGGAATCCATGACTCGATCGACGACCTCCTGGCCACCGTCCAGGGATACGTCGACGACGGCTACGTTCGGATCAAACTCAAGATCGAGCCGGGATCCGATATCGACGAGGTCGCCGCGGTCCGCGATCTCGTCGGACCGGGCAAACCGCTCCAGGTTGACGCAAATACGGCATATCGCCGAACCGACGGCAGCCACCTCCGTCAATTGGACGACTACAACCTCTTGCTGATCGAGCAGCCGCTGCCCGAAGAAGACATCCTCGGCCATGCCCGTCTCGCGGACGAAATTATCACTCCAATTTGCCTCGACGAGTCGCTGGTCTCAGCTGCCGGCACGGCCGACGCGATCGAGCTGGGGGCATGCGAGATCGCGAACATCAAGCCCGGAAGGGTCGGCGGCTACCTCGAGGCAGTGCGAATTCACGATCTCTGTTTGAACAAAGAAGTTCCGGTCTGGTGCGGTGGAATGCTCGAAACCGGGATCGGACGGGCGGCCAACGCGGGCCTGGCCGCTCTCCCTGGGTTCACTCTTCCGGGGGATATCAGCGCGTCGACTCGATTCTACGCACAAGACATCGTCACCGACCCGATCACCATCGACGACGGCCACGTCACGGTACCAAGCACTCCCGGTCTGGGGTTCGAGGTCGACACGCTGTTCCTCGACTCGGTCACGACCGGAACAGAAATCATCGAAGCGAACTAGTGTCGGTCCCACTATGACGTACCCGTTCCTCAGCGAAGAGTGGATGAACGAAGCCCGTTCAATCCGTGACAAATACGCCGATCAGGTGCCCGAAGTCGCAGCCAGCATTCGGATCAATCAGGTGACCATCGACGTTCCATTCGGTGACGGCGCAGTAAGCAGCTACATCGACACCTCATCCGGCAGGCTCATGATGGACCTCGGCGACCTCGATGATCCTGATGCAACCATCACGATCGAATACGACATCGCGAGAGCGATGTTCGTCGATGGGGACCAAGCAATCGCCATGCAGGGCTTCATGTCGGGCAAGATCAAGGTGCAGGGCGACATGATGAAGATGATGGCCTTGCAAACCGCTATGCCGACGTCGGAGGTCACCGAGAAGATCGCCGAAGAGGTCAAAGCGATCACCAGCTGATCGCTTTCCCGCTAGACGGCAGCGCGCCGCCAACCGGTGTGTCAGCCAACCGGTGTGTCAGCCAGGACCGTCAGCTATCAACGTCGGCCATCACCCTCAGCTATCACCGTCAGCCAGGGGTGCGAGCGCCTTCGCGAGAGCTTCGACGCTCCACGTCGACGACTGCTCGACTGTGTCACCCATCTCCCACGATCGCACCCGCTTCACGACACCCCCCTGGGCAAAAAATGTCTCCCCTGTGAATGGGCAATCGGCAGTAGAAAGATAGGCAACGAGCGGAGAGATGTTGGCAGGATCCCACTCGTCGAACACCCCCTCTCTCGGCGTCATGATCTCTTCGAGCCCAGGCGTCGCGAGTGTCAGCCGGGTACGCGCGCCAGGAGCAATGCAGTTACTCACTACGTCGTACCGAGAGAGTTCCTTCGCGGCGATCTGGCTGAACGTGGCGATGGCCGATTTCGCGGCGCCGTAGTTCGACTGACCAGGATTAGCGAACAGCCCAGACGTGCTCGAAGTATGTACGAGGTTCCGCGGCCGACCGCGCCCCGACTTGTGCTCCTGACGCCAGTAGGTCGCAGCCCAACGGCTGGGCGCGAAGTGACCTCTCAGATGAACGGCTATCACTGTGTCCCACTCTTCTTCGGTCATGTTGACGATCACGCGATCACGCAGTATCCCCGCATTGTTGACCAGGATGTCCAGCCCGCCGAACGAAGAGATCGTGGCGTCAACCAGGCTTTGGGCGCCCTCCCAGTCAGCCACGTTGTCGGTGTTCGCTATCGCTTGCCCACCACGAGCGCGAATCTCGGCGGCCACCTCTTCAGCGGGCAGTTGATCGCTACCGGCACCATCGTTGTCTCCGCCGAGGTCGTTGACGACAACTTTCGCTCCTTCGTCGGCAAAGAAGAGGGCGTGTTCGCGGCCGAGGCCCCGACCAGCACCAGTGATGATCGCAACCCGTCCATCGAGTGAGGTCATGTGGCTCCTTTCGACCATTAGTCCGACGCGATTGTCGGATACAAGTGTCGAACCGTAGCGATCCACGTAGGACCGAGTCGATTCCCGCCTCGCTCTCTCATGACGCCAACGATGGTCAGCCGAGAGCTCACGGTTCAGAGGAAGATGAGATCGACGCCTGTTCCGCGTACGAAAAGGTCACCCGCCTGGACTTCCTCGCCGCCCACCGAAATGGCCACGAACGTGCCTTCGGTGGTGCCGAGCAAGCTGTCGATCACGTACCCGGCATCGGTCAGCGCCTGTTGCGCATCGGGGTAGCTCATTCCTGCGAGGTCTGGGATCGGGACCAGGTCGGGACCCTTCGAGAGTTGCACCGTGACCAAGCCGCCCCGTTCGACCGGTGTCTCGGGAGCAGGTGTCTGGAGCACGACTCGTCCGACCTCGACGTCGACGCTGAACACGTCGTCGCCCTGCGCGAGCAAAAGTTGCAGAGCTTCGACCGATGCTGTTGCCTCGTCGAAAGTGAGATTGAACAGTGCCGGCGCCGGGCGCGGCTCGGGACCCTTCGAGACTGTGAGCACAATTGTCGTCTCCGGGAGCACTTGGGCCCCGGCTGTGAGCGAAGCGTCGCCGCGGACTTGCCAGCTGATTACCGAGTCGGCCGGTCCTGTTTCGGAGAACTCGGGCGGCCCCTCGATGGCGAGCAATCGCAGCCCGGTCAATGTCTCCAGCGCTTCGTCAAGGGGCATGCCGTCGAGGTCGGGCAGAGTTCGCAGCTTGGGGCCATCGCTGACATAGAGGACGAACACCTCGCCCTCGTCGAGCTTGACCCCTGCTACCGGGTTTGTCCGTACCACATGATCGATCTCAGGAACTTCGTCGCTGCGCTCACGCTCGGTCTCGATAGACCAACCGTTGCCGGAGATCTCGTTCAATGCCACGGTTTCCTCGACACCTGCGAGGTCAGGCACCTCGTACGACTTGGTCCGCAGCAACAACCACCCCGCATAGCTGAGCGCTCCCAGGCATACCAGCCCCACGAGAACCAGGAGGACGATCTTGCCCCACGGCCTGCCGTTGTTCTCCTCGTCGTAGAGCACTCCGGACGGAGTGGGATCTGCGACTGGCATATCGCTTGGCGCAGTGGAGGTGGCAACCGCGGCTGCTGCGACCAATTCGGCCGACATCTCCTCGGTGGGGTTCGGCCCGTCCGCGCCCGACGCGACGGCCGCGTCGCTCGGTGAGGAACCGTCGGCAACCTGAACTGCGCCGGTGGGCGGATCGGCGATGTCGGTCAGCAAGAGCAGCGGAGCAGCACCCGCCACGCCTTCATCGTCCCCACCGTCGACCATCTCATCGTCGATCATCTCATCCGCGACAGTCTCATCGTCGACCATCTCATCGTCGACCATCTCACCCGCGACAGTCTCATCGTCGACCATCTCATCGTCGACCATCTCACCCGCGACAGTCTCATCGTCGAGAATCTCATCGTTGACGATCTCACCGGCAACAACGGGCTCGCCTTCGACAACGGGCTCGCCTTCGACAGGTCCAGCGTCGGCCGATGATTCGTCCTCGGGTGCCTCCGCATCCACACCTTCGGGCTCGGTGTCCACTGGATCCGTGAGTTCGGCCTCGGTGTTCTCCGCGTCGGAGGGCGCCGGCTCGACGTTGTCGACTCCATCCGGAGCGGGTACCTCAGTGGACAGATCGACTCGATTTCGCAGGGTCGCCGCGAACAGGCTCGCCTCCATCAGCGGCAGGTCCTCAGGACGTGGCAGTGTCTCGGCCGCTTGAACGAGAGCTTGGCCGAACTCGGCGGCGGTGTAGCGATCTTCGGCTTCCGGCCGGCCGGCTCGCTCGAGTACCGATGCCAGGGAACCCAGATCAGCCGAGACCGGCATCAGTTTGCCGACTCTGGCGGCCAGCGTAGAGACCGTGGAGTCACCGGCAAATGGCACTTTGCCCGTCGTTGCTTCGATGAGGCAGAGCGATAGCGCGTACACGTCGGTTTTGGCATCAACCGCCATTCCGAGCGCCTGCTCCGGCGATGCATAGCGTGCAACGTGTGTGGCGACCGTGGCCGGATCGGACCATGCCTCCGCTCCGAGCAGGGCAGCCATGGCGAAATCAACGATCCGGAGTCGGCGATCTTCGCCGAACACCATCTTCGACGGCGTCAGTTCGGAGTGCACAATTCCACGCTGGTCTGCTGCGTCGAGCGCTCGGCAGGCCTCGAGCCCGACAACCAGTGCCTGCGACGGTTCGAGCAGGCGACCACGATCGAAGAGATCTCGAAGGCTCCCCCCACCCAGGTACTCAACCACCCAGAAGACCGTCGGTTCACCCTCGAGTTCCGTGTCACCCCAATCGAGTACAGACGCAATGTTGGGGTGAGTCAGCGCCGTCGCAACTTCGGCCTGCCGACGGAAGGCTTTGCGGAACTCGTCGCTCGCGGCCAGTTCGGGACGCACGATCTTGACCGTGACCGGACGATCTTGCTCGATGTCGATCGCCTCGACGATGACCGTGTTGGCCCCCGACGAGACCACGTTCGCAATCTGGTACCGGCCAGCGAGAAGACGCCCTTCGAGGCGGTCAGCGCCGCCACCGTTCTGTTCTGATACGTCGTTCTCCACCACCGCAAAACGCTACCGCCTGAGCAACAAGGGCAGACGGCGGGCATCATGGTGGCCGTGATCGACACCCCCGATGCACCCTCGTCCTCCGGTCGACGACCTCGAAAGCTTGATCGAGGTCTTCTCATAGCGAGCTTCGTGATCGCCAGCGGCCTGGTACTCGTGATATTCGGGCTGTTCGTGGCAGAAACCGGTGACGAGGGAGTTGATCGCCCCGACGAAGTCGAATCCGTACAACCGGTGGAGAATGCCGTGCAGGTTCTCCGACAAGAACGTGTGGTTGTCGACCTCGAAGCGGGACTCGAAGCCAGGCTCGTCATCGACGGAATCGAGCTGCCGACGGAGACACTCGGACAGTCGAGCGTCGACCCGACGGCCGAGCCGGGGCAACAGATAGACCTCCCCCTGGCCGCAGTGTTTGATCCGGGCAATGCTGTGATCTCGTTCCAACCCGTCGAAGGCGCACCGATCGAATCATTCACCGAGGGCCTTCACGATGTCACGGTGATCTACTGGAACATCGAAGATGGTCCCAATCGGGCTCGTAGCTACGCCTGGTCGTTCAACGTCGTCTAGAGACAAGGACTCTCTACTCAGGAAGCTCGCCCGTCGCGAGGAGATACTCGAAGCCGACCTCGTCGAGAATCGGCACACCGAGCGATTCCGCCTTCGTGAGTTTGCTGGCCCCCGGCGACTCACCCACGACCAACGCCAACGTCTTCTTGCTGACACTTCCCGGGCTCTTTCCACCACGCGAGGTGATCGCCTCGGCGGCTTCCTCACGGCTGTAGTTGGCGAGTGTCCCCGTCACGATGACGGCGCGACCCTCCAGCGTCTGGGAGATCGCTGCACGGCCCAGCGACGCATTGCGCGCAGCTTCCGAATCGCCGAAATTGACCCCCGCCTCGCGGAACCGCTCGATGTAGGCCTTATTCGACTCCTGGTCGAACCAGCTGACGATCGTGTTGGCGATGACCTCTCCGACTCCGTCGACAGCGGCGAGCTCCTCGGTTGACTTCGACATGATCGTGTCCAGCGTGTGGAACTCATTGGTCAATGCCAGCGAAGCGGCAGGCCCGAGATGGCGAACACCGAGTGCGGTCAGAAAACGAGGAAGTGGCTGCTCCCTCGAAGCCTGAATCGCGTCAACGAGGTTCGTCGCACTCGTCTGGCCGATCCGTTCGAGCTCGATGAGCTGATCAGCCGTGAGCAAATACAGATCCGCTGGATCATGAATGAGTTCGGTCGCAGTGAGCTTCTCCACCATCTGCTCACCCAGCCCCTCGATATCCATCGCGCCCCGAGACGCAAAGTAGGCAATCTTCTGGTCACGTTGGGCAGGACAGTCAGGGGCCACACACCGGGTATCGGCCTCCCCCTCTGGGCGTACCAGGGGATTGCCGCAGCGCGGGCATTTGGTCGGGAACACCCATGGCTTGCTGCCGGCCGGGCGCAGGCTGAGCACAGGCTCAACCACCTCGGGGATGACATCGCCAGCTTTGCGAACCACAACCGTGTCGCCGGGGCGCACCCCCTTGACTGCCACCTGATCTTGATTGTGCAACGTGGCCATACTCACGGTAGAGCCACCGACGAATACCGGTTCGAGCACGGCAAATGGCGTCGCGCGGCCGGTTCGACCGACCGAAATCTGAATATCGAGGAGTTTGGTCGTTCGCTCCTCGGGCGGGAACTTGTAGGCGATCGCCCAGCGTGGGGCCCGCGACGTAGCTCCAAGCCGCGCGCGTTGCTCGACGTCGTCGACCTTGATCACCACACCATCGATCTCATATTCGAGGTCATGGCGATGCTCCTGCCAGTGCGCGCAATGAGCAGCAACCTCCTCGATCGTGGTGAAGGTGCGAATGTGCTCATTGACGGGGAACCCGAACGCCGCGGCGTAGTCGAGCATCGCTACATGGCTCGTGAAAACAGGCCCACCGACGACCTCACCCAACTGGTAACTCCAGAACGACAGGTTCCGACTCGCCGTGACGCTCGGATCCTTCTGCCGAAGGCTGCCCGCCGCGGAGTTACGCGGGTTGACGAAGGGTTTGTCACCTGCTGCCAAGGCTCGCTCGTTGAGTTGTTCGAAGCTCGAAGCGGTCATATAGGCCTCGCCACGAACTTCGAGCACAGACGGAAGTGGGCTGTCGCCGGCAGGCTCGGCCAGCAGGTTCGGGACGTCACCGATCGTG
>Ga0209013_10002162_pt1 | contig 17925 bp, 18 predicted proteins | sample Cruoilmetagenom2_FD_187291 | JGI IMG/M metagenome (GOLD analysis project Ga0209013, IMG submission 187291) | Oil polluted marine microbial communities from Coal Oil Point, Santa Barbara, California, USA - Sample 2 (SPAdes) (version 2) | ecosystem: Environmental > Aquatic > Marine > Oil seeps ...
GAGCCGGTGCAGCGACACGATCGGCCGCAACAGCTCATCGACCAGCTCCACGCCCTTCTCACCCATGGGCTCGTAGCGGCCACCGCCATCGCCCCGCCAGTAGTCGAAGACGTGGTCGAGCCAGCCCTGGATACCGTCGGTCGTCTCGAGCGCGTGCGCATCGAGCACGAGGTCGGCCGGCGCGTCCATGCCCAACAGCGAGTGACCCCGCGGCAGGCTCTCGAGGTCGACATCAGGGAAGGCCACCGCGTGACCAGCGAGCGGCGCGAGGCCAGTCGGCCAATCGGGCAGGTCGATCAGCTTGGCCCGCAGGAAGTGCTTCGACTGGCTGGCCTGCTCGAAGGGCGACTCCTTCAACTCGATCGGTCCCAGGTGCCAATGACCGGCGTGATCGACCGAGGGCTCGCCGGCCTTGACCTCGAGCACGAGCAGTCCGTAGTCGGGGTGGGTGATGACCGCGTCAGCCTCGCCGTCGCGCGCGGGTCCCTGGTAGCGCGTCGGACCGGTCCAGTGGACGTTGACGTAGATGCGGTACTGGGGCTCCGGCAGCGCCGCCCGCAGCCGCTCCTCGACCTGCCGCTCAGCATCCTCTCCGCGCGTCATGTGCTGAGTCTGCCACGCGCGCGGCACCAGTGACCCTTGATGCGCGTGCCAAGGTAGAGGTGCCAACGCGTTCCGCAGGGAGAGCGAGCATGGACGTGATCACACCCAGGGCAGTCGGCCAGGTCTCCAGCCTGATCTGCACACCGTTCCACGCAGATGTCGAGTTCCCCCAGGATGACGAGCAGCTCGCCGCGTTCGAGATCGAGCTCGTGGGTGGCCGCCGGGGCAGCCGCTCGAAAGCCTGGCAGGAGCCGCTCTGGCGCTATCGCAGCGATGAGCCGCGCTTCGTCCGGGTCGATGGCCACCATGCCTTCGACGGGATGATCGTCGAGCGCCGTCGGCCGGTCTTCGAGTTGCGCGCGACACAGCCGATCGACGCGTACGCGTGGACGCTGCGCCAGGATGGCGCCGTCATCGACGAGGCGACCGATGTCACTGACGGCATCTCCGACGATGGCCTGACGTTCGCGTTCAGGCCGGAGCAGCGGCTTCGACGTTCGGGCCGGCCGGGTCGCGCGGACCGCAAGGGTGTCTTCTACCCGCCCCTCGACTCACACCTTCCGAAGATGACGCGGTCGGACGACTCGCGCATCCGCTATACCGCGTTGACCCACGCGGGGCACGACGACCACGATGCCTACTCGGTCGACTTCAACTGGGGAGCCGCTGGCGCTGACAAGGGGCACTGGGTCCGCTCCGCGGCGGCCGGCCGCGTGACCAGGGTCGATCCGGCCAACGGGCAGGTGCACATCAAGCATCCCAAGTTCGACGGTGAGTCGGACTACGAGACGATCTACGCTCACCTCGATCCGGTGATGGTCAAGCCCGGTGAGCGGGTCAAGGCGCAACAGCGCATCGGCAAGATCGGCGCGACGTACTACGGCAGCGACCCCATCTCGCCGCACCTCCACCACCAGCACCGCAAAGACGGCGAGCCGGTGAAGATGAAGCTACTCATCTACGGCGAGCAGACGCCGATCGGCGTGAGCCGGAAGAACCCCCGCCGCACCATCATCTGGGACACGAAGGTGCCCGCCTGGGTGCGGCCGCGTGGCCCGGCCCCGGCGAGGGTCAGCGTCCGAACCCGGCGGGCGGCCGACGGGAAATGGTCGAGGCAGAACACCCTTCGATTCGTCGTCTCCCCCAGGGGTGTCGATGCTCCCGAGGAGCAGGACGCGCTGTTTGGTCCGGTCATCCCCGCCGGGGATATCGCCTACGACTACGACGGTCCCGATGTGGAGCCCGGCGAGTACACCGTGCGCTATCGGGCCCATGGAGATGCCGGCACTACGACGCCGTGGACCCATGACCAGTCGATCATCGTGGAACCGGCGCTCGCGTAGAGAGCGAAGCAGGCGCGAACTCGCCTGATCGGCCAGCACCCGACGGTCGAGGCATGAACGTCAGCTACGACTGAGCGACCGACACCCACAGGACCGAGGGTCAGACGTCCCTGCCAGACGCCCGACCCTGCGCAAGTGCCGGTGCAAGCGGAGACAAGTCAGCGGTAAGAGGGCGCCGCTAGCGTGCTCGTATGACGTCGTCCAGGGTTGCCGCTGCGGCTGGCATACATCATGATGGCACCATCATGATGCAACGCACCCAGATCATGCTCGACCCCGAGGAGCACCGCCGCGCGCAGGAGAAGGCCAAGGATGCCGGCATCTCGCTGGCCGAGTACATCCGCCGCCTCGTCAGGGCGGACCTTGACGTGTCCCCGCCCACGGATATCAGCTCGATCATCGGTATCGGTGATTCGGGTGGCTCGAATATCGCCAAGTACAAGGACGAGTACATCGGAGAGGCGATCGAGGCCGATTGGATGCGCAAGACGGGCAAGCGTTGACCGCGTTCGTCGATACGTCAGCGTTCTTCGCCGGCGTGGATCATCGCGATGTCGACCACGAACGCGCGGCCGCGCTGCTCACGTCCGAAGACCGCCTCGTCACGACCGACCATGTCCTGGTCGAAGCCTGGGGGCTGCTCCAGCGCCGGATCAACACCGACGTGGCCGACCGGTTCTGGGCAGGCCTACGTTCGGGAAGGACGTCCATCGCGTACGTTGGGCCGGCCGATCTCGAGAACGCCTGGGCCACCGGTGAGATCTTCGCCGACCAGCGGTTCTCGCTCGTCGACCGCACCAGCTTCGCGGTGATGCAGCGCCTGGGCGTCTACCGCGTCATCAGCTTCGACGACGATTTCGCCATCTTCCGCTTCGGGCCCAAGCGCGACCGCGCCTTCGAGGTCCTTCGCTAGGCCCGCCCGACCGGCTATCCTCCCCGAGCGATGAGACGGTTCCTCCCCCGACTGCTCAGCATCGGTATCGATCCCGCGGACGATGCCGACCTGCGCCTGCGCAAGGTGATCACGCTCGCGGCCATGCTGATGGTCACGCTGGCAGCCCTCCTGTGGGGCGCGGTCTACTGGTTCTTCGGTGAGACCACGTCAGCGTTGATTCCCTGGGCTTACGTCCTCATCACCCTGGTCAGGCTCCCGATCTACGCGGCCACACGGCGCTACGAGTCGTTCGCATCGGTCAACTACACGCTCTTCCTGGTCCTGCCGTTCCTGCTGATGTGGTCGCTCGGTGGGTTCGTGGCCGGCAGCACCGTGGCACTGTGGGCGTGGCTCTCACCGCTTGCGGCGCGCACGCTTGGGCATCGCCGCGGATCATTCGCGCTCTTCGTCGCGTTCGGCGTGGGCATCGTCATCAGCGCTGTGATCCAGCCCAGCCTGGACGCGCAGAACGGCCTCTCCGACTCGGTCATCATGGCCTTCTTCGTGCTCAACGTGGTCGTGGTCAGCGCCATCTCGCTGGTCCTGGTCGATGCCTCCTCGGGCGGTCGCGAGGGCTCGCTGGCATCCATGCGCGGGATCGTGCGGCGCTACTTCTCACCCGATGTGGCCGATGCCATCCTGGCCGACCCCGAGCGCCAGGAGCTGGGTGGCGAGATCGCCGACGTCACCATCCTCTTCGCCGACCTCGGCGGCTACACCACGTTCAGTGACCAGCGCTCACCACACGAGGTGGTGGAGCTCCTCAACACGCTCTTCGCGACCGCCCTGCCGGCCATCCACGACGAGGGCGGCACACCCGTCCAGCTCCCCGGCGATGCGGTCATGGCCATCTTCGGCGCACCCCGCCATGCGCCCGACCATCCCCAGCGCGCCGCCCGTGCAGCTCTCGCCATCCAGGATCGCAGCGCCCGGCTGGCGGCCGAGCACCCGACGTGGCCACGCTTTCGCATCGGCATCAACGCGGGTGAAGCGCTGGTGGGGAACATCGGCAGCGACGAGTTCCGCAACTTCACCGCCATCGGCGACACGGTCAACATGGCGCAACGCTTCCAGACGCTGGCCGAACCCGGCCAGGTCGTCACCGGTCCCCGCACGGCGGCTCGACTCGGCGATGCGGTCTCGATCGAGTGGCTCGACGAGGTCCGGGTCAAGGGCAAGTCGGAACCGGTCCGTCCCGGTGTCCTGCGTCCGCAAGGGCCGGTGCCACCAGAGTGAAGTGCCAGGTAAGCGCGCGTCGCTAGCCTTGGATCGTGAGATCGAAAGGGTTGCCAGCGACCGACTTCGGGTGCAGACTGCGCGCGTCATGACAGGGCCCGTGCAGGTCATGCTGGATCCGGACGAGCGACGACGCGCCCGACGGCGAGCCGCCGAACAGGGCTTCACGCTCCCCGAGTACATCGGCCGCCTCGTCCGCGAGGACCTCGAGTCATGGACGCCCGAAGCCGACGCGAGCGCGGTCATCGCCGTGGCCGATGCCGCCGCCACTGACATCCCCGACCACGAGGGCATGTACATCGGTGAGGCCGTGGCCGCCCGATTGAACAAGACCGACCCACTGCCCTAGCGGACACAGAAAGGCCCGGGCGTTCGTGGCCCGGGCCTTGCTCGTTACGTCAGTGGGCGTTCGCGCCGGTCAGCCGATCTTGCTCAGCAGGCGATGGCCGTTGTCACTCGCCTCGGCCTCGGCTTCGGCCTCCTCGGGATCCGCCCTGGGCAGGCCCCAGGGATCGGCCACGCCGGTGTCGTCCTTGTCCTCGGGGGCGTCGGCGTCGTCGTCGGTCCGGGCTTCGGCTTCGGCTTCGGATTCGACTTCGTCGTCGGCCATGGCCTCGACCTCGGGCTCATCGGCTTCATCGCCGGCTGCGTCTTCGGGATCGGTCACGGTTTCGGTCTTGGCGACCACCTCGGCCGCCTTGGCAGCAGGCGTCGAACTCAAGTCGACATCGTCGCTCGAGAGGCCGATGTGCGGGACCACGATGGCCTCGGTGTCACCCTTCCAGACCTGCAGCTCGACCACGACCAGCGGCAGGTGCTCGGCCAGCGTCTCGAGGGTCGTGCGGTAGCGCTCGCCGGCGGTCTCGGTCACGAGAACCGCGACGTGCGTCTTGTCGGGATGGAGCACGCGGTTGCGAGCCCAGTTGTCGAGCAGCTGGAAGCCGTGGGAAGCCTCCATCTCGCCGAGCTTGACCTCGACGCTGAAGCAGCGCTCCTCGTCGGTGGCCACGAACGAACCGTCATCCTCCGATGCGCCCTCGGCCACATCGAGCTCGCCGAGCCCGAGGCGGGTGGGTTGGTCCTTGAGCCAGTCGCGCATCCAGGCCTCGTCCTTGCCCAGGTCGCTGACGGTCGATACGGCACCGGAAACGATGTTTGGGGTCGTCATTCCTCACTCCTCGCACTGATCAGGCACGGCGCCGGCGAGGGTGCCGGTCACTAGTCCCACGAGTACAGCGCTGCGCGCGCGACCACGCATGACCCCGAAGGTCCGTCCCCCGGTGGCTCGACCGGGGCTTCGGCGCACCATCGGTTCGGTGCAGATGTGTCACGATTGCGGTTCCCTGCGCCACTGTGCCTGCCTCTGTTCGTGCTCCCGAAAGGTGCCCCGATGACCGCCAAGTCCACCGCTGCGAAGGCCGCCAAGGCCAAGCCGAAGTCCAAGGCCGCGGCTTCGCCGTCGCCGCTCGAGACCGTGAGGCCGCTCATCCGCGTCCGGCAGATGCGTGACTTCACGGGCAGGCGCGTGACCAACGCGGAGTTGGAGGCGATCACGGAGGTCGCACGCTGGTCGGGCAGCAGCCGCAACGAACAGCCCTGCCGCTTCGTCGCTCTGCGTGACAAGAAGGTCATCCGCGAGGTCGCCGAGCTGGGCATGCCGCAGACGCGCGGGCTGCCGACGGCCAACGCGGCGGTGGCCATCATCGTGCCCGACGAACCGGAGCGTGAGCTGTCGCGCGCGTTCGATGACGGCCGTGCTGCCGAGCGCATCCTCATCGCTGCCAACATGCTCGGCCTCGGTGGCGGCATCTCGCGTGTTCGACCCGACGTTCGCGAGGGCATCAACATGCTACTGAACCTGCCCGCCAAGCGCTCGGTGCGGACCATCGTGGCCATCGGCCATCCGTCCGAGGATGCGCTGGAGCCGAAGTCGCGTCCGGGCAAGGCCCGACTGCCGCGCGAGCAGGTCATCTACAGCGAGTGCTGGCCCGATCCACCCGCCAAGGACTGATGGGGCCCGGGAGCGTCGAACCCGGGAGCGTCGAACCCGACACCGCGACCTTGGTCATCAACAGCGACTCCTCGTACTGCTCCGCCTGTGGTGGCGGCGCCCTGATCGACGAGAAGGAGCATCTGACGCTGCTGCCGCGCGAGGTGCTCGGCGGGTGGATCGAGCCGCCCGAGGGCCAGCGCGCCGGCTGCGGTGCGGTGTTCACCGCGACAGCCACCGACTCGTTCATGCCCGTGATCCTCGCTGGGATCCCGAAGGCGCGGCCCGACCTGCCGTTCCTGGGCACGTTCGGCATGGAGGCCCAGGCCTAGATTCCTGGTGTTCTTCGCACCACCGGCCGAGCCGGAGACCGGCTGCGCGGACGCCTATCTAGCCAGATGTCACGCCGGGCGGCCTTGGGCAGAACGGTCGCGTTGTTCGCGGTGTTCCCCGGAGGTGATGATGCCCTTGGTTGACTCGGATATGCCCCAGAGGGCATACGAGGACCGGCGAGGCGTGCCAAACGGCGGCCACGCACCTGTCCAAGGCCGCGTGAGGCACCATCTGACCAGATGGACTGCTACTCGCCCGGCACTCCGGCCGTGACGATGGCCCGTTCGATGGCGGCGCTGACGATGTCGAAGTCGGGGCGGCGCTCGGCGGTGGCCTCGTCGAGGTACAGGCCGCGGCGCACCTCGACCATCACGGAGCGAACGCGCGCGTCGCGACCGTAGAAGCCGCTGGGCACGAATGTGCCGGCGAAGGGCGAGTTACGCCGCACGCGGAAGCCCTCGGCCGAGAATGCCGCCACCACTGCCTCGTCCAGGGCGGGCGGCGTGTGCATCTTGTCGGTACCGATGCAGATGTCGGGCCGGTCGGGCGAGTGGTCGATCTCCGAGGGCAGCCGCACCGACGGGAACGAGTGGCAGTCGATGACCGTGCACTCCCCGAAGTCGGCCAGCATCCCCGCCACGAGCTCATCGAGCGCCGCGTGATACGGCCGGTACGACTCCTCGATCCGCTGCGCCCGCAGCGCCTCATCGGGCACACGCAGCTCCTGCCCCCGGGTGCCGCGTGTGTAGACGACGCCCTGGCCACGCCTCGCCATCGGCTCGGCCGCATCTTCGAGGAAGCGCTCGGGGTCGAAGACGAAGCGGGACAACCGGTTCACGAACCGCGTCACGCCGTGGTCTCCGAGGCCCGCGAAGAGCTCGTCGGTGTACCAGTCGGTGAGGCGCAGCAGCTCATCGGCCAGCTCGGGATCGGACAGCACGATCTCCGCGCGCACCTGGTCCGGGATCCGCATCGAGGAGTGCGGCACATGCGCCACCACTGGCACCGGCGATCCGGTCGGTGAGATGACCTCGAACGCGGGAGGCGTCACCCCTTGGGCGTCTGCACCATGCAGTGCTTGCGCAGCGCCGCGATGGCCTGTTCGACCAGGACGATGGCGTGGTCGATGCTCTGTGTCAGCTCGACCATATCGTCGGGCTTCCCGACCAGCGTGGTGACCGGGTGCATGACCTCGTTGCGCAGGTCGCCCAGCGGCCGGGTGTAGCTCTTCCATCTGTCCGGCGCGTATTTGCCCAGCTCGCCTCGAAGCGCACGGTCCTTCTCGAAGATGCGCAGCAGGTGCTTGAAGTTGAGGTACGAGACGAGGTCGTGATCGGCCCCGCCGCCGCTGCCGCGATCCCTCTCCACGCGCTCCATCAGCTCATCCGCATCGCGCGACCCGAGGTGGCCGATGAGGCGCGACTGGTTCTTGCCGTAACGACAGCGGACCATGTCGGCGAGGGCGATCTCGAGACCGGCCAGGACGAGGTAGTAGTAGGCGCGGGCCGGCTGCTTGTTGAAGTCCCAGATGGTCACGAAGCCGGTCACGTCACGACCCTCGAGCACGAAGACGATCCGCTGCTTGTGGATCCACTGCATGATGTCGACGATGGGCGTGTCGCCACTCACGATGGCTCCGCCGGCCAGCGAGTGGGTCTTGTTGCGGATGGGTTGGTCGGCGTCGGCCTTGATCAGCTGGAAGCGGCTGATGTAGCCGACGACTCGGCCCCTTGAGGTGACCGGCGCGTAGTCGTAGCGGTCGCCTTTCATCTTCCTGAGCACGTTGCCGGCCTTGGCATAGAGGTCATACGTGGTGGCGCGGGTCATGTCCACCTGGATGTGGCGGGCACGGACACCCCGGCCAAGGTCGATGTGGGGCACGTTGTCCTGCCATGCGCGCGACAGGGTGGGCATGGCCTCGGGTCGTTCGATGCTCATGGCTTGTGCAGTGATCCCTTCGAGGTGCTTGATGTCCCAGCCGGTCCCGGGGAGCATAGGAGTACCACAGCAGGCAGCGCGCGTCGGGCGCGTCGATCTCCGGTGGCGCTCCGAAAGCTCGGACGTCGTGCCATACAGGTGGCACAACGCAAAGAGATGATTCACGCGCGCGAGGGAGACGGGGTAGGGCTCGTCGCCCTCCGCGCAGCTATCAAGAGCACCCCAGAGATCCGGCTCGATGACGGTGCGGCAACCGACTCCCAGCTTGAGCACGGTGCCCCGGCCGGAAGCGATAGGAGAGCCATCCATGCACCAGCGAGGTACACGCTTGTCCGACACACCCCAGACGCCCTTGTCGTTCCGCCAGGGCGATGTCCTGCTCGTCGAGGTCGCCGACATCCCCGAGGAGGCCACAGCCGAGTCGCGCTCCGGGCGCATCGTGCTCGCAGAGGGTGAGGCCACCGGTCACGCCCACGCCATCCATGAGCGTGACGCCCGCACGTTCACGTACAGGGGTGAGCGTTTCCTGCTCACCAGGTCGAAGGCGCAGCTCATCCACGAGGAGCACGGCCCCATCGAGGTACCGGAGGGTGCCTGGCGGGTCATCGTCCAGCGTGAGTACGAGCCGGTTCCGGCTGAGCAGCACCAGTGGCGCCGGGTGATCGACTGGTGCACTGGTCCGGCTTCTCCACCGAGGAACAGCGCCCGCGCGCAGAGGCGTGGGTCAGGGCATGGGCGGCCATGCAGCGCTCCACCGCACCCGTCGAGCGCGAGCGTGCGGAACGGGCCATGACGGCGCTCTACGAGGGGTGTGGTCTCGCCGCCCCACGCTTCCTCTGGGTCGACGACCCCAGTGATGGCCTGATGGCGTGGCACCTCGTGTCGCGGGGTCGGCAGCCGCTGCGCAACCCCTGGACCAAGGGCGATTGGGGCATCGGCAGGAACCGAGACCTCTATCAGCTGCAGGACCCATTCGGGCTGGAGCCAGCGTGGCAGCAACGTGCCCTCCGGCGAGCGCAGTCCATCGCGCCGACCGGATCGGCAGGGGGCTTCCGTTTCGACGGTAGCTACTCGGCCAACGGTCAGGTACTGCGGGCGGTCATCGATGCCGAGGGCTTCACCGCCGAGCGCTCGTCGCCCACACCCGCAGAGCGTGAGGCAAGTACGAGCGTGTCTGCCCTATCGCTTGACGAGGCCCTCGCGCGCCGCATCATCGGCGACCGCTGGGCATCCCTCCTGGAGCTGGTCGGGGACGAGCTGGTCATCGACGTCGCGGTTCGCGCGGCCCTGCGCTCTGCCGCCGACATCCTCGACACCGGGCGCTCCCGGAGCGAGTCGATGCGCGCGCTGACGTTCCCGCAGTTCGACCAGGTGATCATCGCCATGGGCGCACTGCCGAAGGTCCTCGGCATCGCCCTGTGGCGCCAGCTCGACGAGCGTGCGGAACGTACCGCCGCGATCGAGCGGCGTCTGGAGCTGGCACGCTGTGGCGCCGCGTTCTGGGCATTCGAGGGGCTCGTGATCATGATGGAGCGGCCCGCGCGCGTCGGCTTCGACGATGGTGGCCGGCTCCATGCCGGCCACGGACCGGCGCTGGCCTACCCGGGTGGGCTGAGGGTCTGGGCCGATCACGGCGTCGTCGTGCCTGAACGCGTCATCGACGACCCCGGTTCCATCACCGTCGAGGATGTCAACAGCCAGACCAACGCGGAGGTCCGTCGCGTGATGACCGAGCGCTTCGGCCTGGAGCGACTCATCCGCGACGGCGGCGGGCATCTCGTCGGCCAGGACGAGACCGGCCGCTTGTGGCGTCGCACGCGCAGTCATCGGCGGTGGGATCACGAGCCGCTGGTCATGGTCGAGGTCCAGAACTCCACGCCGGAGCCCGACGGATCGGTGCGAACCTACTTCCTGCGCGTGCCACCGGACATGCGCAGCGCTCGTGATGCCGTGGCCTGGACCTTCGGGCTCCGCGGCAGCGAGTACGAACCGGCGCACCAGACGTAGTGGAGGCCATCGGGGATCTCATCGCGCTCGTGTTTGGGGTCGGCCTCGCCCTGGTCATCGGCATCCCGCTCGTATCCTTCATGATCGTGGCGGCGGTGACGCTGTTCGCCCTGCAGATCGCGATCGTGGTCGCCATCGTTGGCTACATCGTCGGCATCCCGTGGTCGATCTACTTCCGAGTGCGCCACGGGCGCTGGCCGGAGTCATGAACGGAGGAGTGATGCGTCAGCTCATCAAGGTCATCGCGGCGGTGATGCTGGTGCTCGCGCTCGTCGTGCCGCTGGTCGTGCAGGCTCGGGATATCCCCGCGCCGACCCCGCCGGCCGACGGGGAGCTCGCAGTCGTTCTCGATGTCACCGATGGCGACACCATCCGGGTCGATCGTGGCGACGGTGGCAACGAGCGGCTGCGCTACATCGGCATCGACACGCCCGAGACCGTCAAGCCCGATTCGCCGGTGGAGCCGTGGGGCCCGGAGGCAGCGGCCGCCAACAAGAAGCTGGTGGCCGACCAGGTCGTGCTCCTCGAGCGCGACGTCAGCGACACCGACCGGTACGACCGACTGCTGCGCTACGTCTGGGTGGAAGGCCCCGACGGCTGGCTCCTCGTCAACGCCGAGCTCGTTGCGCAGGGCCTGGCCGAGGTCCGCTCGTACGAGCCGGACACGAAGCACGATCGCTACCTGCGCGGGGTCGAGGATGCGGCGCGCGAGGCGGGCGCGGGTATGCACGGCTCTGAGACCCCGGCCGGTGACGACGACAACGTCATCGATCAGATCCTCGACTTCCTCTTCGGCTAGACCGCCCTACTCGGCCGCCCAGCCTGAGGCCAACGCTCACCTGTCAGCGGCGGCGATGTGGACAGGTGTCGCCACCCTCGACCGTAGTCCACATCGTAGTCACCCCTCCGGCTGTTCCGGGCGCCACATGCCGCCCGGAGAGCGTGCCTTCGTGGTCTCTCGTCGCCCAGCGCGACACCTGACCACGACGCCGGTGCCCGTGTCGGACTTGCGTCGCTCCGAGCGACGGTTGTCCATCGTGCGTGCGTCATCCACCGGGTACCGTCGCCCCGGACGACAGGTGTCCACATGGCCCCGTATCGGCCGGCCGGATGGCTCGCTGCTCGACGAGCTACGGGCCTGCTTGGGCCGGGCCGTCCTACTCGGTCGACCAGCGGCTGAGCGCCGCTGACAGATCTCGCACGAAAACGGGTCGCCACTGCCGGACGGGGAATGGCAGCGCCAGCAGGTCGGCATCGGAGCCGGCCACCTCCGCTGCGCTGCGCACCTCGTCGTCGATCGTGGCCTTGATGGCCACGAGGTGCACCGGCTGTGTCTCTTCGATGGTCCGCGCCAGTGCCGCGACGCCAACAGCGACGAGCGCCTCTCGCTCACTCGCGGGGAGGCGGTTCACTGGCTGGTCGGCCAGGTCTACAAGCCAGCAGCCACGATCCTGGAACTCGCGCAGGAACCGTGGGCCGTCGGCCACGCCTTCCTCACCGAGGGCCGCCTGGAATGCCTCGACCATCGCCCGGAAGAGGTTCGAGTTCGCCCTATAGAAGTGGGTCCCGCCGGCCGGGGACGACTCGCCCACGAAGAGCGTCGTCACCTTCGTCGGCCTGAACTGCGCCCGCAGCGCATCGACAGCTGTTGCCGCATCGGTGTAGACCGTGGAGCCCGAGCCATACGGCGCCGTTTCTTCGTGGACAGCCCGGGTGGCACCGGTCAAGTCGCCGACTCGGGCGAGCACTGCGGGGTCGAGATCGTGGGCGATACCGTCATCGTGGATGTGGTCGAGCATCTCGTAGAGCGAGACGCCGGCGATCTTCGAGGCCCGCCACGCGGTGGCGTTGCCGGCCCGGTAGTCATCGAGCGCCCGTCGCATCCGGCGAGCGGCGAGGCCGGTACCCAGCAGGCGACGCGCCATCTCGCTACGGTCGATGGCGTCTTCGTCGGCCAGCCGGTCGATCTCCTCGACGAGATTCCGGTCCAGCCGGATATTCACCTGGTATCGCTCACTCATCGTCTTCTCCTGCCCTCACCCGAGCTTGCTCGAGCGGATGCGGGCCAACAGTTCCACCGCGTCGTCCAGTCGCATGTTCACCAGCCGCGCGAAACGCACGACGCGCTCCTCCCGAAGCACGGACCCGGTCGTTCCGGCCACCAGCAGTTCCACCACATCGACCAGCGGCGCGCCCAGCGAAACAGCCACCCTCTGGGCGCGTCGCTCGAAGATGACCGCCGGGATCGACCGTTCGATCGCCACCGCGATGACCTCGGCCTCACCGGGATCGAGGCCCGGTACGCGCTGGGCCATGTCAGCCGCGGCCTCGGCCTCGGCCTTCACCAAGTCCAGGACGCCGATCATCCCCGAGTCGACAGTCTGCTCGATCACGACAGCGTCGGGATGCCGATAGGCGATCTGGGGTCGGGTCACCTCCTCGAGGACGGTCGGCGTGGCGAACGAGTGCTCCGCTGCCACCGCCAGCACGTCGAGTGCGTCCAGCTTGGCCAGGTAGATCAGGGGGCTCGCATCCAGCACGAGGGCCGATGTGAGATACCGACTGTCTCCCATTGCTAGATGATAGATGACCTGTCAAGTCTCAGCGTGGGCGTGGAGCCTGCGGATCTGTGCCACACAAGCTGGCACAGGGGGCTGTCACGGTGGCGGCATGACGACTCCTTCCAGTGACGCGCTCGGCATCTTCATCGACTCGGTCAAGCCCATCGTCACCATGGAGCGCGACGGCCTGGTGGTCATCGCGCTCGGTTCCGCCGCCGATGCGGTCGTGCCCGCGTACCTGACGCTCGATGAGGCGGCCGGTGGATCGGTCATCGACGTCCACGAGCTGGGTGGGGGCACGGTGCCCGCGGTCGAGGTCGAGACGGCGGACGCGCCGGTGGTCATCTTCGGCGGCGACACCATCGTCGGCGGCAAGCAGAACCGCATCGTCAACGTGACCATCTGGCTCGCAGCGCACAAGAAGACGCAGATCCCCGTGACCTGCCTCGAGCACGGCCGCTGGGACCCCGGGGCAGAGGCCCGGTTCATGGCCGGCCCCAAGGCTGACCTGGGCATGCGCCGCATGCTGAACACACAGGTGCACGCCAGCGCCCGCGAGGCCTCCGTGCATGCCGACGAACCGAGCCCCTATCGTTTCGCCGCCGACCAGGGTGAGGTTTGGGGCGAGGTGGACCGCAAGCACCAACGAGCAGCCACCTCCTCACGGACCGGCGCGCTCCACGACCTGTACGCACGAGAGGCGTTGGACGTGGAGGCTCTCGAACGCGCCTTCCCGTACCCGGATGGTGCCACCGGCGCAGCCATCGCCATCGGTGGCCGATTGGTCGCCCTGGAGATCTTCGACCGCCCGGCCACCGCGCAGAAGCTGTGGAGCAGGGTCGTCGGGGGTGCCGTCCGGGCCCATCTCGACCACCAGCGCATGGTCGCGGCCGGTGGCGCACCCAAGCCTCGCCATCGCTACCCTGACCGCGAAGCCCTGGAGCGGATGCTGGGCCGCGTCAAGCGTGCGCAGGGTGGTGCTCTCGAGTCACCCGCGGTGGGTGAGGGGACCGATGTGCGGTTCGAGACGAGCCGCATCACCGGCTCCGCCCTGCTGCGGGAGGACCAGGTCGTACACGCGGAGGTGCATCGTGTCGTTTGAGGGGGACTTCACGGAGAACTGCCACCGCTGTGGCGCGCCGCTCCATGGCGATCCGGACGAGGAGCCGGACGGTGGTACGGACGGCCTGCCCATGTGCGGCGAGTGTGTGCGCAATCGCGACGAGGCCGCCGACTTCGAGCAGATGGACATGCATGACGGCGAGCTCGACGGGATGATCGACTTCTAGCCGATCGTGATCAGCCCTCCGGGGCCTGGTGCCGGCTGGGGCACACCCGACTGAAGTCGCACCAATCGCACTTGCGGTAGTCGGGCATCGCGGTGAAGTCGCCCGCGCGCATGGACATGGCCATCTGCGTCAGCTCCACAGCGTGGTCATCGAGCTGCTCTGGCGTTCGGGTCGTGGACACCGCCATGTCCGACTCGGTGAAGTAGAGCGTCAGCTTCGAGGCGGCCGGCAGCGGCTCGCCGCTGACGTCGTCGGTCACGGCACCTCGGGCCATGGCCAGCGCGTACGTCGAGAGCTGATCGTCCTTGTCTACCGCCGACTGGGACTTGGAGCGGCCGGTCTTGTAGTCGATGACCTCGATGGAGCCGTCTGGATGACGGTCGATGCGGTCGATGACGCCGTTGACGCGGATGGGCTCGCCACCGTTGGGCGCGTCGAGCTCCAGCACGAAGTAGCGCTCCAGGCCGACCGCATCGGCACTCGACTTGAGCTCGCGCTCGTAGAACGACTTGAGCGCGTCGCCCGAGCGGCGCCGGTAGCTGCCCGCCTCGGTCGTATCCCCGAAGGCCTTCGGATCGAAGTGTTCGTCGAAGGCCTTCTGGAGTTGCTCGAAGGTCGGCAGCTCCTCACCGGCCGCCTTCGCCGCCCGCGCCTCCTTGACGAAGTCCTCGAACGCGCTGTGCACGACGGTGCCGAACTCGAAGTAGCCCTTCCGGTCTACCGACGGGATGCGGTACAGCTTCTCGAACGCGTACTGCAGGTGACAGCGCCCATAGAGGTAGAACTGGGAGTGGCTGAACTTGCCCGGCAGTGCCACCAGCCGCAGCAGCTCCTCGCCGGCCGGGCCGTGTGTGGCAAGCACGCGCAGGGTCAGCGGGTCGATGCCGTTGAGCCGCTCCTCGCTCGCGGCGCCGGCGGCATCCATGGCCACCGTTACCAGCTCCCCGATGACGGCCTCGCGTCCCTGCGCGTCGTTGGGGTCGAGCTGCTCCAGCGTGCCCATGAGCTCGATGGCCTGGCGGCGCAGGGCGTAGCGCCTCTCGAACGGCTCGGGCACCGGCATCAGCCGTTCCAGGGCCCTTGTCATCTCGTCGCCGGACGGCCCCGCGGGCTTGTCTTCGGGCTTGTCTCCACCCTCGTCTGGGCTGCTGGTAGGCTCGGACCGGGCGTCGCGGCGAACGACGGTCACGTCACCCTGCGACATGGCCGGCTCGCCGTCCTCGCGATCCTCCCTGGTGTGTGGGGCGACCTCGCCGATGAAGCGGCTGGGATGCTCACGGCCGTCGGCCGAATCCACCGTCGTGAGCACCAACCGGTCTCGGGCGCGGGTCATGGCCACGAAGAACAGCCGACGCTCCTCTTCCTCGGCGTGCCCGGGCGGCGGTTCCTGCTTCAGCAGCTCCAGCGGCAGGATCTGTCGCTCGGCGCGTGAGTCGGGGAAGTGGCGCTCGAGGATGCGCGGCACGAACACGACCGGCCACTCGAGGCCCTTGGCCTGGTACACGGTCATGAGCTGGACGCCGTCGAGCCCGGTCGCGATGGGCGCCTCCATGTCGAGGTCGCCCCCGGCCTCCTGGTACAGATCCACGTAGTCGATGAAGTCGGTGAGGCTGTCGCGTTGTCGACCGGCCTGGTGTTCGGCCGCGAAACGCATGAAGCGCGCGATGTTGAGCACCTTGCGCTGCGCCTCCGGCGTGCCGCTCGCGATGAGGTCATGCACGAGGTTGGTGCGCACCACGAACTCCTCGAGCAGCGTCGCTGGTCCCTCGCGCGCCGCACGTGGGATGAGGTCATCGATCACACCGAACAGTCGCTCCAGCCTGGTGCGCAGGAGCGCTGCCGGTGGTTCGAGCACCGGTTCGGTCGCATCGGCGACCCCCGCCGCCGTCTCCGCGGCGCGCGCAGTCTCGAGGATCTCCCTGGCCGACAGCAGCATCGGCCGGCCATCCCAGTCGGCACGCCGGCGCAACTCCATGATCTGGGCCGCATCGAACCGCCACGGGCCCGCCGTCAGGAGGCGCGTGAAGTCGAACGAGTCAGATGGGTCGGCCAGCACGCGCAGCGCAGCCTCGAGGTCGCGGATCTCGGGCTGGATGAAGAGCCCGGTGGCGCCGATCACGGAGAAGGGGAGATCGGCGCGGCGCAGCCGGTCGACGATGTGCACGCGGTGGGAGTGGCGTCGGTAGAGCACCGCGATGTCGCTCCACTGCCGCGGCTCGGGCATGGCCTCGTACGCGTCGCGGATGCGATCGACGATGGCCTCGGCCTCGTCCTGGGCGTCGGTGGCGATGACCACCTCGACCTGCCGACCGGCCGGACGCGTGGCCTCCAGCGGTTTGTCCGCCTTGAGGCGGTACTCGTTGATGCCGATGACGCGATTGGCCACGCTGATGACGTTGGCCACGGAGCGCCGGTTCTCCAGCAGCGGTACGTCCCTGACCGCGACCGCCGCACGTGACGGATCGAACGTGGGCGGCACCCCGAAGCGGTCCCGGAACTGGCTGAACGCTGCGTACGAGGCGCCGCGGAAGCGGTAGATGGACTGGTCGTCATCACCGACCACGACCACGTTGTCCGGCTTGTCCGGGCCTCGGCCGACGAGCTCGAGCAGCAGGATCTGGGCCATGTTGGCGTCCTGGAACTCGTCCACGAGGACGTGGCGGAACTGCTTCTGGTAGCGCGCCACGAGGTTGGGCCGCTCCAGGAGCAGGTCGATCGTGCGCGACATCTGCTCACCGAAATCCAGCTGCCCGCGCGTCGTGAGCTCGTCCTGGTAGAGGCCGTAGACGGTGGCCTCCTCCATGACGCGCAGCACCTCGAGCGCCTCGGCGTCGCGCAGGTACTGGGGCTTCAGCTCTCGGGCGCGCTCCTGCTGCTCCGGGTCGAGCCCCTTCCACGAGGTCGCCTTGCCGCCGCCATCCGCGGTGCGCCGTGCCTCACGGTCGGCGATCTTCGCACCTTCCTCAGCGCTCCCGTTGACCAGGGCGCTGCGGACTTGCTTGATGCGCCGAACCTCGTCGCCCGTACGCCGGTCGCGCAGGTCCTCCACGGCCGCATCGAACGCTCCCGCGCCATGCCGGTCGATGAACGCCGCGCGCTGTCGAGCGGCATGACCGGCGTACTCCACCGGCGTGACCAGCTCGTCCTTGGCTCGCGAGATCATCTCGGCGAAATCACCGAACGTGCCCATCGCGTTCCAGGAGAGGTCGTAGTAGAGGAAGTCGCGCATCTGCGGCAGCAGGTCACGCAGCAGCAGCCGCTGGCCGACGCCGTCGAGCAGGTCGGCATCCCGGGTCAGGCCGGCCTCGGCGCGGTGCTCACGAAGCAGTCGGTACCCGAAGCTGTGGAAGTTGTGCACCCACAGGCGGCTGGCGATCTCCACGCCCAGCACATCCTCGAAGCGCTCCACGAGCTGGCCCGCGGCGCGCACGTTGTAGGTGAGCACGAGGACGTTCTCCGGCATCAGCGCCGGATCGCTCGCGAGGAGGTGCTTGACGCGCTCGATGACGACGGTGGTCTTGCCGGTGCCGGCGCCGGCCAGCACCATCAGCGGGCCATCGCTCCACTCCACTGCTCTACGCTGGGCGGGCGAGAGTTGGAAGCGGGTCGCGGTGGCGTTCATGACGCGATGATGCGCCCGCGACGACCTGCTCTGCTGACCGATGGGGCTGCGATGGGGGACGTGATGACC
>Ga0209013_10002163_pt1 | contig 17923 bp, 19 predicted proteins | sample Cruoilmetagenom2_FD_187291 | JGI IMG/M metagenome (GOLD analysis project Ga0209013, IMG submission 187291) | Oil polluted marine microbial communities from Coal Oil Point, Santa Barbara, California, USA - Sample 2 (SPAdes) (version 2) | ecosystem: Environmental > Aquatic > Marine > Oil seeps ...
AAAGTCTGCACACCAATGCATTAGATGAGGCCATTGCTTTACCAACTGATTTTTCGGCACGTATAGCAAGAAACACACAAATCTATCTTCAGGAAGAAACAAAAATCACCAAAACAGTCGACCCCTGGGCTGGTAGTTATTACGTAGAATATTTGACAAATGAATTGGCCAAAAAAGCCTGGAATCTTATTCAGGAGGTGGAGGAGCATGGAGGAATGACCAAAGCAATTGAAGCTGGTATCCCTAAAATGCGAATTGAACAAGCTGCGGCCAAAAAACAGGCTCGTATAGACAGCGGAGAAGATATTATTGTTGGAGTAAACAAATATCAGTTAGAAAAAGAAGATGAATTGCAGATTCTGGAGGTAGATAATGCGGAGGTACGAAGACAACAAATAGAACGATTAGAAACTTTAAAACAGGAAAGAGACAACATAGAGGTAAAGCGTATTCTAAAAAAATTAACACAAGCTGCTAAAGATAAAACAGCTGCAAAAACAGTTCAAGGTGAAAACAATTTGTTAGCTTTAGCGATAGAAGCCGCCAGGGCTAAGGCTACTCTTGGAGAGATTAGTGATGCTCTGGAAGTTGCTTTTGGAAGATATAAAGCAAAAATTCAATCGTTTACAGGAGTGTACGCAAAAGAAATCAAGGACGACCAGAGTTTTAAAAAAGCCAGGGAATTGGCGGATAAATTTGCAGGGCAGGAAGGTCGAAGACCTCGGATTATGATTGCAAAAATGGGTCAGGATGGGCATGATCGTGGTGCGAAAGTTGTTGCTACCGGGTATGCAGATCTCGGGTTTGATGTTGATATAGGACCCTTATTCCAAACACCTGCTGAGGCCGCAAAACAGGCGGTTGAAAATGATGTTCATATTCTTGGTGTATCTTCTCTGGCTGCAGGGCACAAAACCTTGGTGCCACAGGTTTTGGAAGAGTTGAAAAAATATGGTAGAGAAGATATCATGGTAATTGTGGGAGGTGTAATTCCCAAACAGGATTATAACTATTTATTTGATGCCGGAGCTGCAGCTGTATTTGGACCGGGCACCAAAATTAGTGATGCAGCTATCCAGATACTTGATATTTTAATAGATTAACTGGTTAGGATACCTAACCCAATTGCCTAATAGCTTTACTTTAACCAACTTTAACGCTTTTGTCAGAGTTATTCACTTTCTGTTAACAAAATACTTTTTTGGGCATTGTAAATAATCGTATTTTTAACCCCTAACTTACTTCAATTATGGGCAAGATTATTGCTATAGCAAACCAAAAAGGTGGGGTTGGGAAAACCACCACTACAGTAAATCTGGCTGCCTCGCTGGGTGTACTTGAAAAAAAAGTATTATTAATTGATGCCGACCCCCAGGCCAATGCAACTTCCGGATTAGGTATTAATGTAGATGAGATTCAAATTGGTACATACCAGTTAATGGAGCATACAAAGACAGCTGGAGAAACAATTATTCGGACTTCATCACCAAATGTAGATTTGATTCCCGCACACATAGACCTTGTTGCCATTGAAATAGAATTGGTCGACAAGGATGAAAGGGAATATATGATGAAGAAAGCCATTGGAGATTTAAGGGCGTTATACGACTATATTCTTATTGATTGCGCTCCCTCCTTAGGCCTGCTTACCCTAAATGCCTTAACAGCTGCAGACTCTGTAATTATTCCCATACAATGTGAATATTTTGCTCTGGAAGGACTTGGAAAATTATTAAACACAATAAAAAGTGTACAAAGGATTCACAATCCTGAATTGGATATTGAAGGTATGTTACTAACCATGTACGATTCCAGATTGCGGCTTTCTAATCAGGTTGTGGAAGAGGTTAAGAAACATTTCTCTGATATGGTTTTTGATACTATAATTCAGCGCAATGTTCGTCTGGGCGAGGCCCCCAGTTATGGCGAAAGCATCATAAAATATGATGCCAGCAGTAAAGGTGCAACGAACTACCTGAATATGGCCAACGAACTATTGAAAAAAAATAGAGAGAAGGTATAATGGCGAAAGCAACCAGGAAACAGGCTTTGGGAAGAGGACTTTCTGCTCTTCTTAAAGATCCTGAAAATGATATTAATTCGGTATCGGATAGAAACGCGGATAAAGTTGTTGGTAATATAGTAGAACTAGATATTGACACTATTGAGGTAAATCCTTTTCAGCCCCGTTCTCATTTTAATGATGACACCCTTCAGGAACTGGCTTCCTCTATAAAGGAATTAGGAGTTATTCAGCCCATTACGGTAAGAAAGTCTGACTTTAATAAATTTCAGTTAGTTTCAGGAGAGAGAAGGTATAGGGCTTCTAAATTAATTGGACTTAGAACAATCCCGGCATATATTAGAATTGCCAATGACCAGGAGTCTCTTGAAATGGCACTTGTTGAAAATATTCAGCGCCAGGATCTGGATCCAATTGAAATTGCCCTTTCCTATAATCGCTTAATCAATGAAATTGGTTTGACCCAGGAAAAGTTAAGTGACAGGGTGGGTAAAAAAAGATCTACCATTGCTAATTATCTTCGCTTATTACGCCTGGACCCCATTATCCAAACCGGAATGCGAGATGGCTTTATTTCTATGGGACATGGCAGGACTCTGGTAAATATTGACCAAAAAGAAGATCAAATTAGCCTTTATGAAAAAATTGTAAAAAACAGTTTGTCTGTTAGAGAAACGGAGCATCTTGTGAAGCAATATCATGAAGGGCCTATTCAAAAGAAATCTTCAAGCAAGTCGTCAGTAACAACAGAAGTATTTAATAATGGGGCGAAACATCTTAAACACTATCTTTCTGCCGATATTAAAGTTAATTCTACTTTTGACGGTAAGGGTAAGATAAGCATTCCCTTCAGTTCAGAGGAAGATTTTCAGCGATTGAAAAAACTAATTACAGGTGAGTAAAAACCTTGTTTTCTGGTGTTTATTATTGTTTCCTGTACTTTTTTCTTTGGCCCAGGAAGGTCAAAAAGAAAGTCCTAAGGATTCTGTCCCGCAAAATTCAAAAAAACAGAAAATTACTGTTGAAGGTAAAGTGGAAAAAAAGCGGATTAATCCCTTAGCTCCAAGTAAGGCCGCATTTTATTCAGCTGTTCTACCCGGCTTAGGTCAGGCCTATAACAAGCGTTATTGGAAAATTCCTATTGTTATTGGTGCCATAGGCGTCGGAATCTATGCCTATAAGTATAATGATGATCTTTATGATCGTTACCGAACGGCATTTAAAAGAAGAAAAGCTGGTTTTACGGATGATGAATTCTATGATGTAAACGGATCCGGAATAGTTCCCGGCAGCCCGGACTTATCAGACAGTGCCTTGCAGGATGCGCAGGAACGTTATCAAAGAGATCGCGATCTGGCATTATTTATTACGCTGGCATTATATGCTTTGAATATTATTGATGCCAATGTGGACGCACATTTAAAACAATTTAATGTAGATGACGATCTTGGTTTGGATATTAAACCGTATCTCGAATATAACCCAATAATTGGAGACCCTAACTATGGAGTGGCTTTAACCATTAAATTCTAAAATATGAATATAGGTTTATTTGGATATGGGAAAATGGGAAAAATGATTGAAAAAATCGCTATCCAACGAAATCATACTATAGTTGCTAAAGTAGATGTGGACACAAGAGAAGTTGACTATACAGCAATGGATACGGCAATAGATTTTAGTAGTCCGGAGGCTGCATTTAATAATATTAAGAGTTGTCTTGAACACAATGTTCCGGTCATATCCGGCACTACAGGTTGGCTGAAAGATTACGACAAAGTAATTTCTTTATGTAAAGAAAAAAATGGGGCTTTTATTTATGCTTCAAATTTCAGTTTAGGTGTAAACCTTTTTTTTGAATTAAACAGTTATTTAGCAAAAATGATGAGCCAATTACCCGAGTACAGGGTATCAATAGAAGAAACCCATCATCTGCAAAAACTTGATGCTCCAAGTGGAACTGCAATTACACTTGCTGAAGGTATTATTGAGAATTCGGATTATAAAGGCTGGGAAATGGAAAAATCTCAAGACCAACATGTCCCTATAATTTCCAAAAGGATAGCCGATGAATATGGTACCCATGTCGTTTCTTATGAAAATTTAGTAGACGAAATAGTAATAAAGCACAAAGCGAACAATAGGGAAGGTTTTGCGTTAGGTGCTGTTGTTGCCGCGGAATGGCTAAATGGGAAAAAAGGTGTCTTCACCATGAAGGACGTGTTAAACCTGGGTTAATTTTGGTAACAAACCGGACGAAATAACGTCTGAAAAAATATATAAAAGAGTATGAATAGTACAAATTGGATCATCTTTATTTTAGTTATACAAGTCATTCATTTTTTAGGGACCTGGAAGCTATATATTAAAGCAGGAAGAAAACCTTGGGAAGCTGCCATTCCAGTATACAATGCCATTGTATTAATGCAAATTATAAGAAGGCCTAAATGGTGGGTTATACTTCTTTTCATTCCCATAATTAATCTTCTGATGTTTCCTGTAATTTGGGTTGAAACTATACGAAGTTTCGGTAAAAATAGCCTTCTTGATACGTGGTTGGTTATCCTCACTCTTGGATTTTATATTTACTATATTAACTATGCCGAAGATGTTACTTATATAGAGGACAGAAGTTTGCATCCAAAAAGTGGATTAGGAGAATGGGTAAGCTCCATTGTATTTGCTGTTGTAGCTGCAACACTGGTTCATACTTATTTTATTCAGCCATATGTAATCCCCACAGGTTCACTGGAACGCACCCTCAGGATTGGAGACCTCCTCTTTGTGAGTAAGTTTCATTATGGGGCTCGCGCTCCCATGACCACCATAGCAGCTCCAATGGTACATGATACAATACCTGGTTTAGGAATAAGATCTTATCTGAAGAAACCTCAACTTCCTTATTTCAGATTACCTGGATTTGAAAAGGTTAAAAAAAATGATATTGTTGTTTTCAGCTGGCCGGCAGATACGGTTCGCGTCTTTTTTAAGAAGGAAGAAGGAGTAAAAAAACCAATTGATAAAAAATCCAATTATGTAAAACGATGTGTTGGAACTCCCGGCGATTCGCTATCAGTAATTGATGGTGTAGTATACATCAATGGCAAACTGCTTCAACTGTCAGACAGAGCTAAACCTCAATATGATTATAATGTTTACTCACAGAAAGGAGTATCCTCAAGGCTACTTATAAGTTTGGGAATAGATGAGTTTACAAGAAAATACTTGTCGGCTCCTTTGAACCAAAATCAATTTGATGCTGTCAACAAATACCTCATTGCAGGAGGTCAAAATGCCAAGGGTGAAATAGAGTTGATTACAGATGCAAGTGGAATTCCCCCAAAAGTTATTAGACAGGCAGGACTTTCTTTACGGGAAGAAACAGGTCGCCAGCGCACGGTGACACTTACCGACGAAATGTTGGAAGAATTAAGAAGTAATTCGGATATAGATTCTGTTGTAAAAATAGTAGAACCTAAAGGTTTAAAGGGTTATAATATATTCCCGCATGCACCTGACTATCCCTGGAATAATGATAACTTTGGACCTATATACATTCCTCAGGAAGGAGTAACTATTTCGCTAAATCCAAAAGTTCTTCCACTTTATAAAAAGATAATTCGCGACTATGAAGGAAATACTGTAGGAGTTTCAGGGAATCAGGTAAGTATAAATGGCCAGGTTACTGAATCCTATACCTTTAAGCAGGATTACTATTGGATGATGGGAGATAATAGAGATCACTCAGAAGATAGCCGGAGTTGGGGGTACGTCCCCGCCAATCATATTGTTGGCAAACCAATTTTTATTTGGCTAAGCTTTGATAATTTCAATAAGGGAATTACTCATTGGAAACCCAGATGGGATAGGATTTTCACTACTGTTGGAGGTGATGGTGAGCCCAGGTCTTATTTTAAGCATTTCCTTATTGCACTGGCGGCCTGGTTTATATTTGATTACTTTTGGAAACGTAGAAAGAAGCTTAAAAAGTAATAATTTATTTTTTTGGGTGGAATAAAAATACAAATAGATGAACTTGCTACTCCATCCTACCTACTTGCCTGATATTGCCACTTATTCAACTCTTGTGCAAAATAAAATAATCTGGGAAGTCTGCGACAATTATCAAAAACAAACCTATCGAAACCGGGCCTTTATTTGTACAGATCAGGGAAAATTTATGTTGAATATTCCAATTAAACATGTAGGTGGCAAGGAGGGCAGACAAAAGTATAAAGATGTAAAGCTGGATAATGAGTACAGATGGCAGCGTCAACATTGGAGAACGCTTCAAACCGCATACAGGACATCTCCTTTTTTTGAATATTACGAAGATGATCTGGCCCCGCTTTTCGTGAATAATTACTCATATTTATTAGATTTTAATCTTAATGCAATTGATATTATTTCCAATTGCCTACAATTCGACATTAATGCAAGGCAAACTGATGTCTATGAGCTAAATCCCAAAGCGGTTTTCGATGCCAGGTTTTTGGTACATGCCAAAAAAACAATTGATATAAGGCAAAAAAGCTATATGCAGGTTTTCAATGACAGGCATGGTTTTATTAAAAATTGTAGTGTTCTGGATTTGTTATTCAACGAAGGTACTGCCAGTCTTGATTATTTAATGAACCAAAATCTCGATTTTCTAAATGCTTAGATTCTTGCTTCATTACGGTATTCATATAATAGTACCAATAGCAGTTGGCCTTATATTTTTTAAAAATAATAGAATATGGATAATCCTTATTCTCCTTTCGGGAATTTTAATTGATGTAGATCATTTAATTGCCAATCCCATTTTTGATCCCGGGAGATGCAGTATTAACTTCCACCCTCTTCATTCCTATTGGGCCATAGCCGTTTATATCTTGCTGTTTATTTTTAATAAGACAAGGATAATCGGGCTTGCCTTACTCATTCATATCCTGGCAGATTTGATTGATTGTTACTTCTTGCTGTCAGAGTCGAATTGATGTCAGTACAGGGTAGTGGTCAGATAGTTTTAGATCAAAGTTTTGATGTGTCATTACTTGCATGGTCTTATCCCCTAAAATAAAGTCGATGCGAAATGGAACAACCTTTATGTCAAAAGTTTTTCCAAAACCAGTACCTTTTTCGTCAAATGTATCTCGCATTTCCCCTTTGGCAATGCGATACACGTTTGAAAATGGTGTATTGTTAAAATCCGCACATACTATGGTCCTGAACGGAGATTTTTTTTTGTGATTATTAAATATTTGTACCTGTTCTTCTTGTTTTACGAAGGTTCTTCTCATTTTATTGAATGAACTAACCGCGCGCCTGACATTCCTTACACTGGACGGTCTAATTTGATATGATTGAAGATGCAGGTTATATATTCGAATAGTGTCCCCTTTATATTCAATATCTGCATAAATGGCGTTGTTGGCAGTATCTGGAAATTCCAAAGTTCCATTGGCAACTATTGGGTATTTTGACAAAATAGCCTGGATGCTTTTCTGAGAGGTATATGGGGTTATGTATTTAAATGGATAGTTTTTTAACCGCCTCATATCTAGCCACTTAGATTCTTGAAAACAGATTATATCAGGGTCTTGTTCTATGATAAAATTGATAATTTTATTCCCAGTTGATTCAACTTTGGCCCGACCATTAAAACTTAAATCTCTGGTATTATAAGTCATAATCTTCAGGTCTTCATTCTCATGGTTTACATTGGAAGAACCGATTCTCCAAAAAGAGCCAAAAGTAAAATAAGAAATGAGAACAGCTGAAAATGACAGTATAAATATCTTTTTTTTTCTAAAGCTCCAATAAAAAATAAATGGAATATTTATGATAAAAATTAACGGAAAGAACAAACTCAAAAAAGCTAAAGGAAGAAATGTCTTTACAGAAATATAAGGTGCCAGACATGACAATAAAAGAAGTGCACCACATATCAAGTTTAAAATATAAACTCCCCTGTCAAAAAATGATAATTCTCTCACAGACTAGTCATCTTTACCTGCCTTAAATAAGAAATCCTTTTCTGATTTGGAAAGACTTTCATAACCAGATTTACTTATTTTATCCAGGATGGTATCAATCTTGCGTTGTTTACTTTCCCTGTCGTAATTTACACTTGAATTACTATTTCCTTTTGCTCGTCGGTACACAGTTTTTAAAGGCGCTTTTTTCTCTTTCTTCTTAAAAAGACCTTCAAGGCTTTCCAACATTTTGGTAAATCCTTCTCCAATATCTCTGCCTTTTAAAAGCTGCCTGGCATACACATATCCCAGTAAAGCTCCTCCCAAATGGGCAAGATGCCCACCTGCATTTCCGCCGGATGGTATCTGAATTAAATCTACCAATACAAAGAAAGCTCCAATATACCACAACTTTACATTGAAAATAAAGAGCCTTACTTCCTGGTTAGGAATATAGGTACATACAAAAATTAAAACGGCAGTCACACCAGCAGACGCACCAATTAGCGCCGTGTTGGTGGCTAAAAGAGCAGGAAATACATTATAGCTTAATAAAAAGATTAATCCTCCCAATATGACTCCCAAAAAATAAACGCTTGTGAATTTTTTAGGCCCAAAAAGATTAAGGAATATTCTTCCTGAAAAATAAAGCATTATCATATTCCAAAATAAGTGCCAGATATCCCCGTGAAAAAAGGAATAGGTAACAAGAGACCAAGGTTGAGAAATAAAGTCGATGAAATCTTTAGGTAATTCAAACCAGCGAATCAATGAATTGGAAGGCATGCCCATTAAGAAAGTAAATAATCCGTTTATGATAAAAACAAATACGTTTACTGCAATTAATTTTTCTGCTATGTTGAGTCGCGCAAATTGATATTTCAAATTTCCAGAATTCATGCTAGTCCCATCTATTTTTATTAAACTGATTTTTCTTCCAGTACCACATCATTAGAAATCCAAAAAGCGCTCCGCCTACATGGGCAAAATGGGCAATCCCATCACCAAATATGGAATATCCGGTAACTCCCGAAAACAAGTCCAGGCCTATTAATACAGGAATGAAAAATTTTGCTTTAATAGGAATTGGTAAAAAGATAAGGAATAATTCACTATTTGGGTAAGACATTCCAAAAGCTACCAATATTCCATAAATAGCCCCGGAAGCACCTACTGCCGGTGTATTATACGCGCTTAAAAAATTATCTATAACACTTCGTGGTGCATAATTATACCAGTCCGGACTATATTGCCCCCCCGAAATAATTTCCATAATCTGATTTTTCGCTATTCCCGAATTTACCAGGGCCTCTATACCCTGATTGAAATAATAATAATTTACGCCGCTATGTATAAGGGCTGCCCCGATGCCCGCAGAAAAATAAAAGAACAAAAACTTATTCCGACCCCACATCCGCTCCAATGGTGTTCCAAAGGCCCAGAGGGCGTACATATTAAATAATATATGCATAAATCCGCCATGCATAAACATATGGGACAAAATCTGCCAAATTCCAAAATTCTCGTTCTCCGGAAACCACAATGAAAACCATTGATACATCTGATCTCCAAATAGATTGGTTGCCACAAAGAACAACACATTAACAATTAGCAGATGCTTAATGGCATCGGTAAGTTTTCCCATCTAAATAAATTTATTATCAATTTCACGCTCAGTTATAGTAATGTGAATTAATTTGTTAAACGGACTTCGGTTAGTTTCCTTACATGCAAATAATGCATTTACCAAGGCCTGTTGTGACTCGCCATCCAATATTTCTCCAGTTTTTACTGCTAAAGATTTACAAAGTGCTTTTGATAATACCTCAGACTGGGTAAAATCGTTCTCACTTACCTCCATCTGATAATCAGAAATTAATTGATCCAGGATAACACCTATTTCACTCTCATTAATAAGCTGCGGAATTCCGGTTATTTGGAGTTCATCCTGTGTAAAAAGACCGAAGGCAAAACCCAGAGATATCAAACTAGCTTTAATTTCCTTAAGTACCGCTAATTCTGTTTTTGAAAAAACGAGCGATATAGGAAATAGCAATTGCTGGCTTAAAGTTTCCTCTACCGTAATACTCTTAAGAAATTTTTCATATAGTACTCGCTGATGAGCTCGTCCCTGGTCAATAATAAGCATACCAGATTTTATGGTCGTTACTATATATTTTCTTCTAAGCTGGAATGTAGTCGCCCCACTTACTTCTAATTTCTGCTGTTCCTCAAAAATAGAACCTGTGATAGTGTCAGATTCAAAATGTACCGTACTAAAACCCTCACCCCTACCGACTTTTGACTCCAAACCTACGTACATACTTTCCCAATCCCCAGACGGCTGCCTTTTAAAAAACCTTTTATCTCTATTTTCAAGTCCGCTTTCCTTAAATGGATTATAACCGGGATCAACAGTAATACCGGGTTGTTGTGCCTGCATATTTGATAGTACATATGGAGTGTCTAAATTCTGATCTTTGTCAAAATCTAATACCGGACTTACATTAAACTGACCTAAGCTGTGTTTTATTGTTGATTTGAGTATTGCGTATAAGGTATGTTCATCATCAAACTTAATTTCTGTCTTTGTAGGGTGTATATTAATATCAATTGATTCTGGATCTACCTCCAGATATAAAAAGTAGCCCGGGCTTGTATCTGGTCTCAACAGCCCTTCAAAAGAAGCCATAACAGCATGATGAAGATATGGGCTTTTTATAAAGCGATTATTTACAAAGAAAAACTGTTCTCCCCTACTTTTTTTTGCGTATTCCGGTTTGCAAATAAAGCCTGATATCTTTACAACCTTGGTTTCTTCCTCTACAGGTACTAACTTTTCTTTTGTTTTAGTCCCGAATATATGTACAATTCGCTTTTTTAAATTGGTTGAAGGCAAGCTGAATAGTTCACTATTATTGTTATAAAAATAAAAATGTACCAAAGGATGTGCCAGAGCTACCCGGTGAAATTCTGAAGTTATATGACGTAATTCTACCTGGTTGGACTTTAAGAATTTTCTCCTTGCCGGGATATTAAAAAAGAGATTCTTTACAGATACAGAGGTTCCTTCAGGGGTTACGGTTACATCTTGCGATAATACCTTACTCCCTTCAATTTTAAGAAGCGTACCTACTTCATCTTCTGCCGGACGGGTATTCATTTCCACATGCGCTATAGCAGCAATAGAAGCCAGGGCTTCTCCACGAAATCCTTTTGTGTCCAGGTGAAATAAATCCTCAGCACAATTTATTTTAGAAGTTGCATGTCTTTCAAAACTCAATCTGGCATCCGTTACACTCATACCTAGTCCATCATCCACGATCTGGATCAAAGTCTTTCCTCCGTCTTTTACAATTAATTTTATGGTAGTAGCTCCTGCATCAATGGCATTCTCCAATAATTCTTTAACAACAGAAGCCGGGCGTTGGACTACTTCACCGGCGGCTATCTGATTAGCCACGTGGTCTGGCAAAAGTTGTATAATATCTGCCATTATTTTGAAAAGAAGATTGATAAATCAAAATCGATAATATAAAGGAATATAAGAATTAGGACAACGATTATAATTAGCATTCTTAGTTTTAGATTTTTGTCGCCAGCCCTCTTGATATCCGCCATTGCATTGCTGAACTTTCCTTTCAATCCTCTTGGTGCATCTATTGTAGATCGGAATTTATCAAGTTTTGGCTGCATTTTATACGGGCTGCCTTCACCCTTATCGTTATAATAACGGGGTGTATAACTGTATTTTCTGTTCTTTCGTAGTTTTGAAAATCTTCCCATGAGCCTAAGGCTCAAAGTTACTCAAAATCAAAAAATATGAAGAGATATCCTTCCCAAAAATTGTTAACAGTTTACGGCATGCGCATTATTAAGGTCACATTTTACAAAATAATCCAATTGTGCCTAAATGTGAATGAGAGGAATTAGCATCAGTAGTAATCAATTAAAGTAATGCCATTTTAATCGCGGCAATTGCAGCTTCTGTTCCTTTATTTCCATACTTACCACCACTTCTGTCCTCTGCCTGTTGAAGATTATCATCGGTTAGCACGCAAAAAATCACGGGGGTGTCGGTATTTACATTCAGGTCTTTTATTCCCTGGGCGGTAGCGCTGCAAACAAAATCAAAGTGTTTGGTTTCTCCGCGTATTACACTGCCTATTGCAATAACAGCATCCGGATTATTTTGCTGTATCATTTTTTTACATCCAAATGTCAGCTCAAAACTACCCGGAACATTCCATCTTAAAATGTTTCCTTGTTTTGCACCACAATCCAACAATGTGGATTCGGCGCCTTTAAAAAGGCCTTCCGTGATCTTCGAATTCCATTCTGAAACAACAATCCCAAACCGAAGAGCCTTCGCGTTTGGGATTGTTTTCTTGTCATAAACCGACAGATTTTTGTTGGACGTAGCCATTTACTTGTTGCTTTTAGCCATTCCTATAAAGGCATCTATAGTATTAGCTTCTTCCGAATTTGAAAATTCATCTTTAATTCTCTGGAAATACTGAATTGCCTTATCATTCTGATTCAGCTCTGAAGCAGTTACTCCGGCTTTATAAAGAAATCTTGGAGTAGTATAATCATTAATATTGTGGGCAAATGCCAATTCATAATACCCCAAAGCATCTGTGGCTTGACCCAATTGCATAAAAGCATCTCCAATTCCCCCTTTCGCCAGGGCACCAAGGATGGCATCATCTGAAGAAAAATTTTCCAAATGCCTGATGGCGTCTTCGTATTGTTTCATGTTCAAATAAGCCATGCCTGCAGAATAATTAGCCAGGTTGGCTGCTTTTGTCCCTTTGTATTCATCGATAATATCCAGAAAACCATATTTACCTTCTGCTCCATTTAATGCTAAAGTAAACAGTGAATCCTTTTCTGCTGTATTGTTTAAAGCCTGATCAAAATATTGTTGAGGATAAAAAAGTTCATTAGCAGCATTTGCTTCTTTTGGTTTTTGAATGAACTGATTATAAGAAAGATAGCCCAAAACAGCAATGGCAATCACACCTATCAGGCCAAGGATATAATTTTGATTTTTGGCCACCCATTGTTCTGATCTGGAAGCACTTTCATCCAGGCTGCTAAAAACTTCCGCCGTGGCACTATGCTTAGAATCAAATTCTCTTTCTTCGGCTTTATTTTTAGGCTTGTAACCCCTTTTCTTATATGTTGCCATCTTTACATTTATTGGTCGCGCAAAAATAAAGTTTTTATCTAAAACCAAAAGCCTAAATATTCGTTATTTTTCGATAATTTGCACCTTCCATGTTTATTACCAAATTACCTTCCCAATGTTTCTGAAGAATTTATCCCTGGTTAACTACAAAAATTTTGAGGCGCAACAATTTGAATTCGATTCCAAAACGAATTGTTTTGTTGGTGATAACGGCAAAGGAAAAACCAATGTGCTTGATGCTATTTACCACCTTGCATTTGGTAAAAGTTATTTTAACCCTCTGGCTGGTCAGAATATAAAGCACGGAGAGCAATTTTTTATCATTGAAGGTACTTTTAAACTCAAAGACAGGAACGAAAAAATTGTTTGCAGCCTCAAAAAAGGCATGAAAAAGATCATCAAACGAAATAATAAAGTATATGATCGCTTATCTGATCATATTGGTCTATTACCCTTAGTTATTATTTCGCCAGCCGATAGAGATTTAATTCTTGAGGGAAGTGATATTAGAAGAAAATTTGTAGACAGTGTTATATCACAGTCAGATAAGGAGTATCTGCAAACACTTCTTAAATACAATAAAACACTTCAACAGCGTAATACCCTACTGAAATATTTTGCGGCCAACCATTCTTTCGACCAGGAAACAATTTCTGTTTATAACGAGCAGTTAAACGGCTTTGGAACAATCATTTTCGAAAAACGGGCGGCTTTTATCGAAGATTTTATTCCTATTTTTAGAGAACAATACTTAGCAATTTCCGGGGGACAGGAGTTGGTTAACGTGCACTATGAAAGCAAATTGTTCTCACAAGATCTTTTATCGCTCCTTGAAAGTAATATTGAAAAAGACAGGGCATTGCAATACACCTCCACAGGGATTCATAAAGATGATCTTCGGTTTGAAATAGAAGATTATCCTATAAAGAAATTTGGTAGTCAGGGACAGCAAAAATCATTTTTAATCGCTTTAAAGTTTGCTCAGTTTCACTTTCTAAAAGCACACGCCGGAACTACTCCGATAATGCTTTTGGATGATATCTTTGACAAATTGGATGAAAATAGGGTAAAACACATCATTACCTTAGTTGATGATGAAAATTTTGGGCAAATATTTATTACTGACACACACCCAGAGCGGACGGAAAATGTTGTGAAATCTATTCATCAATCCTATAAAATTTTTAAATTGTAGTATGCGTAAGCAAATTTCTTTGATATTGTTTTTATCCTTTCTGGCGTGTTCTGAAAAAATATCCGTTTCAGATTTAAATCATATTAACGGATATTGGGAGATTGAAGAGGTTAAATTTCCTGATGGAGGAAGCAAAGAATATGACGTAAATGTGACTATCGATTACTTTGAATATAATAATATGAAAGGTTTTCGCAAGAAAGTACAACCCACATTTGATGGAACTTATAATACTTCCAGTGATGCAGAGTCATTCCAAATAAATGAAAGAGATGGTTTTTTTTGGATGAGTTACCAGAATGACTTAAGTTCATGGGAAGAGCAAATAACCGAGATTACTAAATCCAATATGGTTGTCAAAAATAAAGAAGGCTTGTCTTATCATTACAGACGATTTCAGCCCATCAATGCTAAAGAGTAATGGCGAAAGAAAAAAATCTACATCCCCTGAGTGAAGCTTTGAATGCATTTATTAAAGAAAATAAATTGCAAAAAGGTATAGACAAAGTCATAGTCAAAAAAGCATGGGAGAAGATAATGGACAACGGAGTAAACAACTATACTACGGCAGTAGAGCTGCGCAATGATACGCTTTTTGTCTCCCTTTCATCTTCTGTCTTACGAGAAGAACTAAGTCATGGAAAATCCAAAATCATTGATATGATCAATGAAGAGTTGAACAAGGACCTAGTCAAAAATATTGTATTAAGGTAACTGGTAAGTTTTATCTATGGTTTTTTCGTACTATTCTCTTAAGTAAACTTCCCTTCCTGAAAAATGGAAACTTCCTTCTATAGCCGCGTTTTCATCACTATCTGAACCGTGTATTGCATTCTCACCTATATCTTTAGCGAATAATTTTCGAATAGTTCCTTCAGCAGCTTCCATAGGATTTGTAGCCCCTATTAAGGCTCTAAAATCATCTACCGCATTATCTTTCTCTAAAATAGCAGAAACAATAGGTCCTCTTGTCATAAACTGAATCAACTCGCCAAAAAAAGGTCGGTCGCGGTGAATGGCATAAAACTGCTGGGCATCACGTCTGCTCAACTGAGTATATTTCATAGCTATGATCTTGAAACCTGCAGATGTAATTTTTTCTAAAATGGCTCCAATATGTCCATTTTCAACCGCATCTGGTTTAATCATTGTAAAAGTTCTGTTGGCTGTCATTTATAAAATTTTGGGCAAAAATACATTTTCTTACAGCAAACCACAACATTAATAATTTTGTCTTATCTCAAGAGGCACAATACCGTTATTTTTAACGATTTGTAAATGAACTTCCTTAGTAATCATATTCAACTTTACCAATCCAAAACTCTCTTTAGCAATGACATTACCCAATCTGTATGGATTGGGTTCCCCGGAAAAATCTGAATAACTATGCGTAAGTCCGCTACTAGTAAAATCTATTAAAGGGTAGGAAAGTCCGGGAATATTAATTTTAGAAAACTCAGAAATATGGCGATCCCCCGAAAGGATAATTACCCCTTTAGCCTGTGAATCTACGAGCAAATGTTTAAATCTATCCACTTCATGGGGGAAATTTCCCCAACATTCAAAACCATGCTCATTAGACAAGAACTGAATACTACTTACAACAAGATTAAAATCGGCATCCGTATTGTTCAACTCATAGGCAAGCCATTGCCATTGTGTTTCTCCAAGAAGTGTGCCCTCACCGTATGGGTTCGGTTTATTACGTTTCTCTGTTTCTGTATCCGCGGTTAAAGCTGTTCTAAAATATCGTGTATCTAAAACTATAATCTTTATTTTACCCAGACTACCGTTATAGTCATATGCAAAATAAACACCCTCCTGAGTTCGTCTCGGATGATCTGCCGGTACATCCATAAAATCTAAAAAAGCCTGTTGGCTCTGTTTTTTAGACACATATTCTGTACCTCCATCATTTAATCCATAGTCATGATCATCCCAAGTTCCTATTACCTGCGTGCTTTTTTTTAATTTTTTATAACCGGAAACCTTATTTTGGGCATTATATAGTTGTCTTATTTCCGCTACATCTTCTGTGTCAGCATAAATTATATCACCGCCCCAGATCCATAATAATGGATCAGCTTCTTTTATGTCATCCCATAAAAGATTTTCTAAGTTATGCTTATTGCAAGAACCAAAAGCAATTGCAATTTCCGAATCCGGGACAGTTGTTTTAACCGATTTTTTTTTGGCGGTACAACCCGCAGTTAAAGCAAACAAGATTATAACAACGAATGATTTATACATGAATCAAATGATTTAGATAACAAAAATAGACTTTTATAAAAAGGAATATTAGTCCAACTCCAGAATACTTTTAGAGTATATTTTAAACTGGATAAATGAAGTATTCTGCCTGCTCTTACTTTTGAAATTACTGCTATAGGGAATCTCCAATTTAATTGTATCTTTGCGCGCATGAATTCTGAGGATGTAAAGGCTATAAAAGCACTGCTCTCAAAGCCATTAAGAATAGTTATTGTACCCCATAAAAATCCTGATGGTGATGCTATTGGTTCATCGCTGGGATTATGGCATTATCTTAAGGCAATTGGACAGGAAGTAAAGGTAATTGTCCCCAATGATTATCCCAAGTTCCTAAAATGGATGCCTGGCACAAACGAGGTCCTTAATTTTGAAAGAGATAACGCTACCGCAGTTGAATACCTTAATAGCTCTGACCTTTGTTTTACCCTTGATTTTAATCAACTAGGAAGAGTTGGACAGATGACGCCGATTCTGGAAGGGTTGCAAGCCACTTTTATAATGATAGACCATCATCAGGCACCTGATAATTACGCCCAAATAACATATTCAGATTCAAAAATGAGTTCTACATCAGAAATGGTTTTTAATTTTATTAGTTCTCTGGGAGATGTCGACAAGGTTACAAGTGAAATTGCAGATTGTTTGTATGCCGGAATTGTTACGGACACAGGCTCTTTTAAGTATTCGTCAACAACCAGTAAAACTCATCAGGTAGTAGCTGAGCTGATAAATAAAGGGGCCAATAATTTTGAAGTGCAAAATCAAATATTTGATACTAACACCCCTGATAGGTTACAACTCTTAGGTTGTGCGTTAAAAAACATGGTCATCCTAAAGGAATATAACACTGCATATACTAGTTTGAGTCAGGAAGAATTGGATGCCCATAATTATAAAAAAGGAGATACCGAAGGTTTTGTAAATTATGGCCTTACGCTTCAGAATATTCGATTTGCTGTTATTTTTATTGAGAATAAAGAAGAAAGAATTATTAAGATTTCATTTCGTTCTGAAGGAAATTTCTCCGTTAATGAATTTGCGAGAAATCACTATCATGGTGGTGGGCATACCAATGCGGCTGGAGGAAGAAGTGAAGGTGACATGGAGAGCACAGTAAAGCATTTCGAAGCCTTATTGGAAAACTATAAAGACCAGCTTAGCAAATGAAGAACTTCCTTTATGTATTACCAATCGTATGTCTTATGGCTTGTGGCGAAACTGAACCCAGGCGGCCTGTTAAAACTCAGTCGGGAAGTCTTATTAACGCCTCTGTTCAGCGGAAT
>Ga0209013_10002164_pt1 | contig 17921 bp, 12 predicted proteins | sample Cruoilmetagenom2_FD_187291 | JGI IMG/M metagenome (GOLD analysis project Ga0209013, IMG submission 187291) | Oil polluted marine microbial communities from Coal Oil Point, Santa Barbara, California, USA - Sample 2 (SPAdes) (version 2) | ecosystem: Environmental > Aquatic > Marine > Oil seeps ...
AACTATAGATGGCTAAGTAAAAAGGTTCATATACAAGGCGTAGTATTTTTTCAGGAACGAGGCCATACATGTAGTATGCCGAGTGTCTGAAAAAATACACCAACGCAGTAGATGGGACTTTTTACGACGCCATCATTATTCAATCGTCAATTTTGAAATAGGAGGTTCAGGATCATGAAGATCCATGAATATCAGGCAAAAGAGTTGTTCAAAAAATATAACATCCCTATTCCGGAGGGCGGTGTTGCGTTCAAACCGGAAGAAGCCCACAGGGTCGCCGAAAACCTGGGCCGATTTCCGGTTGTTGTAAAAGCCCAGATCCATGCCGGCGGCCGGGGTAAAGGCGGCGGTGTTAAACTTGCAGGGTCCATGGATGAAGTCGGGAGCGTCGCCGGGGATATCGTCGGAATGAACCTGGTTACACACCAGACCGGCCCTGAAGGGAAGAAGGTCAGAAAAGTGCTCGTGGAGCAGGGGCTCAACATTGCAAAGGAGCTCTATCTGAGTATTATTCCGGACAGAGAAACCGCTAAAGTCGTTGTCATGGCCAGCGAGGCCGGTGGAATGGATATCGAAGCGGTGGCTGCGACAACGCCTGAAAAGATCATCAAAGTGTACATCGATCCCCTGGTGGGCATCCAGCCCTATCACTGCCGCCAAGCGGCCTTCGGTCTGAAACTGCCCCCAACCGCAATGAAGCCGTTTGTTTCGATGCTTGGAAATCTTTACCGGCTGTTTATCGATTACGACTGTTCGCTGGTAGAGATAAATCCCCTCGTGATTACAGCCGAGGAGACGGTGATTGCCTTGGATGCTAAAGTCGATTTCGACGACAATGCCCTGTATCGCCATAAGGATATCCTTGATTACCGTGATATTCACGAAGAAGACCCACTGGAGGTCGAAGCCTCCAAGTTCAACCTCAACTACATCAAACTGGATGGCAACGTCGGGAATATGGTGAACGGCGCGGGCTTGGCAATGGCGACAATGGATATCATCAAGCTTGCCGGCGCCGAGCCGGCAAACTTCCTCGATGTGGGTGGCGGCGCCAGTGCCGAGATGGTCGAGAACGGTTTCAGAATTATGCTCAGTGATAAAAACGTCAAAGGGATACTGATCAACATTTTTGGCGGAATATTGCGCTGTGATGTGTTGGCTGAAGGTGTGGTCAGGGCGGCGGAAAAAACAGGCATCGACGTTCCCGTGGTGGTTCGGATGGAGGGGACGAATGTGGAGGAGGGGCGAAAAATTCTGGCGGATTCCGGTCTTAGTCTTATTACCGCCACCGACATGAAGGACGCGGCAGAGAAGGTCGCCCAGTTTGTTGCGGATAAGTAAAAAACCTGGCTCAGGAACCGCCCCAGAAAGGCTTTGCCCCGGAGGGAGGACCAGGCTTTAATTATCCCCAGAGGGGATTTGCTTTGTTGGAAGTTCAGTGGCTTATTGAAATCCCAAATATCAAACAAATCCCAATTCAGCCGTCGTAGCCAAATGGCTACTATGGTGAAGTTGGCTGACTAAAATTCGAAAATCCAAACAATGTTTCGTTTCGAAAGGTTTTTGGTCATTGAATATTGGAATTTGAGACCTGCCCGCTCGTGCCTTGCAATGGCAGGCGGGTTTATTTGTAATTTGGTGCTTGGAATTTGTATTTTTAGACACAAAACTCCAAGGCAGAGCCATCTATCTCTGACCTGAGCTGGAGGGCCAGGTTTTCAATGTAAAAATAAAAATCGAGGTATGAAGAATGAGCATATTCGTTGACAATAATACGCGTTTGTTGGTTCAGGGAATTACGGGCAAAGAAGGGCAGTTTCACGCACGTCAGTGTGTTGCATACGGTACAAATGTGGTTGCCGGTGTAACGCCGGGCAAAGGTGGCCAGAAAATGGACGATGTGCCGGTATTCAATACCGTTAAAGAGGTGGTTGAAAACACCGAGGCCAATTGCAGCATGGTCTTTGTCCCCCCGGCATTTGCTGCCGATGCCATCATGGAGGCGACAGACGCATCTGTTGAACTTATCGTTGCCATCACCGAAGGCATCCCGGTTTTGGATATGATGAAAGTTAAAAATTACATGAAGGGGTCGGCGTCCCGACTCATCGGTCCCAATTGTCCGGGGATCATTACGCCGGGCCAGTGCAAGGTTGGAATCATGCCCGGACCGATCCATACGCCGGGCGGCCCCATCGGCGTTGTTTCCAGATCCGGAACCCTGACCTACGAGGTGGTGTACCAGTTAACCTCCCAGGGAATCGGGCAGACCACCTGTATCGGTATCGGCGGCGATCCGGTCAACGGCACGAATTTCATCGACTGCCTCGATGCCTTTGAAAAAGATTCCGAGACCACAGGGATCGTTATGGTCGGAGAGATCGGCGGGACTGCCGAAGAGGAAGCATCTGAATTTATAACCCAGAATGTCACAAAACCGGTGGTGGGATTTATTGCCGGCCTGACGGCACCTCCCGGAAGACGCATGGGCCATGCAGGCGCCATCGTCAGTGGCGGCAGCGGAACCGCCCAGGGAAAAATTGATGCAATGAAGGCCGCGGGAATTCATATCTGTGAGAATCTCGGCACCTTTGGGGAGTTGTGTGCAGAGGTTTTTTCATAATATCATGGAAATGTTTATATATGCATGAAATGGGTATTGCGATGCAGATTGTTGAGATTGCCATCGCTTCAATACCTGCGGATCTGGAAAATGCACGGATTGACAGGGTCAATCTGAAAGTCGGAAAGCTGGCAGCCGTCGTGCCCGAAAGTCTTCGTTTTTGTTTCCAAATTGCAGCCCAGGATACCCCCCTGCATCATGCGGATCTCCATATAGAAGAAATTCCCGTTATCGCAAGATGCACCGATTGTCAAGTGGAGTGGACCGTTCACGAACCGGTGTTTAGATGTGAGCAATGCAGCAGCGGTTCTGTGGAGGTTATCTCTGGCAGGGAACTGGATATCATTTCCATCGAAGTTGTCGATGAGGACACCACAGATGCCGACTGATATGTATAAAACCCAGCGATATTACCACCACAAAGATTTCCAAAAGCCTAGCCATTTTCATGCCGGCAATGGTGTTGTCACGGAGAGCAAGAAACGGGGATCCCGGGAAATAAAGATTGCCCGTAAGGTGCTGGACGTTAATGATGCCATGGCTCAGCAGAATCGCGACATGTTTGCTGAAAAAGGCGTCTTTGTCATTAATGTCATGAGTTCACCGGGATCCGGGAAGACCGCCATTCTCGAAAAAACACTGTCACATATTACCCATGAGGTGAGAAGTGCTGTGATTGTGGGAGATATCTGCACATCCAATGACGCTGACCGGCTTTCCGGTTTCGGTGCACCTGTTGTTCAGATCAACACAGATGCCTTCGGAGGTGACTGTCACCTGACAGCCCATGTGATTAAAACAGCGGCCGGCAACTTTAACCTGGATGAATTTGATCTTTTAATTGTAGAAAATCTTGGGAATCTGGTTTGTCCGGCCGAGTTTGATATGGGTGAGAATTTACGGGTGGTCGTTCTCAGCGTCACCGAAGGAGAAGACAAACCTTTGAAATATCCGCTGATGTTTCGCGTGTGCCATGCGGCGTTACTCAATAAAATCGATTTACTTCCGCATCTTGATTATGACAGAGAAACCGCAGTTCAAAATATCCGTAAAGTCAATCCCCAAATGCCGATTTTTGAAATATCCGCAAGGACGGAAGAGGGCTTTGATTCCTGGATCGAATGGCTGATGCAAAAGCTTCATGGATAAAGCCTTATCTTCAAGTTTAACCCCCTTTAATTCACCGGTTCAGCACCAATATCAATCTCTTCTGTTTCAGAATAATATTTCAATTATCTTCCATAAATTACTCAAATCTGCTGCCCTATCCTTTGAACCTTCTCAGATTTTTCTTTCTCCTAATATTACCCAAAATAGTGTAAAAACTGTCAAAGTGTGGCACGGCACATGACAAATGTTGTCATATGATACTGCTGCACAATTCATCGTTTAGCCTACCTGCTTGATATCTCTGCATTATTCCGTTTTATGCAATAGAATATAAATTTGCACGATTCTTGCAACAATTAATGTGCTTCTTGGCAAGTCGAACATCGGAGCTAAGAGTGTAAATCTGAACCTAAGCACCGATAGAAATAATAAATTTAAACAAATCAACGCATTCTGAAAGATCGGAAGCTAATATTTTATGGGACACAAAGATTTACTTTATTTTCTCCAATATATGGGCACGGATCCATCTCACCTGATATTTGAAGATGAGCTCACGGGTCTATATAATCGTCGTTTTCTCCTAAACTACTTGAAGCATAAGATGCCACAGGATTCACTGAAGAACAAACCGACATCATTGCTCATGATGGATTTGGATTATTTCAAGGAGGTTAACGATACATATGGCCATGGTGTTGGCGATAAAGTGCTTATCTGGGTGGGTAAGATTGCCAAAAAAGTGTCAGGAAAAAAAGGAATGGTCATCCGCTACGGGGGTGATGAGTTCATGATTCTCATGCCGGGTGCTGATAAGGAGACGGCCCTGCAAATTGGCGAACAACTTATCCAACAGATCCATGAAGAACCCATTTGCTTAGACGAAGTGGAAGGCGATCTCCACATCACCTTAAGTATAGGGTGTGCATCAGTCCCCGATGATGCGACAAGCAGCAAATCTCTCATCCAAAAGGTAGATACTGCCCTTTATCATGCCAAAAGATTTGGAAGAGATCGAATCGCCAGTGCAGATCAAGTTGACCTCCAGGACGTCTTCCCTAAGACAGCGCTCTACCAATTGGATCACGCAAAAATCACCGGTCGCAGGACTCAACTCGTCAAGATTGCCGAAGCCCTAAAGAAATTTGGTCAACGTCAAAGCCAGTTTCTTATCGTCGAGGGAACTGACGGCATGGGCAAGAGCGAGATCTTGGGAGCGATTCAACAGAGTTTACCTAAAAACAGGATATACCAGATTTCGGTGAAAGGTGTTCCCCAAGAGATGTTTCGTCCCTACTATATAATTACGAATATTCTGTTTGAGATGCTTAATCAACAGCCCGAAAGAGGCAGAGAGATCTTAGAGGATCTAACTCCGAAGGAAGCCAACTGCCTTTCCTACATATTACATCAATCGGAAGAACCTGAAGGCATCTCTCATCATGAAGATGGAAAGACTTTGCGTGAACATATTTTTAACGCCATTGTTCATTTTATTCTCAAGGTTTTAGATTCCAAGCCGTTTGTTCTTCTTATAGATGACCTTCATTTCAGCGACAAAGCTACGCTTATCGTTCTCCGAAGGCTGTTACTTCGCCGGGACATTCCATTTTTTATCTGTGGGACTGCAACAGATATCCGTCTGGATAAAGTCCAGGGAGAAACAACTCCTCTGGAACAGTTCCTTGACACCTTTGAGGAGGAACTGAGTATTGGCAGAATGAGTCTAACCCCGCTGACCGCTAAAGACATCGCCGATTATTTTCAAAAGATTTTCCCAAATGTCTCGTTGCCTGAAAATTTTGAGAAAGTTCTGGCCCAACTTACCCAAGGCAACCCTCTTTTTCTCAGCGGAATTTTGCGGAAACTGATTCAGGATGAGAAGGTCACTCTGGACGGCCATCAATGGGTTGTCAAACCTCTGGAGGATGGTTATCTGCCAAAATCTTTAGAAGAGATCGTCAGTCAGAAAATCGCAGCTTTAGATGAAGAAGGGAGGCACTTGCTTGACCATGCCGCCACATATGGTGAAAACATCTCACTGAGCGCACTCGCCGGCAGTTCCGAAAACATTGAGACGAATGTTCAGGAGTTTGTTGATCAAGCTGTAGAGCAGGGTTTAATCAGCTCAGAGTTCCATATAAACGATGAAACCGTTCGTTTCCTCAGCAGGCGCATTTTGGATATTACCTACGGAAAAATCCAGGAGGATCAAAAACAGGAACTGCATGAGCGAATTGGCACCTATCAGGAAGTCCTTCATTCCCAACGCCTTCTCCCTTCTGCTGCGACGCTGGCTTACCATTTTCAGCTTTCGGCCAACCGTGAAAAAGCTCGAACTTACCAGGAATCACAACAGGCATTCAACAACAAAATATTCAATGCAAAAGAGGCATTGCATTACACGGGAGAGAAGTTGCCTGATGCCGTTCCGGAGGATATCCCTCTGGATCCCGCCAGCATCTCCCAAATTCCCGGGGTTATTCATGCACTTCTTACCGCAGTGCGTAACAGCAAGCTTTACCCACCTGGAAGCAGCGCCGTTGTCAGCGCTACCAAGAAGCTAAAGGAATCTATTTTTGAGATACTCATTGACAATGAACGCATTAATATCACTCAAGCAGATAAAACCTTGATGGTTAACGGCGAGCCCACGGATGTCACTGAGTTCAAATCCATTGCCGAGGCATTCGTGAAGTTTCTGAGTCGGCTGGAGCTGGCTGGCATAACTTTTTTTCGAGGTCTTAAGGAAAAAGAGTTGACCGTCTTGATAGAGTCCTTCAGTCAAATCAGCATGAAAGTAGTCGATCCGCATTTCTGGCAGGATTTTTCAACAGAACAGCGGTTATTTCATATTGATCTCAAACAGGTGCGTTATACCAATATCGGCCGGGGGGAGGAGGAGGATAAAGACCATGAAATATCGCATGAAAATGGCATGATCGAACCTATGCTCGATTCCTCCGAATTGTTCGAAAATATGGACCAAGGGCTGGATGAGCAGGATTTGAACCAGCTTCCTCAAGTGATACGGCATCTGCTCACTTCCGCGAGCAACATCAAACTTTACCCTCCAGAGAGTAAGGCCATCAACCACTCTATTGAAGATCTTCAAAAGGCTCTTCACAGCATCTTGCTCAAGCGACCTGGTTTCACTCTGGCAAGGATCGGCGAGGGACTTTTGGTTAACGGCATAAAGATAGACACCGCAGAATTTAAAACTATGGCTGAAAGTTTACTCAAACTTTTTGATAGAATCGGACTCCGTAGCCTCACATTCTTAAAGGAAATCTCAACTCAAGATCTGAGAACCTTTATTATAGCACTCGGTAACCCTAGAGACAAAGAGTTGGATGGAGAGTTTTGGCGGGGTTTTGCCAGAGATCAAAAAATATCCAGCATCATTTTCGACCAACATTTTTATGGGATTCTGGAGGAAAAAATTGGAATCAGTTCTGATCAGGCAACCCACATCGAGGAAGAAGTTACAGAAGCTGAAGAAAATCTTGAATCACAAATTGCTTTAGAGCAAAAAGCGGAGAAAACTTTATTCGAAGCGCCTCTGGAAGAAGAAGGTGCGGTTCAGTTCACCGAAGATTTTCTCATTTCAGCAGCGCAGCAGCTGAACGATCTTTTTCTCAAGGGTGAAGAGAAGAAGTCCCGGCATTTGGTCGATCAGCTTTTCCAGGGATTCAAAGAACAAACACTTCAGATCCGAATAAAAATTATCCATATTATGGGTAATTTACTCAACGATCAATTTATCGCTTCTCAATCCTGGTCGGTGAAACTGTTAACCGACCCGCTTCTGGTCGTTTTGGCGGAAGAGAAAGAGCCCGATGTTGTTAAAGAAATAAGTGTATTCCTTACTCGAACCACTGCAAATCTTATCGGGTTTGGTGACTATCCATTCGCCAGCCGAATCCACATGCATCTGCTCAACCGTCAGCAACAACTGAAAGACAGCAAAGACCCGTCGGCCCAGCAGCTGAAAATGGTTTTAATCCAAGAACTGGATCTTAAAACTCAGGAGATATTACTGGAGGACCTGAAATCCCAAGACCTTTCCCGGCAGCAACAAGCCACACAACTTCTTGGCAGTCTGGGGCCTGCAGCTTCATCTATGCTCATTGAGGCCATCAAAAAAGAAGATGATCTAAGGTTGAGACAGATTGCTTCTCGTTTACTCGGGAATTTAGGGCCAAAAGCAGCCAAGCTAATCAAGGGTGAACTGGTGCTTGCAGGTTTTGCCGAGGAACGATTGCGAATCCTGGAAGTAATCGATAACATAACTCAAGATATTAGAACAGAATTGGCTTACGCCATCGGTGACGAGAATCCCAAAGTGAGGCATGGAGCATTACGTCTTGTGGAGCGTTTGAATGATGCGGAACTGACGTCGCTGCTTTTGGAATATGCCAACCACGAAGATTCCAGCATGGCAGTGACTGCCATCAAATCCTTGGGAAAACTCAAACCCGCGGGTACAATAGATCTGCTTGTTTCTTTGCTCCATTCAGCCAAAGAGACGGAGCGTTTGATTGCCTGCTGCAGGGCTCTTGGTCAGATAGCGGATCCAGCCTGCATTGAACCATTGGCCAAAGTCATGGTTCCCGGAGGTTTTTTCACATTACGTAAAAGAAAGAGTTCCTTGATTCGCGCCACCGCCGCTTTTGCCCTCGCGCAGATACCTCATCCCCGGGTGACCGAAGTGCTTTCTCTTTATGTGGAAGACCGCGACCCAAGGGTTCGACAATCCGCCCGGGACTATTTGAAAACTCTTAAATCTTCCACATCGGATGGGGACGATTGAACCTTTATTTTTCTTTCGCAATCGGAGGAATTCTAATGACCGACAGAACCACCTGTAAAGAATTAGAACAAAGGGTTAAAGCGTTAGAGAAAAAGATCGCTGAGAACCAACTGATAATTGATAAATTGCGCAGACACAACAAGAACGAGAAATATGATAGAGAACCGCAAGGATATCATAATAGTATCCAGCTTGCCAGGATGGCGACCATCTTGGCCCTTGCAAAACTTGCCGAATACAGGGATGACGATACCGGCATCCATTTAGAAAGGATACGAGAGTATACCAAAATAATCGCTGAAGAAATGGCCAAGAAGCCTAACTATATTGGCTATATCACGAAGGAATACATTGACGACATCTATCATTCATCCATCCTTCACGATATTGGAAAAGTAGGTATACCTGATGCCATACTTTTGAAGCCCGGAAAACTTACACCTGAGGAGTTCGAGTTAATGAAAACCCACTCCACTTTAGGAGGAGATGTCCTCACAGTTATTGATGCCGGAATTGAAGGTCAAACATTTCTCACCCTTGCGAAGGAAATAGCTTATTACCATCATGAGAGATGGAATGGTACAGGATATCCAAAAGGCCTCAGTGGTGAAAATATACCGCTTTCTGCCAGGATCGTTGCTTTACCCGATGTATATGATGCCCTCACATCGAAAAGGGTTTACAAAAATATCATTTCTCACGAAAAAGCAAAAGAGATTATTATTAATGAAAAAGGAAAGCACTTTGATCCTGATGTTGTGGATTCTTTTCTGGCCCGCGAGGATGACTTCAAGATGATATGCGAAAAGTTGCACCATGAAGATTATTATACGGGGCATGGAAAACGCAAAAAAGCATCAAATAGGTTTGGTTGTCCTGAACAAAATTAATTTGACAGGGCCAGATTTTATTAAGGTGTCAATGACAGAAAAGGAAGCAATAGCTCTGCCTCTTTTTTATTTTAAGAGGGTATAATTTCATGATTCAACCATCCATCTTAAAGTGTTGATACCTGCCATGTATCTACCCGCTGTAAGATCCTAAATTGACTGGGATATGTTATGTATATCGTAACTGAGGGGCGCACTCTTATCTGCAGATCTGTCTTAAAACTGGGAGAATCAATATCTTGTGGTTAGGCCATTGGACCAAAAATTGAGGATGCCTGTCTTTCGATTCTTCCGAATCAAATTTAGATCAGGGAAGATAAAATTTCCAGACACGATGAAAACGGGACAAAATTGGCGCAAAGGCTTTGATATCAACTATACCAGGTGAACCTGACGGACAGAGATGATATTCGGCAGTGCTTCTAACTCCTGGATAACATGTTCACCCGCCGGGGTGTCGATGTTTACCAAGCATATGGCCTGATCTTCCCGTCTTCCGAGCTGAAACCGGGCGATGTTAATATTATGACGGCCAAGGGTGGTGCCCACATTTCCGATGACGCCCGGTTTATCAAAATTCTGAATGACGATCATCCATCCTTCAGGGATTGCATCCAGATAGATCTCTCCGATTTTTACAAGCCTTGGATATTTTCTTTCATAGACCGTTCCCCAGATTTCGTCGATACCTTCTTTATGATCTTCAAGCCTTACTCGGATTAAACTGGCAAAATCATACTTTGCCGGGCTGATGGTCTCATGGACATGAATCCCTTTTTCTTGTGCAAGGGCCGGTGCGTTGACATAGTTAACCGGCATGTCGGTGAAAGAACCGAGAAGCCCTTTCAAAACGGCATGGGTCAGCGGCCTCGTGTCGAGTTCCGATACATGACCGCTGTAGCTGACGGTGATGTCGTGGATTTTCCTGACAAGCTGCCCCATTAACGATCCCATTTTTTCAGCAAGATCCAGATAGGGGCGAAGCTGGTTCATAACCTCCATAGGGAGTGAGGGAAAATTGACCGCATTGGTTATAATGCCGTCCAAAAGGTAGGCGGCCATTTGTTTTGCAATCATATCCGCAACTTTTACCTGGGCCTCTCCGGTACTGGCGCCCAAATGAGGGGTAAAGATTACATTCGGGTGCTGGAGTATGGGAAGATTCGGGTCCGGCGGTTCCTGTGGGAGAACATCGAGTGCTGCACCCGCGACATGCCCGCTTAAGATGGCCTGGTAAAGATCATCGATTTTAATGATTTCCCCCCGCGAACAGTTAATTATTCTAACGCCCTGTTTCATCATACCGATGGTCGTCTCGTTGATCATGCCCACTGTTTCCTTGAGACGCGGCACATGGAGGGTAATGAACTCCGAACGCTGAAAAAGTTCGTCCAGCGGAACAAGTTCAACCTCAAGACTCTTGGACGCTTCACTGCTGACATATGGATCGGAAGCAATTACAGACATTTTAAGACCCTTTGCACGATCCGCCACCACCCGGCCGATATGGCCGAGACCGATGATGCCAAGTGTTTTTCCGGTTATTTCAACACCTGAAAGTCTCTTTTTTTCCCACTTCCCCTCGCGAAGGGACGCCGTTCCCTGGGGAATGTTCCTGGCAAGGGCGAGCATGAGAGATATCGTGTGCTCTGCAGTGGTAATCGTATTTCCCCCTGGAGCATTCATAACAACGATACCCTGTTTTGTGGCCGCCTGTATATCGATATTATCGACGCCGATGCCTGCACGACCGACAACCTTTAGTTTTTTGGCGCGTTTTAAGACCTCTTCGGTAACTTTTGTTCCGCTCCGGACGGCAAGACCATGGAATTCACCGATAATTTCAGATAAGGCTTTGGGATCGTTCGTGGATTTGTCATTATCGATAACAACTTCTATTTCTCCGGTTGCTTCAAATATTTCCTTTGCAGCAGGGGCCATGTTGTCCCTGACCATTACTCTAAACATAACCCACTCCTATTTGATTTTTTTCCAGAAAGGAGACAACTCCCGAAGCCGTTCAATGATCGGCGGAAGCTTTTCGATGATAAAGTCGATTTCTTCTTCAGTATTGTATTTGCTGAGGCTGAAACGGACCGAACCGTGGGCTGCGGTAAAGGGTACCCCCATGGCGCGCAAGACATGGGAAGGTTCCAGAGAACCGGATGTGCAGGCCGATCCGGATGATGCACAGATTCCAAATTCGTCCATCATTAAAAGGATGGACTCACCTTCGACATATTCAAAGGCAATACTGGTGGTATTGGGTAGGCGATGGTTCCTGTCACCGTTAATTATGGTATTCGGAACGCGCTTTAAGATTTCGTTTTCAAGTTTATCTCTGAGCTGTTTAACCTGGTTGTTATTATCCGACAGATAGGCGGCGGCGAGTTCACACGCTTTTCCCAACCCGATAATGGAGGCCACATTTTCGGTCCCGCCTCTCCGGCCTTTTTCCTGATGGCCGCCGATCATAAAGGGTGTATACTTGGTTCCCCTGCGAACATAAAGGGCGCCAACGCCTTTTGGCCCGTGAAGCTTGTGCCCCGAGAGGGAAAGCATGTCGATGTCGATGGCTTTGAGATCTATTGGAAATTTCCCCACAGCCTGTACCGCATCCGTGTGGAATACAATTCCTTTCTCCCTTACAACCTTTGAAATTTCTTCGATGGGAAAGATAACCCCGGATTCATTGTTGGCCCACATGATGCTGATCAGAGCGGTATCATCGCTGAGGTTCTCATACAGATAATCCAGATCAAGACGCCCTTTGCGGTCCACGGGCACAAATGTTACCCGATAGCCGTTCTTGGACAGATATTCATAAAGATTTTTGACTGCAGGATGCTCTACTCTGGAGGTTAAGATATGCTTTTTGTCAGGATTCGACAGAATCACGGACCGTATCGCAGTGCTGTCACTCTCCGTTCCGCAACTGGTAAATATGATCTCTTCCGGAGAAGCTCCCAGAAGTGAAGCAATTCGTGCCCGTGCTTCAGTTATCTTGTGTTCCACCTTTCCGCCAAAAGTATGCATGCTCGACGGATTGCCGTAGAATTCATTAAAATATGGAAGCATTTCTTCCAGGACTTCCGGGGAAACCTGCGTCGTGGCATTGTTGTCTACATAAATTTCATTCACGATTGCACCTCCTCCACCAGAAGCTCAGGCGCAACCAATTCCCTGAGCTTTGACTCAACATAATGCTTGAGGGTAATCTGGGATGCGCTACAGGTGGCACATGTCCCCTGAAGTTTCACAAGAACATTGTTTCCATCCACGTCCACCAGTTCAATATCGCCGCCGTCTTTTTTCAGTGCCGGTTTGATTTCACGCTCCAGAGTTTCTTCAATCAGTTTGATTTTTTGGATATTGGTCAAGCGTATGACTTTTTTCTTCGCCGGTCGTTCCTTGCCGAGGGACGTGTCGATAATTTCCTGAATTTTCTCATGGCAGCTTTCGCATCCACCGCCGGCCTTGACATAATGGGTTACATCCTCAATGGTTTTCAGGGCGTTTTCTCTAACAGCACGTTCAATTTCAAGGTCGGTTATCCCGAAACATTCACAAACAATTTCACCTTCTATCTTTTTTTCAGCTTCTCCACGATAATTTGAAATGGCCTTTTCAAGGGCGTCACGTCCCATTACCGAGCAGTGCATTTTTTCTTTTGGAAGGCCGCCGAGAAAATCTGCAATATTTTCATTGGTAATTTTTTCCGCTTCCTCCAGAGTAAGGCCCTTGAGCATTTCTGTCAGGGCTGATGAGGATGCAATGGCGCTTGCACATCCAAAGGTTTGGAACTTTGCATCCTTAATCCGTTCATTTTCATCCAATTTAACATAGAGGGTCAGGGCATCGCCGCATGCCAGAGACCCGACTTCTCCGATTCCGTCGGCATCCTCAATCACACCGACGTTTCGGGGATTGAGGAAGTGATCTTTTACCTTATTTGTATATTCCCACATGATATCCTCCCGTATCTTATTTTGCATTTCTGATGAATGACTAAATGTTAATCATTTTATTAGAAAAGAAAAGCTTTTCATTAAAAACTGTGCTCAAGTTCAACCCGGATCATCCGAATGCTTATGGAGCCATTTTTCCAAAGGCGAAATTAATACCAATTTCCAAGAAAAAACGTTTTTAATATGATGTAGCTTTTGAACGTCATCGATACATTTAAATTTTTGTAGATTTTTCCAGTTTCACCCACGGTGGTTTAAGAAACAATGTTTGGTGTCATGGTTTCTGGTTTTTTCCGGAAGCGCTCTGAAGGGCATTCAAAGCGAAGTAAACATAGTGAAGGCCGGAGGTTGTGGTGAGACCGGCCGTCATCCAGAACATCGACGATTTGAAAATATAAATTCCCGGAATTTTTGGATCAAGAAGTGTTAAAAAAATGGTCAGAAACTGAAAAACCGTCGTCCATTTACTGACAAGGCTCGGTTTGATTTCAAATGGTATGCTCATTAATGTAAAAACAGCGATGCCTGTTACGATCAGGATGTCACGGCTCAGTACAATGATCGTCAGCCAAGCTGGGATCACCTTAAGGGCGGCCAGGGTTGCAAAAGCAGAGGCCAGCAAAAGCTTATCTGCGATGGGGTCGAGATAGGCACCCAATACGCTGTATTGGTTGAAATATCTTGCCAGAAGACCATCCAGACCGTCACTGATGGCGGCTATGGTAAAAACCAGAAGTGCAAAGTGGAACATACCTTTTACGAGATAAATTACAAAAAGGGGCGTAAGTAATATCCGGCTGACAGTGAGTATGTTTGGAATGTTGATGTTCAATAAATTGTCACCCATTCAAAATGAATAAAATTCATTTTAGCAGTCTGTTATCAAAGCCTTTTGGAAGCCCTTTTCGGCCGATGGCCGAAAATTCAAGCCACCCGTTTTACGGGTGGTCGTTGACTCATGGAATATTCGGGCTAACCCGGGACAAGTTGAATTTTCAAGTGATTGTGTGAAACCTCATAAATGTTAATTCCGATGGATTCAAAAGTTTTCAGCATCAGGGCATCCGCAAGGGTTTTGGCATTTCCTTGGAACTCGAGGGTAATGGTGACTTCGTCTGCTTTCATTTCTTTGGTCTGTAGATTCTTTACACCGGACATTTGGGTTATGATACGACGAAACTTTTCGAAATTCACGAGATTGTCCGTGCCTTCAACAATGATCTCCACAGGGTTGTATTGCTGTTCGTCTTTTTGCCAAGCATCAACGATTTGCGAGGCGAGGGCTTCACCTGCGAGTGATCCGGCGTCTGAGAGTGTATCCCGGACACCCGTTGTTTCATCGGTATTCGTGGTCACAGCGCGCTGCATTGTGGCGGCGATTTCTTCCCGTGTATCTGTCCGAATTGCACGTGCGGATACGACCCCTTTAAATGATCTGATGTTTTGTCCCATGATATTCGGCGTCCTTTCGGCAACCGACGTGCCGATGATGACCACATCTGCCTGTACTTTGAGGCCAAGGCTAACCGCCTGATGGTCGTCCAGATACGGTGTGTCATGGGTGAGATTCTGGAAGGTGTTTTTAGAAAACCGTCGAGGGTCGATGATTGGAAATCCTTTGTTTTCCAGGGTTTTTAAAAGTGTGCCCACGGATATAGCTTTTTTAAGATTCCCTTTTTGTCCCCACCAGTATGTGGGTGAGGGGTTTTTAAGGTTCTGTTCTGAGATTAAAACCAGAACTTTCGGTAAGAATTTTTCACCCAACAAGATTCCGGCATCCGACAAAAATATTTTCAATCTGCTCGTAAAAACCTTTGCTTCCACCACCACTCTGTATGTTTTTTTAAGGGGTAGCTCTGCCAGCACTCTGTAACCCTGGACGAATTTACCGGTTTGGCCGTTGAGGAGATCGTTAAATGTTTGAAAATTCCGGGCCAGAGATTCCGGCGGCAAAAGTCCCACCGCAACATCCTCCACGGCTGAGACCAAACCGTTTGCAATTGCTCGTTCCCTTGCTCTGGCGGAATTTTTACCATGGATATTACCGGTTCCGATCACCACAATAGTTTTTGTGGGAATCTGGTTTTTTGCCTGAAGATTTTTTGACGGGGCAAAGACAACCGAAAGGAAAAACATTAAAAAAATGAATCTGATAACGGTGTTAAAAGATACAGACATACCTTTTTGACCTCCCCACTGGGTGAAATGATTTATAAATTAATTGAATGACAATAGCATATTTAAACGTTACGGGCCAAAGTATAATCCGCTATTGTCAAAAGGATCTCTTTGGTTGTTGAGTCTTTAAAGATCTCCAATGCATTCTTTGCATTTTTAACATATTTTTGTGCAACCTTTTGGGTATATGTTTGACCGCCATACTTTTTCATGAATGCGATCAATGTTTCGAAATCTTCCATGGAAAAGTCTTTATCTTTTATTATTTTTTCCATCTGGATGCGGTCTTTTTCATCCGCCGATTTGAGGGAATATATCACCGGAAGGGTCAGTTTCCCTTCTTTTAGATCTGCTCCCACCTTTTTCCCAAGTGCAGGGGTGTCTTGTGAATAATCGAGAAGATCATCGACCATCTGGAAAGCGATTCCGAGGTTGTACCCGTATCCTGCCAGAGCGGCCTCCTTTTCTTTGGATACCCCTGAAATGAGTGCGCCGACACGGCAGGTCCCCTGAAAAAGAACAGCGGTCTTGCGTTCTATGATCTCCATGTACTCCGTTTCGGTAAGATCTAAACTCCCCTTCTTCATCAACTGATGAATTTCACCCTGGGACATGTTTTCTGTAATTTCTGCAACGACCTTGATAACATCCGGTCGATTTGTTTCAGCTGCGATGGAAAGCGATCGCGCCAGCAGAAAATCTCCAACCAGGACCGCAATGGCATTTCCCCATAATGAATGGGCGACGGGCTTCCCCCTTCGCAATGTTGCTTCGTCCACAAGATCGTCATGCAAAAGCGTGGCGGCATGCAGATATTCAAAAATGGTCGAAAACGTCTTTTCATAATTTCCATCGTAACCGCAAAGTCTGGCAGACAGTACCATGAGCAACGGCCGTAAGCGCTTCCCGCCGCTAAAGAGTATGTGTCCGGCGATTTGGGATACCAGATCAAAATGCGGATTTAAATTTTGTTCAAGGGCGACTTCAATTTCCGAAAGGTCATCTTTGACCAGGCTTAGGATTCTATGCTTTATGTCATTCATACAACTTTTCCTGCAAGATCATATTCAAAGGTGTCTTCAATCTTTACGCGGACAAACGAACCGATTGGCAATTGTCGGGAGAGAATTTGGGTTATGCCGTCGACCTCAGGTGCCTGAAAAAATGTGCGGCCTATGTAGCGGTTGTTTTCGTCGGTCCCTTCCACAAGAACATCGTAAACCTTGTGGCGGTGTTTACGGTTATTTTTCGAAGATATTGCTTCCTGAGCGGACATGAGTCGGTTGTATCGGTCCATGGCCACGTTTTCCGGAATGTGAGGGTGAAGGCTGTGGGACGGAAGATCTTCAGCATCAGAATAGGTGAATACGCCAAGGTGGTCGAAGCAGATGTCCTGTGTAAATCTTAAAAGCTTTTTAAAATCCTCATCTGTTTCTCCGGGAAAGCCGACGATGGCGGTTGTCCTCAACGCTGCGTCCGGAATAGATGCTCGAATGTTATCAAACAGCCGGCGCAGGTCATCGGATAAATAATTGCGGCCCATTTTCTTTAAAATCCTGTTGCTGGCATGCTGAATCGGAATGTCGAAATAAGAACATACGTTCCGGTGTTCGGCAATGGTTCTGATAACATTTTCATCAATACTTTCCGGATGTCCGTACAGAATTCTGATCCATATCCCATCGGACAATTCTGATATCTTCCCGATCAGTCGGCTCAGAGATACCGGTGGTTGTAAATCCGAACCATAATGGGTGGTATCCTGGGCAACCAGAATGAGTTCCTTGACACCCGATGAGATCAAGGATCGAGCCTCAGCGACAATGTCTTCGGGGTAGCGGCTTCTCTGCTTCCCTCTGAGTTTTGGAAGAATACAATACGTACAGTGACGGTTGCACCCTTCCGAAATTTTAAGATACGCCATGTAAGCGGAACTCCGAATTCTTAAAGATTCCTGATGGCGAAAAGTGATAGAATTCGGGTCCGGCAAACAGCAAATCTCAGCATCCAGGGATCCGCTGGCCGCTTTTACAATTTCATCAAAGGCACCGGTTCCCAGAAACAGATCGACTTCCGGCAGGGATTCGACGATTTTCTCCCTAAACCGTTCGGGGAGGCATCCGGCAACGATGAGTCGCCGGCAGGCGCCGGCCTGTTTATATCTGGCCAGTTCAAGGATGGTGTCAATGGATTCGTTTACAGCGGATTCAATAAAACTACAAGTATTTACGATGATTATATCGGCCTTTTCCGGATGCGGGGTTTGGGCCCACCCCGCTTTGATGAGCCGGCCCATCATTATCTCGCTGTCAACAAGATTTTTTGCACAGCCCAAACTT
>Ga0209013_10002165_pt1 | contig 17920 bp, 13 predicted proteins | sample Cruoilmetagenom2_FD_187291 | JGI IMG/M metagenome (GOLD analysis project Ga0209013, IMG submission 187291) | Oil polluted marine microbial communities from Coal Oil Point, Santa Barbara, California, USA - Sample 2 (SPAdes) (version 2) | ecosystem: Environmental > Aquatic > Marine > Oil seeps ...
CACCTGTTGTTTATCCTGAATTAACTTTATTAAACGGTTGAGTAATTTTCTTTCTGCATCTTTCCTGTATTCCTCAAATATATCCATTGGGAAATCAATCCCCCAACGACCATTCGTAGCCCATATTTCTTCATCAATAGAAAGACGTACAAAGCCTTCCTTTTCTAATAGTTCTGAAAAAGTAGTTTTCCCAGAACCAGCCACACCACACATCATCACCACTAAAGGAGTTACATCATTTCGTTCCCGAAGAATTAAGTCAAAATTAAATGTTTCAAACATCTGCATATTCCCCCACATTTTTTGATGTGAATTCCTACATTACTTTAAGTTAATTCTCAATCGACTTTTTATTAAAATGCCCCGTTACCACCCACATATCGAACTACTAGCTCTTCATCACAGCGAATGAAAATATGTGTAGGACGGCTAGGTATGAAGGTCGATGAACTATGGTGCCATGCAGTCCAAACGTTAGTCTGACTCCAACATCCACGGTGTATAACAGAATGTCGCGCCATTTAGAGGCAGCATTCATGGGAAATTAATTCTACTCTCTCAACTTCTCCTTGTACAAAAACCACAGATATCTGAACATTTACTTTCCAGTTCAAGCCACGCATCCAAGGCTTTCTTATAGTCTTTTAAGCCTTGCTCAAACTCAACAATTTCTGTTTTTCTATTATCTTTTGATTTTGCATTTTGGAAATTTGAAATAGTTGTCATTACCATTTGTCGCTTTTTATTAAAATCAATTACTTTCGTTTCACTCATCTTTAAAGGGAAAGGAGGGTGATGTAACACACTGTAACTAGTTAAATCGATTAATTGTTTAAATGATTCTAATTCTGCTACAACCAATACTGCGATTAATAAGATTTTGGCGTACAACCTTATAACTTCACGATATTTAAGCATAAAAAATAACGCAATATTGTGTTAATTTTTTTATGCAAAAGGTGACTTTCCATATGGCAGAGGTGTCACTTTTTGGCTGTACTAATTAAGACCTTTAATTGTAATTAGAAATTTTGACGACAATAAATTAATTAGTTGACGGAGCGAATTAACGTTTAATGATATCTTTAGCGTTATGCCTAAGAATCTCTCGATATCTATCCATAAAAAACCTCCTATATTAATTTACGTCATACCGTAAATTCTTCAATACAGGAGGTGGATCTCTTTATGTCAAAAGTGGCTCTTTTTTTGTCCGAAGTGGTTCTAGATTATGTCATAAATGGTGCTCAAGCATGTCTTTATTCACTGATTCACCTTGAAATTCTGCTATAGGTACCACCCATGCAAAATACGATTGCAATTTCTAGTTAATTTTATAGAAACAGATCAGAGAATTGAAGCACTTCAAAAGTGTATATTAAAAATCATCAACTAAGTAGTTATGAGTGGCACCACTTAAATTATGATAATTCATAGTTTTGATAATTTATATGCAGATACTCCATACCTTGGACGAATATAATGAATATAATTATAGTACTTTTTCAATATGATCTATTCTTATAGGTAATTAAACGGGTAAACACTATTATTCAATAAAGGTCAATTTATCTAGGTGATAAAACGAATCGATTTAATAAGATTCGGTCCTACACAATTATTGGAAAGACAGTCTTAAACTTTAATCACTCTGTAACCGCTTCGTTCTCAATAGCTCAAAAATTTTCTTTCTAAGGATACTTATATGCCGATTCAAATGTTTACATGCAATAGGCAGTACTTCATCTGGTGTAAGATGGGCATATTCTACGAATATGAGATTTTCTAGCAATTGTATATCTTTTTCAGACCAATTATTTTTTTGATCTAAGATAATTTGTTTATATTCTTCTTTGTAATGTTTTGGTATGTTGCTATACCAGTACGACTGACATGCATTGGCTGAAATCCCTATTTCTTGGGATACATCCTTTGTGATGTCTATTAATGTTCGTCCTTTTCTTGTTCCCTCTAATATTGCTGAAATAAGAAGTCTTTCTTTTGCTGAATCCCAATTATTTGGGTTTTCCTTTTGAAGTACACGTAGATTCGGTTCTTTCTCGGTAATGATGGCTACATCTTGTGGAATAATTTCTTCCATTATTTTTGTTACTTCATGGTTATTTTTGTATGAACACTTATTATTTTCAAAAAACTGATTTAATGCTTTTTCTAAGACCATCGATTTACTTATCTTATTGTCATCAGAAAAATTATCAATTTGTTTGAGCATTTGGTGATCTAATTTAAATGTAACTTCTAAAACTTGATTATTTTTTAATTGTTCATTACTGAAATTTGCTTGCCTTTCCGCGATCATTTGACGCAATGTTTTTATTTCTTCAGTATTAAGTGAAGAAATAAAAACTTCACTTGAATTATCTTCCTCTCCTTTGACCTCCTCATTTATTACATCATTTCTATTTTTTAATGTTTCAATTACTTGCTTTAAGTCATCGCGATGCTGAATTTCTTTCTTTAGAGCAACAATGTTTACGCCTCTTTCTTCCAAACCACTATAGGTTTGCGTACCTTCTTGTAACTCATCTAAAGCTTCTTTCAGTAATGTATTTCTACCCTTTTGGGTCCATAGTTTAAAGAATCCATCATATCTGTAACCCTTATTTTTTAATAATAACCTTAACTCTTGATTCTTCATGCTGAATTTTTCTTCTACCTTTATAAAGGAATTCTCTTTATTAAGGAAGGAAACGATCTCATTTATTTCTGGTTTTTTAATGGGAGAAGTATTTTCTTCAACCTTGTTGATTGTTAAATTTTTATTAAGCTCCTTTTGTATATTCGTCTCATTAGTTTCTTCATTATTTTTAAGAGTCCATTGTTTGGTAACCTTATGATAAGTATATCCATCATCTTCTAAACGAAATTGTAATTTAGTTACAAATGAAACACGGAGTTTTCTATTTATCACAAATTCCTTCGAAATGTCATAGAGATTTTCGCCACTATTTAATCTTTTCACTATTTTTTCTACTAAAACAGATTCTTCTTCTTCAATATATTTTTCAAAGAGAGTACTATATTTTTTACTAGATACATTATTATTTTTCGCTAGCGGATCTTTTATAACTATTTCAGTGGTAAATTTCTCTTGATCAGCTTCTTTAGATATCTGCTCTTTAGTATCCTTTGTAAATTCATTTGAGATTCCTCCAACAATAGGCTTATCTACTTTTCTATACTCTGATAAATATAAGTTTCGCTTACTTATTTCAGCCAATAATTCTAATCCTTGTTCACTGAATAATCTCTCAAATTCTTTAGAATTGAATATAGGAATTGCTTGAATTATTTTATTGCCAACTTCTCTGCTTAGCTGTAAAAAATGTTTGTTCAAAATAAACTTATCTGATGCTAAATTAAAGTAATAGGTAGGATTTATACCTAATATAGTACTGATTTGATAACTAGTGTAATACTTTTTCCCATTAGTAATAATATATTCCATTATTCCAGTATCCAGATCTCTTATAATTGTAATTCCTTCAATGGTTGTCTCTATAGTTGAATGACCTACTTTAGATTCTAACGTCCATACTTTTTGGAAATTAGCTGCTTTAAGCGTTACTTTCAACTCTTCAATCTCGCTTTTTATAAGCTCAGCTACAACCTGAAGACTATACTTTTTAGTGTTAAGTAAATTAACAATCCTTAAAATATCGGGGTGAATACTAGATTTTATACCCTTATTAATATATGTCCAACGTCTTTTATAGTTATAGCTAATTAATACCTCTTTTAACTTACTTGTACTTACATCTAATTGGGTCGCCACATAGGTTAAATTACTTCCGTAATATAACCTGTAGGGAATTGTACTAATTTGTTCAGGGGAAATACTTTTATCTAATACCCCTTGATTAACTTTGATATATTTTTCAGAAAATAAATCAAAGCTATAGCTTTCTTTTTTAAGATGATCTTTTATTAAAACCGGGTCTACTTTATATATATTTGCTAATTGTTCAAGAGTCTCACCGTCGTTTAGTTTAGTTATTATCTCTTGAAGTTTGTTTTGAACAAGTAACTCTCGCTCCTTAAGATGAGAATTCACAATTTCTAGGATATCCATTTGAGATACATCCTTCTCTGATTTTTTCATTTTTTTTGATTCCTAAAATGATAATATATCTGCAATACCTTTCAAATTTCGATCTTTATCATTCACTTCATTTTCCATACTCATAATAAAATCAAAAAATGAAGTCAAGGAAATCTTTGGATTATCTGACAGAAGTTTATATACTATCTCAAAACCACCTGCTGCATATTCCTCAAAAATTTGTATTTTCTTATCGAACGTATCCGGATCGTCACTAAGAATAGAGATATCCCCCGTTTCAGTTACCGCTATTGCATTAATTATTGCCTCATCTGTTTCTAATGTAAAAACACTCCACGGAATTCCCTCTGCAGAACTTGTGAATTTCATTCTTTTTTGTTCCATAAATCCTATTGTTCCTGAAGCCATAAATATATCCTTATAAGTTGAAAATATCCCAAATTCTTCAGAATCTATTAGTATTTTATATCCGTCCTCTTGATTTTTTGGACGTTTAATTCTTCTATTAGACATTTGCACTAACCACCTCTATAGCTTCGGTAAATTCATAGGGTCTTTCTTTATTTTGTCGTGGATCATTGTAAATGAGTTTATATTCTTTCCCAATATAATGATTTAATTGTTCACTTACTTCTCCTCTCCATTGAGAAGTAGAAACTATCACAACAACTTGATCTGCTAGTTGATGTATTCCATTAGCAATTCTTTCTCTGTGATTTGAATCGAGAGCTCCAAAGGGAGAATCCATTACAAGAGGATAAATTCCACCTTCATCAAACTCAACTTTTTGATCTCTATAATGTTCGCGAGCAATATCAACTATAGCACCTATAAAAGATAAACTAGTAATCTGTCTCTCTCCTTGGGACATTCCAACAATGTTATTGTTTTCATTTAGAACGTTTAGTTCATAGTTATCAGCAAGTTGTACTTGGTAACCTTTTCTTAAAAATTGTGAGTAGACTTTTGTTATTCTTTCTTGAAGTTGCGATTTGACTAGTTTTTCGCGGACTTTTAGTATCTCTTGCATTACACTCTCTAGTTGTTGTAATGCATCCATACGTATCTGGGTTAATAATCCTTTTTCTTCTAGTACTTGATACTTTTTCTGTTCATTAGATTTTTCATTAATACTTTTTTTAACTATTTCGATTTCATTCTCTATAACACCGATACGTCTTTCGGCCAAGCTTTTTTGATTAACAAGTGTCACTCTTTTATTTTCTAACTCCACTATTTCCTCGGACTCTTTCCCTGTCAACTTAGAACTTATTTCATCTAATTCTTCTGCTAGCCTATTTACTTTTTGTATTTCAATTACTTCATTTTTCTTCAATGTTTTCAATTCACTAATGAGATTTGATTTTCTTTCTTTAACGACTGTTAAATTACCGACCATATCATAAATATTTTTTTGATAGTTGTTAAGATTTAGTTTTTCTTTTAGTAGTTGAAGATGTTCTAGATGTATAGGATTTGAATTTAGAGTACTTCCACAAATACATTCACCTTTAGAAATTATTTCATCAATAAATACGCGACTAACCCCCGTTAATGTATCTCCGCCACCATTGTTTTTGAGAATTGAGTCCGCCTTTTGAATAGCTGAGTAACTAAATGCAAGATAGCCAAATTTACTCATTTTTTCTTGGAGACTTCTTCTCGTCTCATTAATTGCTTTTTGAATATCAATTCGTTCCGCTTGTTTACTATCTCTTTGGAACTGTAATTGCTTAGCTCCTTCAATTTGCTTTAAACGTATCTCAACTTCTATGATTTGTTTATCAAGAGTTATTAAGTTATTTTTTTGAAGAATTTCTTGCTCTTTTAAATCCTCACGTTGTCCTTCCAATTTATCAAGTTCTTCAATTAGTTTTATAATAAGGGAATTCCCATATTTTTTTAACTCATTTCTGAATTTTACCCTTGCTTTCTCAGTATGTGTAATTGCCCTTTCTAAGATCTCAAGGCCCATAATGTTTTTAATTGCTTTTTTTACATCCTCTGTTCCACTTTCTTTTGATAGATTATCTATTCTTTCCCCATCGAAAAAGAAATAGGTTCTTAAATCTTCAGGTAAAATTCTATTTAGTTCAACTGTGGGATTATTTACAGTTTTAAATAATCCTCCCTTTTCGATATAATTGACTTGAACTTCGGGTTCAAAATATGTTATTTTTCCATCTTTGGCCTTTTTTGCTCTAACTTTTCGAGTAACGGTGTATTCTTTTCCGCTTTCAAGAAAATTGATCGTAACCGAACCTTCAACTTCTTCATTTGCAATTGCCATAGCATGTTCATTAATAATATTAGTTTCATTTGGAAGATTAAGTATTCCATACAAACACCAGCTAAATGCATTAAGAAGAGCTGTTTTACCAGACCCATTTTCACCGTGTATAACAGTAACATTTCTTGTGGGCGATTTTGAAAATTCAATCATTTGTTCTTGGTGATATTGTCTGAAATTTCTTAACTTAATGTATTGTATTAACATTATTCTTTAATCCTTTCTTTTACAATATTAACAATATCGTTAATAATAGTAGTGCCCTGTAGGTTTTTTAAATGTAATAATTCTTTTTCCGCTTGTAGTATTTCTTTAAGAATCAAAGCACTTGAATCCGGTAACTCTGCTAGTAATGTTTCTATTTTTTCTCTATCTTTACTCATTTAAGAACTCTCCCTTAGTTTTCCTACATATCTAACAAATTATAAGCATGCTTTATTTCGTTTAATTTTTGATGTGCTTGCGGACCATTTAATGCAAGGTCAGCAAATTCACTAAACCTCTTTAACTCCCGTTTTATCATATTTCGTTCAGTATTAAATACGGAAGGTTCAATAAATTTAATATCTTTTAACATCCTAGGTATTACAATAAAATCATGAATATAAGAGTATTTTTTATTAGGATGCTTTCTTAGTACTCTTCCTCTACGTTGTATAAATTCACGAGGATTGGTGCTACTAGCTAGAATAAACGCTCTTTGTGTTGCCGGTACATCAACACCTTCATCCAAACATTTAATTGCAACTAAAGTTTGCAACTCTCCAGTCTCGAATCTATCTAACAATTTCTTTCTGGTTTTTCCATCTTCACGAGAAGTAAATGTATGCACTTTCATATTTAAATCTGTTCCAAGTAATTTTACGACAGCATCTAATTGCTTCTCCCCATCCACATTACTATCACCACAATAAACTATATTATGACTTTCATCTTTATGTCCTTGCATAATTTCTTTTAATTTCCATAGCTTATTCCTAGCATGATTAATAACTCGAGCACGCTCAATTAATAAACCTTCAATTGATTTATTATCAGCACTGGGAGTATCTTCTTTTGGATAAATTTTCATTATTTTTCTTGTAATCTCAAAATATTTCTCACTTTCATCTTCATCTAATGCGATGATGTGGGGGTAATAATAATATTCTGTAAGAAACTGTCCAATCGCCTGATTTAATCCAAACTCAAATACTACTTTTCCACCAAAGTAATTAATTAATGCTGTAGTACCTTCATCATCAAACCATCGATTTGGAGTAGCTGACAATGCCAGCCTATAAGGGAAATTTTCATTTAAATGCTTTCTGCTTTTCTCAGCACCTAGATGATGGGCCTCATCAGCTACAAAAACCACATCACCTTTTAAGGAACTAATTACTTGTTGCATTGTAGCAGTGGCATACGTGGCATTAGTTGTAATTAAGCAAAAGTGGTTAAGTCCTCCAGTATTAAAGGCTGAAACATAATTAGCTAGATCATTTTCCCATAATTTCCTTGAACGGTAAGCAACAATCGGAGACATATTAAATAGAATAATATCTTTAACCCATTGGTCAACTAAATGTGTATAAGGGCAAACTATTATTACTGCAAGACGTTGAGTCACTTCTCCTAATTTCGCTATCGCTGATAGAGCTGTAATTGTTTTACCGGTACCTGTTGCCATTTCTAGTAACCCTTTACAATTGTTACGAAACCAATTTTTAATTGCATTTTGTTGATACTCTCTTATTTGATAATGAGGCGGAATTAATGGGTAATATTCATAAATTTCTTTTATATTCTCTTCTATATAACTTACCTCCGGAACTGAAATAATACTGCCTTTTTTATTGTCCGGGATTTTCTTTTTCAAAGTATAAGACTCCTTTATAAAACCCTTTATTCATGAATGAACTAAACTCCATAGGATTCAAGGTTTTAAATTCTATTTTAATTACCTAACAACTTAGAATCACTAGCTTAACTTACTTTCTATTGTAGAGTAGTTTACTAATAATATATATATTTTGGAAAAAATTACTATGTTTTTCACTTTGATATATATAATTAAATTATCTAATCTATTTATTTAAATTATGCAGACTTACTCACAAAAAAAGGCTTACCCTGTATAGGATAAGCCTTTAACGAAATTGTTAGCCATTTTCTAAATATTTATTTTATCACTTTTATAAAGATCTTGGCTTCGATTACTTTTCCAGTAATTCCGGATTCGCTCATCTCTTTTAAAAAATCAGTTGCTTCTATATGGGAGTTAAACTGTGTGGCTAATTCTAACACTCCATCCAACACTTTCTTATCAACCACCTCATCTTCCACAACATATAAATCTTCTCTAGTTTCTATTACATATACAGTATCTAACTCTTCCAATTAAGATTCTCCTTTTAAGTTCTTTTTTATTTTTGCTAAAATACTTTTCTGCTCCTGCATTACTATCTTGAATTTTTTTGATAGATTAACTGTAACTCTCAAAGACGATGTTAAAGACAATTATTATCAATACTTTTTCTACTAGCTGCCGATAACTAGTAGTTTTATAGAAAACACTATAGTAAGTAAGCAAACGACTGGAGTATTACTCCAGTCGTCTCTAAGCTTTATTATATTGAATATAAGTTTCCTAATTAAGTTATCATCTACAGTTCATTAAAAATATTCAAGTCTTCTTTTTCAATAGTGGGAGATAATGAAAATCTAATCGTATTTCTTACTTGTTCTATGGATAGTCCAATCGCATCGAGTACATGTGAAGGTTTACTAGAACTACATGCCGATCCTGTAGAGGCTGCAATGAAAGGAGATAGCTTTTTCACTAATATTTCATTATTTATCCCCTTAAATTGAACACTTAATATCCCAGGAATCTTATGCTCATTATCATGATTAAAAATTAACATATCTTTAAATTTATCATTTAGAAGAGTAGCTATATGTTCCTCTAAAACACATAGTTTCTTTATATTGTTTGAAAGGTTAATGTGTGATATTTCTGAGGCCTTGCCCATACCTACAATATTATGAACAGCTAATGTACCGCTTCGATAACCCTCTTCTTGACCCCCTCCATGCATAAGGGGGGTAATTTTAGCTAATATATCATAGCGATCTTTACGTATAAAAGCAGCACCAATTCCTTTAGGTCCATGGAACTTATGAGCTGAACATGACAAAAAATTAATACCAGGAAATTCTGTTAAATCTATTGCGACTTTACTTATTACTTGCGTTGCATCTGTATGGAGAAAAATTTTTCTCTCGAGGCAAAGATCTGATATCTCTTTCATATTGTTTAAGGAGCCCAACTCATTATTACCCCAAATTATAGATACTAATATAGTACTATCGGAAATGCTTGCTGAAAGTTCTTTAAGGTCTATCCTACCGAAGGAATCTACATCTAAATATGTAACATCAAAACCTTTTGTTTCTAAGAATTTGCATGTCTCCAAAACTGAAGGGTGTTCGACCTTTGTAGTAATTATATGATTACCCTGATCGGAATAATAATCAGCAATACCTTTAATAATCATATTATTACTTTCAGTAGATCCACTAGTAAATATGATTTCTTTATCCGCGCAACCAAGTAACGAGGCTATAGACATTCTTGCTTCGTTTACAGCCTTTTTGGCATTTTCAGCCGCTAAGTAATACTTACTTGAAGGGTTCCCAAATTCCTCCATTAAGTATGGGAGCATAGCAGTTCTAACCTCAGGCAAAATCTGTGTTGTAGCACTATTATCTAAATAGAGCATTAAATCACCTATTCTTCCATTTTTAATAGATTTAACAACAGTTTTTCGTAATTACCTGCATGTTTATATTCATTATCTAACAAAATTATGCCCCGTTCTAAATGTGCATTGAATAAATCAGGAAAATATTTTTCATCAGAAATATTAGATTGATTATGTTGTCTAATAATTGCTTTGAAAAGATAATCATGTTCACCAGTTAGAGCATTCCGATGTATATCAACTCCAGTTTTATCTTCTACTTTTGGAGGTTGAGTTGGATCTTTTAATGATAATGCTATAGCAATCCGTGATAAAACATTCCAAGTTAAGTTAGTACTATTATGGAGTGAGTTTAATATATCTCCTGTATTTTTAGATGTTTTCAGACGAAAGTTCATATTTCCACCTCATTTTTAATGAAAGGAAAATAATAATTCTTAATATGGGTTTCTTTGTTAATAACGTCAAAATCTAATGTATATTCTTTAGAAATATGACTCTTTAACATATTATAATGTTGGAAATCTATCTCAGTATCAGTAGATAAAATAATTGCTTGTCTACCACAGTTAGGGATAAATTCAGTTAATAAGGCTGCTTTATGTGTCTTATCTAATCTACCAAGCAGAGAATCAAAAATAAATGGTACTTTTCTGCCTGAACATTTAAATATGGCTCCTATAAGTGAAATTATTAAAATCTCTTTCTCTCCTGCAGATAACGTTGTTTTTTCTATTTCTTCATTAGTTGAATCAAGCAATATAACATTATAGGTAGTTGGATTGATCTTAATGGAATTAATATAGTTTTGTTTTCTATACATTTTCTTAAGCATAGTGGAAGCTTCAATTTGGACTTCTTGAAGTTTTTTCTTAAGTTGTAGTTCTCTAAATCTTTTACTAAGCTCAATGATTTTTTGAGATTCTAAAAATGAACTTTTAGTTTTTTCAGTATCACGTATTATCAGTTGATGTTTTTCAATCGATGCAGCAAGAATCGTATGCTTATTCTTTAATTCATTTAATTTATTATTATGTGAAACTATTTTTTGATCTATATTAAGAATTTGAATTTGTAAATGCTCCATCTTGCTAAGCATAATATTAAATTCATTAGTAGAATCATTAATTTTTAGTTTCCCACGAAGTACTTGTACTCCTTCTAGCATTTTTCGGTTTTCTTCAATGACAGATAGAATTACTGATGCCTCAGTTGATAATATTGATTGAAACATATTCTCTACCAAACTACTCTCTGAAAATGAAGCACCATGAATTTGCTTAATTTCTGTTTCTGGCTTCACAAGATCCAGCAATGATGATTTAAAGTTATTGTTAACTGATTCATCCATTTTTTTATCTGAAAATAATGTAAATAAATCATTTAACTTATCTAATGATAACTTTTGATCCAACTGTTTATATAAATGGGTAGATTCTTCATTTATAATTTGATTTCTTGTTTCCATTAATAATTTTTTCGATAAAAAGAAAGGTAAAAGAGAAGAAACAAACTCTTTAATTTTTTCTGTATTCTGTTTTCTTGCATGTTCCAATATATTTATTTCTTTAAGAATCTGCTCTCTTTGTGACTTCACTAGCCCACCATGAGTATCAAAATCTTGCTTAAAGTTTGTGTATTCTTCAGAATAACTTTGTTTTTGTTGATATAAGTTTTCTAAAAAAGATGTTACCGAAATTATTTCTTTCTTTAATTGTTTTTCATCATCATTAAGTCGAAATAATTCCTTTTCAAAAGATGTCATCTTGTTAAAGTCTAGAGTTTGGTTAGAGTAGGTTTCCAAATCATTTTCTAATAGTTCAAATAAATCCAGATTAAAAACAACCCTTGATAATTTTTTTAAATAGTCCGCCAACAAATTTTCATTGACTATCCTTGCAATCTCTTCTCCATCAAATAAACAAAAGTCCAATAACTGAGGCGGCATTACTTCCTTCAATTGTGATTGAAAAAGATCTTTTTCTGAATCATTTAAGTGATGTCCGTTGGCGAGTATGTCATATGTTTCTTTAATAGATTGATTTTTATTTTTCCAATTTCGATATAAAGTGTAGTCGATTTTTTCGAAATTGTTAATTAAAGTAAATTGAATTTTTATCTTAAAATCATTGTCTTCATCTTTTTTCGCCTGATTATTTAACATAGCTTTTATTCTTCTATAATATTCAGTACTCTCGTTTTTAAAGCCAAAACTATACGCTCCAAATAATCCTAATTTTATTGCATTTAACAATGTTGTTTTTCCAGCTCCATTTTCACCGCCAATAAGAATAACATTTTTGCCACTCTCTGTACGCAGATTAAAATGGTTGAACCCTTTGTATGGTCCAATATTCGTTAATTGAATCTCATTAATAATCATAATTTAACCTCATTTTTACAAATGTAAATAGTCTTGTTTTAAAGTCTTGCCTATTTCGTCCATTAACCCACGTCTGACTTTGTAACCAGCGTAGTCTTTTTCAATCGAGATAAGTTTTTTCATAACTTTTAGATCTACTTTGTATTGATCACATAACAGTTCTAAGTCAGATATTTGTTCCTTGTTAAATAATGGTCGATCATCTATTTCCCAGTCATAAGAAACCCCTATAATATTCTCATAAATAGCAGGTATTGTATCATCCCAGTTTCCAGTTTGAAACCATATTTTTCGTATTGCTTTTAATTCTTCTACACTTATTAATTCGTAGTGAGGATCATCGGGATGTTTTAGACCTTTTTGAGCCTCTAATAACTTTTCTAAGATCTCTTTTCTTGTTTCTAGATTAAATGGTCCTAAACCTAAAAGTGCATGTTTTTCTACTATCTGTCCATCTAGCGATTCTTCCTCGTACTTCACAAGAATTTTATGGTCAATTTTGTTACTAAGATCAATATTATTTTCTGCTATATACGTTTTTAAATCATTTTTATGAACTACTTTATACTCTTCAACTGGAATATATCTTTTAGCCCTGCTTGATTTTTTAGGAATTAATACTTTCATTATTCCATCTTTTTCTTCAATTTTAACTTCTTTATAATAGATTTGACCATTCTTTCGATATTTCATTCTTTTTGTACGATCATCTCTAATTGAAGCCAACCAATTCCTGAAATCTAATAATGGTTTCATCCAATCATGACCACTTTGTATAAAACCGGTAAGTGCTTTATCTTCATTTACTACAGTGCATACCCAGCAGCCAAAACGACTATTCCCACAAGAGCCGGCACTTTCTTTTATAGACTTATCAACGATTAATGGGCATTCTCCGCTACTAGAATCTTGATATAAACGATGTAAATCAAAATTATCGTCTCCCCATGGTGAAGGGTGGGTTAAGAGATAATCCCATACATCATCCAAATTGAAACCACGAATTGGGGCATACACAAAGGCATTTGAAAGTGTTGTGTGCTTCATAAATAGTTTGCCCTCTACAGAATGAGAACGGATTACGTTTCCTCTTGTTGTACTTTCATCTTCACGAACTCCAAGTACCATTACCACCTCTCCAAAAGAAGAGACTTTATCCATAATAAACTGATTAGCAGGGTCAATTTTTAATCGATCTGTACACCAACGGAATTGTTGATTTGGAGATGGATATCCCCTTCCAATAATATTAACCCAAAAAGATTGGTCAACTTTAGGTTTTACCTTATGAGTTTCGAAAGGTAAATCTCTATTTAACGCTTCATCTTGAATTTTTCTTAACGTTTGATTGATTGAATTGATTATTAATGGTGTTTCTACCAATGTATCGGATGAGATAACATACACTTTTTTGTGTAAATCTTCTTTCTCCATTTCATTCAACGCTTCAAAAACTAATTGAACTACAACGGTAGAATCCTTTCCACCGCTGTATCCTACCACCCAAGGGCGATCGTCCATTTTGTATGCCATTTTAATTTGATTTTTAGCATCCTCTATAATACTTGTTTTATTTGAAAATAAATCACTAATGATTCCAATACTCATTTTATTCAACTCCTTTAATTAACTTATCTTCATTTTGTTTTTCTGAATCGGTTAGTGGTAAACCAATAAGTTTCTTAATTTGATTAGCTGTTAGCTGTATAGTAAGGCTAGTCTTTTGTATTCGACCATTGTGGTTATAAGCTCGACCTAACCATAAAGAACTATTAGCCCTGTTCCAATCTACCTCAGATAATCTCTTGATATAAGTTGACCAATCATCTTGGTGGTATTTACGTAGGTAATTACCCAACACACCTATTGCTTCCACAAAAACCCCATGACCAACAATATAATTAGCACGAAGATCTCTAGTATTCATCTCTTTATTAAAAACAGAATTCCATTCAATTATTGTGTTGCATAGCAACGACCAAAAATCATGCACAAAGTCTTCATCGTTCTTGTCAATGTTTTCCCCTTTAGTTTTGCCTAGCAGTTTCAAATTCATATTATAGACGTGATTTAGTGCTAAAATTTTAGGAGAATTTTTAGAAAGGGAAACTCTTTCTTTATCTGTGTATCTGGATAATAATGGTATCTTAGCAATTATGTCTTTAGTTATGAGTGATAATTTATCACGATGATCATACAAAATCCCGATTGAAGAAGTAGTGTTTACTGCATGTCTGTTTAAATCAGAAAAGATTTGTTGTGATTTTTTTAAGCCTTCATCATGAAAAAATACAACGGATATTGTTTCACTCCCCAACTCTGGAGATAGTTTCAGTGCTTCTTCAATTGCCGCTCGTCGGTGCTGTCCATCATTAATTAAAAATCTAGCGTCCAAAGCAATTTTTAATTGACCTAAATCCTTTGAATTAGCATCTTGATTAAACGGCGTAAAACTTAGCTCTCCATCAACGGAAGCCGTAATTGATGAAAATACATAATCATTTATATTATCGACAATGTAATTGGTCATTTCCGGTATTCTAGCCTTATTTAGAATTCTTTGAGATCGATGTTCAGGTGGAATTTCGTCCTCATCGAATAAAAATATCTTTGGAATAATTCTGAGTGGACACATTGCAACAAAATATGCCTTCCCCGCTTGTATACCTCTGATAGCAGGGAAATTATAACTAAAAGTCGTGTCCATTATAATACCTCCACTTTACGTACGTAATCTTCATAATTAGTATAAGACCCTGGAAGAAAAAAGACAAGAATAAAGACGAACCTCTATTCGCTTTTCCAAAAATAAATCACTCTTAATGCTTATCTTCCTGATTATTTACAATTGCCTATGTTAAAATATTAATAATACAAAACTGTCGGAGATGATAATTAATGAATACAAATGGAGGGTTTTTAAACTTTTTAGAAGATAGTAGCCCTATAGGGTCTCAGGTAGCAAAAAAAATGGAAGATTTAATATTCGAGGACCCAAGTAGCTCAATTATAAAAGCGCGAGTTTTCGCAGAAGAAATAATATCCCAAGTTTTCAAACATGAGGATATAGAGGTCTTCCAACCGTTATCATTATACGATAAAATTTCATTACTCTCTAAAGAAGGATACTTTGAGAGGGATGTTCAAAGATCTTTTGATATTATTCGGTTAGCTGGCAACAAGGCTGCACATGATGGCCAATTTAATGATATTACTGAGGCATTTAAGCTGCATAAAGAAATGTACAAAATTGGAGTTTGGTTTTATGAGGTTTATTCCCTTGAACTGCAATTGAAAATTCCTTTATATGAAATACCTCAAATAAAACCAAAAGAAAATATTGAGGACATTGTCAGAAAACAAATTGGAGAACTTATCGGTTTAGTTAATTTTAACCAATTGGATCCTAATAGTTCTATTGTTAGAGCAGACATCCCGGAAGCTAAGATTAATGAAAATATCATACAAACACCAACAAATATTTTCACTAAAGACTTACAAAGGGACCAAAGTTATTTATTGAGGGAACTGTCAAGATTAAAGGATTCTTCACAAGAAGCAATCGAAAATGCAAGTCAGTTCAGCACCTTTAAAGACTATATGCATGTTGATCGAAAAATCCAATTAGATCTTGAAAGAATCTTAAGCTCTAAAGATTCTAATATGGGAAATCTCATTTTATTATGCGGAAGTGTCGGAGATGGAAAATCTCATTTATTAGCCTATCTGAAAGAAAAAAGACCTGACCTAATTAAAAATTTCACTATATATAATGACGCAACAGAAAGCTTTTCTCCAAATAAAGATTCAATGGAGACCTTAGAAGAGATATTGAGTAATTTTTCTGATGAAAAAATTGATACTTCTGCAGAAAAAATAATTCTGGCAATAAATATGGGAGTTCTACACAACTTTATTTATAGAAACCATACAAAATATACTTACGATAAATTAAAAATGTTTATAGTGAAAAGCGAACTATTTTCGAATAATATAACCGCTAGTTTTAGTCTTGGGAATTTTGATTTATTAAGTTTTGGCGATTATCACTCTTATGAACTCACTGTGAACGGACCAACATCAAAATTCTATTCTTCGTTAATTGACAAGGTATTTAGATCTTCTACTAGCAATCCATTTTACTTAGCTTTAAAAGAAGATGAAGACCGCCATATAAATACAATTGTTCATGAAAACTATAAGTTTATGCAAAACTCTTTTGTTCAACAGCAAATTGTACAACTTATTATTCAATCTATCGTAATAAAAAAATTAGTTATTTCCGCAAGAGCTTTTCTTAACTTTTTAGCTGACATTTTAATTCCCGATGACGTTGTTAATAAAAAACTTTTAAATGAATTTGAAGTTTTCGACCAATCACTTCCCAACCTTTTATTTAATAGAAGAGAGCGATCTGCCATTTTAGAAGCAGTCAATCAATTAGATCCCATCAACTATAGATCAGTTTACACGGATCAACTTGCGGTAAATTTAAACACGCTGAGTAATTGGAAACCTATTATTAATGCGTATATTCAAGACGAAGTATCAAAAAAATGGTTAGATCCAATAATAACTGACAATAATTTAATAAATCATTCATTTAATATGTTTTTCGAGTTTTTTATAAGATTAAATTACTTAGTAAACAAAGAATTTTCTCCTGCAATTAACAATAGTAGTTATAAAGATTACCTTAATAATTTATATTTCTTTAATATCGGAGATTTGTCACATATTAGAAATGTTTACGAAGAAATTAAAGCAACTATTTTTAAATGGAAAGGTAGTCCCAAAAGAGATTATGTATACCTTAATAATCCCTCAGAGAAGTTTCGTCTATCACAAAAGTTAAACTTAAGCCCAACGTTAGAACACCTTCCAAAGAGAGATGAAGAGGCTATTGATACTTTCAAATCTTCAATTGTCTTAGGTTATAAGAATGGTGGGAATTCCTATAATATTTATTTGGAAATAGATTATCCATTATACCAATTGATTAGAAAGGTGCAGAATGGATATCGACCAAATAAAAAGGATACTGAAGATGGAATAAAGTTTGTTGAGTTTATCGAAAAGATTTTTAAATTCGGGGATAAAAAGAATGAAATACTAGTTCATTTTTCACAAGATAATAGATTTTACAATGTTAAACGTGATGATTTTGGAGCATTTGTATTTGAAAGGGAGTAATAATTAGTGGTTCAACCTACTCTAGATAGAAATGAATTAACGCTACTTTTAAGTAAAGGTAAACATGACACTGGTAAAGTTTTAGATGTATTACCATTTTTATCAAAAAGAACAAAAAAAATTAAGGGTCAATTTAATAAAGTGCTTGGCGAATATATAAGAAATATTTGCGAAGTTAAATTAGACGAAAAATCTTTAAAGAAAAATGACGATTATTACACCTC
>Ga0209013_10002166_pt1 | contig 17908 bp, 17 predicted proteins | sample Cruoilmetagenom2_FD_187291 | JGI IMG/M metagenome (GOLD analysis project Ga0209013, IMG submission 187291) | Oil polluted marine microbial communities from Coal Oil Point, Santa Barbara, California, USA - Sample 2 (SPAdes) (version 2) | ecosystem: Environmental > Aquatic > Marine > Oil seeps ...
GCCGCTGCTCCCGCCGTTCGTGGAGGATCGAGGGTGCTGTTTCAGTCCGCCAGTTTTTCGGCTCCTTCAAAAAAACTTGTGAGACAGTGTGCGTACCAGGGCCGTGGATCGTGCCTTCCGTGAAAGCCGACATGTCCACCCCGATTCGTGAAGAGAGGCTGCAGCCAGGGATTTGCTTCCCATTTTACTTCTTTGTATTGCTTGTTCGAGATGACGGGGTCGTCGAGGGCATGCAAGACGAGGCATGGGATGGTGATCTTTGGGAGGAAGGAGCGGGAGGAATTCTCGGCATAGTAATGGTGAGCGTTTTTGTATCCATTGCATGGCGCAATAACAATGTCATCGAACTCTGTGAGCGAAGAGGCTTGTCCGGCGGCTGCGCGACGTTCGAGAGAGAGTATTGCCTCCGGTCGCAGTGCCTGCTGTTTCAGCCCTCGCAGCATGGCTTTTTCGTAGGGGCGGCGAGGCCAGCCGTGAATGTGTGCGGCACCTGCAGCCAGGTCGATCGGGGCGCATACCGCGGCACCTGCGAGAACCTGGGGTGAATTCTGAGAGGGGGAGTCTGAAAGTTCGCCCAGGAATTTCAATGTGGTGTTTCCGCCGAGAGAATAGCCTGCGAGCACTATTCCATGGCGCGCGTGTTCCGGGTGGGCTTGCGCGAACCAGGAGAGCACAGTTCGGATGTCTTGCGTGAGTCCTGCATGGCCTTGCTGGGCGCAGAGTCTCCCGGATTGTCCGGCTCCTCGCAAGTTCACGCGTAATACTGGGAAGTTTTTTTCGAGTAGGGCGTAGGCAGTAGTGCGCATATAGAGGGAATCTGCAGAACCGCCGAGTCCGTGTAAAAGCACGCATGTAGGTCGGTTTACCTGTGGAGCGGTTTGTGATGAAACGCCGCTGTCGGCCTGGGGAGGAGAGTGCGGAGTATTGAAGAGAAGCGCGAGCGCATCGTGTGATCCGTCATCCATTTTTGCCGTGCAGTGTTCTTCCTTACTGATGAGGCGAAGGTCGACTCTGGCGGGAATGAGTGTGTTGCGCAGTGTTTGAAGGTGTCCTCCGAACCAAGGAGGGCGCTGTTGAAACTTTGAGTACTGCTTGTGAGGTGCGGTCATATGGCTCTGTGTCTCCGAAGGTGCGAGAAAATAAATGCTAATAGGCGCCTTCGAAAGGAAAAAAACTTGTTTCGTTTCCATGGGAGTGCGGTTGACTGTTGGCGTGTTTGTGTGGCAAAAGATGGAGTTTCGCACTCTCGGTGACAGCAATTCTCTCTTCCAGAGATTTTTCTGTCATGAGAAGGAGATATCTTTTCCCCGGTTCTCGTTCTTGACGCGCTGCAGAGAAAAAGGCCGTGTGTTGCCCGGGTCTTGTGCGTTCGTGTGGGCAGCACTCGGTTTGGGACGCGTCTTCCCGTGGATTTTTGTGTATATCTTTTGCAGGTATGCAAGAAGCACGTCTGGTGTTTGGCGTGTTGTGTTGGGTGAGCGTACGCACCGGGTTCTTGTGCTGAAGGAACTTGAGGTGTGTGCTTTCTTCAGGCACAGGGACGTGTGTCGAAAAGTTTCCCGAAAAGACTGCGTGTTTGTGGGGGAATCCGGGTATGCCCTCTGAGGGGGAAGGCTGCTTCCAAATGGAAGGGTTGCTGACGCAATGCCGGCTACACGCCGGCTACACGCCGGCTACACGCCGGCTACACAATGTCGATGGGCATGCCGAGTGGGAGCAAATTCCAGAGAGCATCGAGTTCTTTGTTCAGCATACGGATGCACCCATGACTGATGTTTCTGGCAAGGTCGCTCGTGCGGAATGTGCCATGGATACCGATACGACCTCCACCAGGCCATCCAGGTAGTGCCTCACTATGGGTACTTAAACCAAGTACCCCTCTTCCGTACACGGAGTTCACGTTTTTTTCCCATTTTGTCCAGAGGTAGAAGTTGCCGAGAGGTGTGGGTGTGCTGGTTTTTCCGATGCCAACTCGCCATGTTCCCAAGACCTCTTCCCTTTCATGGAGCGTTGCGGTGTGGGCGGAGGTGTCTATCACAAAGCGTTTCTGATGAGAGGTGACGACGACTTGGCTTGCTGGAATCCAGCCTTCTGTGGGAGAGCGGAGAGGTAGTTGTACCCGGTACCAAATATCCCCGCTGTCATTTTGGTGTTCTTCCCAGACTCGAAAGGTGTAGCGGTCTGAAAACTCGTTCTGTGCGGGAAAGAGGGCAATCGGTGTGCTATCCGTTGTGGGGGTGGCATAGGCAGTTGTGCCTTGGTCTTTTTTTGTCGAGGCTGACCAGCCTACTGCTTTCGTGTCCAAGGTCGGGATGACAGTCGGGATGACGGTCGGGATGGCATCTCTCTCTGGAGCGAGCTGCATCTTTTTTTCGGGAGCGTGTTTTCTTGCTGCTGTTTCGGTGTCTGTCGTCCCGTTTTCGTGGGTAAGGTGCTGTGTGAAAACCGAGCGTCCGAGGCTGGTAAGCAGAAGAAGAATAAGAAGGCCGAGAACCGCGCGACCTCTCTGATTTTTCCAGAGGTAAGAGATCGTCCTGCTCCTTGTGTACGGTTTTTGGACTTTTCTGCTGTGCGGGAAGTGGAGGGTCTCTTTCGGGCGAAAAGCAAAAAAGCCTATGATGCTGTTTTTACTCTGCGCCTGTCGACCAATGCTTCGTGTCTATTCATGGAGGTTTTCGTTTTCGCCTCGGCAGTTCAGAGGATCTCCTTAAAAAGAACTCTTTTTGGTGTTGGCTTTTTTTTTCTCTGTGTATGTATGGTTCGGGGAACGTAAGGCTTGATAAGCCGCGATAAATGACAAAGTGGTAAAGAGTGCCAAGGAGTGCGAAAATGCTTCTACGGTCTTGTTCTCTCCAGATCTCCGCGTCCCCTGATGAGGTCTATGCGATGATCTCTGACGTTGAACGTATCCCAGAGTGGAGTCCTGAATGTGTGCGTGTTGTATGGAAAGGGGAAAGCCATACACCAGAGGTGGGTGCTCGTTTCCGGGGGCAAAATAAGTACAAAATCATGCGATGGACGACGACCTGTGAGATCCAAGTCGCAGAAGCTGGATCCGAGTTTGCTTTTAGTACAATGATGGGGAAGAAAGAACTCAATCGCTGGACCTACGCGATGGAGGCTCGTGATGGCGGTACTTTCCTTACGGAGAAGTGTGAACAAAAATACGACCCTTGGTTCCTGAAGCCCAGTGGCTGGATCATGGGGTTGATGAAACATCCGGAAGCGAATGAGCGGGGGATGCGCGACACGCTTGATGCCATCAAAGCTGCTGCTGAAGCAGAGTAAGGCCGTTTTTCTTTTTTTGTTGTTTTCTCCCGTTGTTTCCCTGGGATTTGGGCATATTACGGAAGATCTCTGAATGTTTCTCGTGTATTCTCCACAAGTTCCTCAAGAGAACATCCTGTTTCTGACGACAAACGCGTAGAATCAGTAACGACTTGTAAATACGTGTTCGTGATCTCTGCGAGAGAGTTTGCTGCGGAACGACTCCAGCGGGGAGTGAAGGGGAGGAACAGTATGGAAGTTATAAAAGAGAAAGCTGAGCGAGTATCCGGCGCGCATCTGAGGAAGCTTATTCTTCCTATTCCTGGTGGTCTTGGCATTGTCCCCCTGCAAGGGAACAATCTCGACGCTACCTTTCTCGGCCAAGAAAGGACGGCACATGAGTTTCATGGCCCCGAATTCTCCGGCCCTGAGAGTGAATAGTTTTTCCCACTGATATTTGTTGATATCACTCTGCTTTTTGTTGCAGATGTCTTGCTCCTATACAAAGAGTTCCTGTTTTAGGCATGGACTTTGAAAAAGAGTAGAAGCAAGAGTGTCTGGTCTCGACAAGCGTTGAGTGTTTTTTTTCTCTTGTCTCCTTGTCTGTTTCCACTCTCGAACGCGATGAGTGTATGGCGTGGTCGATGAAGGAATTGCCTGAGTTTTTTCTTCTTCGACTGGTTTTTGGCTAGTTGATTGTATGATGTCTCCCTAGTTTTCTGGTGAAATACCAGTGTAAAAAGGGATTTTGCGCGCCCCGCCGAGAAATTTTTTCGGTGGAGTGTTATGTTTTCCCCACTCGTAGTGTTTCCTATTCTTGCGAATTGTCAGTGTGGAGTTCGCAAAAAGAAGGGCGCTGAAATGTCCTCTGAAGTGTGATGGGAGATTGTTGAGAGATGAGGCCTAAGAAGCCGTCATCTCTGGAATCGAAACGGAGATGTTCCCTGCCATTTTGGCACTGATGGATATTGTGCTGTCTTCGCTGTCAATACTGAAACTACCGTCCGGTGAGACATCGCGTACTGTTGCGCGGATACCGGGAGTAAATCCTGCATTTTCGAAATATTCCATGATTTCGGGCTGGAATTCCACACTCTCGGAAAGACGTTCAAGCGTGAAGATGGTTCCTTTGGAGAGTGTTTTCAGGGGAGCCATCTCTCGGGGAATATAGGTTGAGCCGGGAATTGGGCTGCCATGAGGGCAAGTGGTGGGGTTCCCGAGCACATCCATGGCCGCATCAACGACGCGATCACTCAGACCATGCTCAAGAACATGGGCTTCTTCGTGTGCTACATGCCAGGGAAGATGAAGGAGGTCGGTCAGAATACGCTCTGCTACTCGATGGCGGCGGACGATATTGTGGGCTATCAAGCGACCCTCATCGGTGAGGACAATAAACCGTCGATTTTGAATCGTGACCATATTGTCGTCGGCGAGGCTACGAATGGCTTCGGATACTGAGGGTGCGCTGACTTTGAGGCGTTCGGCGAGACGGGCGCGAATAACCGGGATGCCTTCTTCTTCAAGTTGCATGATTGTTTGAAGATAGTCTTCACGCGCTATGGAAAGATGCTGAGAGGGCATGCTGACAGAATACCAAAAGAAGTAGGCTGGAGAAAGAGAGAAGGTTTTGGAAACCGAAGGGTGCCTTGAGAAAGAAGCCCTATTCTCGAATCTCGAGCTTGCAGGCCATGCAAATAATATCAGGAGAAGGACAAAAGCAGACGTAAAGAGAAAAACGGGAATGTGCCCTCGTCTTTTCTGGTTCTTCTCTTTTGGAAGCCTTCTTAACTCGGAGAAGGGCATGAACCGATGAGAAGAGGGCAGTCAAAGGAATTTTCTGCCGGCTCTTTGCAGGAACTCCGAGGTTCCTCATCATATAATCAAGACGACTCTTTCTATGTGTGTGGTCGCCTTGGCCGAATCGATTGCCAGGAGGGGCGGAGTGCCGCTTTCTGAGGAAGAACAGCGCATTCTCAGTGAGATTGAAGAGCACCTTTACCAAGAAGACCCTAGGCTTGCCCGCGAGGTAGAACGCTCGAATGTGTATGCATATTCGGGGCGTCATCTCAAGTGGGCGATCGCGGGAATGGTGATTGGCATATTGCTGATCCCTGTTTTCTTGGCGATGCGCTCGGTGACCCTTGCTGTTACAATCGGCTTTGGTGTTGCTTTCGCTTCAGGTATTTGGGCGTATTTTGCTTTTCGTCGTGTGACTCAGGCTGGAATCAATGACCTGCGCCGCAAGCGTCGTACGCTTATGGAGGGAGATGCGTCTCCAGAGAGATTCCGGCGTCGTTTCCGGCGGGACGAAGACTTCTGATTCCGGTTGCCGGTTGCGTGTATCTTCTTTTTTTACTGTGATACTTTCCTGGGGTGCAGGGAGTTTGTCACAAGGATTTTGTTGTGGGGACTGTCCTGCCTTTTTTCCGGCACACTTTTTGTGCATGCCAGGGTGTCTTTTCCTACGTTCCCTGGCACACTTCTCCTGGAAAACATGATCCGGTAGTTCCGTAATTCGTATAAATGTGCAGGCAGGAGCGCATCGGCGTGTGGGGGGGACTTGTAGTGCCGCCTTGCGGGTAAGGGGACTTGTAGTGCCGCCTTGCGGGTAAGGGGACCTGTAGTGCCGCCGATGACAGACTGCTTTCGGGCTGACCTACCCCAGAACGTTCTGCTTTTTTGGGAACTGATCTGAGGGCGTCCGGTGGACTCGTCACGGGGCGTGTTTTGCCGTGTTCCCAGCTCAGCTTGTTGCTTCCTCGTGATCTGTTCAGAGGAGCAGGTCTCCGCGTTCCAGCGCGGATCTGCACTGGGAGACAAGCTCGTCGATTGTTCCGTGGGCGCCCGGCATATGTTTTTCGAGAGGGCGAAGTGTGGAAAATTGGTCGAACATTGTCTGCATGTCGGAGAGCTTGAGATCGCCGTCCCGAACTCGACCCCGTTCGATTGCCACTGGTCACGTTGGGCGTAACACCAGATAGTGCACCCGTAATCCTGCCCCTTTGAGTCGGCTGGCGATCGGTTCCAAGAACCAGGGCCCGGCGATTCCATCCCGGAATACGACATATCCGGCTTGTGCGTATCCCGCCACAGTATCGCGAATGATGTCCATTACTTGGGCGTTTTGTGTGTGTGTCTTCTTGTGATAAGGGGGGAATGAAGCCGGATCGGGTGCATCCGAAGAAGTAACCTGATTCCACATGCGCGCTCTTTGACTCAGCATCCGCCAGACGGCGGCTTACTGTTGTTTTCCCTGCTGCGGGCAGTCCGGTGACGATCATCACTACATCTCGGCCTCCGCCGAGACCGCTTGCGTGTGTGCTCATGATGGTGTTGCCTGGGTGTGGGGGGTATGTGGTGTTGCCTGGGTGTGGGGGGCATGTGGTGGGATCCCGTCGGGGCAACAGGTCTGCCGAGAGCGGACAGTCTGACTATTTGCGGCTTTTATGACTTGATGCGGTTTCTTTCGAGTAGAGAAAAGCCTATCTTTTTGCCGCTGCCGCTGCCGCTGCCGCTGCCGCTGCCGCTGCCCCTGCCCTGTCTCGTTGCGAAAAAAAAGGCACGTGTTTCCAAAGGAACAACCTTTGTGACCAGTGGCTTGACCGGTGGAGGGATTGTCGTGAAAAACTGACACGACGCGCGCGTGCGGGGGTTGTCTCGCGTAAGTGACGTTCGATTTTTTCGATCTCTTGCCAGGAGGCTTCATGCCGCTTGTCTTTTGTCTGCCTGCTTCCCTGCCCCGTATGAGTAGGGTTTGCGCCGGCATGCTTGTCAGGGCCGAAGACATATTCGACGTAAAGCCCGGCGAGTTCTGTCATGAGAATGCCTGTTTTTTCTGCTTCTCTTGCCTGTTCTTGTGGGGTTTTTGCAGGTGTGGGGGGGCAGCCGGCGTCAGTCATGAGGGAGATGGCCTCTTCCCACGCTCCAATGACGCCTTTTTTGCGGCGCTGGTATCTTCGTACTTTTTTGCGCACGAGTCTGCTTGCCAAAACACATGGGACAATGCCTACGACTGCGGTTGCGAGAAAGAAGAGTCTTGCCGGAAGAGGGTTCTTGGGGTTGGTGTTGTCCGAGGTTTTTTCGGGATTTTGCGGGTTTGTTGGGTTTTTTTGGTTTTTGGAGGGCGAAGAATCAGGGGGGGTGGATCCTGGAACCGGGGCAGGAGGCGGTGGGAGTGGGACTGCTCTGGAATGGGGTGGTGTCTCTGCTGCTTCTGAAGAGGGCGGGTATGTGTCAGGAGAGTTTTCTTCCGGGTTTTCTTCCGAAGGAAGGTATGAAGGGGCAAGTTTGACTCGGTCCGGTGGCGTGGCATCGAACACGATCCAGCCGTGACCAGGAAACCAGAGTTCGGTCCAAGCGTGCGCGTCGTGTCCTCGCACGGCCCAGAGCGGCACTTGTTCGTTATCGATATTTTTCGTGATGCGCTTGCCGGGGAGGTATCCGATGGCGACACGGGAGGGGACTCCCTCGGCACGAGCGAGTGCGGCCATCGCGACCGCGAAGAGTTCGCAATAGCCTCGCTGTCCTTTTTCAGGGTTCGTGAGGAAGGTCTCAATGTCTTTGGCTGTATGCCCTGAGTCTGTTTCGAGGGTATAGGTAAAAGAGCGGAGTTCTGTGCGGAAGGCAAGCATGCGTTCAAAAGGGGAGAGGGAACTATCCACTGGGTTTTTCATGCCCTGTGCCCATTGTTGGAGGGTTGGGGCGAGTCCATTCGGTAATTCGAGATAGTGGCTGGTGCGGGCAATATCGGCGGGTTTGGTGGTGTGGAGGTCTTCAAAAGAAGGCGTGTGGCGACGAGAGAGCATGGAATACGCAGTGTTGTTTTCTGTTCGTGTTTCCAGGTCTGCCGTATCTGTACGTTTGTCTGTTGAATACAGAAAAGAAGAATTTTCCACGGGAAACGGGATTGCCGGGATCCATGGGCTTGAGAGGTTCTGGATGTAGACCCGGTAGTGCGTCAGTGGGTCAGAGGTTGGGGCGCGAAGAAAAGGGGGATTTTTGGAAGCAGAAAAGACGTGTCCGTCAAAATGGTCGAGCGAGGTGAGCCGCCAGTAAGAGGGTTGGTCAGCACGTCCGTAGAACACAACTGTATCACTTGGGTCGGTGAGTCGAGGACGAATGTCAACGAGGGGATTCTCTCCAATATAAGTGCCGACAGTAGTGCGAAAATGCAGCAAAGGTGGTTCGTCGTAACCAGGGAGAATGGGGCCAAGAAGACTGCCGAAAAGGAGCGGTATGGCGGCGAGAGCAACAGGGGCCAGCATTTGTGTCCATTTCGCTGTGAAGCGCCGGTAGTCTGTCCCGATCACCAAAAGAGCGACCGCTACCAAGAGCGCTCCCAGGGGGAGCCCGCCGGAATGCGCGTTGCTGTACACGTGTGCCGCGATGAAAACCGTGAGCGGTGGAGCAGCCGAGAGCGCAGGTGCAGATGCCCCCCAGAGCGCAGCCCCGGAGACTGCTGCGCACCACCACACAGTGAGTGTCGCAACAGAGACAAAAGGGGGAGCGCTCTCAATGGGAGCGGCTGACTGCCGGATGAGAGAGCGAGCATCTTGTATTGCTGCGATCAGTTCGGTCAGGGTGGAAGGCGAGGGGAATACTCCCGCAATCAGGGTGTCGGGGAAGACGGTCCATCCGATGACGAAAAGCGCGCCGCCGAGATGGACGAGGATTGCCACGAAACGCTTGGTCTGTTTGTCACGGGCACTGTGCTTTCGGCGGTTTTCGCGCATGCTTTTCGCGTGAGCTTGTGTTGTTTGCCATTCAATGCCGAGCGCGATGAATGCTGCAAGCAGGACAGGTAGGCGCCACTGTCCGTCGGCGAAAAGGGCAGAAAACCCAGTTATCGCCACGGTCCAGAGGAGGAGGATGCCTACTGCGCTCATGACGGGCTCTCTGTTTTTTCGGAGAAGTTGCCATTCCGGGCGTGTCGGGCGTGTGGGGCGTATGGGGCGTCCTGCAGGCGAGGGATATAAAGAACGCGTGATTGCTCGATATTCGCGTGTTCTGGGGGGAGTGGTGTTTCTGTATGGATAAGTGTCCCGTTTCCTGTTTTTCGTCCCCTGTTCGAGGTCACAGCCCGCAGTGCGGCGACATCCGCTTTTCCTGTACAGAGAATGAGGGAAAGTGCGGGTAGGCGTTGTACTTGTGCGGAAAAAGCGAGTGTTTGCTTTTCCTGATCCAGAGTTTCTTCTTGAGACCGGAGTGTGATTTCTGCGAGTGCACTGATTGCTGTGTGCAAGTCGGTCTGTGTGCGAATTTGGGTGATGATTGGGTGCTGTGATGTGGGTAGCGCGGTAAAGGCGACTTGCCGGCCGAGACGGTGCAGAGCGATGAGACAGGAAGCGGTGAGGGAAATTGCTGTTTCAAAGCTGGGAGCTGGAGTGGCAAAAGGGGTTTTTCCTGCTTTGTGTTGTGTGTACCGTGAAGATCTGCAATCCAGTACTACTTGTATGTCTGTTTTCTCCTCATGCCCGGTTTCTCGCACGAGAAGAAGCCCTTTGCGCGCGCTGGAGCGCCAATGAATGCGCCGTGTGTCATCTCCGCTCACGAATTCCCGCAACTGGTGGAATTCGTCAGCGGTTTCTTGCAGGAAGCGAAGATTCCCTGTACGTGTTGTGACACCTGAGGCTTCAAGGGTGCTGCTGATGTCAATCACATCGGGCAGGCGCCGAAAGGTTGTTGTCCCGGGAATCCGGGAAATACACTGAAAGAGGCTGAACGGGTCTGAACGGCGTGTCTCTGTCGGGCCGAGTGTGTAGAGGCCACGGGGTACCGGTCCGAGATTTACAACGGTACGTTGATTGGCAATTGCTCCAGTTATTTTTAGTTTCTCTTCCCCTGCCCCCTGGCGGGAGAGTCGTTCTTCGATCGACCAGACAGGAAACACCCAAGGGAAACGTACCTGTAGGGCATAGCTCATCGAGAGTTTGCCGGGCGGTGAGAGGGTATCGGAGAAAAAAAAATTTTTCTCCGTGGGAGGAGTGGATCGCTCAAGCACCGGAACGAGAGGGGCGAAAATCAGAAGAAGCCCCGAACCTACCCATATAGCAGCTGTTGCTGCGCACAAAGCAAATAATTCAGGATTACCGAGTAGCCGTCCGCTGAGCCAGAAAGTCGGCACGAGACAGGCGAGGCCAATGCCTCGGAGTGTTGGTCGTACCGTGCGTCGGCCTTGCTTCATCTCAGGTTCCACCGTCGGGTTCTCGAATTGTCGGAGACATGACGAGTGACATGACCGGGACATCATGCCTGTCACTGGGGAGTCACTGGGGATGAGGAACAGGAACATGTTCGAGAATACTCGTGAGCACTGTTTTTGGCGTGATCCCTTGGGCTCTGGCTGCTGGAGAGAGGACAAGCCGGTGCTCAAGCACGGCATGCGTGGTGAATTTGATGTCGTCGGGCACCGCGTAGTCTCGCCCTTGTAGTACAGCAGTTGCCTTCGCTGCCCGCAATAGGTGGATACATGCCCGAGGCGAGGCGCCCAGCGCGATATTTTCGTTCTTTCGCGTGGCCTCTACAATGTCAAGTACGTATTCTTTCAGAAGTGCGGCAGTATGGCACTGAGACGCGATCCTGATGAGCTGCAGGATCTCCTCCGGGTTGGATATCGGAAGAAGGCTCGCACGCGGTTCGCTTGATTTACCTTGGGAGTCGAGCATCGCTATTGCGGCAGACCGAGACGGATATCCTAGGGTGAGTTTGATGAGAAAACGGTCGAGTTGAGACTCGGGAAGGGGATAGGTGCCTTCATGTTCCACCGGGTTTTGTGTGGCGATCACGAAAAAGGGACGCTGCAGATGAAAGGTTGTGGCATCGACGGTCACCTGCTGTTCTTCCATACACTCGAGCAGGCCTGATTGGGTTTTTGGGGATGCCCGGTTCACTTCATCGGCCAGGAGTATGTTGGCGAAGACCGGGCCGGGATGGAAGGTGAATTTTCCGTTTTCCGGCTCGAAGACGTTCACGCCAATAAGGTCGGAGGGGAGAAGATCGGGAGTGAATTGCACGCGATTCCAGGTGCACCCGAAAGTCTCGGCGAGAGACTTGGCGAGGAGAGTTTTTCCAACCCCAGGGACATCTTCTACAAGAACGTGTCCTCCTGCGAGCAGCGCTGTGGTGGCAAGGTGGATCACCTCGTCTTTGCCATGCAGGGCTTGCTGCATATTCTGCAGGATTTCCTGGTAACGGGATTGGAGAAATCCCGCGGTATCCTGATTACTGTTCTGAGGATTGTTGATGTTCTGAGGATTGTGGGGTGTCTGTGTGGGGGGCGAAAAGGACATGGCTTTCTTTATCGGTTTGGATATCGGCGGAACAAAATTAGCCGCGGGCCTCGTGAATATGCATGGTGAAGTGTTTGCGCGCCAACGCGTTCCTACTCATGCCACGGGGACGGCGGAAGCCCTCTTCGCCGACACAGTGAAACTCGTTGACACGTTACTCGCGCAACACAAGCGGGGGACAGGCGCTTTCTCAGAGAAAAGGCGTGCAACGATTCTTGGTATTGGTGTTGGGTGTGGGGGGCCGATGATCGCGTCGGGAGTCTCTCCTTTGAATATTCCAGCTTGGCGGGATTTTCCCTTGCAGGATCGGCTTTCCACCCACTTCCAACAAGACGTGACTGTGGACCTGGCCGGCGATGTGACTGTTGACAATGATGCAAAGGCTTTTACTCTGGGGGAAGGATGGACCGGGGCAGCAAGAGGTGTGGAAAATTATCTTGGGGTAGTTGTCTCCACAGGAGTAGGTGGAGGCATTGTGCTCGATCGGCGATTGCTGCATGGGCAAGCAGGCAACGCCGGTCATATTGGCCATATTATTGTGTCGCCGGCAGGAGAGATGTGTGGCTGCGGGGCGCAAGGCTGTCTTGAAGCTGAAGCGTCGGGGACCGCTATTGCGCGTAAGGCCGTACAGCGTCTGGAGAACGGGGAAGGACGCGGAGGTGTCTTGCGAGAGATATGGGAAGAACGGACTGCGGCTGCTGCTTTTCCCGACCGTTCTCTGAGTTCGGTACATGGTTTTACCGCCCGGGATGTGGCGATGGCAAGTAGAGCAGGTGATGCTCTTGCGTTGCAGGTGTTTCAGCAGGCAGGTGAGGCGCTTGGTCGCGGGATCGCTTCGGTTGCGAATTTGTTGGATTTGCGTATGGCAGTTGTTGGGGGAGGGGTTTGCGCTACCGGAGATTTATTGCTTGCTCCTGCGCGAGCCGAGGCAAAACGGCGGGCACGGATCGCGCACGCGCGACCTCTTGAGATTGTGGCTGCTTTGCTTGGGGAGGATGCGGGAATAGTGGGGGCGGCTGCGCTTGCAATGATCGCTGCTGGAGTCGGGTCTGCCGCCGCGTTTTTCGGGAGCGGGGCTGCTCGGGTTGTTTCGTAAACGGCCGGATTCTTCCCTGAAAGGCAGAGGGCAGGAGAAAGGCCAAGGCCAGGAGACAAGGGGACAGGGACAAGGCCAGGGGAGCGGTGAGAGGGCGTTCTGGAGGAGATATGGGAGAAAAAACTGAGCGGGCGCACCAGGGTGCAGCGAGACGGACGACTCGGACTGTGACCGTAAGTGATTTTTCTGATGATTTTTCTGATGTTTGGGGAGTCTTTTTGCACCCATTATTGTGGCCCGAGGGCATACGGGCGGTTTTCCGGGTTGCGCGGCGCGGCTGGTGGAAGCGGTGGCCCTTTCTGCCTTTGCCGGACGTTGCGTATTTGGCTTGGCGACGTCAGACGGCGTATGGAGGAAAAAAAGGAGAGGTTCCTTCGACAGTGACAGCGCAACAGCGTCGCGATGACCTGGTGTCCTGGTTGAGATATTGTCGAGGTTTACGGCGTTGCGGCTAGAGGTTTACTGCGTGTGGGGAGATGTGCGGAGTATCTTGTCTGATTTTAACTTTGCACTTGTTTGTGGAGATGTTCTTCCTCTGGTGCCTGGCTGAACTATACTTGCTGCTGTTTCGGTCGCGGGAGCAAAAGGACCTTGGCATGGGAAGATCGCTGGTCTTGAACGCTACGTACGAGCCATTATGTGTCGTACCGGTGCGTCGTGCTGTTGTCCTGGTGATGAATAGGAAAGCAGAAGTTGTGCACGCGGAAGACCGATGTTTGCGGTCTGAAGTACTTTCTGTTGAAGTTCCTTCTGTGATTCGTTTGACGTATTTTGTTTGTGTGCCTTTTCGACGTCGCGCCGCTCTTTCTCGACGGGCTGTGTTTTTACGTGATGGTTTTCGCTGTCAATATTGCGGAGCGAAGGCGGAGAACATTGATCATGTGATTCCTCGGTCAAAGGGCGGTCCGCATATTTGGGAGAATGTGGTCGCGGCTTGTCGGGGTTGTAATGGTTCAAAACGGAACCTGACTCCTAGGGAAGCGGGGTTGCGTTTGCGAACCCCTCCCAGTCCGCCGAGTGATTACACATGGCTTGCTGCGGCAGCGGGGCGGTTGCATCCCGATTGGTGCAACTATCTCTCTGTCGGCATGTCGGCATAGATTTTTTCTCGGTTTTTTTGTTGGTGAGATCACCTACCTGAAGAGGTTCTTCCTGTCCGGATAGCTTTTTTGTTTGTGTTGTTTCGTTTGTCTGTGCGTTTTCCCGTGTGTGTTGGTTTTTCCGGAGGATTTCTGCGGAGTGGCAGTGTTGGTGTGGAGGCCGGCATCGCGCTGCGAGGGCCGTGGTAGGGCTGGGGCGACGTGACACGATCTTGTGTTTTGCCGCTTGCGGTGACGTCTATTTTTTTTGTGTTATTTGTCTGCTTATTCCGTTTTGTTAGGTATTTTTCTAAGCCTTTTGTGATGTTTTCTCTCACTTGTGTGGTTTTCGATTTTTCCCCTGGTGTAGCCCTGTTTTTTTCTCTTTCTGTGTTCCAAAAAGCGGGAAAAGGTGGGGAAAGGTATGGCAATAGTGGGGGCTGGTGTTTGATAGTGGGAAATTAGTGGGGTAAAGTGGAGATCGTCATCCTGTTGCATGATGCGTGAGTGTGTTGGCGAAAGAAGAGCCGGCAACCTGGCATATTTCAGGAAACCAGACAGAGTCGTTGCATGCTCTGTGCACCTCAGGGATTGAGGAGGCGTGGCTTGTTTCTTGGTGAGCAAGTGCGCTCGCTTGATGTCAAGGGACGGTTGACACTTCCAGTTGAGTACCGATCGCAGTTGGCTGAAGGCATAGTGGTCACAAAGGGCGAGGATTACTGCCTGCACGTGTATCCGCTTTCTGTCTGGGGCGAGCGCCAAGCTGAAGTGCTGGGGCTCGATATGGGCACAAAGGTCAATCGTGAGTATCGCAGGGCCTTTTTTTCAGCTGCGGCAGAGGTCGAGCTGGACGGACAAGGCCGTCTGCTGGTGAGGAAGCAACACCGCAGTTATGCGGGCTTTGTGAAGGATGTGACAGTGATCGGGTTCGGCGCGTACATCGAGCTCTGGTCATTGGAAAGATGGGAGGCTGAACGGCAACGAGGTGATGAGGCAATCGGGGGACGAGACGGTTCTCATGACAGGTGATTCGATGGCACCTCGCGTACGGCAAAGCGTGGTGAGAGTTTTTCGGTTTGCCATGTGAGGATCCAACGGCCGGAGAGCCGTTTTTCCGTGAGACTGCCAGAGAAAGTCGGGATACGTCTTTTCTTGGAAGTGACCGGCTGCATCAGGACTTTTCTTGGTGTGAGGTGCTGCGATCGCGTGCAAGAAGGCTGTGATGTCGCGGGTTTTGTCCTTGCTTCGTGAGCAAACTCCTGGAACAACCAGGGGAGAATCACAGGAAGGTCGACAGCAATGCCTGTGCCCTGTTGAGCTTTTTCGTGCTCTTGCTCTCGCAGCGTACTACACAGGTTGTTGTGCCTGGCTTTGCTTGTGGCCGGCAGCAGATCTGCCTGCAGGCAAGAGAACTGTTTGACAATTGAGATCGTAAAAGGCAGAGGAAGGGCGAGGAATGAACACCGAGAATGCCGACCTCCTGTCCTGTTGGAGCCGAGAATTCTTTCATCGCCCTGCTCTCGTCACAGAAGTGCTCGCTATTTTTGCTCCTTTGTTCGGAGAAAACCCATCAAATGGCGAGGACGGCAAAAACCACAGCAGTGACGACATCCACGACATCCACGGTAGCGACGGTAGCGACGACAACAAGAGCCCGGTCTGGATTGTGGACGCGACACTGGGAGGGGGCGGACATTCCGCAGCTCTTTTGCAGCAATTTCCTTCTTGCCGGGCGCTGGGCATTGACAAAGACAAACAGTCTATTCGCGCGGCAGGTTCCCGGCTGGCCCCCTTTGGGGAGCGGGTCAGGCTTGTGCAAAGCGATTTCCGCAATATGACCAGGGTCGTTGCAGAGCAAGGGCTGTCGTCAGTGCACGGAATCTTGTTGGACCTCGGTGTTTCTTCTCCCCAGCTTGACTGGGCTGATCGGGGTTTCAGTTTTCGCCAGGAAGCTCCCATCGACATGCGGATGGATACTTGTTCTCCTCTGCGTGGGAGCGATGTTGTGAACGAATATGATTTCGCCGAGTTGGAACGCGTGATCCGAGAGTACGGAGAAGAGCGTTTTGCAAGGAGAATCGCCCGCTCGATTGTTCGCCACCGGGAACACACTCCGATCCTCACCACAACTGCACTAGGTGAGATTGTGAAAGACGCGATTCCTGCAGCAACGCGGCGTACCGGACCGCATCCTGCGCGTCGTACCTTCCAGGCAATCAGGATAGAAGTCAATGATGAGCTGGGCGCGTTGCAAGATGTGCTCCATCGCGGTTTTGCGCTGCTTGCTCCTGGAGGCCGTATGGCGGTTATCTCCTATCACTCTTTGGAAGATCGCGCGGTCAAACGGTTTTTTCTCAGTAAATGCCGACCAGCGGAGCACCCGCGTGGCATGCCCGTAGAAGATCTTGTTCCTCCAGCTATGCGGTGTTTGACTCGAAAACCTGTGTGTCCTTCTGCCGAGGAGACAGAGAAGAACCCCCGTGTGGTTTCTGCCAAGCTTCGAGCAGGGGAGAAAGTGTAATGGCTCAGATAGCACGGCAATGGTTGCCGTCGTCTTTTTCAGTCGAAACAAAAGCTTCCTCGCGTGGAAGAAATGATTCGCCGGACAATGCTGCTCCGAAAGGACGGGAGAAACAGGGGCAAAGATCTGTTTCTGCTGAGAACTCTCTTATTGGACGGCGACCCTGGGTCGTAGCTGTTGTTGTTGGGTTTGTGTCGATGGCTGCGATTGCCGGGATTTCTATTGTGCATGTTCGTCTTGCTCAGGCAGCTTTTGATTTCGACCAAGAACAGCGCCGATCACAGTATTTGCAGGACATCCATGAAGAGAAACGCCTTGAAGTGGCCGTGTTGGAGTCGCCGGAGCGGATTGATCGAGCTGCTGCGGAATTGGGAATGGTGATTCCAGAGAACGAAGCAGTTGTTTTGGTTGATGTGTCTGGTCTTCTTTCGGAAGAGGCCGGCGCGACGGGAGCTGCTGGACAAGATGCCCATGAGACAGGAAACAGTATGGCAAAGACAACGGCAGACGTCGCACGATGATGCCGGCAGGCGAAGATGTAGGCGGAGTCGCGGGGACAGTCCCAGATAGTGACTACTGAGCAGGAGAAGACGAATGTCCTCAGCTCGACGTATCCCCGCTGACGATTCGGCTTCTTCGCGTGCACACTCTGACGGACCAGCAGAACGCAAAGAAAAAAAGCGTCAAGGCCGGGAGAAAGATCCCAAGCGGACGGGTTCTGACCGGACGGGCCGCGCAGGCTCATTTGCGAAGAGAGACGCCGCAAAGGACGTCACGGGAAAGAGCGGAATGCCTCCTTCGAGAACGCAGCGTTCTCGGCAAGCGTCGCCTACTCCTTCTCCTCAAAACAAATCTTCCCGTCATGTTGGGTATTCCCCTGATCCTGCTGCTGCTGCCAAAGCTGTAGGTGCGAAAGGTGTGCGCCCCGACAAGGACAGGAAAACTCGTGATGTCGCGTCTGCTTCCGGGAAAGGAAGCCTCAGAAAAGCAAGCGAAAAAGACCGGCCAAACATTACGAAGTCTGCCAAGAGCGCCAAGAGCGCCAAGCGTGTAAACAGACAGCCTGCCCCTTCTGTGCCCAGCGAAGAGGCTTCTCGTGTACAACTAGGGCAGAAGCGGCCGGAAAAGCCGCGACAAAAGCCTCCGACACCCCTTCGTCAGCGACTTCCAGATGAAGCACTTTCTCGTAATGTGCAAGATACTGCACGTTCTGGTTCCAAAATTTCGGGAAAACAGTCAGGGCAGGGGCCCAAGGAGCGCTCAAAACAGTCTGCTTTTCAGAGCGAGGGAAAGGCTGCTTCTCCTCAGGTTGCAGGCCGATCTTCTCCGCAGAGTGCTGCTTCTGCCGTGAAAAAAGCAGTCGCAAAAGACGGCAGGAAAGCGAGCCGTTTTGCTCGCGGTCGTCCTGCCCAGGCAAGTGACAGGAAGACAAAAGGTGGAGGGAGAAGGGCTGAAGGTGGCGGGAGAAAGACTCCAGCCGCGCAGGGTAGGATTTTTCCCTTGGATACTCCACCCGTTTCTTCGCCTACTTCTCGTTCGGCAGCGAATGGCTTTCCCGAAGATGGACAGCGCCGGAAGTCCGAAGATGGACAGCGCCGGAAGTCCGAAGATGGACAGCGCCGGAAGTCCGAAGATGGACAGCGCCGGAAGTCCG